>Ga0065721_10049250_pt1 | contig 40222 bp, 37 predicted proteins | sample Mesricmetagenome_FD_59108 | JGI IMG/M metagenome (GOLD analysis project Ga0065721, IMG submission 59108) | Mesophilic microbial community from rice straw/compost enrichment Sample: eDNA_1 v2 (version 2) | ecosystem: Engineered > Solid waste > Grass > Composting > Bioreactor | place: USA: Davis... | reverse complement strand
CTTCTCCTGCTTCGTCAGCGGTTCTGGGTTCCGGGCCCACGCCATGGGCGTGTCCCGGAATGACGGGGAGGCGCACCCCTTTCCTGACCTCTGTGGGAGAGGTCGGTGCGCAGCACCGGGTGAGGGGGGCGACTTTTCCGGAGAGGTCTCTCCCTCACCCCAACCCTCTCCCATCCGGGAGAGGGAGAGGCGCCACCCGCGCCATTTCAGGCTCGCCTGCGGTGCCCCGGAAGGATTGTGAGCACCGGGTCTCACAGCCCGAACGGATAAGTCTCCGGCATCCCCTCCCCGTGCGCTTCGGTCAGGGGTGTCACGGCCCGGGTCTCGTCAAACCAGACGAAGGCGTCGAACTGTTCGGGCAGGACGGCCTCGAAGTAATGGCTGTAGAGTTCGGTCTCGGGCCGGTAGATCACGCCGATGGCCCGCTCCAGGCGGGGGCGGGACAGGGCGCGGCGCAGGTCGAGCCGGCCGGGTCCCCGCCAGTCCGTCAGGAAACAGTCGAGGCCGGCGTCGCGGAAGATGCGCTCGTGGCTGTCGGGCCGCGCGGGGCGGACGTCCTTGATCTCCATGGGGGAGTCCCAGTCGCTCGCGGCCGCCACCGTGCCGCGGTCCGTGCCGAAGCCGATGAGCACGGCCTGGTCCTGGTAGGCAGTGCGGCAGAGCTCTCCGATGTTGAACTCGCCCTGCCAGCCCATGGCCGTGGCGGCGGCGTTGCCGATATGGGAATTGTGCGCCCAGACCACCGCCCTGGAATCCTTGCGCCGGGCGAGAAGCCGCTGGAGGGTGTCGAACATGTGCCGGTCGCGCAGGTTCCAGGACTCGGTCGCTCCCTCGTACATGATCCGGTAGTAATGCTCCGCCGCATGGACGATGCGGGCGTTCTGGACCGCGTCGAAGAAGGCCTCGTGGTCGGCATCCATGTATTCGATGCGCTTGGCGAGCATGTCCTGGAGCTGGGTGAGCAGGGCCTGATCGCAGGGGCGCTTCTGGCCCGTCAGCACGGCCCGGCCGTAGCGGGCCGGGTCCGATTGCCAGGGGCTGAGGCAGCCGTAACGCCCCCTCGCATCCTTGGCGGCATCGGGATCGACCGTGTCGAGATAGTCGATCACCGCGCGGATCGAGGCGTCGAGGCTGTAGACGTCGAGGCCGCGGAACTCGACCCGCCTGTCGTCCTGACGGTCACGGTTGAAATCCCGCAGCCAGTTGACGAAATCCTCCACCTCCTCGTTGCGCCACATCCAGGCAGGGAAGCGCTGGAAGGCTGCATCGTCGCTCGGCGGAACGGCGCGGTGGCGCACATAGGCATCGATGCGAGCGGCATCCGGCCAGTCCGCCTCGGCGGCCACGATGGAGAAGCCGTGCCGCTCGACGAGCCGGCGCGTGATCGCCGCCCGGGCGCGGTAGAATTCCGACGTGCCATGCGTCGCCTCCCCCAGCAGCACGACCTTCGCGTCGGCGAAGCGGTCGAACAACGCGCCGAAGGCCTCCGCGTCCTCCAGGGGCGGCAGAGGCTCGCCGCTGTGGCGGACGATTCCGATGGTCTCTTCCAGCGCGGCGTCGTTCTCGCGCTGCTTCCAGGACAGACCGGCCATGGCGACACCTTCCGGGTGGGGACGCCGGAGCCGCGTTGCCCCGGCACCTTTCCTTAACGGAAGGTTCGGTTGTCCTGTTCCGGCGGCGCAGGGTCCTCGATGCCGCGGGCGAGGCCGCCGTGCGCTCAGACCGTCTGCGCCATCATGGCCGCGAAGGCCTCCTCGGCGGCCAGCACGGTCGTCATCTGGACCGTGTGGGCGAAGCGGAAGGGCTCGCCGTAGATGGTCTCGTCCGGGAACTCGGTGATGAGGGTGAGCGGCGACGGATGCCTTTCCTCGGCGGTGACGAGGCAGGGAATATCGTTGACGATCTCGTAGGGCGTCCCGCCGGAATGGATCGCGCAGATCTCGATCTGGCGCCGGTTGAACGCCGCCAGGCCCGGAATGGCCTGGAGACGCTTCGTGACCGCCTCGATGAGCGCCCTCGCCTGTTCGGCCCAGGCCGGATGGTGGCGCATGATGAGAAAGAAGCCCTTTGGGATCGCCCACAGCTCGAAGCCGCGCGGGAGGTAGCCCGTGAAGGGCCGCGTCCATTCATGGGCCGGATAGCCGTGGAGGTTCACGTGAAGCTCTGCGCCCGAGAGCTCCAGCGCCTGGTTTCGTGCTCCGATCTCATAGGTGGGGTTGCCCCGGTCGAACTCCACGTCGCTGCCCAGCGACGTGTAGCGGGCCGCGTGATGCATATGGCGCGGATTGGCCTCGCAGAGCCGACCGTGCAACGCATAGCCGTCCGGGTTCTCCACGGCGATCAGCGCGAGGCTGACGTCGGGATCGGCCAGGAGCCGGCGCGCGGCGCGCAGGGCACCGACCGGCGCCGAGGTCTCGTTGGCATGCTGGCCCGCCGAGACCAGCACGGCGGGACGACGGCCCGGGCGGTAGATCCCGCGCACCGAGCGCCCTTCCCGCGACACGGCCTCGAAGGTCTCGCCGGGCAGGTCCGCAAGCTCCCGGTAGATCTGCGCCAGCCCAGGCGCCGCATCGGCGGTCTCGAGCACCTGCTCGGGCCGGACGGGGTCGTGCGGGCGGCCGAATGGAAGAAGCGCGACGCGCACATACGCGTCCCCCTCCCCGGCCCGGATATCCGGCACGATCTGTCCCGGCTGGAGCCCGCGATCCTCCGGCGGGCGGCCGGAGCGGTGCTTGAAGAATTCGAGCAGGGAGAAATAGAAGTCCTCGTGCAGCGCCTCGCGGGTGCTCATCACCTCGTCGCCGTAATCCAGCGGGCGTTCGATCCCGCCGATGCTCACGTCGATGGCGAGGGTCTCCGCATAGGGCTCCTCGGCCGGCCAGGGATGGGCCGCGACGACCGCCATGACGTTGTCGAACACCGTCTCGATCTCGGTCGTATAAGCTTCGTCGCGGACAAGGCCCGATGGCGCGGAGGCGCGCATCCATCCGGTCGGGCAGAGATCGTCCAGGCCGAGATGGTTGCGGCGGATGCGGTTGGGCGCGAAGACCTCGTGCTCGGCCGTCCGGCCATCACGATACTGCGCCGTCACCCGGTAGACGAGCTTTTCATCGCCGGGTGTGAAGACCGTCTCGACGCCCTCCAGGAGCCCCGCCAGCGGATAGGCCTCGGAGAGGAAGCGGATGGCGTTCGCCGCAGGATGGAGCGGGTAGACGATCTCGACGCGGGCGAGGTCCGCCGTATCGACCTCCTCCAGGAAGGCGTGGACGAGGGGCTTGTAGGCGCTGCGCAGGCGCGCCGTGACGCCAGCCTCGGCAAGAATGGCCTCCGCCTTGCGCCGCGCGGGCTCGTCCTCGAAGAGCCAAGCCTCGAGACGCGTCCCGCGCCGGTCTTCGGCCGACCACTCCGCCACGAGGGCATCGAGGGTCCGCGGCACCCTTTCGTCGAGAAGAACGGTCATTTGGAGGTCTGTCCTGTGGGATCGAGGAAGTCGCGCAGCCAGTCGCCCAGCAGGTTGAGGCCGAGCACCGTGAACATGATGGCGAGGCCCGGGAAGACGCTGACCCACCAGGCCGACTGGAGATAGGTGCGCCCGTCCGCCAGCATTCCGCCCCAGCTCGGAATGAGCGGATCGACCCCGAGGCCCAGGAAGGTCAGGCTGCTTTCGAGAAGGATATTGTTGGCGACGTTCAGCGTCATCAGGATGACGATGGGGCCCAGCACGTTGGGAAGGATGTGCTGGAAGATGATTCGCCCGTTGCCGACGCCGATGGCCCGGGCCGAGAGGATGAATTCCCGGTCGCGCAAAGCGAGCACGGAGCCGCGCACGAGGCGGGCATATTGCACCCATTGCGCGATGATCATGAAGAAGATCACCTTGTCGATGCCCGTGCCGAGGATGGCCAGGAACATGATGGCGATGAGGATGAAGGGCAGCGCCAGCTGCACGTCCGCGAAGCGCATCAGGATGACTTCGGCAATGCCGCGGTAATAGCCCGCGATGAGCCCCATCAGGGTCCCGAGCACCACGGCGCCCAGGACCGACAGGACGCCGACCGTAAGCGAGATGCGCCCGCCGACGATCACGCGGGCCAGCACGTCGCGCCCCAGCGGATCGGTGCCCAGAAGATGGGCCGGATTCTGGAACGGCGGCAGGAGGCGGGCCATCAGGTCCATGCTCTCGCCGCCATCCGGAAAGAGAAAGCCGGAGAACAGGACCGCGAGCGTCATGCCGCCCGTCAGGAGAACGCCGAGGACGAGCTCGAAGGATCTGAAATGCCGGCGCGATGCGGGGGCAGCCTGGGCAAGGGCCATGGGCGTCACTCCGTCCGGATGCGCGGGTCGATGAGCCCATAGGCGATATCGACCAGGAGGTTGATGAGCACGATGAAGAGAGCCAGCACCGTGATGGAGCCCTGGAGGACCGGATAGTCGCGGGCCGAGATGGCGTCGAAGGCGAGCGTTCCCATGCCGGGCCAGTTGAAGACCCGCTCCACGATGACGATGCCGCCGATGAGGCTGCCGAACTGGAGCCCGATATAGGTGACGAGAGGGATCGCCGAGTTGCGCAGGGCGTGCTTGTAGAGCACCACCCGGTCCTTGAGCCCCTTGGAGCGCGCCACCATGATGTATTGCTGGGACAGCGTCTCCAGCATGGAGGTGCGCACCAGCCGCACGTTGGTGGCAGTCAGGATGATGCCCATGGTCAGGGCCGGCATGACGAAGCTCTCCGGCCCCTCCATGCCGCTCGGCGGCAGGATCCCCAGCGTGATGGAGAAGAACAGCACCAGCATGATCGCCAGCCAGAAATTCGGGAAGGACAGGCCGACGAGGGACAGGATGCGGATGAGCTGGTCCGGCCAGCGCCCGCGCTGCACGGCGGCATAAACCCCGAGCGGAACCGAGAGCACGATGGAAATCAGAAGCGACGCGAAGGCCAGGAGCAGGGTCGCGGGCAAAGCCTTGGAGATGAGGAGCGACACGGGCGTGCCGCCCATAAAGCTGCGGCCGAAATCGCCGACCAGCACTCCTCTCAGGAAGTCGAAATACTGCACGTAGAAGGGCCGCTCCAGGCCGAGCGCCTGGCGGATGTTCTGGAGGTCCTTCTCGGTGATGTTGCTGCCGCCCGCCAGCATGACGGCGGGGTCGCCGGTCAGGCGGATCGCGAAGGCCACGATCAGCGTCACGGCCAGGATCACGAAAACAGCCTGCAACAATCGCTTGAGAATGAAGCCCGCCATCGGGTGATCCTTGTTCTTGTTGTCGTGAGGCGGCCCCGCCGGAGCGGGACCCACCATGTCGTCAAAGGCCGAAAGATGCCTGCCGGATTATTCCACGGACGTCTCGGTGAAGCGGAAGCGGCGGTCTGCCGGCGCATCGAAGTTCTTCACCCGCTTGTTCACGCCGTAGATGGTGTTCTGGTTGTAGAGCGGGATTTCCAGGGCCTGATCGGCCACGTAGCGGGCGATCTCCTGGAGGATCTTCTCGCGCTCCTTCACGTCGTAGATGCTGCGCTGCTTCTCGAGCATCGCGTCGAGCTTGGGATCCTTGTCGTAAGGGTTCCACTTCTCGCCCGAGTGGTACATCAGGTAGGCGGTGTTGTCGTAGTCGAAGGTCCAGCCGCCCCAGGCATTGTGCCAGGCTTCGTCCGTCTTGCCGTTCGGGATGATGTCGTTGAGCAGGACGGGGGTCTCGTAGGGCTGGAGCGAGGCCTTCAGGCCGAGCGCCTGCAGGAAGCCGGCCGCCGCCTGCGCCACTTCGCGGAAGGTCGCGTCGTTGCCGCGGAAATCGATCTTCACCGGCGCGCCGGGCTGCACGCCCGCCTGCTGGAGCATCTGCTTCGCCTTGGCGAGGTCGAAGGGCAGCGGCTTCAGGTTCGGGTCGTAGCCGAAGGACAGATCCGCCTGGAAGCTCGCGATGGGCTTGCCGTGGCCAAGGAGCACCGCCTTGATGATGGCATCGCGGTCGATGCCCATGATCAGCGCCTTGCGGACGTTCACGTCCTTGGTGATGCCGTTCTTGGTGTTGAGGCGCAGCGCCACGACGGTCGGGCCCGTGATGCTGATGAGGCTGAGCTTCGGATCCTTCTCGACGGTCGGCGCGAGACCGAACGGGATCAGGGTCGCGACGTCGATACGCCCGGCCTGGAGCTCGGCGATCTGGGTGTTGGCCTCGGCGATCATGCGGAAGACGAGCTTGTCGAGCTTCGGCGCGCCGCCCCAATGCTCAGGGAAGGCCTCGAGGGTCAGGCTGACCTTAGGCTCGTAGCTGACGAACTTGAACGGCCCGGTGCCGACCGGGTGGCTGTTGAAGTAATCGTCGCCCTTTTCCTTGATGTATTGCGGCGGGACGATCATGGCGCCGTAGCCGGCGAGCTTGGTGAGCAGCACCGGGTCGGGCTGCTTCATGACGAAGTCCACCGTATTGGCATCGACCACTTCCACGTGGTCGATGGAGGTGTAGTTCGACTGCTGCGGCCCCTTCTTGCCCTCGTCGCCGAGAAGCCGGTCGAAGGTGAACTTCACGGCATCCGCATTGAAGGGCTCGCCGTTGTGGAACTTCACGTTCTCGCGCAGCTTGAAGCGGATGCGGCTGTTGTTGTCGAGGAACTCCCAGCTCGTCGCGAGACCGGGCTTGAGCTTCATGTCGGCGCCGCGGGCGGTCAGGCCGTCGAAGATGTTGTTGGCGGCGGACGACCAGTCGACCACGAAGGTGTCGATCGGGTCCCAACTTCCGGGATCCAGCGCAACAGCGGTCGTCAGCGTGCCGGCGGCCTGAGCCTGGCTCGCCGCGAACGGCGCCAGGGCGGCCGCGACCGTAAAGCCGAGCGCCCGAAGGGTGGTTGAAACTTTCATTCTGCTCTCTCCTCTGAAGAGTTTTTTCAAGCCGCGCCGCGGAGCTGGTCGGTCTCGACGGCGACCCAGTGGCCCGGTTCGACCTCCCGCATGCGATGGATCGCAGGCTCCTGCCCGACGGCACGCACCGGGCTCGGAATCTCGCCCTCGACGCGCGTCCCGGCGCGCGCACGCTCCGGATCCGCGATGGGGACGGCCGAGAGGAGCTTGCGGGTGTAGGAATGCTGCGGGTTCTCGAAGATGGCCTGGCGGGTGCCGATCTCGACGATCTGCCCGAGATACATCACGGCGACCCGGTGGCTGATCTTCTCCACCACGGCCATGTCGTGGGTGATGAAGAGATAGGAGAGCCGCCGGCGCTCCTGCAGCTCCATGAGCAGGTTCACGATCTGCGCCTGGATCGACACGTCCAAAGCCGAGACGGATTCGTCCGCGATCACGAGCTTGGGGTCGCTCGCCAGCGCGCGGGCGATGCAGATGCGCTGGCGCTGGCCGCCGGAGAATTCGTGCGGATAGCGCTTGGCGTGCTGCGGCTGAAGGCCGACCTGCTCCAGAAGCTCGTGCACGCGCCGCTCGATGGCCTTGCGGTCCTTGATGAGGCCGTGCACCACGATGGGCTCGGCGATGCTGAACCCGACCGTGTGGCGCGGGTCGAGGGACGCGAAGGGATCCTGGAAGATGTACTGGATCTGCTGGCGCAGGCGTCGGCGCTCCGGCTGGCTCATGGCATTCATGTCGCGCCCGTCGAACCGCACCGTGCCGCCGGTCGGCTCCACGAGCTGCTGGAGCGTACGCCCGATGGTCGACTTGCCGGAGCCGGATTCGCCCACCAGCGCCAGCGTCTCGCCCGGATAGATGTCGAAGCTCACCTCCTCCACCGCGTGGACCCGGTGGGTGACGCGGCCGAAGAAGGTCTTGCCCACGTCGAAGCGAGTGGTCAGCTTCTCGACCTCAAGGATCGGCTTCGAATAATCGGCCGTGTCCTGCACGTGGGTTTCGCCGACTTCCTTCGGCTCGCCCGAGTCCATCACGACTACGGGCGTGCGCTTCGGAAGGGGCTGGCCCGTCAGGCTGCCCAGGCGCGGCACGGCCGAGAGGAGCGCGCGCGTATAGGGGTGCTTGGGCGCCGCGAAGATCTCGCGCACGGGCGCCTGCTCAACTTTCTCGCCCTTCCACATGACGACCACGTCGTCCGCCATCTCGGCCACCACGCCCATGTCGTGGGTGATGAAGATGACGGCCGTGCCCATCTCGGCCTGAAGGTCGCGGATGATGTTGAGGATCTGCGCCTGGATCGTCACGTCGAGAGCCGTGGTCGGCTCGTCGGCGATCAGGAGCTTGGGTCCGCAGGCGAGCGCCATGGCGATCATCACGCGCTGGCGCATGCCGCCGGAGAGCTGGTGCGGATAACGGTCGAGGAGCTTGTCGGCGTCGGGCAGGCGGACCTTCTGCAGAAGCTCCTTCGCCCGCAGGCGCGCCTCGCGGGCGTTGAGCCCCTCGTGCAGGGTCAGCGCCTCGGCGATCTGGTTGCCGATGGTGAAGACCGGGTTGAGGGACGTCATCGGCTCCTGGAAGATCATGGCGATCTCGTTGCCGCGGATCTCCCGGAGCGTCGCGTCCGGGGCTCCGACGAGGTCGAGCGTCTCACCGCCCGCGCGGCGGAACAGCACCTCGCCGCCAGCGATGCGCCCGCCCGTATAGTCGGTCAGGCGCATGATCGCCAGGGACGTGACGGACTTGCCAGAGCCGGATTCCCCCACGATCGCGAGGGTCTTGCCCGGCTCGACGTCGAAGCTGACCTCCTTCACGGCCCGGAAGGCGCCTGGGCCCGATCCGAACTCGACCGAAAGGGAGCGGACCGACAGAAGCGGCGCGTCCGGCCGCCGATGATGGGTGGGATTGTCCGACATGGATCCTGCTCATCGACGAGGACCGGCCCTTCGGACCGGCCCCCTACCTCTTTGATACCTCTCCCATTCGCAGCGGCGGGACCCCAGCGTCAAGCCCGCCGCGCCGATGAGCCGGCAAATAATCCACCGCCGGGGCGCGATGACGCGCCGGGCCGGCGGAAAACGTTACGCAGTCACCCATTCGCCGCCGCGCATCAGCGGCTCGGCCCGCCCGTCCGCCGTGATCCCGTCCACGTCCACCTGGCTTGATCCGATCATCCAGTCGATATGGATGAGGCTCTTGTTCGCGCCGTGCGCGGCAAGCTCCTCCTCGCTCATGGTGCCGCCGTTCCTGATGCATTTGCTGTAGGCCTGGCCGAGCGCGATGTGGCTGGAAGCATTCTCGTCGAAAAGGGTGTTCAGGAAAAGGAGGCCGCTGCGGGAAATCGGCGAGGAATTCGGCACCAGGGCCACCTCGCCGAGGCGGCGGGCGCCCTCGTCCGTCTCCAGCACCTTGTTGAGGACCGCCTCGCCGGTCCGGGCCTTGGCCTCGACGATCCGGCCCGCCTCGAACCGGACTTGGATGTCCTGGATCAGGGTGCCCTGGTAGGAGAGCGGCTTGGTGCTCGTCACCGTGCCGTCCACCCGGTCCTTGTGCGGGGTGGTGAAGACCTCCTCGGTCGGGATGTTGGCATTGCAGACGACCCCGTTCTTGGCCTTCGTCGAGCCGCCGTTCCACTCGTGATCGTCCGCGAGGCCGACGCGCAGGTCCGTGCCCGGGCCCTTGAAGTGGAGAGCCGCATAGCTCTTCTCGTTGAGCGTCCGCGTGCGGGCCTGGAGATTGGCGTTGTGGGCCGCCCAGGCCGCAATGGGGTCGTCCGTGTCGACCCGCGAGGCGGAGAAGATCGCGTCCCACAATTTGGCGACGGCCACGTCCTCCGGATCGTTCGGGAACACCGCCTTGGCCCAGGCCGGGGTCGCGGCGGACACGATGGTCCAGTTGGTGTCGAAGCCCGCGATGAGGTTGAGGGCCGGCATATAGGCCTTGGAGCGGGCCCGGTTGGCCCGCGAGACCTTCTCGGGGTCCTGCTGGGCGAGGAGCGACGGGTCCTCGCCCACGATGGCGAGGCGCGCCGCGCCGTTCTTGAAGGCGCTCGCCATGCCCTCGTAGAGCCAGGCGGAGGCCGTATCGAAGGTCTCCTCCCGCCCGTGGCGGAAGCGCATGAGGGTCGCCTCCTCGTCGGAGAAGAGGGTCGTGACCAGGGATGCGCCGGCCTTGTAGGCGTGCTCCGTGATGCGACGGACCAGGGCCACGGCCTCCAGAGGCGCCGTCATGACGACCTCCTGGCCCGGCTTGAGGCCGAGCCCGACGCGCACCGCAACCTCGGCCAGCCGGTCGAGACGCTGCGCATGGGAGGTGGCCTCGGACGGATTCCGGAATTGGTCGTTCATGATCCTGCCTCATGGAAAGGGATTGCTGCCGGGCAAGCTACACCCCCTGGCTACGGGCGCAAGCCTCAGGAAAAGGCCCGCCCGCTCACTCCCCGCGCGGGATGCGGGTCACGACCTGCGGATCGAACGCGATGCTCTTGACGATGGCGTGGACCGCCCGGCCCGGCGCGACGCCGAGATGCTCGGCGGATTTGCGGGTGATCCGCGCCAGGAGGCGCTCGCCCCCGCAATCGAGGGTCACGTCGAGGCTCGGCCCCTCTCCGGCCGCGACTTCCGTCACGGTCCCGGACAGGATGTTCAGGGCGCTCAGACCCTCGGGACGCTCCAGGGCCAGAATGACGTCGCGGGCGCGGATGCGCACCCTTAAGGACGCGCCGACCGGCAGGTCGAGCCGCGGCACCGTCAGGGGTCCGGCACCGGTTTCGAGGATCGTCAGGTCGAAGGCCTCCTCGTGCCGCAGGACCCGGGTCTCGACCAGAGCCCCGGCCTCGGCGGGACCGGGCTCCGGGAAGAGCTCCGGATGCCGCAGGATCTCGGCCGCGGGACCGCAGGCGGCGACCCGGCCCTCCGCGAGGACCGCCACGGAGGTCGCGAGCCTTGCGATCTCCGGCACCGAATGGCTGACGAGCACGATGGGCACCCGTCCCTCGTCCCGCAGGCGCTCGATATACGGATAGATCTCGGCCTTGCGCGTATCGTCCAGGGAGGCGAGCGGCTCGTCCATGAGCAGGATCCGCGGATCGGCGAGCAGTGCCCGGCCGATGGCGACCCGCTGCTTCTCGCCGCCCGACAGGGTGCCGGGCCGCCGCCCGAGGAGGTGGCCGATGCCGAGAAGCTCCACCACGCCGTCCACATCCGCCGCCCGCTCGCGGCGGGGCGTGAACCAGCGCCCGAAGAGCAGGTTCTGCCGAACCGTGAGATGCGGGAACAGGCGCCCTTCCTGGAACACGTAGCCCACCCGGCGCCGGTGGACCGGCACGTCGATGCCCTTTGCCGTGTCGAGGAGCACCCGCCCCTGGACGACGATCCGCCCCCGGTCCGGCCGGACGAGGCCGCCGATGGCGTTGACGAGGGTCGTCTTGCCCGCCCCGGAGCGCCCGAACAGCGCCGTCAGCCGCCCCTCCGACCGGAAGCGCGCATTGAGCGTGAAGGCGCCCTGCCCGTGATGGATGTCGACCTCAAGGCTCATCAGGAGGCGAGCCTCCGCCGCACCCGCCGCGCCAGCCATTCGGACGCCCACAGGGCCGCCATGGAGAGCGCGACGGAGATGAGCGTCAGGCGCAGCGCCCCCGCCTCCCCGCCCGGCACCTGCGTGAGGGCGTAGATGGCGGTCGGCAGGGTCTGGGTCTCGCCCGGAATGTTGGACACGAACGTGATCGTGGCCCCGAACTCGCCCATGGCCTTGGCGAAGGACAGGACCATGCCGGCCAGAATGCCAGGCAGGATCAGCGGCAGGGTCACGAGAAAGAAGACCCAGGCCGGATGAGCGCCGAGCGTCTCGCCGGCCTTCTCGAGCCTGCGGTCCACCGCCTCGATGGAAAGGCGCACGGCGCGCACCAGCAGGGGAAAGCCCATAACGGCGCAGGCCAGCGCCGCGCCGGTCCAGCGGAACGAGAAGACGAGGCCCACATGCTCGGCCAGGAACGCCCCGACAGGCGCGCGGCGGCCGAAGATCAGGAGCAGGAGATAACCCACCACCACCGGCGGCAGGACGAGGGGCAGGTGCACGAGGGCATCGAGCGCCTGGCGTCCCGGAAAGCGCCCCCGGGCCAGGAGCATCGCCACCGCGATCCCGGGCACGAGGCTGCCGGCCATCGCGGCCGTCGCCACCTTCAGGCTCAAGGTGACGGCGGACCATTCCTCAGGGGACAGCCACGCGCTCAAGAGCCGGAAACCGGCCTGTCGAGGACCGAGAAGCCCTGTCGCTCGAAGACCGGCCTGGCTTTCGAGGAGCGCAGGAAGTCGAGGAACGCCTTCGCGTCGGGCTGGGCCGTCCTGGTCAGCGCCACCGGATAGACGATGGGCGGATGGGTCCCTTCGGGAAACGTGCCGACGATGCGGACGCCCGGATCCGAGGCGGCATCCGTCCGGTAGACGATCCCGAGCGGCGCCTCGCCGCGGGACACGAAGAGCAGCGCGGCGCGCACGTTCTCGGCCTGGGCGATCCGATCCTTGAGGCTTTCCCACGCGCCGAGCTTTTCGAGCGCCGCCTTGCCGTATTTGCCGGCCGGAACAGCCGCCACGTTGCCCATGGCGAGACGACCGCCCTTGAGCGCTACCGCGAGATCGACGCCCGGCTTGAGGGCGCCGACATCACCCTCGTCCTTCGGGGCGATCAGCACGAGGGCGTTGCCGAGAAGATTCGTGCGGCTCGCCGGATCGATGAGCCCCTTGGACGCAACCTCGTCCATCCAGTCGAGATCGGCCGAGACGAAGATGTCCGCGGGCGCGCCCGCCTCGATCTGCTTGGCGAGGACGTTGCTGCCCGCATAGGAGATCGCGGCCTTCCGGCCGGTCTCCCGCTGCCAGGCAGCGTTGGCTTCGTCGAGGGCGTTCTTGAGGCTCGCGGCCGCGAAGACGATGATGCCCTTATCCTGCGCGACCGCAGGCGCGGACAAGGTCGCGGCCGCGACGAGCCCCGCAAAGGCGGTTCGGAACAGCTTCGACAACCGGCGCGGCGCCATGGAACAGCTCTCTCGTTTCGGCCGCATCCTATCCGAGTGGCCACGCTCTTCAAGCTGCGCGGCGACGGGGCTCCGGTTTCGGCGCGAGCCTGCGCAGGATGGAGCGTCCCAGCCGGAAGCCGAGCAGCGCGAGCACGATGGCCGTATAGACCAGCGGCTCCGGCGGCCAGGATTTCACGACGAGCAGAAAGTGCAGCACCGCCCCGATGGCCGCGACATAGACGAGCCGGTGCAGGCGCGCCCAGGCCTGCCCGCCCAGGCGGCGGATGGAGGCGTTGTTCGACGTGGCCGCGAGGGGAACGAGGATGAGAAACGTCGCCATGCCGATGGTGATGTAGGGCCGCTTCACGAGATCGGCCCAGATCGCCTCGAGATCGAGCCCCTGATCGAGGACCAGATAGGTCGTCCAGTGCAGGGCCGCATAATAGAAGCACAGAAGCCCGAGGACGCGCCGGTAGCGCAGGAGATTGATGCCGAGAAGCTGGCGCAGGGGCGTGACCGCCAGCGTCGCCACGAGGAAGCGCAGCGCCCACAGCCCGAGGGACTGCTCCAGATAGCGCATGGGATCGGCGCCGAGATTGTCGTTGATCCCCTGGTAGAACAGCCAGACCGCCGGCACGAGGCCCACGACGTAGAGGAGGATCTTCGGCACGCGGGGGACGGAGGCGCCCGCCCGCGCGGCCGGTTTTGGGCTGCGCGCATCCATCAGTAGAACTTCCGCAGGTCCATACCGGAATAGAGCTGCGCCACCTGGTCGGCATAGCCGTTGAAGGGCAGCGTCTGGCGCCGCTTCACGAACAGCCCGCCCTCCCCGATCCGCCGCTCGGTCTTCTGGCTCCAGCGCGGATGGTCCACATTGGGATTCACGTTGGCATAGAAGCCGTATTCGTCCGGCGCCTGCTTGTTCCAGGCGGTCTCCGGCTGCTTCTCGACGAGGCTGATCCGCGTGATCGACTTGATGCCCTTGAAGCCGTATTTCCACGGCACGACGAGCCGGATGGGGGCGCCGTTCTGGTTCGGCAGCCGCTCCCCGTAGAGCCCGACGGCCAGGATGGTGAGCGGATGCATCGCCTCGTCGAGCCGCAGGCCCTCCACATAGGGCCAGTCGAGGACCGGGAACATGGATTGAAGCCCCGGCATCTCCTCGGGCCGGTAGGCCGTCTCGAAGGCCACGTATTTCGCGCTGCCGAGGGGCTCGACGCGCTTGAGCAGATCGGCAAGCGGGAATCCGTCCCAGGGGATGACCATCGACCACCCCTCGACGCAGCGCATCCGGTAGATGCGCTCCTCCAGGGCCGAGCCCTTGATGAGATCGTCGACGGAGAACTCCGCCGGCTTGGCCACGAGACCGTCCACCTTCACGGTCCAGGGCGTGGTCTTGAGGGTGTGGGCATGGGCGGCCGGGGCGCCCTTGTCCACGCCGAACTCGTAGTAGTTGTTATAGCTCGTCACGTCCTGAAGGCTGGTGAGCTTCTCGTCCGTGGAGAGCGGGCTCTTTCTGGTCGCGAGCGACGCGGCCTGTACCCGGCCGGACAGGCCGGACGCCAGGGCAAGGCCGGCCGCCCCGGCGAAGAGCTGGCGGCGGTTGAGATAGATGCTCCGAGGGGTGATCTCGGACGGCAGAATGTCTGAAGGGCGGCGGATCGGCACGACGACACCTCGTTTGAACCCCATATGTCCTGGGTACACCCGGGCGCCCCCGCCGTGATCTCACGTTTGCGTTATAAGGTCCGCCCCCGCGCCCATTCCCTAGCGTCAGGTCGTGGCCACCCGCTTCCCCTGCGCATCGAACAAATGCGCCTGATGGGCCATGGGCTTGAGGGCGATAGTATCGGACGGCCTGAGATCGACCCGGTCCCGCACCGCCACGGTCAGGTTGCCGCCCTCCGCCTTGGCGATGATGGTGGTGTCCGAGCCGGTCGGCTCCACCACCGCGACCGTCGCCGGAATGGTGCCAGGCGTCCCGGCCGGGACGATCTGCAGGTGCTCGGGCCGGATGCCGAAGGTCAGCCGGGAACCGGCCGCCACGGACGGGCGGCTCCCCAGAGGCAATACGGTGCCGCTCGGCAGCGCAAAGCCCTGCTCGGTCAACGTGCCCTCGATGAAATTCATGGCCGGAGAGCCGATGAAGCCGGCCACGAACAGGTTGGCCGGGCGATCATAGAGCTCCAATGGTGCGCCGATCTGCTCGACGATGCCGTCATGCATCACGACGATCTTGTCCGCCATGGTCATGGCCTCGATCTGGTCGTGGGTGACGTAGACCGTCGTGGTCTTGAGCCGCTGATGCAGTTCCTTGATCTCCGTGCGCATCTGCACGCGAAGCTTGGCGTCGAGATTGGAGAGCGGCTCGTCGAACAGGAACACCTGCGGATCGCGCACGATCGCCCGGCCCATGGCGACACGCTGGCGCTGGCCGCCCGAGAGCTGACGCGGGTGCCGGTCGAGGAGCGGCGTGAGGCCGAGGGAGGCGGCCGCATCCTTCACGCGCCGGTCGATCTCGGCCCTCGGCGTGCCCTTGAGCTTGAGCGAGAAGGCCATGTTCTCGGCGACCGTCATGTGCGGATAGAGCGCATAGGACTGGAACACCATGGCGATGTCGCGGTCCTTCGGCGGTACGTCGTTCACCACCCGCGAGCCGATGCGGATCTCGCCGTCCGTGATGTCCTCCAGCCCCGCGATCATGCGCAGCAGGGTCGACTTTCCGCAGCCTGACGGGCCGACCAGGATGACGAACTCACCGTCCTGGATGTCGACGTCGACGCCCTTGATGATCGCAACCGGTCCGAAGGACTTGCGGATATTGCGGATCGATACATCGGCCATGATTCACTCCGTGACAGAACTGCGCCGTTTCACGGGGCGCCTGCATTTCCTTCGCCCGCCCACGGCTCTGCCGCCTGGGCGAACTTTCTGGTGATCTCGCGCGGGTTGGTGATGGCGGTGCCCACCACGACCGCATGGGCGCCGCGCGCGAAGGCGGCAGCGACGAGATCGGGCGTGTCGAACCGGCCCTCCGCGACAACCGGAACCGAAACGGTCTGGACCAGGGCCTCGATGAGGTCGAGATCCGGCCCCTTCCCCTTGAGCGCCGCCGTCGCGTCCGTGTACCCCGATAGGGTGGTCGCCACGTAGGTCGCGCCATGGGCGGCGGCCGCCTGCCCCTCCTCCAGGGTCGAGATGTCGGCAAAAACCTCGCGACCGAGTTCGTCGCGGATCCGCCTGATCAGGGTTTCGACCGGCTCGCCGTTGCGGCGCCGCGGCGTCGCGTCGATCCCGATGATGTCCGCGCCCGCCTGGGCGATGCGGGCCGCGTGGGCGAAATCCGGCGTGATGTAGACCGGGAAATCGTCGTCGAAGACCTTGTCGATGCCGATGATCGGCATGGTGGACAGGGCGCGGATCGCCGCCACGTCCTCGGCGCCGTTGGCCCGGAAGCCCTTCGCGCCGCCGGCCGCCGCCGCGCGGGCCATGGCCGACATGAAGATCGGACCGTGGAGCGGATTGTCGGCGCGGGCCTGGCACGAGACGACGAGGGCACCTTTCGGAATGAGCATGGCCGGTCTCCTATTTCACGGCACCGGCCGTCATGCCCTGGATGAACTGGCGTGACAGTGCGATGTAGAGCAGCGTGATGGGCGCCGCCGCGATGGTGAGGCCCGCGAACAGCATGCCCCAATCAGTGGTGTATTCGCCCATGAAGGTCGTGAGGCCCTGCGGCAGGGTCTTGGCCGAGTCCGTCTGGATGAAGACCAGCGGGAAGAAGAAGTCGTTCCAGATCGGGACCGCATTCTGGATCGCCGCGATCGCCATGGGTGGCCGGGCGAGCGGCAGCATGACGGACCACATGATGCGCGGCTCCGAGGCCCCGTCGATGCGCGCGGCATCCTCCAGTTCGTTCGGCAGCGAGCGCAGGAAGCCCGCCATGATGAACACCGTCGAGGGCAGGCCGATGGCCGTATAGGTGACGATGAGGCTCCAGCGGCTGTCGAGCAGGTTCAGGTCCCGCAGCAGGATGAAGAGCGGAATCACGGCGAGCTTCAGGGGGAGCATCAGGCCCGCGAGGAAGAACAGCAGCACGAGGGTGTTCGTGCGGGACTCGTAGCGCGCCACCGCGTAGCCCGCCATGGTGCCGAGCACCAGGATCAGGATGATCGACGCCCCCGTGACTACGATGGAGTTCACGAAATAGGTCGGCATCGAGGTTTCGCCGAGCACCCGCGTGAAGTTCTGCACCTGGGTGAAGTCCGGCAGCGCGAAGGGATGCTCGAAGATCTCGCCCGTCGTCTTGAAGGCCGAGAACACCATCACGACCACGGGGTAGAGCATGATGAAGGAGTTCGCGATCAGGATGATCTGCGCCAGGAGCGCGAACGAGAGGGCCCGCTGCGGCGCGGCCTGAGAGGTCATGGTCGTCAAAACTGGATCTCCCTACGGCGCAGCCAGAGGGTGAGCATCGACGCGAAGACGACGATGAACAGGAAGAGCAGGGTCGCGAGCGCCGAGCCCTGGCCGAAATTCTGGATGCTGGCGCTCTGGTTGCCGAAGGCCGTGCGGTAGAAGACGAGGCCGAGCACGTCCGTGGAGCCGTAGGGCGAGCCGTCGAGGCCGACCATCACGTAGGGGATCTCGAACCAGTTGAACGCGCCGATGAAGAGGAGCGTGAAGAGGATCGTGGTGCTCGGCGCCACGAGCGGCCACACGACGCTCTTCAGGAGCTGCCACTCGCTGGTGCCGTCAAGCCGCGCCGCCTCGATGATCTCGGACGGGATGCGCTGCATGCCCGCGAGATAGACCAGGGTCGGGAAGCCGATGAAGTGCCAGGCATTCGCCAGGATGAGGGCGCCGAGGGCCGTGGAGGAATCCCCCAGCCAGGGCTTGGCGAGGGAATCGAGGCCGACCGTATAGAGCGCCTGATTGACGATGCCGAAATTCGGATTGAGGAACAGCTTCCACAGGAAGCCGACGATGATCGTCGAGAGCACGACCGGCACGAAGACCGCGACCCGGTGGAAGCGGAAGCCGAAAGGCTCCTTGTAGAGCAGCCAGGCGAGGAAAAAGCCGCCCCCGTTCTGGATGATCATCAGCGCCACGAGCGCGTAAACGTTGTGCAGAAAGGCATTCCACACCACCGGCCCCATGATGGGGCCGAAGAGCACCTCGCGGAAGTTGGCAAGGCCCACGAACTCGCCGCGCGCCAGGCCGCGCCATTCGTAGAACGCGTACGCGAAGGCCGAGAGGATCGGATAGACCACGAACAGGGACATGAAGACGATGGGCGGGATGACGAGAAACGCCACCCAGCTGCGGTGCTTCAGCGTTCGGGCCTGCTTCGGCGAGACGGGCATGGATCGGCCTCGGAGAATCGTGCGGAGAGCATCCCGCCGTCATGGCCGGGTTTGGTCCGGCCATCCACGCCTTGGAAGCATCCGCGATGCAAAGACGTGGATCCCCGGGGCGCGAGCCCCGGGGATGACGAGGGATGAGCTTACTTCTGGAACGGCTTGTAGTAGGTCGCGATGCCCTTGTTGATCTCGGCCGCGGCCTGCTCGGGGGTCTGCTGGCCGGCGAGCATCTTCTGCACGTTCGACTGCAGGAGCACGGAGCCGCTCGGCTCCTGGTAGCGGAAGCGCACGAGCATCAGGTAGGACATGGAATGCTCGGCGAGCTTCGCGACTTCCTGGGTGATCGGATCCTCGATCTTGATGCCCTTGATCGGCGAGAGGTTCTTCAGCGTGTTGGTGAAGGCCGTGCCGTATTCGGGCGTCGCCAGGAAGCGCACGAACTTGAGCGCCGCGTCCTTCTTGTCGGACTTGGCATTCACGGCGTAGCCGCCGTCGTAATAGGTGGCGATGAGAGCCTCGTCGCCCGCCTTCAGGACCGGCGCCGGGAACACGCCGAGATCGAGCGAGGGGTTCTGGGTCTTGAAGTTCGCGACCTCATAGGATCCGCCCGCGAACATGGCCGCGCGGCCCGCCACGAAGAGCTGCTGCGAGGAGGGATAGTCCACGCCCGTGAAGTTCGGCGCGAAGTACTGGCTCACGTCCTTGAGCTTGGCGAGGGCGTTGACGAAGCGCGGATCCGTGAAGTTGGCCTTGCCGGACACGATGTCAGCTTCGAACTGCTTGCCCAGCATGGAGGACAGGAGGCCGCCCACGATGGTCTCGTTCTGCCAGGCGGTCGCCGTGCCGTTCGAGAAGGGGTTGATGTTCTTCGCCTTGAGCGCCTGGCACAGGGCCATCAGCTCGTCCCAGGTCTTCGGCGGGTTCACGCCCGCATCCTTGAAGAGCTTCTTGTTGTAGACCACGAGCTGGGCCTGCATGGCGAAGGGCACCGCATAGACCTTGCCGTCGGAGCGCAGGGTCTCGGCCGCGAGCGCGGCTTCGGGGAAGTTCGCCAATTCCGGAACGTTCTGCTTGTCGAGGGCGAGCAGGTAGCCGGGCGTCGCGATGGATTCCAGGTTGCCGTAGGCGCGCGCCTGGATCACGTCGGGACCGCGACCGGCCGCGAGAGCGGTCGACAGGATGGTCTGGTAGTTCTCGGGCGCGTAGGTCTCGAACTTCACCGAGATGTCCGGCTCCTTCTCCTGGAACTTCTTGATGATGTCCTGGTAGAAGGCCTTGTCTTCCTGGCGCCAGCTCCAGAAGGTCAGCTCGGTCTTGGCCATGGCGGCCCCGGCCGAGAGAAGGTAGCCGCCCATGGCGACGCCCATCAGCATGCGTCTCGTCAGTTTCATCGTCGTTCCCCTCATTGTGGAAGTCTCCTCCTTTACCACCGAAAGATCTGCCGTTTGAGGTCCATCTTTCGGAATTCCTTGTTTCTTAAGGCTCCGCGGCGATCACCAGCACGGTAGCATCGTCGTGGATCTTTACGCGCCGGAACGCGCGGCCCGCATCGTCGCGCCGCTCGCGCTCGCGCAGCTCCTCGAACAGCGCATCGCCCTCCCCGGCCGCGAGGGCCGCATGGAGCGAGCGGTCCGTATAGGCGCCGAACACGTCCACCAGGCGCATGAAGCCGTCGGTCGCCAGCACGATGGGCTCCCCGGGCGCGATATCGGCCTGAAAGCGAAGCTCCCGTCCGGCCCAGGGACGGCGCGGGTTCACGACCCAGTACCCGTCCGGGTGGTTGAGCCTTGCGCGGTTTTCCAGGATCTGGCGGCGCACCGGCTCGGGCATCCCGCCCGCATCCGCGCCGCCGTTCCCGAGAGCCGCCAGGGTCATGCGCTCGAAAGGCTTAGACCGCTCGTCGGTCCAGCGCAGCACGGCTCCGTCCGCCGGAACCAGCGCGACGACGTCGCCCAGGAAGCGGCCGCTCACGCGAAGGGCACCCTGCGAGGCCTCGAGCCCGATGAGCCCCAGGCAGGCCGAAGGTCCGGCATCTCCCGAGCCGGCGCCCTCCCCCGCGGCATCCGCGAAGGCCTGGCCGACACGGGCCTGCAGCGCCTCGAGGAGGTTGCCCCCCGTGCGGTTGGCGCCGGTGAGATCCGGCAGAATGGTCTGAATGGTCCCGGCCAGCCATGCCGCGTCGCTCGGAGCGGACCTGATCTGCCCGTCCGAAACGCCCGTTGCGCCGTCGACGATCCACGCATGGCCACCGTGCAGGCCGCAGCCGTCCTCGTTGACACGAGAGCCGGGAAGCGATCGCCGGTAGAGGGACCGGAAGCGGGTATGAGGACCAGTTTCGCTCACGCTCACACTGGTCTCATATTGGTCGCTTCCTGTCCATAGTGGTCTTATGGGCTTTTCACATCAGGAAGAGCCGATCACCGGCCTTCAGGAGACGACCTCGTCCGCCTCGTCGATCACCGACCATTCGTGCGTGATCTCGGCCACCGCGCCGAGCATGATCGAGGCCGAACAATATTTCTCCTTCGACAGGGAGATGGCCCGCTCCACCTTGGCGGGCGCGAGCTTCCGGCCCTTCACGCGATAGACGACATGGATCTTGGTGAAGACCTTCGGGTCCGTCTCGGCCCGCTCGGCCTCCAGCTCGACGATGCAGTCGCTCACCTGCTCGCGTCCGCGCCGGAGAATCTGCACCACGTCGAAAGCCGTGCAGCCGCCGAGGCCGATGAGCAGCATCTCCATGGGCCGGATGCCTAAGTTGCGCCCGCCATATTCGGGCGCTCCGTCCATCACGATCGCATGGCCGCTGCCCGACTCGCCGACGAATGCCATTCCGTCGACCAACTTCACCCTTGCCTTCATGACGTGCTCCTCGGCTCTCGTCTGGTTCGAACCATGCGCGCTCCCGGCGCATGACCGAAGGCGAATAGACCTTTCGGGCCCGGCCTGGAAGAGCGGCCCCGGAGGCAGCAGCGCTCGCTTGACAGGCCGGAGGGGAGCACCCAGTCTCGCGGCCGCGGTCTCGCTCCCCTCGGCCGTCTCTTTTCGCGGGATATCCCTTGCTCCCCTTCGCTCTCCCCGGCCGGCCGTTTCTCAAGATGCACGGACTGGGCAATGATTTCGTGATCGTCGACGGCCGCGCCGAACCGTTCCGCCCATCGGCCGAGACCATCCGCCTCATCTGCGACCGCCACGAGGGCATCGGCGGAGACCAGCTTCTCGTCATCGAGCCGCCGTCCGTGCCCAGAGCCGACGGCCGGATGCGGATCTACAACGTGGACGGCACGGAGGCTCAGACCTGCCTGAACGCCACGCGCTGCGTCATCTGGCTCCTGCTGCAGGAGAGCCGGAAAGATACCGTCGTACTCGAGACCCTCGGCGGCTCCATCGAAGGCTCCAGCCCGGCCGCCGACCGGGTCGCGCTGCGGCTCGGAGCCCCGCGCTGGGACTGGGACGCCATCCCGCTGGCGGAGCCCCGCGACACGCTCCGCCTCGACCTTGCGTCCGGCCCCCTTGCGGAGCCCACGGCGGTCAGTCTGGGCAACCCGCATCTCGTCTGCTTCGTGGAGGACCGCGACGCCGTCGACGTTCCGCGTTGGGCGCCGGCGCTCCAAAATGCTCCTCTCCTGCCCGAGGGTGCCAATATCGGCGTGGCGGAGCTCGTCTCGCCGGATCGGCTGCGCCTCGTCGTCTGGGAGCGCCCCGGAATCCTGACCCGCGCCTGCGGCAGCGGGGCCTGCGCGGCCGTGCTGGCGGCGCGGCGGCGGGGCCTGACGTCCGAGAGCCGCGTCACTGTAGAGATGCCTGGAGGCCTCCTGGAGGTCGAGGTCCGGGACGATGGCGGGCTCGTCCTGACCGGCCCGGTGGCGGTGGCGTTCGCCGGGCAGATCCCCGAGACCATGCAACGGGCCTGCGCGGCCTCAGAGAAGGAGTGCCGGCCATGACGACGATTTCCCGCGTGGGTGTTGCGGCCCGCTACAGCGACCTCGTGATCAAGGACGGCGTGGCGTATTTCTCGGGCTACGTGCCGGAGACGAGCCTGGGCGGGTCCGTGACCGACCAGACAAAGGACGTGCTCGACCAGATCGCCCAATCACTGACGGAGATCGGCAGCGACAAGACGCGGCTTCTCAGCGCCACGATCTGGCTGTCGGACATCGCAGGCTACGAAGAGATGAATGCGGTCTGGGACGCTTGGGTCGCGCCCGGCCATGCCCCGGCCCGCGCCTGCGTGGAGGCGAAGCTCGCCGATCCCGACTACGCCCTCGAAATCCAGGTCACGGCCGCACTTTAAAGCCTCGGGCGTGGAAGCGACCTCACGTCCGAGGCTTTAAGCTTCTGTTTTCGAGCATCTTTTCACGCAAAAACGGTTCCCGCTTTTGCGTCCGCGCTCTAGAGCAGAGACGTGCCGGTCCAGGACGGCGGATCGCTGGCCGGGAACGATTCGAGATCCGCCTCCTCGACCACATCGAGCCGCGTCTCGTCGGAGACCTTCGCGAATTCCGTGTGGCCGAACCCCTTGCGGTAATCGAGGACCGAGAACACCTCCGGCACGACCCGGTAGAGCGCCACGCCTTCGAGGCCCTGGCTGGCATATTGGGCGAGCTGGGGGAACTTGGCGAGCATCATCCGTGCGGCCTGCTGGATGGCCGTAGGATCGGTCAGGCGCTCCGCCTGCCCGGCGAGGGACAGGCCCCGGATCTGCTCCCAATTGTCGTACGGAAGCGTGATCGCGACCGAGACCCTGGCGTCATGGACGATGTTCTGGGCTTTCTGGGACTCTTCGGCGCAGCCGAAATAAATCTGAAGACCGCTGCTGGCATAGCACACGGCCGTGGCCTGGGGGTAACCGTCCTGCCGGATCGTCGCGAGGGTCATGTCCTGAGCCCGGTTCAGGATATCGATAATCTCCCGCCGCAAGATCTCGTCCATGACCGCGTGTCTCCCGTGCGCCGGCCGATCCTACCACAACGGAATGCCCTTGGCTCCCCTGCGGCAGGGGCGCGTTTTCCGGCTCGCCGCAGGGGAGTCTTCACGGCCGCGAAACACGCAACGGAAAGCCGGCAAACGGTCTTCAAGAGCCCCAATGAAGAAAAATACAAAAATTTTTCCCGGCAACTCATTGAAATAAATCGCAAAAATCAATTGTAACACAATCCACTCTTCGCCCGGAGAGCAGACAGTTTCGGCGCTCTGAGAGAAAACGGCACCAAGGCAAGAACATGGAGGTCGACATGACCAACGATTTCGATCTGATCGGCGCTCTGACGAGCTTCTCGGTCGGCACGCTCGACGGACGGGACGCGATGATGGTGATCGAGATCGCCGCGACGCCCGACGACTTCGCCCGCGGCATCCGCCACCAGATGCCCGTGGCCATGACGGCGGATCGGGCCCGCGAACTCGGAGAAGCATTGCTGATGGCTGCCGAGGCCGCGCTCATGGGCGACGCGCCGACCAACAGCGTCAACTGAGACCTTTCCTGAGCGTCCGCACGTCCCTGGAATGTGACGGCAGGCGCCCGGGCTGACGGAGCCATCCGCCATTCGCGATGCGAAGCCGGACGGGTTTCGTAAGGACGGGATCAGGGCTTTCGCAGGATCGGCACTTCTGGCTCCTCGTGCTTCTTTTCGCCCGTCCTGCAATCCACGCTCATGCCGGCCGGAACGGTGGGCATGGCCTGGCCGTCGATCCCGGACACCTCGCGCAGGATCTTCAATTCGATCAGCGTCGCGAATTCGCTGACGTCCCGGACCGGCTGCATGAAGGCGCCGAGCCCGCCGATCACGCAGTCCCGATAGTAGATATCGAGCACATCCATATCCCAGGTGGCCTCCGGATTCTTGATCATGACCGGGAGGCCATTGATGGTGACGCCGGAGCCGGTGACCTGATCCCGGGCTTCCGTCACGGGACGACCGTCATTGTTGGTGCCGTCCCCCGAAACATCGATGACCTTCCGGACCGTCTCGGCCTCCATCTCCCGCAGGAGGCGGGCGCCGAAATCGAGCGCCGCCGAGATGGACGTGGTCGTTCCCCGACGCGTCGGCTGGAAGGATAGCCTCAGGGCAAAGGTGCTGGCGGAATCCGGCCCGTCGATCACGGTCCATGGCACCACGATCGTCTGATCGTCCGCGGACGACCATTCCACGTATGTGACGGCGATTCGCCCGAGGATGCCCTGCTTGATGGCCTTATGGACCAAAGGCGACCGGAAGGCCTCCACGAAACCGTCGCGCTGCAGCTTCTGCTCATGAGGATCCATCGAGGAGGACACGTCCACGGCGATGACCAGGGCGAGGTCGAGCCGCGGTTCGGCCTGCGCGGGCCAGACGAGAAGGCAGGTGGCGAGGAGCAGACACAAACGCAGAGATCGTGGCAAATGAAACATTGCCGCCTCCGTTCAAGATTGTCCCCAGCCCGAACGAACCTTTCCGGCCCAATGGCCCGCACTGGAGCTTGAACGGCAAGGAATGCCGCAGGTTCCGCCCGCTGAGGCACGGATCCGCCTGCGGCAGCGGGGTTTCTCAAAGGAGGATCCGCCCGCCTGTTGTGTGCTGCCACGGCGCTGCGACAGGGGCTTGGCCTTCCGAAGCCTCCGTATGGAGTACTCCCTCCGGACGGGACCGGCTCGCCCGTGCACATCTCGCAGCAGCCTGTCGGATAGCGGCAGCCCTTCAGAAACGATTTGGGCGCCCGAAGGCGCCCAACCGACACAGACATGCGATGGCTCAGCCCTTGCGCGAACGGCGCTTGGCGTTGACCCGCTCCTTCAGAGCCTTGGACTGCTCGAACTTCACGTTCTTGGAGGCGGCGATCTTGATGGCCTCGCCCGTCTGGGGATTGCGGCCCTTGCGCGCCTTGCGCTCGGAAAGCTTGAACTTGCCGAACCCGAAGATCGCGACCTCTTCGCCCTTGTGGACGGCATCGGAGATGGATTCGAACACGTGCTCGACGAGATCCCGCGCGAAGGTCTTCGTCAGCTCGTATTCCTGAGCAATCTGCTCGATAAGTTCATTCTTGTTCATGGGTGTTCCTTCGATCCCAGAGGAAAGCCTGATAGGTGAGCTTTCCCCGTAAGGTTAGCTCATTCGCCGCGTTTGCATGGGTCTAACCTCGGCGTCAAGCCGGTTTTTCTCGATTCGCGGCTCTACGCAAGCCTCCGTTACGTCACTGATCTTGCGCAGCCGCGCCAATACGAGGCCTCATCTGGAGAATGTGCAGTTCGTCCGCACGTCGCTGTGTCAGGACAATCAGAGGTCGAGCTCGATCAGCACGGGCTGATGGTCCGAGGCCTGCGAGCGCTGGTCGTAGGCCATGTGGCGCAGCCGGGGCGCCAGGTCCTCGGTCACGAACATGAAATCGCAGCAATGGGGCACGCCGTACAACTGCTCGAAGATGCAGAAGGACGGCGGATGGGCCTTCTCGCCGTTGAGCGCCTGCCAGGCATCGACCAGCGCTGGCGCGCCGTTCTCGAAGCCGTCGGAGAGCCGCTTCTTCGACCCGTCCTCGGGACGCATGTTGAAATCGCCGGTCAGGACGGCCGACGACGTGACCGGAAACAGCACATAGGTGCCGGGACCCTCCTCGCGGAGCGTCACGGTCCGCTCGTGCGCCGTGCAGTGCGCCTCGCGGATTCCCTCCACCTGCGCCCGCCGCAGCTTGTCGGAGGAATATTCGAGATGCGTGGTCATGATCCGCAAGGGGCCGGAGCCCGTCTCGACGGTCGCCTCGAGCAGCAGGCGCGGCATGTTGCGGGTGGCAGCGGCCTCCCACGGCAGGGTGTAGCGCAGGACCTGCGTCACCGGGAGCCGCGAGAAGATCATGTTGCCGAAGCGGCGGCGTCCCCCCGCCCCGTCGGGGATGTCGAGCGCGACGCCTTCGACGGCCGTGTATTCCGGCAGCAGCGCCGCAAGGGCCGCGAACTGGTTGGCGCCGTCATTGCTCTTGAGGGTGTCGAAATTGTCCGAAACCTCCTGAAGGCACAGCACGTCGAAATCGGCGATGCCGCGGGCTTCGGCAATCAGGCGTTCGAGATCGACGCGCCCGTCGATGCCGAGCCCCCACTGGATGTTCCAGGTGATGATCCTGAGCATGGATGTCCTGAGGTTATTGCCCGACCTTGCTCAGGACGTCGGCTTTCAGGAAACGCTCGATGACGATCATGAACAGAACGGAGGGCACGAGAAGGATGAGAGCCGTGATGGAGGCGATCTGGTAATTGCCGCCCATGCTGGCGTTGTAGAGGAGAAGCGGCAGGGTTGTCACCTGCGGCACGCCCACGAAGAAGGTGCCCGTGAATTCGTCGAGGGATTCGAGGAAGACGAAGATGGCGCTGGCCATGATGCCGGGCGCCGCCAGCGGCAGCGTGATGGTGAAGAAGGTGCGCAGGGGCGAGGCGCCGATGTTGCGCGCCGCCAGCTCCAGATCCTTGTCCACCGCCGCGAAGGCAGCCGCGGCGATCCACACCGAATAGACGAGCCCGTGGGCCGCATGGACCAGCACGACGCCGGGAATCGTCCCGGTCAGGCCGAGGCCGTAGAAGACCCGCGCGACGTTGATGTAGATCGCCACGGACGGGAAGGCCTGCGGCAGCAGGAACAGGATCATCAGGCCGGTCCGCCACGGCAGCCTGAGGCGGGCGAGCGCATAGCCCGCCGGAACCGAGACCGCGAGCGCGACCACGACGGTCAGGCACGCGATGGCGACGCTGGTGGCGAGCGACGACATGGCATCGCCGGTCGGGCGGAAGACCACCTCCCAATAGCGCAGGCCATAAGTGACCGGCAGCTTGAAGGGCGCATACCACCGCTCCGCCACCGACCAGAGCACCAGGTTGGCCAGGGGCCCGAACAGCAGGAACGCGAAGAGCGCCAGCGCCAGCACCTTGAGGAGCGTGGAGCCCAGGGTCCATGTCCTCGCCGGAACGGGGCGGCTTACCTCCGCTCCTCCCGGCCTCTTCAGGGCGAAGTCCTCGGCCGCGGGGGAGAGCACGGACTTCCCGCTCATACCTGCGCCTCCCGCCTCACGTTGTGGCGCAGATAGATCCACGCGACCGTCCCGGCGATGACGTAGGAGATCACCCCGAGGGCGTTCGCGGTGGCGTAGTCTCCGTAGGAGTTGATGCGGAAGGCCATGTCGACGGTCAGCATAGTTGGTTGCGACCCCGCCACCATCATTGGCACCGACAGGACCGACAGCATGGTCACGAAGGAAAGGACGAGGCCGACCAGCAGGGTCTGGGCGACCTGCGGCAGCACGAGCTCGATCAGGACGCGCAGGCGCGAGGCACCGAGATTGCGCCCGGCCTCGATGGTCGCCCGGTCGATGGACGCCATGGCGCCGGCCAGCATGAGGGTCACGAAAGGCACCTGCTTCCAGACGAACGTGATGATGATGCCGCGCCAGTCCAGCAGGCTCGTGGCCTGGATGGGCTCGATGACCCCGAGGGCCACGAGGGAATTGTTCATCAGCCCGTTCTTGGCCAGGAAGGTGCGCATGCACTGGGCCGCCACGATGAACGGGATGAAGAGAGGCCAGCGGTAGAGGCTGCGCAGGACCGCGACCAGCCAAGGCGTTTCGCTCAAGGTGAGGATGCCGGCGATCGCGATGGAGAACAGCGCCGTCAGGAGCGTCGAGACGATGACGATGAACAGGGTGAAGAGGATATCGGTCGAATAGAGCTCATAGGCCTTCTGGAAGGACGCGAGGGACGCGCCGCCGTCCGGCCCCGTGAAGGCGGAGGCGAGCGAAAATCCCAGCGGGTACAGGAACAGCACCCCGATCATCGCCAGAGCCGGGGCGATGAGCAGAAGGCCGAAGAATGAAGGTCTTGCCATGGTCGAGCAACATCCCGGTTTCGGCAGGAAGCCGGCGCCGAAGCTCCACGGGCGACCAGTCAGGCCGCCCGTGGGGTGGAACGCAAGGTCAGTTCGCGACCTTCTTCTCGTAGGATTCGAGAATGTCGTTGAAATAGGGGCCGATGGGGAACGACTTGCCGTTGGCCGAGAGCGCATCCGGCGGGATGTCGGCGAAGAGCTGGTTCCACACGGCCTGGTCGAGCTTGCCTTCCAGGTTCTTGGCGTCGATGCCCGGATACCAGTTGAACCGCTTCACGATTCCGTCGGCCTGCACCTCGGGGCTGGTCGCCAGTGCGATGAATTCGGTCGCCAGCTTGTCCTGCGCCGTCTTCGCCGGGACGGCGTAGTACATGGGCTGGCCGGGCATGCCGGGCGACACGAGCTTCAGGCGCATGTTCGGCGGCAGCTTGCCCTCGGCCTTCCAGGTATAGAACATGTCGACCCAGACGGGGCCCATGGCGATCTCGCCGCGGTTGAGCATGTCGAGCGTGCCGGCATTGCCGGGCGTGATCACGACGTTCTTGTTGAACTCCTTCAGGTCGGCCAGGGCCTTGTCCCAGGCGGCTTTCTCGGCCGCATCGTAGGGCCCCTTCTCCAGCTTCGCGGCGTCGCCGCTGAAGGCCGCGACCCAGCCGGTCACGAAGGCGACGCCGGACATGCCGCCCTTGATGCCGTTATAGCCGAACTGCTTCGGGTTCTTCTTCACCCAGTCGCGCAGCTCCACATAACTGTTCGGCACCTCCTTGATGAGGTCCGGGTTGTAGGCGATCGCGGTCTGCGAATGGAACATCGGCATGACGTATCCGGAAACGTCCGTGCCGAGGGAGTTCGTCGCGGTGTCGCGGGTCACGAGCTTGCCGGTCGGAAGGCTGTCGCGGTACTTCTTGAGCAAGTTCTCCTGCACCATGGTGCCGGCCGCTTTCTGGTGGATGACGACCACGTCGAAATCCGCTGGCGCACCCGCCTTGTTCTGGGCCTCCAGCTTCTCGTAGATCTTCTGGGAGCCGCCGTCGCCCGGTCCCGTGCCGACGGCCACCACCTTGACGCCCGGGTGCTGCTTCTCGAAGAGCGGCCCGAGATAGTCCTTGATGTAGTCGACCATGTTCTGGTCGCCGGCGGTGGCGACATTGAGCGTCTGCGCGCTGGCGGTGCTCGTGAATAGAAGCGCCGCGAAGCCCGCAGCGTAAAGGGCTTTACGCATGAATTCCTCCCTTGGCTTGTTCGGTGGGGAACAGGTGCAACGACGCCACCGGCAGCCTCAGGCCGACGGGGCGATCGACGTCGTGGTAGCGCTCGTCCGTCACGGTAAAATGACGGTCGCCGATCGCGACCACGTACCTGTAGTGTCCGCCGGGATACGTTCTCTGCGTAATTGTCCCGGGCAGAACGATGGAATCCTCGACGCGCGCATCGGGGTCGTCGAGGGACGCGACATCGTCGCGGAAATAGGCCGTGACGGCGCCGACCGGCACATCGCCCCCATAAGGCATGGCGCGCCCGTCTGCGGTGCTGATCTCGACGCGGCCGCCGGCCGGCCGGATGTCCAGCGCGATGGTGTTCTCGGCGCCCATGAAGCTCGCCACGAAGGGCGAATTGGGCCGGTCGTAGACCTCCTTCGGGGATCCCACCTGGGCGATGCGGCCCGCGTCCATCACGACGATCCGGTCCGCCATGGTCATGGCCTCCTCCCGGTCGTGCGTGACATGGATCGCCGTGAAGCCGAGCCGGGACTGGAGCGCCTTGATCTCCGAGCGGAGCTGGATGCGCACCTTCGCGTCGAGATTCGACAAAGGCTCGTCGAGCAGCAGGATCTCGGGCTCGATGGCGAGCGCCCGGCCCAGCGCCACCCGCTGGCGCTGGCCGCCCGACAGGTTGGTCACCTTCCGGTCCTCGAGCCCCGACAGGTTGAGCATCTTCAGGATGGCGGCCACCCGCGCCCGGATCTCCTCCTTGGCGACGCCGCGCAGGCGCAGGCCGTAGCCCACATTGCCCAGCACGGTCATGTGCGGCCAGAGGGCATAGGACTGGAACATCATGGCCATGCCGCGCTTTTCCGGCGGCACGTCCACCACGTCGCGCCCGAAGAGCCGGATGGCGCCGCCGGAGGCCTTCTGGAAGCCCGCAATGGTGCGAAGGAGCGTGGTCTTTCCGCATCCGGACGAACCGAGGATGGCGATGAACTCTCCCGGCGCGACCGAGAGGCTGACCCCGTGAAGCACCGGCTGGCTGCCGTAGCTCACCTGCAGATGATCGACCTCGATCGCGGGCAAGACGCTGTTGTCCACGGCCTCACTTCCCTCCCGTTCGGCGCTTTTCGCGTCCTTATGGGATGAGACAATCACATTTGGATGACGCTGGAAAGCCTGTGATCTGAAAGGGATCGTAATTTTAGCCGGCTAGGCCTTGCTCTTCCGAGGAGGAAGAGAGAAAGCCCACAGAGGCGGGCGGCCTCAGACGCTCCGCCCCCGCGCATCCACCGACCAGAGGGACGGCTCCCCGTCCGGGTCGTAGACCGCCAGGCGGTTGAACAGGTTGACCACCGGGCAGGCGTGATTGGGGTAAATGAGCATCCGGGTCCCCACCGGGAGTGCCCCGCCCCGCCTCTCCACGAAGCCGTGCTCCTCCGAAAGGCGCACCACGGGAAGCCGGTTCGCCCGGTCGTCGAAGGTGGAGGCCAGGCCGAAGCCGGCCCCTCCCGAGCTGTGGGCCCCGAGGTCGGAGGTCAGCGCCTTCGAGCCGGCATCAACGATGTAGTAGTCGTCGTTGGCGCTCACGATCGTCGCGACCACCGCGAGCGCGATGTCGTCGTGGGTGGCGATCCCGAGCCGGACGGCCGTCAGGTCGAGGAAGACATAATTTCCGGGCCGGATCTCGTCGATGCCCGCGAAGCTCTCCGACGAGAAGACCGTGGGCGTGGACCCGACCGAGATCTTCGCGTCCGGAAGGCCGAGGCCCGACAGGCGCTCCTTCGCGAAGAGCATGAGGCGCCGTTCCTCCGCGGCGACCTCGCCGATCTGTTCGCGTCCCGTGCGGCCATAGGCGTGACCCGCATGGGACACGAGGCCGTCGAAGACGAGCGAGGAGGAATGCCCCAGGGCATGGGCGAGTCCCTCCAGGGCGGACGAATCCGCCGCGATGCCGCAGCGGTGCAGCCCCACGTCGATTTTGAGGCGCACGGGAACGCTCCGCTCCGTGACCTGCGCGGCTTTCTCGATGGCCGCAAGTCCCTCGCGGCTGTCCGCGATGAAGGTCACCGAGGCCCGATTGCGGTCCGCGGTCTGGAGCAGGGGAATGATGCGCTCGGGATCGATCACCGGATAGGCAACCAGCACGTCCTTGAAGCCCGCATGGATGAAGATCTCCGCCTCGCTGGGCTTCGAGGCGGTCAGCCCCTCGGCGCCGTGCTCCTGCTGCAGCGCGGCCAGCTCGACCGATTTATGCGTCTTCACGTGAGGACGCAGGCGGACGCCCGCCTCGGCCGCGATGGCCGCACCTCTCCGGAGATTGCGGAGGAGCCTTCCCTTCTGGACCAGGACGAAAGGCGTTTTCAGGTCCGGCAGATCTGCCCAATCCATGGAATCCATCGCTCGTCGCGGCCTCCCTCTCCGATTCTGTATCGTAGATCGACGCCGGACCGGATCTGCAAAAGAGGCGGATCTCCCGTGCGGCGGCGGATTACATCTTTCTTGCGGTCAGGATGAACCGGTCATGAAGCCAGGTCCGGAGCCAGTCGTGCGGGCCGGCGATGCGCCGCTGGGCGCGCTGGATGCGCCGGTAGCTGCTGCGCTCAATGCTCTTGAAGCCCGCCTCCTCGGCGATCCCCCTGAGACGCTCGAAGGTCAGGCCGTCGCGGAACGGCAATTGCTCAAGGATCGCATTGTGCTGCTGCGCCAGTGACGGATCCCGGTGGAGATCGGGGCCGGTGAATTTTTCGAGCAGGGTCATCGCCCGCTTCGCCAGACGGCCTTGCCACGGCTGGTTCACGAAGTCTCCGTCGAAGATCAGGAGGCGCCCGCCGGGCCGCAGCACCCGGTGCCAGTCCCGCAGGGCGGCCTCGGGATTCGTCAGGGTCCAGACGAGATGGCGGCACACGACCGCATCGTAGGTTTCGTCGGGCTCCAGCGTGCCCTCCGCGTCGCCGAGCAGGAAGCGGGCCCGCGCGTTCCCCCGGTGCTTCGCCCGGGAGCGCTCGATCATGGCTTCGGAGAAATCAATGCCGGTGACGCGATGGCCGAGGTCGAGCAGAACTCCGGTCACTTCCCCGGTCCCCGAGGCGAGCTCCAGCACGTCGAGGGGAGCCTCGCCGAAATGCTCACGGATCTCCGCCGCCCAGGCATCGTGCTCTGGCCCCTTCGGGATCTTGTGCCCGAAGGCGCGGTCGAAGGTTTCGGCGCGCTTCGACCAGTAGCTGCGGATGTCCTCTTTCAGGGACCAGTTTGCGGCGGGGTGCAGGGTGCTCGTCATTCGGCGGCTCGCAGGGATGAAAGATAGGGTTCGACGAGGAGCGATCCGCGGGTGGACCGTTCGAGATGAAGGCCGACGCGATAGGCCTCGGCGGTGGCGTGCTTGCGCAGGGTGTCCTCCGGCTCCCCCTCCTCGGCGATCCGCCCCTCCTTCAGGACGAGGAGGCGGTCGGCGAAGCGGGCCGCCAGGGACAGGTCGTGCAGGGCCACGAGCGTGATCATGGACCGTTCGCGGGTCACGCGGAGCACGGTCTGAAGGACTTCGAGCTGGCGGCGCACGTCAAGGGCGCTCGTCGGCTCGTCGAGGAGGAGCACGTCGGGCTCGCGGACGAGCGCCTGGGCGATGCCTACGAGCTGCCTCTGGCCACCGGAGAGAGCCCCGATGGGGCGCTGGCTCAGGGCCTCGAGCTCGAGGCTGCCTAAGACGTTCTGGACCATGCGCAGATCGCACAGGCCCGCGCGCAGGTTGAAGCCGCCCGCCAGGCTCTTGCGGGCCAGGAGAACGACCTCGAACACCGTCAGGGCGGCGCGCGCCGACAGGTCCTGCGCCAAGTGGAAGACCCTACGGCTGCGCTCATTGTCCTTGAAGGTAGCGAGGTCCTGCGCATCCAGGACGATGCGCCCGCGCTGCGGCTTCGCGGTGCCCGAGAAGCAACGGAACAGGGTCGATTTTCCCGAGCCGTTCGGGCCGACCAGGGCCGTCAGGGCGCCGCGCTCCAGGGGCCCGGCCGCGAGCCCGTCCAGCACCGCATGGGGACCGTAGGAGAAGCTGAGATCGTCGATCAGGAGGGACACGGCATCAGGCTCCCCGGCTTCGGATCGAGAGAATGAGGCTGATGAAGAACGGGACGCCGATGAGGCTCGTGATCATCCCGATGGGATAGATGATGCCCGGCGTTACGGCCTTCGACAGGGTCGAGGCCAGGGACAGGATGATGGCGCTCGTCGCGGCCGACAACGGCAGGAAGAAGCGCTGGTCTTCCCCGATGGCGAGGCGGGCGATGTGGGGCCCCACGAGCCCGACGAAACCGATGGCGCCGACGAAGGCCACGGAGATTGCCGCGAGCATCGACACCAGGGCCAGGATCTCCAGCCGGAGGCGGTCCACCTTGATGCCCATGCTCTCGGCGCGCTCGTCGCCCAGCCGCAGGGCCGTGAGCGCCCAGCCGCGCGCCAGCATCCAGGGAAGCGCGATGCCGAGCGCAACGAGGCAGATCCCGATCTTCTCGAAGCTCGCGCGGCTCAGGCTGCCCATGATCCAGAAGACGATCTGCTGCAGCTGCGTCTCGTTGGAGCGGTACTGGATGAGCGCGAGGAGCGCATTGCACGTGAAGAGAAGCGCGATGCCGACGAGCACCATGGTCTCGGCGCTCACGCCCCGCAGCTTGGTCAGGCCGAACAGGGCAAGGCACGCCATGAGGGCGAACACGAAGGCGTTCGTCGTGATCGCGATGGTCCCGCCGACGGGGAGCAGGACCCAGCCGAACGCGATGGCAAGCGACGCGCCGACGCTTGCGGCCGCCGACACGCCGAGAGTGAACGGGTCGGCGAGCGGGTTGTTGAGGATGGTCTGCATGGCGGCGCCCGCGAGGCCGAGCATCGCGCCCACCAGCACCGCCATGAGGGCGATGGGCAGGCGGAGATCGAACACCACTAGGCGAAGCCGCGCATCGGCCGCGGATGGGTCGATGAGCGCGGAGATCACCTGGCTGAGCGTCGCGGGGCCCGGACCCACGGCGAGGTCGGTCACGAAGGCGGCCAGGAGCGCCGCCAGTCCCAGGCCGAAGAGGCCGAGGCGCCGGCGCGTAGCGCGCCGGTAGCCCGCAACCGCCGTGAGCGCGATACTCGTCATTTCATCGTGGCCCAGAAGATGCCCGAGGGCTCGACCGGCAGGAACTTCGCGTGGAGCTCCGTCCAGGTCGCCTGCGGATCGACGTCCTTGAACCGGTCGGGATGAAGCATCTTGGCAATGGCCTGCACGGCTACGAACGAATAGGGCGAGTTGTAGAACTGATGGTAGAGCACCATCACGTGCTTCTCGCGCACGGCCCGGAGCAGGGACAGGCCCGGCCGCGCCGTCAGGGTCTTGAGGCTCGCCTGGACCTTCTCGTCCGTGGCCTCGTAGCCCATGGGAGCCGCCGTGCTGCTCGGGATGGCCTCGGACCAGTTCGCGCCGGTCATGAGGTAGAAATCGGGATCGTCGGCGATGATCTTCTCGACATTGACGTCGCCGCCGCTCGTGGAGCTGAAGAAGCGGCTTCCCCAGTTGCGGCCGCCGGCCTCCTCGACGAACTTGCCGAAATTGGTGGCGCCCCAGGTGGAGCAGCAATTGTTGGGGTTATAGCCGGCCGCGCGCTCCATGAACACGAGCGGGCGGTCCTTCTCCTTGAGGTTGCCGACGCGCGTATAGACGAGGCGCATCTGACGCAGATAGAAATCCGCGAAGGCCAGCGCCTCCTTCTCCCGGTCCATGATGCGCCCGAGGAGGATGAGGCTCGGAACGGTGTTCTGGCTCGGATCCTCGCGCCAGTCGATGAACACGACCGGGATGTTGGCCTTCTCGAGCTTCGCGATGACGCCGGTCTCCTGCGCCTTGAAGTAGTTGCCGAGATCGAGCACCACCACGTCCGCATCGAGCGCCAGCACCTTCTCGACGCTGAAGTCGCTGGTATAGGGGTTCCCGAGATCCGCGATCTTCTCGGCCTCCGGGAACTTGGCGCGGTACTTGCGCCACGCATCCGGATCGTTGACCTTCAGATCGTCGCGCCAGCCGACCACGCGCTTGAAGGGGTTGTCCCGTTCGAGCACGGCGAGCCCATAGAGCTGGCGGCCCTCGCCCAGGATCATGCGCTGCACGCCCTTCTTGACCCGCACCGTACGGCCCGCAAGATCCGTGACCTCGACGGTCTCGGACGGGGCCTGCGCAGAAGCGCGGGGCGAAACGGCCATCATGGCCAGGAAACCGAAGACCACCACCAGGGCGAGGAGCAGGCCGGAATGGCGCGCCGCCGCGAAGCCGCCCTTGCATCGTTGCACAATCGACATCATTCGTCCTTTTTCGTCCTTTCGGTCCGGAGCCCAAGGGCCGCTTCGACTTTTCGCGCTCATGGCGTCGCCGCAGCGCTAGGACGAAACTTTAAGAAAATCAATTATAAATCAATAACTTAGAATGTTTCTTAACTGGCTCTACTTTTGAATTCTTCTGAAAGACGGGAGACTTTTGCAGATCCGTCAAATGCATAAGCCACTCGGGCGAAGCAGACCTTGCGGGCAAGTGCCGCGCCGACCGGCTATACCGAACGCTTCGCCGGAACAGAGAGCGACGGGCGGCATCTCTCGTAACCTGTGTATCCATCACGGAGCGCCAGCTCCACATGTTGACACCAAGCACGCCGCCCCTACTATATCTAGCGAAGGTTCTTCCGAGTCGCACGGGCTCGGAGGCTAAGAGGGAACTCGGTGCGAAACCGAGGCTGCCCCCGCAACTGTAAGCGGCGAGCTTCTGTCGAACGAACCACTGGTGTGGACGCGCCGGGAAGGACGACAGCGGCACCGACCCGCGAGCCAGGAGACCTGCCTTCTCGTTTCGATCGTCACGGGCGGGGTGCCCCGTTGGATCGCATTCCGATGGCGGCGTTTTCCTGCGTCCGTAATTCCGGTCTGCGCTCCTTCGGCCACTCTCCTGCTTCCAAGGGGTTGCCGAATGTCTCTGACCACTCACCAAACGCCGGCGCAGCAGCCGGCCTCCGCACCGCCGTTCACCGCGCCCGAATACCGGCTCATCCGCCGCGACGGCAGCGTGACGCCCTTCGACCAGAACAAGATCGCGGTCGCGCTCACCAAGGCGTTCCTGGCCGTCGAGGGCTCATCTGCGGCCGCCTCGCGCCGCATCCACGAGACGGTTGCGGATCTCACGGACCGGGTCGTCACGGCGCTCCTGCGCCGGGCCGATACCGGAGGGACCTTCCACATCGAGGAAGTCCAGGACCAGGTGGAACTCGCGCTCATGCGCGCCGAGCACCAGAAGGTGGCCCGCGCCTATGTCCTCTACCGGGAGGAACGCGCCCGCGAGCGGCAGCGCGCGCAAGCCCCCTCGCCGGCCCCGAGCCTGACGATCCGCCGGCCCGACGGGAGCACGGAGCCCTTGGATCTTAATGCCCTCAAGGGAGCCATCGAGACCGCCTGCGCCGGGCTCGAAGACGTCGCGGCGGAGCCGATCCTGCAGGAGACCCTGCGCAATCTCTATGACGGGATCGCGAGTGAGGAATTCGCCCTGGCGCAGATCATGGCGGCCCGCACCCTCATCGAGCAGGAGCCGAACTATTCCTTCGTCAGCGCGCGGCTCCTCCTCGGCAAGCTGAAGCGCGAGGCCTTCTCGGCCACTGGCTTCGCCCAGGAGACGCCCGATTACGCCGCTTACTTTCCCGCCTTCGTCCGGACCGGGATCGAGGCCGGTCTGCTCGACCCGGAGCTTGCCCGCTTCGATCTTGCCCGCCTCGCCCGGGCGCTCAGGCCCGAGCGGGACGACCTGTTCCAGTTCCTCGGCCTTCAGACCCTCTACGACCGCTATTTCCTCCACCAGAACGGCATCCGTTTCGAGCTGCCCCAGGCCTTCTTCATGCGCGTCGCCATGGGGCTTGCGATCCGCGAGGTGGACCGGGAGGAGCACGCCATCGCGTTCTACGAGCTGCTGTCGTCCTTCGACTTCATGTGCTCCACCCCGACCCTCTTCAATGCGGGCACGCCCCGGCCGCAGCTCTCCTCGTGCTTCCTTACGTCGGTTCCCGACGATCTCGACGGGATCTTCAAATCCATCAAGGACAACGCGCTCCTGTCGAAATATGCCGGCGGCCTCGGCAATTCCTGGACGCGCGTGCGCGGCCTCGGCGCCCATATCCGCGGCACGAACGGCAGGTCCCAGGGCATCGTACCCTTCCTGAAGGTCGCGAACGATACGGCGATCGCCGTGAACCAGGGCGGCAAGCGCAAGGGCGCAGTCTGTGCCTATCTCGAGACCTGGCACATCGACATCGAGGAATTCCTCGACCTGCGCAAGAACACCGGCGACGAGCGCCGCCGCACCCACGACATGAACACCGCGAACTGGATTCCGGACCTGTTCATGCAGCGGGTCCTGGAGGACGGAGACTGGACGCTCTTCTCGCCCGACGAGGTGCCCCATCTCCACGACCTCTACGGGACCGCCTTCGCGGAAGCCTACCGGGCCGCCGAGGAGCGCGCCGCGCGCGGCGAGATCAGGGTGTGGAAGCGCCTTCGCGCCGTCGAGCTGTGGCGGCGGATGCTGACCATGCTGTTCGAGACCGGGCATCCCTGGATCACCTTCAAGGATCCGTGCAACCTCCGCTCGCCCCAGGGCCATGTCGGCGTCGTGCACTCCTCCAACCTGTGCACGGAAATCACCCTCAACACCTCCGACGACGAGGTCGCCGTGTGCAATCTCGGCTCGGTGAACCTCGCCAATCATGTGACGCCGCAGGGGCTCGATCACGACCGCCTCGCCCGGACGGTGCGGACCGCCATGCGGATGCTCGACAACGTGATCGACGTGAATTTCTACACCATTCCGGAGGCGCGCCGCTCCAACCTGCGCCACCGCCCGGTCGGCCTCGGCCTCATGGGCTACCAGGACGCGCTCTACGCCCTGCGCCTCCCGGTGGAATCGGACGCGGCTATCGCTTTCGCGGACGAGAGCATGGAGGCCATCGGCTATCATGCCATCGCGGCCTCCTGCGACCTCGCGGCCGAACGGGGGCGCTATCCGAGCTTCGAGGGTTCGCTCTGGTCCAAGGGCATCCTGCCCATCGACTCGCTCGAACGCCTCGCCGAGGCGCGGGGCGGCCTCGATCTCGACCGCTCCTCGCGGCTCGATTGGGCGACCCTGCGCGAGCGCGTCAGAACCATCGGCATGCGCAATTCCAACGTGATGGCCATCGCGCCGACCGCGACCATCTCCAACATCTGCGGCGTGTCCCAGTCCATCGAGCCCACCTTCCGCAATCTCTACGTGAAGGCAAACATGTCGGGGGATTTCACGGTCATCAACCCGGCTCTGGTACGCGACCTGAAGGAACGGGGCCTCTGGGACGAGGTGATGATCTCCGACCTGAAATATTTCGACGGAAGCCTCAGCCGGATAGACCGCATCCCGGATGATCTCAAGGCGCTCTATGCCACGGCCTTCGAGATCGATTCCGCCTGGCTGATCGAGGCCGCGGCCCGGCGCCAGAAATGGATCGACCAGGCGCAGTCCCTGAACCTCTACATCGCCACTCCAAACGGGCGCGCCCTCGACGCCATGTACAAGCTGGCATGGCGCCGCGGCCTCAAGACCACCTATTACCTGCGCGCCACGGCCGCAACCCATGTGGAGAAGTCGACCCTGAAGACGACGGACGGCAGCCTGAACGCCGTGCGCATCGCGCCTCCCCCGGCTCCGTCTTCGGAGGCGCTTGCCTGCTCCATCGACAATCCCGATTGCGAGGCCTGCCAGTAAGGCGGCGCCTTCTCCCTCCCCTCATTCCCCGAAAGGATAGCCATGCTCGACCTGGCAGAAACCCGCACAGCTGCGCCCGCCTCCCCCGCCCCTGCGGGACTCGGCGACATCGACCGCCAGGGGCGGCGCGTCAGCGTCGACGACAAGGCGATGATCAATTGCCGCGCCGACGTAAACCAGCTCCTCCCCCTGAAATACAAATGGGCCTGGGAGAAATACCTCTCGGCCTGCAATAACCATTGGATGCCGACCGAGGTCTCCATGCACGCGGATATTGCCCTCTGGAAGGCCAGGGACGGCCTGACGGAGGACGAGAGGCGCATGGTCAAGCGCAATCTCGGCTTCTTCGCGGCCTCCGAATCTCTCGTGGCCAACAACATCGTGCTCGCCATCTACCGGCACCTCACGAATCCCGAATGCCGGCAATACCTGCTGCGCCAGGCCTTCGAGGAGGCGGTCCACACCCACACGTTCCAGTACATTGTGGAGAGCCTCGGCCTCGATGAGGGCGAATTGTTCAACATGTACCGGGAGGTCCCGTCGATCACCGACAAGGCCGCCTGGGCGCTTCGGCACACCCGCCATCTCGACGATCCGTCCTTCGGCACCGGCACGCCGGAGCGCGACCGGGACTTCCTGCGCGACCTCGTGGCGTTCTACGTGGTGTTCGAAGGAATGTGGTTCTACACGGGCTTTGCGCAGATCCTGGCCCTGGGGCGGCGCAACAAGATGGTCGGCATCGCCGAGCAATATCAGTACATCCTGCGTGACGAGAGCCTGCACCTCAATTTCGGGATCGACGTGATCAACCAGATCAGGGCCGAGAACCCGCATCTCTGGACGCCGGACTTCCAGGACGAGATCCGGGGAATGCTCACCGAGGCGGCGGAACTCGAGGCGGCCTACGGGCGGGACACCATGCCACGCGGCCTCCTCGGCCTCAACGCGGCGCTGTGCGAGCAATACATGCACTTCATCGCCAACCGGCGCTGCGCCCAGCTCGGTCTCGCGCCGGTCTTCGCGCCGACCGAGAACCCCTTCCCGTGGATGTCGGAAGCCATGGACCTGAAGAAGGAGAAGAACTTCTTCGAGACCCGGGTCATCGACTACCAGAACGGCGGCTCCCTCGCCTGGGATTGAGCCCTGTGCGACACGGCGGGG
>Ga0065721_10049249_pt1 | contig 40232 bp, 17 predicted proteins | sample Mesricmetagenome_FD_59108 | JGI IMG/M metagenome (GOLD analysis project Ga0065721, IMG submission 59108) | Mesophilic microbial community from rice straw/compost enrichment Sample: eDNA_1 v2 (version 2) | ecosystem: Engineered > Solid waste > Grass > Composting > Bioreactor | place: USA: Davis... | reverse complement strand
GGGGCGGTTCCGGCGGGGGGGGAAGCTCCGGGGGCGCAGCGAGCGTCAGGACGGTTTCCGCCACGGGAGCGTCTGTCAGGCGTGCCGCGCGGGGCTCGCGCCCGCGTTCCACGGCGAACAGCACCGACAAAAACGCGGCGTGCACGCCCAAAGAAACCACGACCGGCGTCACCGGCATGGGGCGACGGCCGCGCAACCGGCGGAGTTGGTGCAGAAGGTCACTCATCAGCGCGGGCTGCCCGCGTTCTTACGGTATATCAACCTGTGCCCTCCGGCCGACGGATTCGGCAAGTCATTCCGCGGCAACGGGTTGAGGCTTCGGTTTGGGCGGGGGCGGCGGGCGGAAGAGCACCCGGTCCAAGCCCAGCGTCCCGCAGCCCAGCCAGACCAGGGCCATCGCCATCGAGAACAGGGAGAACTGGAGGAACAGGTGATCCCACCCCGGCCCGAAGGCGGGTATGTCGGGGAGGAAGCCGAACTTGGTCTTGCCCGAGGCCACCGCCGGCCCGATCTGCGTCAGCCACATCGCCGTGGCCATGACCGTGGCGATGCCGAAGGCGCACAGGCGCGTCAAAGCCCCCACCAGCACCAGCGCCCCGCCCACAAGTTCCGTCAGGACACAGGCATAGGCGCAGTACACCGGCAGGCGGCCGTCGCTCAGTTGCTGTGGCCACAGAGCCCTCGAGGCCCCCTCCGCGGGCTTGGAGGAGTTTTTCAGCATGAGCGCAAGTAGGTATGCGTTCGAGACTTCCAGCGAATCGCCGTTCTCGGGAGCGGGCGTGCCGGAGGCGCCCTGCACGGTCGCCGTCTTGGGCGTGACGCCCATCTCCTTCAGGGCCGCGGCGTCGGCGCCTTTCACAACCGTCGTGCCGATGACTTTCCCGAGCCCCGCCCAGATGAACACGATGCCCAGGCACAGGCGCAGGAAGACCGGGCCGAATGAGCCGCAGGAAGATTTGCTGGCCATGGGGAAGGTCTCGGAAAGGGGTACCAGCCCCCTCTTTCGGAAAGCGGGGGATCGGCTTGTGACTTTTCCCGACTCACAGGGGTGGAAGGGCCGGCCCGTGGGTTAGGATGTGGGCAAACGCGGGCGTGGCGGAACTGGCAGACGCGCGGGACTTAGGATCCCGTGGCCGCAAGGCTGTGCAGGTTCAACTCCTGTCGCCCGCACTTCTTCCGACTCACACTCCCCAAAAAACACCGCGACCGCCAGGGGTGAGGGCGGCCGCAGCGGGGTTTCCCCATAGGGGTTCCCAAACTTCTGAACTGCCCGAGCAGGGACAGTTGCTCAGGCCACATGCTCAGATGCCTGTTTCGGGAAGGTCCGTCAGGAATTTCCCGTGGTGTCTTCGTTTCGGCTCGGGTTATTGCCTGTGTTGGTGCAAGTCTCGGGCGGAAACGACGTTAGGAGTTTCAGGGGGTGCTCGGGGCGAAGCGGAGGTTCCTGGGGAACCCATTTCTCGCGCGAACGTCTCAAAGCCGGGGCGCGACAAAACGTGGCCCGATTCCGCTCGATTCCGTTACCTTGGGGGGAGGCTTTCGTTTCATCTTCGCGGGTTCTCCCCGCTTCTGTCATGGAGATCAATGTGATGAATCGCCGTTCCGCACTCGCACGAGGGTTCTGTTCGCTTGTCGCCCTGGTCGGCATGGCCGGCTGGGCCGGCGGCCTGGAGCCCGCGGCGTCCGCCCAGCCCATCAAGGTGGGGCACTTCGCTTCGATGACCGGCAAGGAGGCCACCTTCGGCCAGTCCACCGACAACGGCATCCGCCTGGCCCTGAAGGAGATCAACGAGGCCGGCGGCCTGAACGGGCGGCCCATCGAGCTCATCACCTACGACGACAAGGGCGAGAGCAAGGAGGCGGGCAACGCCGTGACGCGCCTCATCACCAGCGACAAGGTGGTGGCGGTGCTGGGCGAGGTGGCCAGCTCCCTTTCGCTGGCGGGCGGCGCGGTCTGCGAGCAGAACAAGGTGCCGATGATCAGCCCCAGCAGCACCAACGCGCGCGTCACCGCGGGCAAGAAGTACGTCTTCCGCGTCTGCTTCATCGACACGTTCCAGGCCGCGGCGATCGCGACCTTCACGCGCGAGCACCTGGGCCTGACCCGCGCCGCGATCCTGTATGACCAGACGCAGGCGTATTCCAAGGGCTTGCGCGACGACTTCACCAAGTCCTTCAAGAAGCTGGGCGGCGAGATCGTCGCCGACCAGGCGTACAACGGCGGCGATACGGACTTCTCCGCGCAGCTCACCACCATCCGCGCCGCCAACCCCGAGATCATCTTCGTCCCCGGCTACTACACCGAGGGCGGCAACATCGCGATCCAGGCCCGCAAGCTGGGCATCACCGCCCCCCTGATCGGCGGCGACGGCTGGGACTCCTCTCAGCTCGCGGCGATCGGCAAGGACGCCATCGAGGGCTCCTACTACTCGAACCACTCCTCGCCCGATCAGCCGAACATGAAGGATTTCGTGGAGAAGTACCAGAGGGAGTACGGCGCCACCCCCGACGCTCTGGGCGGGCTGGGGTACGACGCCATGATGGTGCTCTTCGACGCGATGAAGCGGGCCAAGAGCCTGAACGGCCCCGATCTCGCCGAGGCCATCGCCCAGACCAAGGACTTCAAGGGCGTCACCGGGAACATCACGATCGACAAGAACCACAACGCTCAGAAGGGCGTCGTGATCGTACAGATCAAGAACGGCCAGCCCGTGTTCGTGGCCGAGGTGGACCCGTCCAAGTCCGACAAGAAGTGAACCGACAGGCCGTGTAAGCATCTCCGGCCGCTCTCGAACGGGGGCGGCCGGTTCTTTTGACGGACTCGGCGGCGCTGGCGGTTGAGGCGCTTGCCGTTACAATCCCGACCCTCGTGCTGGACAAGTTCCTTCAAACCCTGATGGACGGTATCACTGTCGGCAGCCTGTACGCGCTGATCGCGCTGGGCTACACGATGGTGTACGGCATCCTGAAGTTCATCAACTTTGCGCACAGCGACGTCTTCGTGCTGGGGGCGTGGGTGAGCTTCTCCGCCGCGGCGGTGGCCGGGTTCATCGACCAGGACCTGGCCGCCGAGGGGGTCCAGACCGCCCCGGTGGCGGGCTGGGTCATCAAGACGCTGCTGGGCGTGACTGTTGCCGCTGGTCTGGTCGGGATTTACGAGCACCTGGTACGGCCACGCCTGCCGAAACCGGTGTGCGACTACTGCCCGCCCGTGCGTTCGGCCCCCACGCTGGCCCTGGTGGCGGTGTGGGGGTTCGTTGCGGTGGGGCTGGCTTACGCGGCCCGGTGGGTGCTGGCGATCTCGCCCCCTGCCGAGCCCAGCCGGGCGAGCTTCGGCACGCTCACTTCCGGCGGGCTGATCCTGCTCCTGGCGATGGTGACGTGCGGGCTGGTGGGGTTCTGTGTGGAGCGGCTCGCGTACAAGCCCCTGCGCAACGCGCCGCGCCTCAACGTGCTGATCACCGCTATCGGCGTCTCGCTCTTCCTCCAGAACCTCGGCCAGACGAAGTGGATGTTCGGCACCCGCCCGGACCGCATGGCCACGCTCGTGCCCGACAAGACGCTGTTCACCATCGCGGGCGGCGAGGGGCAGATGGGCGTGCCCATCCGGCTGGTGGACGTGCTGGTGATCGGCACGGCCATCGTTCTGATGGTGGGGCTGGACCGGCTGGTCTTCCACACCAGGATCGGCCGGGCGATGCGCGCGGTGAGCTTCTCGGAGCGTAACGCCGCGCTCATGGGCATCGACGTCAACAAGGTCATCAGCTTCACGTTCGTGCTGGGTGCGGCGCTGGCCGCCGCCGCGGGCTTCCTGATGGGTCAGAAGTACCCCGGTCTGAACCAGACCGCCGCGGCGGGCTGGGTGCTGCTGGGCCTCAAGGCGTTCGTGGCGGCGGTGATCGGCGGCATCGGGAACATTCGCGGGGCGATGCTCGGCGGGCTGCTGATCGGCCTGCTGGAGTTCTTCGGGACGGCGTACATCTCTCCCGAGCTGCGCGACGTGTACGTCTTCAGCATCCTCATTCTGGTACTGCTCTTCAAGCCCAGCGGGCTTCTGGGCAAGGCCGTGACGGAGAAAGTGTGAGTGGCTGACACGCGGCACAACCTGGCCCTGCGCGGGCGCGAGCTGACCCCAGGCGGCGTGCACGGCGCGCTGATGGGGGCGGTCCGCGCCCTGGCGCCGCTCGCCGCCGCGATCGGCATCGCGCTGCTGCTCCACTTCGTGATCCGCCCGTGGGTCTCGGGGTACAACGAGTTCTGGGGTTCGCGCGTGCCGCTGGACGTGGGGATCAACGTCATCCTCGCGGTCTCGCTCACGATGGTGAACGGGTTCACCGGGCAGTTCTCGCTCGGTCACGCGGCGTTCATGGCGGTGGGGGCCTACTCCGCCGCGGGCGCCGTGTACTACACCTCCTACCGCCTCTGGGGAGACGCGGCGATGTACGGCGGCGTGCTCAGCGGGCTCTCGCCGGAGGGCGGGCCGCTGATGACCGGCGCGGACCTGCTCTTCCTGGGCTCGGTGCTGCTCGGCGGCTTGATCGCGGCGTTCTGCGGATACCTGGTGGGCCTGCCCTCGCTGCGGCTGCGGGGTGATTATCTGGCGATCGTCACGCTCGGCTTCGGCGAGATCGTGCGCGTGCTCATCACCAGCCAGACGACGGACACGCTCTACGACGCGGAGGAAATCGCGCAGACGCCGCTGTGGGAGCTGCCCCGGTATCTGGGCGGGCCCGTCGGCTTCACGGGGCTGCCGTTCTACACGAGCCTCTTCTGGGTGTGGCTGTTCGCGGTGCTGACGCTGGTGGTGGCGTACCGCCTGAAGGAGAGCACCTACGGGCGTGCGTTCCTTTCCATCCGCGAGGACGAGATCGCCGCCGAGGCGATGGGAATCAAGACCACGCGGTACAAGGTTCGAGCGTTCGTGCTCGCGGCGTTCTTCGCGGGCGTGGCCGGGGCGCTGTATGCGCACACCATCGGCGTGCAGCTCTCGGCCAACGAGCTGGGCTTCATGAAGAGCTTCGACATCATCATCATGGTGGTGCTGGGCGGCATGGGCTCGATCTCCGGCGCGGCCATCGCCGCGGCGATTCTCAGCGTGCTGCCCGAGTTCTTGCGGAGCCCGCCGGGCATCTTCTCGCCGGTGATGATGGGGCTGGTGATCGCGTCGCTGGCGCTGGTGCTGCTGTTCACGAAGCGCCGCGTGCGATCGGCGGTGATCGTGCTGGCCTCCGCCGCGGCGTATGAGGGGGTCCGCCGCTGGGCCGAGTCGCAGGGGATCAACCTTGCGGACTACCGCATGATCCTCTACGCGCTGGCGCTGATTCTGATGATGATCCTCCGCCCGCAGGGCCTGTTCGGGGTGCGGGAAATCTGGAATGCGTGGCATGTGCCGCCCCTTCGGCCCCGCAAGGACGAAGGCGGGAAGAGCGGCACGGCCGGAAAGGCGCCGACGCCATGAGCCCGCAGAACGGACTGCTGCTGGACGTGGAGAGCATCTCCATCGCCTTCGGCGGGCTCAAGGCGGTGCAGAACTTCTCGTTGAAGCTGCCGCCGGGGCGTCTGCACGGGCTCATCGGCCCCAACGGCGCGGGCAAGACCACCGTCTTCAACCTGCTCACCGGCGTGTACAGCCCCGACACCGGGACGATTACGCTCGGCGGGCGGCGGCTCAACGGCCTGAAGCCCAACCAGCGCGCGCACGCGGGCATGGCCCGGACGTTCCAGAACATCCGGCTGTTCCCCGATTTGTCCGTGCTGGACAACGTGCGGATCGCGTGCCACCTGCGCACGGAGACGACGATGCTCGGGGCGGTGCTGCGCACGCCGCGGAGCATCGGCGAGGAGCGGGCCATCCGCGAGCGCTCGATGGAGCTGCTCAAGATTTTCGAGCTGGACGGTCGCGCGAAGGAGGACGCCCGCAGCCTGCCCTACGGCGACCAGCGACGGCTGGAGATCGCCCGGGCGCTGGCCACCAGCCCCTCGCTGCTGCTGCTCGACGAGCCCGCGGCGGGCATGAACCCGCAGGAGAAGAACGAGCTTCGCACGCTGATCCGCAACGTCCGTGACCGCTTCGGCCTGACCATCCTGCTCATTGAGCACGACATGGGCCTGGTGATGGACATCTGCGAGCGGATCACGGTGCTGGATTACGGGCAGATCATCGCCGAAGGGCCGCCGCAGCAGGTGCAGGAGGACCCCAGGGTCATCGCCGCGTACCTGGGCGAGCCCGAAGGCGCGGGGGAGAAGTGCTGACATGCCCATGCTCGAGGTCCGGGATCTGAACGTTCACTACGGGGCGATTCACGCCCTGCACGGCATCAACGTGCAGGTGGAGCAGGGGCAGATCGTGACGCTCATCGGGAGCAACGGCGCGGGCAAGAGCACGACGCTGCGCACCATCAGCGGGCTGCTGCGTCCCACCAGCGGGCAGGTGCTGTTTGAGGGCAAGCCCATCGCCGGGACGCCGGCGCACAAGATCGTGCAGCTCGGCGTCGCCCACTCTCCCGAGGGCCGGGGCATCTTCGCCAACCTCACGGTGGACGAGAACCTCGACATGGGGGCCTTCACCCGGCGCGACCACGATCAGGTGCGCAAGGACCGCGAGAAGGCCCTGGACCTTTTTCCGCGCCTCCGCGAGCGATTGAAGCAGGTGGCCGGCACGCTCTCCGGCGGCGAGCAGCAGATGCTCGCCATCGCCCGGGCGCTGCTCTCCCGCCCGCGGCTGCTGCTGCTCGACGAGCCCAGCCTGGGCCTGGCCCCGCAGATCGTGCAGACGATCTTCCGCATCATCCGCGAGATCAACGCCGAGGGCACCACCATCCTCCTTGTGGAGCAGAACGCCCACATGGCCCTCAAGGTCGCCCACCGCGCCTATGTCCTGGAGGTCGGGCGGATTGTGATGGAAGGCCCCGCGGCGGAGCTTGCCGCGAGCGACGAGGTGCGCCGGGCCTATCTCGGTCACGGTTGAATCGCGGCGACGCTGCACGTTCGCATTCCTCGCGGGTACACTCCCCCCGCCATGACGCCCACACCCTTCGTCTTTGCCGCGCTTCCCCGTTCGCTCCCTCAGGGCTACGGGGCGGTGCCGTTGACGGAAGCGGACGCCGGCGCGGTGGTGAAGCTGTGCGTGGTTGTGCGCACGAACGCGCCCGCGGGCGAAGGTCCGCTGGTGCTGCTCCGCGAGACGCTGGACGCGAAGGTGTACCTGGGCTGTCTGTGCGACGGCGCGGGGGCCGTTCACCAGTGGCTTGAGGTGTGGGTGCAGGACATCACCGGGCTTCAGTCCGCGCTGCCCGGCTATCGCCAGACCTTGACCAACGCGGCTCTTGATCAGCGCTGGGCGGCGCGGGCCGAGGGGTACGCCAAGGTCGAAGGCGCGGGGCTGATCTCGACGGGGTGGGAATCGAACAACCCGCCGCCGATGTTCATCGACATCAAGAAGCTTGTGCCGCTGGCCCCCCGCGACCGCCGAACGGGCGCGGCGTGGGCGCTGTGCAAGGACGAAGCCCTGCTCGCGAGCAAGGGCGCGCCGTCCTATTCCGGCTCGCTCAGCCGTCACCTCTTTCAGCCCGAGGCGGGCGCCGAGACCGCGCTGCTGCCGCTGGACGTGGTGGGAGCGGACCCGCAGGCGATGGGTGTTGGCTCGCCCAGCGAGGTTGTGCCGGTCAACGGCGGCGGTGGGCTGATGATGGTCCGTCCCTTCGCCCCGCTTTCCTATGAGCAGTACGTGGACGCCATCACCGGGATCGAGGGCGAGTCCGGCCCGGCGGACAAGCTGCTGGAGTCCATCGCTCACGGCGCGATGGGTGGTTCCGGCGGCCCAGGGCGCGCGGGCGGTTGGCTGAACATCAGCCCCGCGGGAACGCACGCGCGGCTGATCGAGTCGCTGCACCTGAAGCTGATGCTGCTGGCCGGCGCGGTCGCGGCGGTGCGCTCGACGATCGCGGATTCGCAGGTGCCCATGCTGAACATCACCGCCCGCAGCTTCCGGGTGCGGCTCGCGGGCGGGGCGGCGACGCTGCCCTTGTGGTGGACGGCCCGCGCAGAACTTGCCGAGCCGGGCGACGCGGTGGAACTGCCCATCGAAGGAACCTCGGCGAAGTACTACCTGACGCCCACGGGCGGGGCGCTCTCCGTCTACACCCCCGCGGCGATGGGCCGCACGACCAGCGGCAAGGGCGGGCTGCGTCTGCGCAACGTGATCTCCGAGAGCAACGGGACGATCCTGGAGGGCACGCTCTCCACGCAGGATCGGCTCACCCCCGGCAGCAACGACCTGCTGTGGCTGCGGACCACCGTTGGCCAGACGCGCGTGGACCTGTACGCGGTGATCGACGCGAAGGAGGCGATGGCCTCCGGTGAGCTGCGCGTCCGGACCATCCAGCAGCGGCTGCCGGAGGACGTGACGGCGCGGCTGAAGTCGGCGCTGGGCGTGCCGATCCCGGACGTGAGCTTCGAGCTTGTGCCGCTGATCAGCTCGCCCTGCGACCTGTACGCGATGGGCGTGCTCGCGGTGCGGACGCTGCTGACCGGGCCGGGCCACCCGCTGCCGGTGGCGCTGGACGAGATGCTGAGCCTGGCGGCGGAGGCGGGCCGCGCCGCGGAGAGCGGCGGGGACCTGCCCAGTCGTCTGATGAAGGTGTTCGAGAGCGATCCCCGTTGGGCGGCGACGCTCGGGCCGCAGCGTCTGCTGGCGGGGATTGCGGATGCGGATGAAGCCTTCCTGGCGCTGCCGCCGCGCTTGTGGTTCGGCACGCTGGCGATGGTGATCCGGATGTTCACGGGGATGAGCCCGGACAGCCGATGCCGCGACCTTGGGGATGCGCCCCCGGGCGGCATCCACCGGGTCTTTGACGGTGTTTTGGACGACCTGTACGCTCTGTTGACCGCGGTCCGGAGCCTGATCGTGTCGGATCAGGGCCTGAGCGCGGACGTGCGGGATGTAGTCAACGAATGCCTGCGGGCGGCCCGGCGGTAAGGCCGGGGGGCAACGAGGATTGTGATATGAAGCGCAACGTTGTGAACGTGCTGGTGCTGGCTGTGGTGGGGGTGTTCGCGCTGCTTGCGGGCGGGTGCGGGGCCCCGAAGATGGGCGTGTACAACCTGAACGTCACGCCGGATGTGAGCCTGCGGGACAGCGCCTCGGGCAAGCTCTCTCAGGTTGAGGTCGCTCTGGTGGGCGTCAAGGAGGCCGACGCCGAGACCTGGCGGGCGTACAAGGTCGATTCCTTCTTCTCCGGCAACGATCCCTTCCGTGCCGGGGCGAAGGACTACACCAAGACGCTGGTCTTCAGCAACGACGCTCCCGCCACTCAGACGGTGAAGGCCAACGACCCGATCTGGCAGGCGTGGCGCTCCCGCGGGGTCACCCGCCTGTTCATCTACGCCAACGCGAAGAATCTGCGGGGCGCGCCCGGCGGGCCCGAGCTGCGCCGCAAGGAGCTGCCTCTGACCACGAACTACTGGAAGACCAACACCATCGACATCGTGATCAAGAGCAGCGGCATCGACGTGCCCACCCCGATGGAGAATCCGAACTAAGGATTTCGGACGAGGTTGGGTCCCGGATATCCTCCGCCCGGAGGGCGGCACCGGTCACCCGACCGGTGCTTTTTTGTCAGCGAGTGTGAGCGCATATGGCGGTGTACGGGCGATTCGAAGCCGTGGAGGAGCTTGCGTCGAGCGGGCCCTTTGCGCTCTTCTCTGCGCGTGAGCAGGGACAATCCGGACCTCCGCTGTACGCGATCAAGATCTATCGCACGGCGGATACCTTCGCGGACGAGGAGGTGGTGCAGCAGGAGGCCGCCGCGTTCCTCGAGGCGGCGCAGCTCCAGGCGAGCCTGCCCTCCGGCCCCGCCGGCGGGGGCGAGGGGCACTGGGCCCCGATCCACGAGTCCGGGCGCACCGCCGAGGCCGTCTTCTATGTGACGGACCTCTACCCCACGACCGTTCAGCGCATGATCGACAGCCGGCGCGAGCTGGACGCTCGGTCCATCGCGCACATCATCGACGGCGTCGTCTGTGCGCTCACGGAACTGGCCGAGCGTGCGGGCGGGCGCGGGCACGGGGAGCTCAAGCCCAGCAACGTGCTGGTCGGCCGCGGCGAGGTGGATTCCGCCCAGGTCGCGCTGACCGACCCCGAGCCCTCCTCACGACTCGCGAATCGTGCGCACGACCAGGACCTCCGCGAGCTGGCGGGCCTGCTCTTCCAGATGGTGATCCATCGCCCTCCGCCGAAGGGCGGTGCGATCAGCACCTCTCCCGAGTGGCAGCGGATGGGGGCCGCGGGCGAGCAACTGCGGCAGCTCTGCGAAACACTGCTGAACCCGGAGCCCGGCGCGCCGCTGATGTCCTTCGACGAGCTCCGGTCACGCCTCGCGGCGTGCCTGGCCGTCAAGGAACCGAAGAAGGCGGGGCTCTCCGGCGGCGCCAAGGCCGCGATCGCCGCGGTGCTTCTGCTGGCGCTGGGCGTGGGCGGCTACTTCGCGCTCGTTGCGGGCAAGGGGCCGCCCGAAGACCCCCGCGGCACGCAGTGGGCCCTCGTGGCGCAGGTGGACGATCTCGAGGCACGCAAGAACGCCGCAATCAAGAAGGCCGCGGACAACGGCGACGAAGCCCGCGAAACCGAGCTGACGGGTCTGGACGCGGAGTTCAAGGCCCTCGATGAGCTGGTCAATGAGATCCGCTCTCGCCCCGCCCCCAAGGACCAGGCCGAAGTCCGGTCGCTGCGCAACGCCATGAACGATGCGGAAGCGAAGCTCGCCGCCCTCGATAAGAAGGTGGCGGAGCTGGACGCCGCGATCGTGGTGATCGACCCGGAGAAGGACCCGCGGCCGGACAAGTGGATGGAAGCGCCGATCGCCGAGCTGGCGGGGCTTCTCAGCGCGGTACTCAAGGACTGCCCCTCCGGCGTGACGATCGAGGGGGCACCCGATCCGGTCGCCCTCCAGATTGAGGTGGACGAGTTCATCGCGCAGGTCAACGAGATTCGCGCGCGGCCGTGGGAGCAGCCCGACCTTACCCCCGTCGAGCAGAAGGCCGCGCAGGCGGAGCTGCACCGTGCGGTGAAGGACGCGATTCTGCGCCAGCGCACCTTGAAGGCGTCGCTGACCAAGGCCAAGGCCGAGGCGCGCGACGTCCTCACCCGGTACGTGCGCTCTCTTGAGCAGCAGAACAAGGACGCGGCGATCGTCCAGTCGGTCCCGCTGCGCGAGGCCTTCGCGATCGGCATCCGCGCCGCGGACCCGGAGCGGTATCAGGAGCTGGACTGGGCGGGGGTGAAGTCCAAGGTTGAGGCGCTGACGGGGTGGCTCAAGGGGCTGGAGGAGCAGTTCGCGGTTTCGCTGGATGTTTCCCCCATGCCCGGCTCGGCGGTCGCCGTGGACGCCGCGGTGCGTGCCGTGGACGCCCGGCGCGAGCGGGCCCTGGCGAGCAGCGTCGAACCGATGACCTCCAGCGGGAAGATGCCGGGCGATGATCCGGCGTATGCCGAGGCCACGGCGAGGCTGAAGGCGGAGCTGACGGCGTACATCGAAGGGGTGAAGCGCGTGCTCGCCGACGCGGTGGAGGTCGAGCGGCTGCTATCGCTTGGGTACGCCTACGAGGAAGCCGCGGGCGACAAGTCGATCAAGTCGCTGCATGAGTCGGTGAACAGCGCGGTGACCGACGGCGGCGCGTACGCGGACATCCGCGCCTCGGTGGAGAGCGTGCTGGGACGCGCGGCGGACCTGCAGCAGGTCGCCACCGTCACAGACGGCGTGCGCCTGATCAACCTCATCGCCCGCGCCGGGCAGGGGCCCGGAGGGGTGTCGCCCGCGATGGCCGCGTGGAACAAGCTGCCGGAGATCGGTTTCCCCGCCGTGCCCGCGGACCTGGACGGGGCGCTGCGCATCCTGAATGAGCAGCTCATTCCCGCGCTGGCGCAGGTCTCCGACGCGGCCCGCCGCGCGGCTCTTGAGAGCCGCGCGAAAGAAGTGCTCAAGCGGATGTGGACGGTCTACGTGCTGGAGCGCAGCGCGGGCAACTTCGAGGCCGTGAACGCCGCGTTCTCCGGGCGTGCGAAGTACGGTGTGGCGGACGCGGACATCGCGCAGCTCCCCGCCTGGGCCCGGTACAACTTCGAGCGCTGGAAGCTCCTGCAGGATGTCGCGGCGGTGAACGTTCCCGACCCCAAGGAGCAGATCAAGCAGCTTCAATCACGGGTGCTGGCCTTCAACCAGGCCGTGGCCGGGCTGGGGCTGGATGGCCTGGAGGCGGTCAACACGATGGGCGCGCGGCTCAAGCCTTTCGCCGAGGGCAAGGACCTGGACCTGACGCGCGAGGGGCCGGGGCGGCTGTCGTGGACGACCACCGTCAACGACGCCGACGGGTACTCGGTGACGTACTCGTGGAAGGGGCCGAGCGGGCGTTCGTACTCGCTCGAGTTCCGGCGCGTCCATGAGAGCGCCGACGCGGCGAGCTATCTCTGCACGACGGAGGTTTCCGCCGGGCTTTTCATCGACCTTGTGGACGCCTACGGGAAGTGGGACGAGCTGAAGACGCTGACGAACGTCCTGGAGCCGCCGAACGACAACCGCGGGCCGCGGGTGGTGCGGTGGACGCTCGACGGGAAGCTGGACATCAGCCGTCCGACGGACCCGGACAAGACGGGGAAGGGGTGGCACCGCTCGCTGGCGGTGGACGACATGCTCCGCAACCCGTACTACCCGCCGGGCGGCGAGCCGGAGCGCGGGCCGGACTACGTGGACCCCGTGGACTACATCTCTCCCAGTGCCGCGATTTACGTCTCGCGGCTGCTGGGGTGCCGTCTGCCGAGCTCGGAGGAGTGGAAGGCGGCGCTGGCGAAGTTCCCCGCGCGGACGGCCAACCTGCGGGACGCGGCCTACGCGGCGCAGCACGCGCACATTTCGCGCATCTTCGCCCAGGCGAACAAGCAGCCCGAGTACCCCAACTACGGCATGCTCAAGCCGACGCCCGCGGCGCTGGAGGCCCTGAAGGTCACCATCCCGCCCGCGGAGCAGGACGGCCAACCCGCGGTGGAGGGGACCGACGGCTATCTGTTCTTCGCGCCGGTGGACTTCGGCGAGCCCGGCGACGTCTTCCGCAACTTGATCGGCAACGTCTGGGAGTTCGTCTACGAGGCTCCCGCGGAGCTGGACGCCTTGGCCGTGCCCGCGTCTCCCGCGGACGTGACGGCCCTGACCCGCACCAGGGAGCAGCGCGACAAGGTGCGGGCCATCGGCGGCTCGGCGCTTTCGCCGAAGGAGCTGCCGATCGATCGCCCGATCGAGTTCAACTTCCTTGCCTCCCGGGCCGGCTTTACGGACGCCGGCTTCCGCCTCGCGTTTTCGACCGGCGCCGGCACGGGCGGGACGGGGAAGCCCGCCGAACGGCTCGCCAAGATCCTCTCTGTGGACTACCTCCCGGGGGCGAACCCCTGAGAATCAGTCGTTGGTCGGCACGAACGCCGTCGTGTGCGGCACGAAGGCGGTCTGCACCTGGTCATGGAGGGCAAGATTGCACCCCAGCGCATCGCTCGCGGCGATATTGCCGCCGTCCTGCTGGGAAAAGGTGTAGGTGCCGGAGGAGGCAGTTTGGCTGGAGCAGCCGCCGACGACAAGAGCAAACGCGGCACACGCAGAGAGGCAGAGCAGACGACGCATGGTCGAACTCCCGTTGGCCCGTGGTTGCAGGCCTGCGGGAAAGGTCGGCAACTTTCGCCGATCTCCCGAGCTCGCGACCATGCGAGGGGCGTGTTCGCTCGGGTCTGCGACGATGGGGGGGAGCGGGGCGTGCGGGGGGGACGTGGGGGTGCTGACGGCTGGGAAGGGCGTGCGGGCGCGGTGGAACCCATGGTTCGGGGCCGAGCGGGCCCAGCGGCGTGGGAGACCTGTTGTTTACGGACCCCGCGATCTGTCTCAAACATCGGACCTGGGGGAAGTTGTGCGGGGGGGTAAGCCCGATATCATGGGCCCCGGCGGCCGCGCACGGGTGCGCGGCGGTTGTGACTTGATAGCCGCGCCTTTGGCGCACGGAGTTGTCCAGCGTGATTGAACCGACCTCGGAACGCGGGAGGAAGCTGGCGGCGCTGTCCGCGCGCCTGCGAGTTCTGCACAGCGAGCTGGCCGATCAGCCCGCGGAGATCCGCGCCGAGCAGCTTCGGGACGAAGTCCAGAGGGCCACGGCGAGCATCGCCCCCGGCGAGCGGGAGGCCTTCCTGACCGGTCTTCTTGAGCAGTTCCCCACCTGGGCGGACGGGGGCCCGAGCGCCGCGCCTTCGCCCGCGCCTGCCACTGCCGCGGCTGCTCCCCCGCCGGAAATCAAAGACCCCAAGGTGCTGGCGGAGAAGCTCATCGAGAACTCCCACAACCTGAGCGACGCCGAGCGGGCGGACATCGCCTCTCGCCTCGCGGGGGCGGGCTTCTCGCTGGTGCAGGTGAAGGAGGCCCCGGGCGGGCTGCCCACGGCGCAGGTCACGGAGTTCAAGAAGGTGGTGGGGCTGCCGCCGGAGACGGAGGTCAATCCCGTCCGCCTGGTGGAGATCGCGTCCCTGCTCGCGGAGTTCACGCTGAAGCTCGAGCCCTGGGCGTGCAGCTATTGGCGCGACCTGGCTCCCGACGCGAAGAACCAGATTTACCAGATCCTGAACAAGGATCTGCCGCGGTACGCGGCGGGGGACGACAAGCTGACGAAGGAGGGGATGCACAAGAACGTGTACAAGCTGCGCAGCCTGGTCTCGCTGCTGATGAAGGGCGTGATCGAGGCGGGCAAGCAGTTCTCGCGGGATCACCTTGCGAGGTACTCGATCGAGGCCATCCGCGAGGCGGCCCCGCGCGAGACGTTCAAGAGCGACGAGTACCGCTGCTGGAAGCAGTACGAGCGTCTGATGGAGGGGGTGGACGCGGCGGCGATCGAGAAGCGGCTCAAGCAGGTGATCGCCAGGGACGTGGACGCCGGGTTGAGCCAGGTGATCCGGTAGGGATAGATAAGTTCAAGGCCACACGCCGCGGGTTTGGGCCCCGGCGCAACATGGGGGCATCATGTCGCAGATCGGACAGATCCATTGGCACGAGGGGTTGTTCCTCCAGCCCCACCATCTCCAGACAATGCAGCGGGACCTGGCGGAGACCAGCGCGCGGGAGCGGCGGCTCTCGTGGCCCTACCCGTACGGCCTGATCGACCTGCGCATCTCGACCGATGCGCTTGAGAACATGCTGGTGCGGATCGACCGTCTTCGGGCGATCATGCCCAGCGGTCTGGAGATCGACGTTCCGGGCAACGCGGACATTCCGGCGCTGGACATCAAGCGTGTGTTCCAGGCCAGCAGCGGGTCGTTCACGGTGAGCCTGGCGGTGCCTCTGTGGCAGGCGCAGCGGGCCAACACCGTCGAGCCCACGCCCGCGCAGGGCGGCGGCGGCGCGGCTCACCGTGCCGTGGCGGAAGAGGCCCGCATCAAGCGGCTCTACCGCGTGGCCGAGATCACCCGTCCCGACGAGAACACGGGCGAAAACCCCCAGCCGGTGATCGTGCGCCGCTACAACGCGCGCCTGGTGGTGGAGGGGGACGACACCAGCGACATGGAAGTCCTGCCGCTGGTGCGCATCATCCACGCGGCGCAGGAGAGCACTGTTCCGCGTCCTGACCCCTCCTTCGTGCCGCCCTGCCTCGTGATCGGCGGCTCGCCGACGCTGCGCAACCTGCTCCGCGACCTGGGCGCGGCGGTGGAGGCCTCGCGCAAGGAGCTGGTGAACCAGATGACCCGCGGCGGGTTCGTCCCCGAGAACCTGCGCGGGCCGCAGCTCATGCAGCTGCTGCGTCTGCGCACGCTCAACAAGTTCGCGGCGCGCCTGCCGGTGCTTGTGGCCGGGGGCACGACCGGCGGCGGCTCGATCACGCCCTATCAGGCGTACCTGGAGCTGCGCGAGCTGCAGGGCGAGCTGGCCGCGCTCTCGCCCGACCGCGATCCCTTCGAGGCTCCCCGCTACGACCACGACAATCCGGGCGTGGTGTTCGAGGAGCTGGACCGGCGCATCCGGCCGCTGCTCCGCGGCGACATCCAGAAGAAGTTCCTGCAGGTGCCCTTCACGCGCCAGGACGGCGTCCTGGCGGCGACGCTCACCGACGAGCACCTCACGCAGCCCAACGGCTACTTCATCGGCATCCGCACGAAGATGGACCCGACGCAGCTCGGCAAGCTGGTGGAGGATCAGGACCGCTTCAAGCTCATGCCGCGGAGCATGATCAAGCTCAACATCTACGGCATCAAGCTGGTGGAGGAGCGGCACCCGCCGATGGAGATGCCCAGCAGCATCGACCTGCACTACTTCCGCGTGGACATCGGCGAGAGCAAGAAGATGTGGGAGCGGATGACGGGCGAGAAGGCCATGGCCATCCGCTGGCCGGAGAACGAGAACTTCGAATACCAGGACGTGTCGCTGTACATGACGGTGCCGTGAGCGCCGAGCGAGGAATCCGATGACGCTTGTCGAGATCTGCGAACCGCTGCTGGAGTACGTGTGCCGCCTCAACCGCCTCGGGCGCAAGGGCGGGCGCGCGGACTTCGGGGTCATCCGCGGCGAGATCAAGAGCCTGTTCGCGGAGATGCGGGCCAAGGCCGACGCCACGCCGGGCATGAGCGGGCCCTACACCGAGATCGAGCTGGTCCTGATGTTCTTCGTGGACTCGATGATCCTCAACAGCAACCTCGGCGGGGGCTGGAAGCCGCTCTCGCACGAGCGGGGCGAGCTGGGCTTCGAGGAGAAGTTCTGGGATCTGCTGGAGGACGCGCTCAAGGACCCGAGCGACTCGGCCACGCAGCGGCTGGCGGTGTTCTACGTGTGCATCGGCCTGGGCTTCACCGGGCTGTACACGGGGCAGTACGACTACATCCGCCGCAAGATGCTGGAGATCTCGGCGCGTCTGCGCGGGTTCATCGACGCGGACCAGGCGGCGCGCATCTGCCCCGACGCCTACGAGAACGTGGACACGCGCAACCTGACGCAGCCTCCCAACCGCAGCCTGACGGCGATGGTCATCGCGCTGGTGGCGATCACGGGCGTGCTGCTGGTGGCCTACGTGCAGATGTTCCGCCATGCCGCGGGGGAACTCAGCGGCTCGCTGGGGGCGATCCAGCAGAGCCACGAGCAGAGCGGCAAGGCCGGGACCTGAACTCGAACGACTGGAGACCGAACGATGCTGTGGTCAGGATTCACGAACCTCCCACGTCCGATTCAGGCCCTGGCGCTGCTGGCGAGCGGGGTCTGCGTCGTCTCGGTGGCGATGTCCTTCTTCGACACGAGCAACCCGTTCTGGCGGTGGCTGGCGATCGGGTTCGTCGCCGTGTTCGTGCTGGTCGCGCTGTACCTGCTGGTGATGAAGCTGCGCGACAAGGCCAAGAGCGGCCCCTTCGCCTCGCTCATCGCCAAGGCCGGCGTCGGGCGCGCGGCGGTGGACCCCGCGCAGAAGGCCCGCATGGACGACCTGCGGAAAAAGTTTGAGGAGGGCGTCAACGCCTTCAAGAGCGCGGGCAAGGACCTCTACAGCCTTCCCTGGTTCCTGCTCGTCGGCCCCAGCGGCTCGGGCAAGACCGAGGCGATGCGCCACTGCAACGTGGGCTTCCCCCCCGGCCTGCAGGACTGCCTGCAGGGCACCGGCGGCACGATGAACATGCACTGGTGGTTCACCAACCACGCGGTGGTGCTCGACACCGCGGGCCGCATGTTCATGGAGGAGGCGGCGGACGGCCAGGCGACGGAGTGGAAGGAGTTCCTCAAGCTCCTGAAGGACTGCCGCCCCAACGCACCCATCAACGGGCTGCTGCTGGTGATCTCCGCCGAGAGCCTGCTCAAGGACACCGCGGACAAGATCGAGAAGACCGCCAGCGCCATCGCCCGCCAGCTCGACGTGGTGCAGCGCACGCTCGACGTCCGCTTCCCGGTGTTCGTCATCGTCACCAAGTGCGACAAGATCGTGGGCTTCCGCGACTTCTTCGAGACGCTCAACGATCCCGCGCTGCAGCACCAGATCCTGGGGTGGAGCAACCCCGCCCCGCTGGACGAGCCCTTCAAGCCCGAGCAGGTGGATCAGCACCTCGCCAGCGTGCGCGCCCGCCTCATGAAGCGGCGCATGGGCCTGCTGCAGAACCCCATCCACACCAGCGACCCCAGCGCCCGCCGCACTGACCAGGTGGACGAGCTGTTCGAGCTTCCCGACAACCTGATGCGCATCGCCCCGCGCCTGCGCCGCTATCTGGAGATGATCTTCGTCGCGGGCGAGTGGAGCCCCAAGCCGCTCTTCCTCCGCGGCATCTACTTCACCAGCTCCATGCGTGAGGGCCAGGCCCTCGACGTCAGCCTCGCCGAGGCCCTGGGCATCGACGTGGAGTCCATCCCCGGCGGCAAGGAGTGGGACAAGGACAAGGCCTACTTCCTCCGCGACGTCTTCATGAACAAGGTGTTCAAGGAGAAGGGGCTGGTCACCCGCGCGGCGAACGTCAGCAAGGCGCTGGCGAAGCAGCGGCGGCTGATCCTGGGCATCTCCACCGCCACGGTGGTGGTGGTGACGGGCGTCGCCGTGCTGGGTTGGTTCCAGTTCAAGAGCTCGCTGGGCCCGCCGAGCCGGTTCTGGTCCCAGGTGCGCCTGGCCTACGCCGGTGATCCCGACGGCGAGCGCGACCCGCTCGACATCGAGGTCATCAAGAGCGAGGACGGCAAGACGTGGACCTATGTGGGCGGGCGCGAGTGGGGCCCGCGCGAGGCGCTCGACGATGATCGGCTCGCCACGCCGACGGAGCTGGTGCTTGAGTCCGCGGCGCAGACGCGCCGGCAGATCAAGCCGCCGCTGATCGCCGCGCCGATCGTCGGCTGGAGCTCGACGTGGAGCGAGGAGCAGGTGCGGGCGCACCGGGCGGTGGCCGAGCGTGCGGTGATCGTTCCGCTGGTGCAGGCCGCCCGCAGCAAGCTGATGGTGGAGAAGAAGTGGGGGCCCGACGCCGTGGGCGCCCTCGCCCAGCTTCTGCGCCTGCAGACCTACGCCCTGGGCGCCAAGCCCGCGGACAACGACCCCGGGACCAAGCCGGTGAAGGGTATCGACGCGGACGTGCTGTTCCGCTACGTGCTGGGCGCGGAGTACAACACGCGCACCGGCTTCGGCGCGGACCGCGAGAAGCTGGTGAAGGCCGTCGCCGACGCCTACCCCGAGGACTGGGACCCGAAGCGCAACAAGCCCGCGGAGGTTCTGGGCGGGGCGGACCGCGACTCCATCATGACGATGAACCTCGCGGTGGATGAGCTGGTCAAGCACCTGACCGCTCTGGGCGCCAGCGAAGGCAGCAAGATGGCGCACCTGACGGACCTGCTCGACGGTCTGTCCACCTTCCGCGATGAGGAGACCAAGCTGCTGAGCCTGGAGTGGTTCCGCTCCGGGCCGGAGGCGAAGCTGCCGCAGACGCTGGCCGAGTACACGCTCTTCGAGGCGGCGTTCCTCAACAGCGCCGACAAGATCGCGGACAGCCGCGCGAAGATCGACGCCGTCGCCAAGGCCCTGGGCCCGGCGATGAACGACGTGCCCAGCCTGCTCAAGACGGCGGGCGATGAGCTGCAGAAGGAGATGGCCCAGTACTTCGCGATGCTGCGGGCCCAGCTCCCCGAGGTGCCCGAGAGCGAGCGCGACTCCTCCAAGATTCACAGGGAGCTTGTGGACCTTCGCGCCAAGCTCGACGAGCAGTCCAAGACGGTGGACGCCGCCGTCCGCGCCAAGCTCGAGCAGATGGCGGGCCTGGTGAAGGAGCTGGCCCCGATGGTGGCTCCGGGCCACGCCGACCGCACCGACGCCCGCGCCTACGTGGCGCGTGCCGAGGCGTACCGCATCGCGGCGGAGGACGTGAAGAACGCCACGGCCCCCCTGACGCCGCCCGTGGACCCCGCGGTGCCCGTCAGCGACGTGCCGCCTTCGCTCGCCTCGCAGGTCGAGCTTGTGGACAAGAACGTGGCGCAGCTTTCCGCGGCGATCGCCGCGTGGGGCGCGTGGGTTCCCGATTCGGGCCAGCAGCCCGTGCTCGCGTCGGCGCGGGACGCCTCCGTCAGCCTGGCGCGCCGGGCGCTTGAGGTGGCGCGTTCGCGCCGCCTGGGCGAGCTGGCGAGCAAGACCATCGCGGGCTGGCCGCAGACGCCCGCCGCGGTGGCGAATCGCGTGCAGACCGTCGGCACGGGCCGGATCAACGAGGGCACGTTCAAGAAGGTGATGCGTCCGCGCGTCCCGCTGAGCGAGATGGAGTCGGGCGGGGAGTTCTCGCGCGAGTACCACCCGGACGCGGCCCGCGAGGTGCTGGGCGACTGGGCCAAGCTGCGCGAGCTGATCGAGCCGACCTCCAGCGGGGCGCAGCGCGCGGTGATCGGGCGTGAGGAGCTTCGGGCCGATCGCGCCTACCGCATCAGCGCCGACGCCACCGCCGAGTTCGTCCGCGACTACATCCGCTACTGGCGCGCCCAGGCCCTGGAGGCCAGCCGCCCGAACAAGGCCACGTGGGCCGAGTTTGGCGAGAAGCTCAAGTCCGCGCCTCACTTCGAGATCAAGAGCGAGCTTCAGGCCCTGTACGACACCGTCAAGCAGGCCCTGAGCGCCGTGCCGCCCTCCGCGGCGTGGGACGACGTGCTCAACTCCGCCAACGGCGAGTTCGAGGCCGCCTTCACCGGCCTGTCGAAGCCCGCGTTCATGGACGAGACCAAGGTCAGCCTGAGCGCGTGGAACAAGCTGGTGGATATGGGCCCGGCCAAGGCCCGCGACACGCTGCTGGATTCGATGCGGCGCGAGAAGATCCGCGACGAGTACTTCAGCGTCTACCGCGCCGACTCGCTGGGTCTGAAGTACTGGAATGACCTGCTCGTCAACGGCCTGACCTGCCTGGTCCGCGAGACCCAGGGCGAACTGGAGGCGGCGCGCGACGGGCTGGTGAAGGACGCCAAGGGCGTGCCTCTGGCCTTCGGCCCCTCGGACCTGCGCGACCTCAGCCCCGCCGCGGTCGCAAAGATCAAGGGCTGGGCGGACAAGCTCGAGGCTCTGGCCGGCAACAACCGCAGCGCCGCCGCGGCGGAGTCGCTCGCGCCGGAAATCAAGACCCTCATGCTGCGGCTGGCGGGAGCGGACATCTTCCCCGACCCGCTCAGCCGTCAGTGGTTCTCGAGGCTGCGCGCCGTGGTCAACGTCGTCGGCCAGGACAAGCCGCTGGGCGTGATGATCAACTACCCGGTGGAATACGACCGGCCCCGCAAGCCGGGTCTGGTGGACGACGTCCGCGACAACTTCCGCTACGCGGCCCTGCGCGTGGGCGGGCTGGCCCGCGGCCCGGTCTTCAGCCTCATCAACCCGATCGAGGAGGCCAAGCTCAAGGAGCTGCGCATCGAGCTGCCTCTGCCCGACGGGCAGACCAGCGAGGTGTACCTGTACAAGCAGGACCCCGGCCTGGGCGGCATGAACCAGCCCGACGCGAAGATCGTGCTGCCCGGCAACTGGAGCTTCCTGCGCCAGATGCTGATCGAGTCGGGCGAGGCTCAGCGTGATGAGAAGACCGGTCAGTGGAAGGTGCTTCTGACCACCACCGACGGATCGATGTACCTGTGGTTGACGCTGACGTTCGACCAGGAGCTCCCGCTGCCCAGCGAGTGGCCCCGCGTCGAGCAATGGCCCGTGCCGTGATGCAGGCAACCAGGAGGGCCCTCGGGTGAGCCAGGCAAGGACCAAGGACGGGATCGGCAAAGGCGTGCGGGTGCATGTCGCCGCGTTCGGCAAGCATCCCGGCTGGGACGACCACATCGAGGAGATCGGCCTCGATACCTCGATGCTGGTCAACGCCAAGCGGCTTCTGTACACCGAGTGCATCGGCGGGTGCATCGACTCGGGCGAGTGGGAAAAGCTCGACGAGGACCGCCGCATCCCCTTCCGGCACCAGTTCTACTGGCGCACCCCCGAAGGGCTGCTGATCGGCCGCATGTGGGCCAGCCGCGACGGCAAGGGCCGCACCAAGTATCCGATGGTCGTCTGCGCCGTGATCCACGGCGTGCCGGACTCGTGGGCCGTGGAGCAGGTGCTGCCGCGGCTCGCCGTCGTGGAGGAAAAGTGCGGGCAGACCAGCTCCGCGGAGCTGGTGCGGCTGGCCATCGGCGAGTGCCGCTCCAGCCTCGAAGCCGCCGCCGCGGCGTACGACGGCTCGCCGGGCGAGTCTCCCGCGCAGCGTCTCTCGCGCCTCGTGCAGAGCCCCGAGCTTTCGGCCAACAACGGCGAGGGCCTCAAGCGCGTGCTCTACGAGATGTCGCGCGAGTTCGTGGACTTCCGTCCCAGCGGCAACGCCGCCCTCCGCTCGCGCAACGCCGTGCTCCCGGCCCAGCAGATCCGCGTGCCCAAGGGCCTGACCGCGCCGGGCGAGGCCGCCCTCGCTTGGATGACGCTGCTGGATCAGGAAATCTCTCGCTCCATCCCGCTGCTGCTCGTGGAACCCGTGGACGGGCGGTACATCGACCTCATCGTCGGTGACATCAAGCCCAAGCAGTTCTACTGCGTCCGCGCGGGCGAGAAGGCGCTGGGCCTCACCAGCGACGTGCCTTACACGATGGACGCCGCGGCTGTTCAGGAAGCGCAGGACAAGATCGACGCGTGGTCCCAGGGGCGCACCGTCGCGGGCGCGGAGCCCATCACCAGCGGCGCGGCACCGCTCCGCTCGAAGAAGGCGCTGCGGTTCGCGCTGCTCGCAGGCGCGGGTTTGGCGGTGATCGCGGTTGTGTTCCTCTTGACGCGCGCCGGCACGCCCGACCCGGCCAACGCCGAGCCGCCCGAGCCCCCGCGTCCGCAGGTGCGCCGCGCTCCGGCTCCGCAGCCGGAAGAGCCCATCGCGAAGGAAACCGAAGAGCCCGCCGAGCCTGCCGCGCAGGACCCCACCGACCCGCGCGTGAACTGGACGTATGACCAGGCCGCCGCTCATGCACGGGAAACGCTGGCCCGCCTGAACCGGGAGCTCGCGGCGGAAAACAGCCCTCCGCGCGCGGGCGAGCGTCAGCATCTGGAAGACATCGAAAAACGCGCCGCGATCATCCGCAACAAGCCCTGGCGGCCCGCGACGCGGGAGGCGCTGGTGCGCGACATGGCCGCGGTGGACGCGGAACTCAAGAACGTGCAGATCGCGCTGGATGAAGCGCTCGCGGGCGTCGCGGCGAGGATCGATGCGTTCCTGATTCAGCGAGCCGCCACGACGCCGGTTCAGAACCGCATCCTGGCCGCGGCGTGGGGGGCGGGGCTGGCCGCGATCGACCGCTCCGCCGGTTGGAAGGAGGCCCGCGCGCGGGTCAGCGCGCTGGAGACGAACCTCAAGGCCGCGGAGGCCGCCGTCGCGGGCGTGGCGCTCGTCCAGCCTCCCGAAGACTCGATGCTGAACGCGGAGGTGTTCAAGACGGCTTCCGCGGCTCGGCGCGACGCGGCCCTGCGTGCCGCGGGCGATGCCGCCGCCGCGGGCGATCGCGAGCGAATCGATGCCGTGGCCAAGGAACTGCGGGATTGGAACGGGTACGCGGTCTCGCTGCTGGACCAGGGTGTGCAGCTCGCTGCGATGGTGCAGTCGGGCGGCGTGCTCGATCCTCAGGCCAAGCCCTCGGCGTCGCAGATCATCGCTTCGATGCAGTCCTCGCCCGCTTACAACGACCTGAGCGAAGCGTTCCGGCCGGTGCTCGATCAGGTGGAGGCGGTCCGCGCGGTGGGAAGCCTCAACGACGCAGAAGCGTTGATCGACGTGATCAAGGGCGCGGCGAACGACGCCTCGGGGCGTCGCACGCCCGCCGCGGTCGCCGCTTGGCAGCGTCTGTGCGATCTTGGCTGGCCCTCGCTTCCGGCGGAACTCTCGGAGGCCGCCGCGATCCGCAGCGGGGCCCTCGGCCGCGCTCTGGCCGCGGTTCCGGACAGCGCTCAGCGCGAAAGCCTGGAGAAGCTCACGCAGGCTCCCTCCCGCGAGATGTGGCGACGTTTCACGGCGAAGGGGGGCGTCAACGAGGCGGGGCTGGAAGCGGCCGTCGCCGCCCGCGACGTGCTCACCACTGGCGACGCGGCGTCGTCTCTGCCTGCGACGATCCGGTACAACCTGCTGCGCAAGGAACTGGCCGACGCACTGAAAGCCGCCGATGCGGAGCCGCTGTCCAGGCGGAGAGAGGCGCGTCTCGCGGCGGTGGAGTCTTTCCGTCGGCAGGTCGCGGCTTTGGGGCCGGAGATCGCGGCGAAGCCGAAGGTCGCATCGTTCATCGCCGCGGTGAACAAGGCGGCCGAGTCGATGGCCGCGCCGGACGTCAGCAACCTCGGGCCGGGCAGCGTGGGCTGGAAGGCTGGGCCGATGACCGACGACGGCACGGTCACCTACACGCACGACAAGGCCGGACAGCTCACCTTCCGCCGCATCTCCGGCACGGAGAGCGTGGCGTTCATGAGCACCACGGAGGTTTCCGTGGGGCAGTTCATCGAGGCGATCTCCAGCGCGGGCAAGTGGGACGAGGTGCGCCAGCTCCTCATCAACTATCCCGCCGGAGGCGACGATCCCCGGCGCGGCCCGCGCACCTGGGAGTGGACCACCAACCCCGACGCTCCGATGGCCGTCGCGGCTCCCGGCGAGGGGGACACCAGCAGCGGCTGGCTCCGCGTCAAGACCTCCATGGCGGGCAAGGCGTACTACCCCGAGGGGCTATCGGTGGAGCCACCCTCGGCCGATCACCCGATCCAGTACATCTCGCCAGCCGCGGCGGTGCTCGCCGCGCGCACGCTCGGGTGCCGCCTCCCGACAACCGCGGAGTGGCAGGCGGCCGCTGCTGCGACCAACACAACAGCGCAGAACTTGCGCGATGCCACGTGGCGTCGTCAGTTCGAGCGCTGCAAGGAGCTGCTCTCGTCGAGCCCGGACTTCCCCTCCGGGGGCGTGTTCCGGCCCGCCGATGCTCCTCGCGTTCAGCCGTTGCAGGATGGGTTCCCCGCCGTGGAAACCGACGACCAGACCCTCTGGTTCTCGAAAGTCGGCGGTGGACCGAACTTCCAGCACCTGATCGGCAACGTAGCGGAGTTTGTTTGGGAGGACAGCGCGGGGATGGAGGCGCTCCCGGCCGTGGCGGGGCCGATCAAGTCTGCGCTGGGGCGGTGGGAAAAGTTGCGCGTGGTGGGGGGGTCTGCCCTGTCGGCGAAGGACATTCCGACCAACGTCCCGCAGGCGCCGGCCTTTACTCAGTCGCCGGAGGGTTGGTCGGACGTCGGTTTCAGGCTCGCGTTCACCGCGCCGGCGGGCGCGGGGGAAGGCGGGGCGGCGGATCTCGAAGCGGCGCTGGCCTCCAGCGGCTACCTCCTGAGCGACGAGTGAGCAAGTGGAGAATCAGGGCCGACTTGACGACGCGCCGAGGTGCTCGTAGGTTTGACCCCTCATGCCGGTGACGTCCGCCGGCAGGTAGCAGGCCGCGCCCGGTCTGCCTGGCCGGTTCTCCGTGCGCCAGGGGGGACAAAGATCGGAGGGGGTCTGGCGGTGAGCCAAGGAAGCAGAAAAGGAACTGAGATGAGGGTCCCAGCATTCCGTCCGCGGGTGTGGCGTGCTCCACGATCCGGCGCCACGTGCCGATGGCTGCGCGAACGCAGCGTGCTGACCGCGCTCGGCGCGGCGGCCTTGCTCTCTTCCCAGGCTCTGGCGCAGGGGACGCCCGAAGATGCGCGCAAGCCTGCGATCGACATCAACGCGGTGCAGCCCGCGCCCGGCCAGCCTCCCGCTGAGCCCGCTCCGGGCGAGTCCCTCGACGCGCCTCCGGGCACGGCGACCGAGCGCGACGGCGGACGCTACCCCGTCTCCCGCTTCCTCATTGAGTATCACAGCGAGCACCCCGAGCACCCGTCCATCGACGATCTCATGGAGGCGGTGGTGCGCCTGGGCGTCACGCCCGACGGCTACGTCGCGTACCGCGAGGGGATGCCCTCGGCGGAGCTGCGCATCGCGGACGTGGTGGAGGGCACCGGCGGCGTGTTCTATCGCAGCGCGCTCAACTCTGTGGCCCGCGCCATCGTCGAGCGGCTGAACAGGAAGGGCTTCATCGGCATCTTCGTGCAGCTCCACCCCGACGACATCGACGAGACCAACGGGGCGGACCTGCGCGCGGGCAAGCGCCCCGAGCTGCGGCTGGTCGTGTGGACGGGCGTCGTGAAGAACGTCCGCACCATCACCTCCGGCGACCGCCTGAAGAAGGAGGTGGACGCGGGGCTGGTCGATCGCGTCAACACCGATGACCCGGTGCTGAACCGCATCCGCGATCAATCGCCGCTGCAGGTGGACAACCTGCTGCGCAAGGACCTGATGGACGACTTCGTCTTCCGCCTCAACCGCCACCCCGGCCGGCGCGTGGACGTGGCGATCTCCCCCGGCGAGAACCCGGAGGAGGTGGTGGTGGACTACCTCGTCTCCGAGGCCAAGCCCTGGTCCATCTATGCCCAGCTCTCCAACACGGGCACCAAGGCCACGAACCAGTGGCGCGAGCGCTTCGGCTTCGTGCACAACCAGCTCACCGGGCACGACGACGTGCTTCGCGTGGACTACATCACCGGCGGCTTCCAGGACTCGCACTCGGTGGCCGTGAACTACGAGTTCCCGCTGCTCTCCGACCGTCTGCGGTTGCGGACCTACGGCGCGTTCGCGACGTTCGAGGCGTCCGAGGTCGGCCTGTCCGACGAGTCCTTCTCGGGGACGACGTTCTCCGCGGGCGCGGAGCTGTCGGGCACCATCTTCCAGCACCGCGAGCTGTTCATCGACGCCGTCGGCGGCATCCGCTGGGAGAACATCCACGTCGAGAACGAGACGTTCGTGACCGAGGCGAGGGAGAACTTCGTGATTCCCTACGTGGGCCTGCGGCTCGACCGCGCCACCGAGGCCGCGACGACCTACGCCACCGTCACGATGGAGTTCCAGGTGCCCGAGCTCGCGGGCACCGACGAGGACGAGATCGACTTCCTCGGACGTCCCGAGGTGGACGACCACTGGCAGGTGCTCAAGTTCTCCTTCGAGCAGTCCTTCTACCTCGAGCCGCTGTTCAACCCCGGCGGCTACAGCGGACGCAGCGCCCGCGGCCCGCTCACGCTCGCGCACGAGATCGCCTTCTCCGCGCGCGGCCAGTGGGCCTTCGGCGCGCGTCTGATCCCCAATGAAGAGGAAGTCGCCGGCGGCTTCTTCTCCGTCCGCGGCTACCCCGAGTCGGTGGTGGCGGGCGACAACACCGTGATCGCCTCGCTCGAGTACCGCTTCCACCTTCCCCGGGTCTTCCCCGTGAGCGACCCGGGCACGCTGTTCGGAAGGGAAGTGGGTTTCCTTGGGAAAGACTTCCGATACGCCCCGCAGCAGCCCTTCGGGCGTGCCGACTGGGACCTGGTCTTCAAGGCGTTCATCGACGCGGCGCGGACGGAGAACAACGACCCGCAACCCGGCGAGAACGACCACACCCTTGTTGGCGCGGGACTCGGAATCGAGTATCAGTTCAAGCGCAACGTCAGTGCTCGGCTGGAGTACGGGTTCCCGTTCGAAGTCGTTCGGGATGAATCGGAGAACGTGGACGTCGGCGACGGCCGCTGGCACTTCTCCCTGACGCTTCTGTACTGAGCGGCGATAGAGGTACGAACAGGCATCAATCGTCCCGCGCGGGCCAGGAAGGGCCCCCGGGGCTGAACGAGACACGAGGGCAGGGTTATGGCGAACGGCACGAACCGGACAAGCAACAGGACCGAGCGGGCGGCGTCGCTGGTGCGCGCGGCGGAATGGGTCAGCCGCGGCAGCCTCCTTGGCATCGGGCGCGGGGCGGGCTGGACGGGCGCGCTCGGCGGCGCGCTGATCGCCGCGGTCTGCTCGCACGCCCTCGCCGGCCCCGAGGGGGCGCAGGTCGTCCGGGGGCAGGTGGACATCACCCGCAACGGCTCCGAGACCATCATCCGGGCGGGCCACAACAGCATCATCAACTACCGGAGCTTCGACATCGCCGGGCATGAGTCCGTGCGGTTCATCCAGCCCAACTCCTCCTCGCGCGTCCTCAACCGCATCAACAGCGCCGCGCCCACGCGCATCGACGGGGCCCTCACCGCCAACGGTCGCGTGTACATCGTCAACCCCGCGGGCGTGATCTTCGGCAACGGCGCGCGCGTCAACGTCGCCGGGCTGTATGCCGCGGGCGGCAAGCTCAGCAACGCCGACTTCGTCGCGGGTCGCAACCGGTTCACCGATCTGACGGGCGAGGTGGTCAACCACGGCTCGATCACCGCGGACTTCGCGGGGCTGATCGGCCATCGCGTGTACAACTCCGGGAGCATCGTCGCGCCCGAGGGCACGGTCGTCATGGCCGCGGGCCCGGAGGTCATGGTCGGCGAGCGCACCGGCAACATCTTCGTGAAGGTCACCGGGCCGTCGAAGAAGGCGGACGGGACGGCCATCGACAATGCGGGCCTCGTGGAAGCCGCGGGCGGGCGCGTGATGATGGGCGCCGGCGACATGTACTCGCTGGCGGTGCGCACCACCGGGCACGTGAAGGCGAAGGAGATCGACGTCGGTCTGGGCAAGGGCCACGTCGCGGTCTCCGGCGTGCTCGACGCCTCGAACCAGGGCCAGGGCGGGACCGGCGGTCGCGTCCACGTGCTGGGCGAGACCATCGCGCTGACCGGCGCCACGATCGACGCCTCCGGTGAGCAGGGCGGAGGACAGGTCCGCGTGGGCGGCGACTTCCAGGGTCGGGGGGACCTGCCCCACGCCGGCGTCGTCACGGTGGACAAGGAGAGTTCCATCAACGTCTCCGCCCAGCGCCAGGGCGACGGCGGCACGGCCATCGTCTGGTCCGACCACTTCACCGCCTACTACGGCCAGGCCGAGGCCCGCGGCGGGTCCGAGGGCGGCAACGGCGGTCTCATCGAGACGTCCAGCAAGAACGTCGTTGATCTGGCTCCCACCTTCATCGATGCCTCCGCGGCCAAGGGCAAGGGCGGCAACTGGCTGATCGATCCTCGCAACGTCACCATCAGCGATGCCGCGCCGAGTCACGTCGGCGCCGGCCCCAACTTCGCTCCGGACAACAGTGGCCCTCCTGGTGAGTCGTCGAACGTCCAGGTCTCGACCATCGAAGCGGCCCTCAACGCAGGCACCAGCGTCACGGTCACGACAGCGGGCAGCGGTACGGGGCAACCCGGTCATATCACGGTCCTCGACAGCATCGAGAAGACCGGCGGCGCCGACGCCACGCTCACGCTCACCGCGATGGGCAACATCACGATCAACGAGCTCGACACGGGCGGCGACCCGCTCGTGATTTCCTCTTCGGCGGGAGCGCTGGGGGTCATTCTGCAGGCCAACGCCGACGGCGGCGCGGGTCATGCCGCCACCGGCTCGGGCTCGGTCTTCCTCAACGGCAGCATCGTCACCAACGGCGGCGTGTTCACCAGCTCGGGCGTGAACTTCACGTCCACATCGACAGGCACGGTGGACACCACCGGCGCGACCAACGGCGCCATCACCCTCAACCACACCGGCGCGGTCTCGATCGGCGGGACCATGACCGGCGGGGCCATCGACATCGATGCGGGCTCGACGATCAGCCTCGGCGCTGACCTCATCACGAGCGCGGGGACGGTCCGCTTCCGTGATCCGGTGATCCTCACCGACGATGTGATCATCGACACCACCGACGGCGGCAACGCCGCCGCCGGCGCGAGCATCTCCTTCGACAGCACGCTCGACGGCACGACCGCGAACGAGGAGGACCTGCAGCTCAACGCGGGCACGGGCGGGAACATCACCATCGCCGGCGCGGCGGGCGGCACGACCCGGCTCGGTCTGCTGAACATCGTCAACGCGAACGACGTGACCACCGGCGCGCTCACGCTCGGCGGCCTGGTGCAGAATGACGGTCAGGGCCTCAGCACTTTCGACGGTGCGGTGAACACCAACGCCGGCGGCGTGGTGGTGACGGGCAACAACTTCACCTTCACCGGCACGGTGACCACCGGCGCGGGCGGTGAGCTCTTCTCCACCAACGCCGGTGCGCTGGTCCTTGGTGCGGGCGCGAACCTCGACGGCAGTCTTGTGCAGGCCGGCGGCGGGAGCATCACCGTTACCGGCAACATCACGACCACCAACGACAACATCGGCATCGCGGGCGACCTGATCCTCACCGGCTCTTCGACCTTCGACGCGGGCACGGGCACCATCGCCCTGAGCGGCGCCGCGGACCTGGGCACGGGCACCGTCATCTTCAACGCGGACTCGATCAACTTCAACGGCGGCGCGAACTCCGTCTCCGGCACGGGCACGCTGACGCTGCGCCCCAGCACCAACGGAGCGAGCATCAGCGTCGGCACGGGGGGCGGCGATCTCGAGCTGACCGCAGCGGACATGGCCGCGCTCGCCGACGGCTTCACGCAGATCAACATCGGGCGCGCGGGCACGGGCGAGCACGAGATCACGATCGGCACGCTGGCGATCCGCGACCCGATGGTCTTCCACGCCTCCGCGGCGGGCGGCTCCGTGGTCGTCAACGGCAACATCACGGGAACGACCAACGGCTCGGTCACGATCAACGGCAGCGGCAACTCGACTACGCTGAACGGGAACATCGTCACCGCGGGCGGCGCCATCGCCATCAACGACGGTGTGACCCTGGGCACGAACGTGCAGCTGGACACCACCAACGGCGGCGCGGTCGCCGCGGGCGCGAACATCAGCATCACCGGCGCGGTGAACGCCACGACCAGCGGGACGGAGGGGCTGACGCTCCGCGCGGGCACGGGCGGGGACATCTCGCTCGGCACGGTGGGCGGCACCACGCGCGTGGGCGCGTTCACCATCACCAGCGCCGATGACGTGAGCGCGGGCGCCATTACCGCGTCCACCATCACCCAGACGGCCGCGACGTCGGCCACCTACAGCGGGGCGCTGAACACCAACGCCGGGGGCGGCATCAGCCTCACGGGCGGTTCGATCAGCCTCGCGGGCGCGACCACCACCAACGGCGGCGGCCTGACCATCAACAACAGCGCCGCGCTGAGCATCGACGGGGCGCTGAACCTGGACGGGGCGCTCAGCCAGACCGGCACCGGCACGGTCACGATCTCCAACAACATCACCACCACCAACGACGCGGTGTCCTTCGCCTCGAACGTGATTCTCGGCACGGACATCTCGATCGACACCAACTCGGGCACGGGCGCGAACGTCACCTTCGGCGGCACGCTCAACGGCACCACCGCGGGTGCGGACAACCTCACCATCAACGCCGGCTCGGGCGACGTGACCTTCACGGGCGCGATCGGCGGATCGACCCCGCTGGGCATCCTGACGATCACTTCGGCCGATGACGTCTCCGCCGCCGCGGCGACCTTCCTGCGCATGGTGCAGTCCGCGGGCACGGGCACCACGAGCTTCAGCGGCGCGGTGAACGCCACCAACGGCGGCCTGAGCCTGACGGGCACGAACTTCACCTTCGGCAGCACGGTCAACACCACGAGCACCTCCGGCCTGACCGTCGTCGCCACCGGCGCGCTGACCCTCAACGGCGCGGTGAGTCTCGACGGCAGCCTGGTCTTCTCCGGCGGCGGCACCGTCGCCATCAACGCCGACGTCACGACCACCAACGACAACATCAGCATCACCGGCAACGCGACCATCGGCGACAGCGTGGAGCTGAGCGTGGGCACGGGCATTATCGCCTTCAGCGGCACGCTGGACATGGGCGCCAACGACGTCACCTTCACGGGCGACGAGATCAACTTCAACGGCGGCGCGGACAGTGTGTCGGGCACGGGCGCCATCGTGCTTCAGCCCGCGACCAGCGGCCTCACGGTCAACGTCGGCAACTCCACCAACAACGCCAACCAGCTCGACCTGCAGATCGGCGACATCAACGCGCTGGCCGACGGCTTCAGCTCGATCACCATCGGGCGGGCCACCGGCGCGCAGACGATGAACATCAGCGCCTCGCTCTTCAAGGACCCGGTCACCTTCCGCACCGGCAGCGGCGGGACGGCCACCGTGGCGGGCGCGCTCGCGGGCACCGGCGACGCCTCCTTCACCTTCGATGGCGGCTCGGCGGTCGCGATCAACGCCGCCGTCTCCACCGAGGGCGGAGCGTTCAGCTCCTCCGGCACCACCTTCACGTCCAGCGCGGCGGGGATCATCAGCACCGGCGGCGGGGCCGTCACCATCGCGCACACCGGCGCGGTGACCATCAACGGCAACATCTTCGGCGGCGCGCTGGACGTGGACTCCGGGTCCACCATCACCCTGGCGGGCAACGTCACCACCGAGGGCGGCGCCGTCCGCTTCCGCGACGGGGTGATCCTCACCGACGACGTGGCCATCAACACCACCGCCGACGGCAACACGGCCGGCGCGAACATCACCTTTGACAGCACCGTGACCGGCAACTCCGCCGGGAACGAGGACCTGATCCTCATCGCGGGCACGGACGGGGACGTCTCCTTCGGCGGCGCGGTGGGCGGCGCGGCCCGCCTGGGCCAGCTCTACATCGTCAGCGCGGACATCGTGACCGGCACGAGCGTGAACGCGGTGACCATCCGCCAGGACGAAGGCACGACCAGCACGACCTTCACCGGCGCGCTGAACACCAACGGCGCGGGCGGCATCACGCTCACGGGCAACGCCTTCTCTCTCAATACGGTGACGACCACCGGCGGCGGCGCGGTCACGATCGACAACTTGGGCACGCTGACCCTCGGCGGCGCGCTCTCGCTGGACGGGGCGTTCTCTCAGATCGGCCCGGGTTCGACGCAGCTCAACGCCGCGCTCACGACCACCAACGACGCCATCAGCTTCGCGGGCGACGTGACGGTGGGGGCCGGCGTGAGCGGCCTGGACGCGGGCACCGCGGGCCTGACCTTCGGCGGCCTGCTCAGCCTGGGCGCGAACAACTTCACCCTCACCGCCAACTCGCTTGCGTTCAACGGCGGGGCGAACAGCGTCTCCGGCACGGGCACGCTGACCATCCGCGGCGCCACGCCGGGCACCAACATCGGCGTCGTCGTCACCCCCGCCGGGACCGGCCTCCACATCACCAGCGCCACCTGGGAGGCGCTGGCGGACGGCTTCGCCACGATCATCGTCGGTCGCCCCGACGGCAGCGGCAACCTCAGCCTGGATTCGATCACCGTGAACGACTCCACGGTGTTCCAGATGCCCAACGGCACCATCAATGTCTACGGCGTCATCGAAGGCATGGCGGGCGCGTCGCTCACGCTGGTGGGCCACACCCTCTTCGAGACGGGCTCGGGTCTGCATACGCAGGACGAGCAGATCATCATCGACGGCGACGTGGTCCTGGACCCCGGCCTCGTCATCATCAGCACCGTCGGCGCGGGGCTCACCGGGGCGGACATCAACATCACCGGCCCCGTCACCGCCACCAGCGCCGACACCGCCGCGCTTGCGCTCGACGCGGGCACCAACGGCGACATCGTCATCGCGGGCGACGTAGGCGAGAACGCCGTGCCTCTGCTGTCCTTCAACGTCGTCAGCGCCAACGACGTGGTGACCGAGGACGTGTACGCCGGCACCATCCTTCAGAGCGTTGGTCTGGGCACGTCCACCTTCGGCCTGCTCCGCTCCGGCGCAGGCGGCATCAGCCTCACCGGCACCAACTTCATCCTCAACCAGGGCGCGGCGAGCCTCGGCGGCGGCACGATGACCGTGGACAACTCCGGCACGCTGACGCTGAACGGATCGGTCGCCCTGACGGGTTCGTTCACCCAGTCCAACGGCTCCGTCGTCCTCAACGCCAACATCAGCACCACGAACGACGACATCACGATCGGCGGCGCGACTACCGCGGGCGGCTTGTTCGCCGCGCTCAACGCGGGCACCGGGACCATCACCCTCGGCAGCACCTTCGATCTGGGCGCGCTCAACGGCACCTTCACCGCCAACGACATGGCCTTCCTGGGCGGGGCCAACTCCATCACCGGCACCGGCCAGATCACGCTCCAGCCCGGCGCGGCGAACACGTCGATCGGCATCGCGGGCGGCGCCGGCACGTTCCAGCTCAGCACCGCGGACCTGGCGGCCTTCGCCGACGGCTTCTCGCTCATGACCATCGGCCGCGCCGACGGTCAGCACGTCATCAACATCGGCGCGGTCGACTTCCGCGACGCCGTCGTCATCCGCACGCCCTCGGGCGGTTCGATCACCGTCAACGGTGAAATCTTCGGCGCGGACGACGCCTCCATCACCCTCACCAGCGGCGGCACGATCACCCTCGGCAACGACATCATCACCGAGGGCAACGAGATCTCCGTCAGCGGCCCGATGGTGCTCTCCGCCTCCGTGCTGCTGGACACCACCGACGGCGGCAACTTCGCGGGCGCCGACCTGACGCTCGACGGCGACATCCAGGGCACGACCGCGGGCGCTCAGGCGCTCACGCTTGCCTCCGGCAATGGCGACATCTCGCTGGGCGGGAACATCGGCACCACCACGCGCCTTGGATTCCTGACGGTTGACGGCGACGTGCAGTACGCCCCGGCGACCGTCATCCGTTCCGCCGGCGCGACCTTCAACGGCTCCATCACCGGCAACGACGACATCACCATCGACGCCGGTGCGTTCGCCCTCACCCTCAACGATGACCTGAACGCAGGCGCGGGCGACGTCACCCTCTCCGGCTCGACGATCACTCAGAACGGTGCGGTGACGGGCGCGAGCTATGCCGTCCAGGCGCAGAGCGACCTCCACGTCTCCGGCGACATCACGGCGACCGGCGCGGGCGGCGTCCTGCTCAACGCGGGCGTCTCGGGCGCGGGCGACCTCACCTTCGGTGCGGGCGTTGAGATCCACGCCAACGCCATGACGCTCTCGGCGGGCAACGGCACCGGCGCCTCCATTGTGGACGTGATCACCAACAGCCCGGTCTTCCGCGGCGCGGCGGGCGGGACGACTTCGCCGACCTTCTTCCAGTTCCGCCAGGACGTGGACATCGACTCGTCCGTGCTGCCCTCGGTCGCCACGCAGTTCGGCAACGGCATCGCGGGGATGGACTACCGCATCAACGCCCGCAACGGCGCGATCACGATCGACACCGCCGCGAGCGTGGCCGACAGCGCCCTGCGGCTCACCGCCTCGGACTGGATCGTCATCAGCGACGACCTGCAGCTGGCGTCCCTCCGCGCCACAACGGCGATCGCCTACAACGGCTCCGTCACCACCAGCGGCGGGGACATCCGTCACGACGCCGCGGTGCAGACCCTCGGCAACGCCCTGCTGGACGCCAACGGCGGCCTGATCTCCTTCTTCAGCACGCTCGCCGTGGACGGCCCCTCGCTCACCCTCATCGCGGGCGACATCGACTTCGCGGGCACAGTCACGCCGGGCGCCGCGGCCACGCTCTCCATCCAGCCCTCCGACCCCACCAAGGACATCTACCTCGGCGGCACGGGCTCGGAAGGCTCGGGCGACATGCACCTCACCGCGGCTGAAATCGCCCGTCTGGGCGACGGCTTCGCCGACATCAACATCGGCCGCAGCGACAGCAGCGGGACCATCTACGTCCGCTCCGCCGTCTCCTTCCAGGACCCCGTCACGCTGGTTGCTTCCGAGCCCGGCGCGGCGATCCGCGTCGAGGCCCTGCTCGAGGGCACCGACGACGCCTCCATCACGCTCGACGGCTCCGGCGCCACCACGTACCTGCTGGCCGATATCCGCACCGCGGGCCAGGCCATCACCATCAACGACAACGTGATCGTCGGGGCGGACGTCACGCTCGACGCCACGAACAGCGGCGCGGTCTCCTCCGGCGCTGACATCACCATCAACGGCGACATCAACGCCGACTCCGAGGCGCAGGACCGCCAGCTCGCCCTCAACGCGGGCGATGCGGGCTTCATCTTCATCCAGAACGTCGGCCTCGACGAGCGCCTCGGCTCCTTCTCCGCGCTCGCGGACCGCACGTTCGTGCAGAGCGTCCAGACGCTCCACGAGCAGACCTTCACCGGCGATGTCTCGCTCGAGGGCGACCTCAACTCCAGCGTCTCCGGCGACATCGCCATCAACGGCGACCTCTTCCTCGTCTCCGACGTGTCCATCGACACCGCGGGCGGGGCGGGCGACAACATTCACGTGACCGGCGTGATCGACAGCGACGGAACGGCCCGGAACCTCACGATGAACGCCGGCGCGGGCAGAGTCATCGTGGAGGGGGACATCGGGCAGGTTCTCGAGATCAACAACCTGAACGTGACGGGCGCAAACAACTCGTTCGCGTCGGTCGCCACCACCGGCGTCCAGAGCTACACCGGCGACACCTCGGTCGGCGGCGTCCTCAGCGGAACGGCGATCACCTTCAACAACCTGCTCACGCTCACCGAGTCCACCACGCTGGCCGGCAGCGTCTCCGTGAACCTGAACGAGGTCCTCTCCCAAAATGGCGAGGCCAACGACCTGACCATCGAGTCGCCCGTCACCGTGTTCGGCGGCAACATCGGCAACACCACGGGCGGCGCACTGGGTGAGATCACGACCGACGCGGGCGGCACGCTCACGGTCAACGCGTCGCAGGTCCGCTCGATGGGCTCGCAGACCTACGGCGACGCCGTGCTCCTGGGCAGCAACGTCACGTTCATCAGCAACGGCGACGTGATCTTCGGGTCCACGGTGGATTCGGCGAGCGGCAACCGCAACCTGACGGTGAACACCGCCGCGGGCAAGTCCACGATCTTCGCCGCGGGCGTCGGCCAGACCACGGCCCTGGGCTCGCTGACGACCAACGCGGGCGGCATCGCGTTCTTCGTGGGCAACGTCCGCACCACCGGCGCTCAGAACATCAACGACGCGGTGATCCTCAACAACAACGTCACCTTCCAGGGCGCGTCGCTCTCCTTCGGCTCCACGATCGATTCGGACGCCACCGCCCGGGCGCTCACCTTCATCGCCACCGGCGGGCAGGTGACCGTCGCCGACGCGATCGGCAAGGCCAGCCCGCTGGCGAGCCTCACCTCCACCAGCAGCACGGTCTCGCTCCGCGACGTGGTCACGACCACGGGCCAGAGCATCACCGGCGCGCTGACGCTCAACGGCGACCTGATCTCCACCACCGCCGGGACCATCGACATCACCGGCACGCTCACCCTCGACGGCGATTCGTCCATCATCACCGCGGGCGGGTCGAACAACCACGTCACCGTCACCGGCGCGGTGGACGCGACCTCCGGCGGCCTCACCGTCAACGCCGGCGCGGGCAACGTCAACTTCATCAGCGACGTCGGCCAGAACAACCGACTCGCCTACTTCATCATCAACGCCACCAACATCTCCGCGCACAAGGTGGCCACCACCGGCGACCAGACCTACAACGGCATCCTGGCCACCGACGGCCAGATGAACGCCTCCGTGGACGGCGACATCACCTTCGGCGGGAACATCATCCTCAGCGGCGACGTGATCGTCTCCACCGCCTCGGGCGACATCATCTACAACGGCACCGTGAACGGCGCCCACAACCTCATCTCCGCGGCGACCGGCGGGGCGTCCATCTTCAACGGCGAGGTCGGCGGTCTCACCCGCCTCGCGGGCTTCACCTCCAACGGCCAGACCCGGCTCAACGCTTCCATCGGCACCACCGGCGATCAGGTCTACAACGCCGGCGTCGTGCTCGGTGAAGACGTCACGATCGAGGCCAAGAACATCACCTTCAACGGCACGATCAACAGCGACGATCCGAGCACGCCCCGCGCCCTCACGGTCAACAGCAGCGGCTCCGGCGAGACCCGCTTCTTCGGCACCGTGGGCGGCACAGCCCCGCTGGCCAGCATCACCACCAACACCGACGGCGTCACCAAGATCGGCGCCTCGATGGCCACCACCTCCGGCATGACCTTCGGCGACCCTGTCCGCCTCACCGCCGACGCCACGCTCAACGGCGGCACGGGCAGCCTCTTCTTCCGCAACGCCATCGACGCCGACGCCACCGCCACCGACCCGGTGCTCATCCTGCTCAGCGACGCCGCGGCGGACGGCGACAACACCCCCTTCATGTTCAACGCGAGCATCGGCGCGACCCGTCAGCTCGGCGGCCTGACGCTGGGCGCGGACCGCTCTGCCCCCCGCGGCGCGACCGCCGTCTTCAGCGACGGCTTCCAGGCCGACGGGACCATCCTCGCCTCCAGCTTCCACAGCGGCGACACCTTCACCATCCGAACCGGCGACGGCGGCTTCACGATGGGCCGCGGCCAGAAGCTCACCGCCTTCGGCTCGCTCAACATCACCACGACCGGCACGGCCACGCTCGGCGACCTCACGGCTCTCACGAACATCCGCGTCGTCGCCGACGCCATCCGCATCCAGCTCCGCCCCGGCGCTCCGGTGCTCGACAACGTGTTCGAGACGCCGACGGACGTGCTCCACAACGACGCGGGCGTGGACTTCATCGCCGCGGGCACGATCGACTTCAGCGTCGTGCCGACCACGATCGGCTCCGGCGCTCAACCGACGTTCTCGACCGACACCGGCCGCGCTGACCCGCAGCTCATCAACTTCGGCCACCGCCAGTTCACCGACGGCGTGCGGATCGGTCTTTTCCAGGATCCGCGAGCCGGGCGCGAGGGCCAGCTGATGAAGCTCGACCTCAAGGGCGAGGGCCCCTCGATCACCAACACCGCGACCACGCTCGCCGGGGCCATCCCGCGCGACAGCGAGACCCGCCAGGTCGCCACGCCGGTCACCGTCGGCAAGGCCCTCCGCGACCCGCTCCAGGAGATGGGCGTGGCCACCAAGGACCTCTCGGTGGACGACCTCGTGGAGTTCATGGTGGGCCGCTCGATGTACCGCGACCTGCCGCTCAAGGCGCGTCCGACCATCGCCGGCGGCGACTACCAGGTCACGGTCAACCGCCTCTCCATGAGCACGGTGGAAGCCGCGGTGGACGCCTACCGCCGCCTGGTGTTCGTCGAAGCGGTGGACGAGAACGGCCGCCCGCAGCTCGACGCCGAGGGTCGGGTGGTGCTCGTGAACCGCACCGAGACCATCCGCGACACCCTGGCCGAGGCGTGGGACAACTACAGCATGCAGACCGAAGAGGCCGACGGGGCGGGTTTCCGTGCCTACCTCGAGGAGCGGTCCACCAGCGGCACGCAGGCCGAGCGCGAGTCCCTGGAGTTCCTGCGGGCCGTCCACGAGGTGCTCCTGCGGCTGGATGCCCTGGGCCTCTCGCCCTTCGAAACCTCCATCCCGAAGCGCAAGCTTCTGAACGAAATCCGGCCCCCGGCCATGACCGAGGAGCAACTGCACGTGGCCGTCGGCGGCGTCCAGCTTTCCCGCCGCTAAGCTGATGTCCTTCCGGTGCAGGGGGCGAGGGCCCCCTGCCCGGTTTTCAACACTCGTCCCCTGGGGGAGTATCGGTGGCTGTAGTCAACGTTGAAAGCCTGCTCAAGCCTCTCTCCGAAGAGAACCCGACCGGCGAGAACCTGCGCTGGGACCGCCGATACCTCGAGATCGAGCGTCTCGCCGAGGGCAAGGAGGAGACACAGTTCTCCGCCGCGGAAGAGCCCGATTGGCGCGAAGTCCGCGACGGGTGCGTCGAGCTCTTCGCCCGCGGCAAGCACCTCCGCGTCGCGGTGCTGCTCACCCTCGCCGCGGTCCGGCTGGAGGGTTATCCGGGCCTTCGTGACGGCCTGAAGCTCATCCACGGCCTGCTGACCGAGTACTGGGATCAGGTCTACCCGCAGCTCGACGTCGAGGACAACAACGACCCCACCGAGCGCGTCAACTCCCTTTCCGCCCTCGTCACCCCCCCGGCGACCTACGGCGACAAGATCAAGTTCCTCGACCGCGTGATGGAAGCGCCCATCTGCGAGTCGCGGCAGCTCGGCCGCTTCTCCATGCGGGACGTCGCCATCGCCGGCGGCACCCTCCAGGTCCCGGAAGACCCTGACAGACCCAAACCGACGCTCCAGATCATCGACGCGGCGTTCGAGGAGACCGATCCGCAGGTGCTCGAGGAGATCGCCACGGCGATCGAGGAAGCCTCGGGGTACCTGGACGGGATCGAGGCGATCTTCGACGAGAAGTGCGGTCCGGGTATCGGACCCAGCCCCCAGATCTTCAAGACCATGCTCCGGGACGCGGGCATTCAGGTCCGGCGGCACATGGCCGGGTGCGAAGCCCTGGCGGAGGAAGAGGGGGGGGCCGAAGAAGCCGATGAAGGGGGCGGCGGCGGCGG
>Ga0065721_10049248_pt1 | contig 40239 bp, 37 predicted proteins | sample Mesricmetagenome_FD_59108 | JGI IMG/M metagenome (GOLD analysis project Ga0065721, IMG submission 59108) | Mesophilic microbial community from rice straw/compost enrichment Sample: eDNA_1 v2 (version 2) | ecosystem: Engineered > Solid waste > Grass > Composting > Bioreactor | place: USA: Davis... | reverse complement strand
GAACGGAGATTCGCGCCGCGCCGCGTTCGCCACCCAGCGCCGCCGCTCCATGCTCATGATGACCGAGAGCGAAGGGCGATGCCGCTCGACCAATGGTATCGCCAGGTTGTAGGCGAAGTAGCAGATCAGCGGAAAGAGCGTTGCCAGCAGCGTCATTGGCGAATCCCTCGGCTCGTCCTGCCGCATCATAGCCCCGCCGTCGCAAAAGGCGACGGTGCGTCCTGTGCCTAGATCGGGCGGGGATAGCGCCGGTGGATGGCGGCGATCCCGGCCATGACCTCGTCGGAAAGCGTCACGTCATACGCGCCGATATCGGTCCTCAACTGCTCGAGGCTCGTCGCGCCAAGGATCACCGAGGTCATGAACGGACGCGTGAGGCAGAAGGCGATGGCCATCTGCGCCGGATCGAGCCCGTGCTTTCTGGCCAGGGCCACATATTCGGCCACCACCGGCATCGAATGCTCGTTCATCCGCCACATGCCCTTCTGGTACTCGGCGCGGCTGCCGGCCGGAATGCCGTTGGCATACTTGCCGGTGAGGAGCCCGGCCGCGAGCGGCGAATAGGCGAGGAGCCCCACGTCCTCGTGGTGACTCAATTCGGCCAAGTCGAGGTCAAACTGGCGGCGGATGAGGTTGTATTCGTTCTGCACCGAGACGAGCCGCGGCAGACCGTGCTTTTCGGAGAGGCGCAGCCACTGGGCGATGCCCCAGGTGGTCTCGTTGGAAACGCCGATGTGGCGGATCTTGCCGGCTTCCACCATCCGCTGCAGGGCTTCGAGCATGTCCGCGATATTGGCGATGACGTCGGCGGTGTCCTGCGTGTGCGGGGCATAGGTCCAGCCGTTGTCGAAGCTGTAGTGCCCGCGCGAGGGCCAGTGGATCTGATAGAGGTCGATGTAGTCGGTCCTGAGTCGCTTCAGGCTCCCCTCGACCGCCTCGCGAATCGCCGCGCCGTCGGCCCGCGCGCCGTTGCGGATATGATTGCCGCCGCCGGCGATCTTGCTGGCGAGAATCCATTTGTCGCGCTTGCCGGTCCTTGCAAACCAGCTGCCGATGATCTCCTCGGTGCGCCCGGACGTCTGCGGGCTCGCCGGAACCGCATAGGACTCGGCGGTGTCCATGAAGTTGAGCCCCGCCTCCAGCGCATAGTCGATCTGCGCATGGCCTTCGGCCTCGCTGTTCTGGCTGCCCCAGGTCATGGTGCCGAGGCAAAGTTGCGTGACCATGAGGTCGGTACGGCCGAGCCGCTTGAGTTTCATAAGTTCAAGTCCCCGCAAGCAAATTGGGCGCCGCACCCTAAGGGCGCCGGGCCTGTCGCACAAGGCGCCAAAGCGCATTGGCGGCAAGTGTCAAAAAACCGTCGCATGGAGGCAGAAAGGGGGTTGAGCTATGCGCGGCGAGCCCCTATATACGCGTCACGTCGCGGCCCGCTTGAGGCCGCCGGTGACGGCCTTCCCAGGCATCGCAGTCACGTTTGGCGCGGGGTGGAGCAGCCCGGTAGCTCGTCAGGCTCATAACCTGAAGGTCGCAGGTTCAAATCCTGCCCCCGCAACCAACGCCTCGACGTTTTGAGGAACCGCAGAGTTCTGCTTATCCTCGTCGTCATCGCCAGTCTGCACGGGTTGAATTTTCAACAGGTCGGCCTCAACAGCCTTCCTGTCACGATTGGAGGCGATCGCCAGAATTCCAGCGAGGTCGCCGACGAGATCGACTGCAAGGCGTTGCTCCTGCCAAACCGGCGTGCAAACGACCTTGTCGATCAAAGTCCGGATTGTGCCGCGCGCCTCCTGTCGCGCTTCCTCTTTGTTGAATGTCACCATGAGTTCGCGGATAGCTGTCCGGTATCGGGCCGACATGTTCGGATGGAAGACGACAGGTTCTTCCTTGACCTCTGCGAGCAGGGCCTCCAGTTCCACACGGCGTCGCTGGATGGCGTTTGCGCGATCGCGAATCAATGTGGCGTCGATGCCGTCCGCGATGGCTTTGATGATCTGCTGACGTTCGCGCTCCAACTTGGCGTACTCGGCGCGGTAGCCAGCGAGCGAGCTATTGTGCTTCGCGCGAAGCTCATTCATCTGCCTGGTGTATTCCTTGCAGAACACCGCGCAGAGATCGTCGTCCATCAAATGGGTTTCGAGAGCGGCCAGGACCTTGGCTTCGAGGTCGCTCACCTTGATCGTCATGGTGTTGGCACACTGATGCTTGCCCTTGTTCTTCCGCGTTGCACAGCCCAGCCGCCCAGATGCGACCAGCGTGAAGCCGCCGCCACAACACCCGCAGCGGGCGATGCCGGCAAGAAGATGTTTCGGACGGTTATGCGCATGAAGCGGGGTATTCGGCACATAGGCTCCCTGCACGGCCTTCATCGCGTCCCAGGTTTCCTGATCTATGATTTTCAAGTGCGGCAGGTCCGCGCGTATCCATTCGCTCTCGGGATTGAGCCGCGCGATCCTCTTACGGGTCACAGGGTCCTTGAGGAACTTTTGCCGGTTCCAGATCATGGTTCCGATATAGAGTTCGTTGTTGATGATGCCGGTGCCCCGTTTGCGGTTTCCGAGGATGGTGCTCCAACCCCACTCGCCGCCGCCCGGGCCCGGAATGCCGTCGGTGTTCAGCCTGTCCGCTATGGATCGCGGAGAATCGCCGCGGATCATTTCCTTGAAGATTCGGCGCACAATCGCGGCCTGCTCTTCATTGATCGCGCGTTCCCCTTTCACGTACTCGCCATCTGGTCCGATCCGCTTGACGAGATCGTAGCCGTAGCAGAGGCCGCTCGCGAACTTGCCCTTCTCGACACGCCCGCGCTGGCCGCGGCGCGTCTTGTCGCTGAGGTTCTTCAGAAAGATGGCATTCATCGTCCCGTTCAGGCCGATGTGAATGTCGCTCACAACCCCTTCCGAGAGCGTGACGATCTGAACGTTGTGAAACACCATCCGCTTGTAGACGCCGGCGATATCTTCCTGATCGCGGCTGAGGCGGTCCATGGCCTCGGCGAGGATGATGTCGAACCTGCCTTCTTGGGCGTCCCGCAGCATCGCCTGCATGCCGGCCCGCAGGAGCGTCGCGCCTGAAATCGCGTAGTCGGTGTAGGTCTGGACAATCTGGTGCCCGTGCCGGCTCGCCCACTCGGTGCACAGGCGCAGTTGGTCTTCAATAGAGGCTTCGCTCTGTTTGTCAGATGAATAACGTGCATAGGCAGCAACGCGCATGGCTACTTCTCCCTTGTTGATGGGGTTGTGCTTTGCGCCTTACCGAACTGCTCTAAAGCGAAATCGGCCTGTGCGGCCTGGACTGCGAGAAGCCGGACCAACGCGACAATGCGGCGGTCAGGGGCTCGCGAAATGGAATTCGGCGCTCCTTTCCGAGTTTCGCTGTCTTTGGGTGGCCGGGTCAACGTCTTTTCGCGCCTTTCATCGCGGTATGGGGATAAGTTTGCCAGGTTCTCGTTGTTGGAACAAAACGAGAACAAATTGGAGGCCAATATAGGAACTATTTCCTATTCCGGCAAGGATTTTCTAATTTCCGGAATCCTCCAACCCGTTGCTTTCAATAGATAAATGGCTGATTTCTGCGACTCTGGCGTCGCGCAGGGCGCGGAAGATTTTTTTGGCGCGGCCCCTCGTGGTGAATACGATAATGCGCCGATGGCCGACCGAATCCACGGCCAGCATCCCGACATGGGCGGCCACGAGGAACAGCGCGATCGGCGTGCTTAGGAGGAAGCTCAGTTCCAGGCGGGTGAGCAGGTCGCCGTAAGCGCGTATCGCAAACGCCCCTATCACCAGGGAGAGGATACCGGCCAGCAGCAGGTCGTTGCGCCGCCTCACCGTCGCCTGCGCGATCGGGTAGATTCTCGACGGCGTCGCCAGCACGCGCGATGTCACGACAATGCGCCCGTCATCATAGAACGTGCTCATGATGAGGCTCCCGCGCAGCGGCTATTCGTGGCGAGATCAACAAAGTCGCCGCGGGCCGCGGCGATGTCCGCGGCCGGCCACAGCCGGAAAGTCGCGGTGTGGATCGCATAGTCGAGCCGCTGCGATGCGGTTTCGGCCGCAACCGCGCAGGCGCAGCGCGCCATGCGCTCGCCAGCGGACAAGAGGGGCGGCGCGGCACGCTCGATGATCCTGGCCTCCAGCGCATCGAGCTCGGGCGTGCCGAGCAGGCTGCCGACGCCGGACGGGCGCGGAGCAAGGCCGGCCTGCAGTTCGCCCAGACGGTCGGCGCAGAGTTTCGTTTCCGGCGCGCGCAACTCGCGCTCCATGGCGCGCTCGGCGAGCACCGTGTAGTTGAAGCCGAACCACACGCTGCCGGCCAGCAGGAGCGCAAGCGCGCCATCGGGAAGTTTCGTCAGCCAGTCGATCATCGCTTGGGTCCTTTCTGCGGACTGAAGCGGCCGAGGTCGGGCCCCCGCGCAATGTCGGGATTCATCGCGCGCAGGTTGCGCAGGACCGAATTGGTCATGCGGGTGCTGATGCTGTTGATCTTCGTGAGGCGGTTCGTCATGCGGGCGCGCACATTGCGCCGCGCTTCCGTCATGATGCTGGCTTGCGCGTATTCACGCGCCATCTCGGGAAGGTCCTGCATGCTCGCGGCGGGGCGCTTGTTCCACAAGGAGAGCGCCTCGCGGATGACCCAGGTCTCCTCGTACCGCCAGAAATGCGCCCGCGCCCGCGTCTTCGCGAACTCGGTGCGGGTGTCGATGGCGGCGAGCTGCGCGAGGATCGCGGGGTTGCCGGCGGCGAGCCTGTAGCGGGCCGGGGTCTGGCCCTCGAAGGCCGCGCGGGTCTTGCCGCCGCCGGCTTTGCGGGTTCCTGCCATCACAGCCTCCCCTGATTGGGTTTCAGGAAGGCGATGAACGGGCACTTGCCGTTGCGGGGCACGATACGCTGACTGTCACGGCCGACATAGAAGCAATCGAGGTAGAACCTGTCCCCGCCGCGTCCCGTATAGTGATAGGTCCAGAGCATATGCGGCGTGCCGTAGAGCCACAGGCCGAGGACAACAAGCGCCGCCAGCGGCAGCCACAGCAGTTTCGAAGGGCGCACCAGAGGGGTGCGCGGCACGTTACGCATCTGCATCTCCTTTGCGGCAGGGCGGCAGGGTGAGCACGGGCTTCTCGTAAAGCCGCGTGCCGGAAATCGGACTCGGGGCGACGACATCGCGCCACCAATCGACCTGGCCGTAGTGGACCATGCGCAGATTCATGGGATGCATGCCGCGCACGAAGACCCAGGCATGGCCGGGCGTCATCGCCAGCACCTCGTTGGGCTTCATGAGGGGCCGCGCGAACTCGCTGGTGGAAACATTCACTTCGGTGGCGCGGGTCTGGTACGAGAAATCCTGCTTGCGCACCGTGGCGTCCGACAGCGTGTCCGAGATGTGCCTCGCCCGCTCCAGGCTGTTCATGCCGGCGTAAAGGCGCACGTCGGCGTATGACTCGATCGCGCGGGCGACCTCGCGGCCATAGGCCTTTTCGAGGCCGGCAAAGGACTGGATGAAGAAGTCGGCGCTGACGCCGAGCTGGCGCAAGGTTTCCATGTCGCCGGCCAGCTCGTGGAAGCGGTAATTGAGCGCTTCCTCGGCAATGATGTGCAGCCTGTACCCGTCCGGCACCGCCTTGCAGGCCGCCATGATGTTGTGGTTCAGCAGCGAGACGAAGGGCGCAAATTCCCGCGTGTGGGTGAGCGGGCTCATCACGAACATCGCAATCTGCCGCTCGCGCAATTCGCGCACCTGGTGAAAGGCGCCGGCGCCGTAGCCGCCGAGATGGCCGACCGGATTGAAGGAGAGAAGCCTCTGGCTCGCCCCTTCGACAAAGGCGCCGAAATTCTCCTCGTTCTTCTTCTCGCGATCGAGCAGGTTGCGCGCCTCGCCACGCAGGAAGGCGACGATGGCATCCTCGGGATCGATGCTTTCCAGTTGCCGCGCCAGGAGCACCAGACGTTTTTTGAAGGCCCCAGGATCGGTCAGCAGCAGATAGATGGCTGAAGGGGTGCAGCCGGCGGGATTGAGCAGCGCCTCGCTGAGGATCACGACCACGAGGACCCGCCGGCTTCCATAGGCGAAGTAGGGGTTCTTCTCGTCACTGCCCAGGGGATAGAGGATCTCGGCATAGTCGGTGGCAATGCGAACGGCGTTCTTGCGGGCGTCGCCCGAAGCGTGCACCGCCTGCACGACGCCCTCGAAGGCGTTGAGGATCACCTCGTCCTCGACGCCAAGCATGCCGCCCGCGGGATTGATGGCCCACACTTCGAAGCCGCGCGCGCGCAAGCCCGCCGCCAGCATCGGGTAGAGTTCGCGCTTGGGATCGGTGATGACCAGCGAGTAGCCGCCGACCGCGCGGCTGATGATCCAGGGCATGACGTAGCAGACCGTCTTGCCGACGCCGGGCGGCGCTTCGATCAGCGAGAAGGGAAGGCGCCGCGGACGCCACACCGGGTTGCCGGCCGCATCGAGGCCGAGCAGTTCGGTCGGCACATCCATGCCCGCCGCATGGCGCTCGCCGGCGGTTGCCTCACGGGCGGAGCCGTGCTCCTCGCTCACCACCAGCGAGGCGGCAATGGCCTTGCGCAGGCGGAAGTCCTTCGCCAAGCGCGCCGTGGCGCTCGCGCCCAGAAGCAGGGATGCAAAGGCCGCACCTGCCGGCAGCGGCATGGCTTCCCATCCAGCGCCATTTGCGGGGAGCGTCGCAAACGCGACGCCCGCTAGCACCACCGCCCCGAACATGATGCGGTTGACCGGCCCGACATAGGGTTTGACGGGGACCGCCATCATTCATCTCCTTCCACGGCCGGCGAGGTGAAGTCGAAGCGGCAATGCGAGCGGGCCAGCGCTTCCAAAGCCGGAACGCTCATCAGGAAGGGCGAGAGATCGCCGGCAAGCTCATCGAGGGCCTTGAAGACGGGCTCCGCCGCGCCCTGCTGTTTGGCAAGTTCGACCTGCCGCAGGATGCCGTCCGCGCCGCGGGCCATGATGTAGCACCAGCGCTCGCGCACGAGGTTGGAGGCGAGCGCCGCGGGCGTTGCGAAACTGACGCCCGTCGTCACCTCGAAGGGCGTGCCTTCGACCGGCATCTCCTTGAAGAAGGTGATGTCCCTGGCGCCCGCGAGCGCGGGCAGGTCTTCGACCACCCTGGCGGCGGGCTCCGCTGCACCCAGAGGTACGGGGGCCTGCGGCACCAGATGCGAGAGCGAGCCGAGCACCACCTCTTCGCCCAGAAAATCGAGGGCGACGAGCAGGGCCATTCCGGAAAGCGCCGTTGCGGTAAAGCCGATGGCGGCGCCGGTTGCGAGCATGCGTGTGATCATGACTTGTCTGCCTCATTGTCGTGGTCATGGCGCTTTGCTTCGCGCCGCGCGGCGATCAGGATGATGAGGAGGAGGGCCGGGCAGGTATCGACGAAAATCGCTGCGATCCAGGCCGGGAGCAGTTGCTGCCAGTAGTGGCGCACCGCGGTCATTGCATCGAGCGGGCGGGCGAGGCCTGCGACTGCCTGATCTGCCGGCGCCAGTTCGGCGAGCGCGTCCTGCAGCGATGCCGCGACCGGCTTTACCATTTCGCTGATGGCGACGAGTTCGGCGTTCTGCGTGGCGCTGAAACCCGAGGCCAAAGGATCGCCCGTGGGAAACAGGCTCTCAAGGCTCGCCAGCGTTGCGGCGAGCGAGGCGCGGCTGTCATAGCGCGCGGCTTCGCCGAGCAGCGCGTCGATGCGGTCGGCAGCTTCCGAGACCGCCTGCGCGCGGCTTCGCACATCGCCCACGACATAGGCATGGGATTTTATCTGCGCGATGGCCGCGGTGACTTCGTCCTGCAGCGCCTGCGCGCCATTCATGCCGGCTTCGATCTGCGCGGCCGCGCCGCCCAGGATGTCGGCGACCTGGCCGAAGCCTTCCGAAACCTTGCCCGCACCCTGCCGGCCCGAATGCGCTCCGGTCTCGATCTCGCTGGCCTCAAGCCCAGCAAAGCGGGCGGCCTGTGTTTTGAGTGCCGGCACGAGCTGGCTTGCCAGCATCGTGGAGGCGAGCAGGTCGGAACGGCGTTCTTCATAGTGGCGGGCCGTATCGACGAGCGAGAGCTGCACCGCCGCTGGTCCGCCGAGCCCGAGCACGTTGTACTGGGCATCGATGGCAGCGATCGATCCCACGAACAAAAGGGCTGCCGTAAGGCCCGCGGCAAGCCTGCGTCCCGTGAGTTGCGGGAGGATCGAGAAGGCCGCGGACCACCCAACGAAGGATAGGACCGCGATGACCAGCGAGAAGGATAGAGCGTGCCCCTTCTCGATGAGGCCGGCCCCGTTCTCCGTCATCGGCATCGAGATGCCGGAATAGGTAAGGACGAAGATGCCGCCGCTGACGATCGTCAGAAAAATAGTGATTAGCGTTTCCTGGTGGGCCGCGATCGCCAGCAGCATATCGCGGAACGAGTTCGCCCTTTTGAGCCGGCGCTTCACGGCCGCGAGGCGGCGTTTGACCTTCTTCTCGCGTGCTCGCCTGTCCAGGAGGGCGCGGGCCTTCTCCTCGACCCGCGCAAGGTGCTGTCGCTCCTTGCGGGCGAGGCGGCCGATGGCGCCGAGATAGTTTCCGCGCCGAATGGCTTTGGACTTTTGCGTGGGGGTGTCGGCGTCGTCGCCCTGATGACGGATGGTGTTCTCGGCGCGGGGGCCGGTCTCGTCATGCGGTGCAACAATCTTGTTGACGTGCTCACTTAGCGTGTTCTCGATCCCGGACATGACCGGTTTCTCCGTTCCGTGTAGAACGGCCTGAACAATCAGACCGCATGCAGGGACGGTATCGGTGCAGGTGACAAACCGCTCGCAAGAAAACGCAAGAAACGATGCAGGCCGAACGGATGCGCAGGGGGCATTCGACAAAATCGTAAAAGAAAATGCTCTTTGGTTGCTGCTGGAGTATCAGCGAAGCACCGGCAAGAAGTGGACGCTGATATGTGACGAGATCGTCTCCGTCGCCAGACCGCAGGCAAGCCCCGGTGCTCCCCTACTGACGAGACAGGACCTGGAGGGATGGGTTGGCAACGCTAGCGTGCCAAGGGACAACAAGTTCAGCGTAGTCTTCGATTTTCTTACCGCCGATGCCACGGTTCGCCGCCCCGAATTTCGGAATGCTAAGGATCTCCTCAACCCAAAGTTCGAAATGCTGACGCGAGGACGGATACTCGCCGCACTGTTCTCTGGACCCTTGGTGCGATCACAAGGGGTTCTCGGCGGAGCGATTATCGAGCAGCAGGCCGGCCTGTATGTCGGTGCTCACAGCGACGGCGTCAGCCAGATCGGGGTGTCGCTCAATCCTCTTGATGGCGAAGAGTTTCTGGTCGCGCACCTTATCGTCAGATCTGGGGCTGCTGATCCCAAGGATTGGAATCTCAGGCGCTGGTCAGGCTATGCCACGGTGACTGTGGGTGAAGTCACCCTTTATCTACGAGAGATCGGTGCTCGTCCCCGAAGGCCACACCGGCTATTTCATTTGGGCGCGGATAGAAATGGAAGGAGACTTCTGGTGGATTCTTCATCCTTCCAGAAAATGCGCGACGCGATAGTCGACGGCAGAGATTCTAAGGCGACCATAGCTCGTCTTAACGATATTGTACTCGATATGGTAGGTAATCTTTCAGAACTAACGCCTTCAAATGACAAGGCTTTTTCTGATATTGTTGCAGAAGTTCGTTGGAACGTGCGATCATGACCCGTAGTCCAAGGCCAAAAGAGGCGCCTGGCGGAAGAGGTAGTGTGTCCGATGAAGAACCCCCAATCTTTGCGGCCGTCCGCGCAAATGACATAGAGCTGGCGAGACAGGCCCTTGCGGAGCGCCCCGACACAATCAACCACTTCAATAAGCGCGGTCAGTATGCGCCGCTTCACATGGCGGTGCTTCGTGGAAACTACTCTATGGTCCAGTTCCTTGCGCTGCAGCCGGACGCAGACCTGTTTCTGAAAAACGCTGATGGCCGGGATCCCCTTGAACTCTCGCTTGTTGTTGGCCATCCCGATATCAAGACTCTTCTCTTTCGGAAGCGCGCTGAAGCTCAGGGACTGCTCGGCGGTTCGGATGGTGTTCCGCATCTGACACCCTAATCGTCGTTTCGCTGTGCGTTGGCCATCATAGGCGCCGTTTCTTTGGGCTCGGTGGCCATCCAGCCAGTATCCGAGTGCGCCTACCTGACCGCGTCACCCGGGATCAATGTCCGGCCCGCTCCATTCGGCCCTGAAGGGCCTCCCGTGTAGTCCATGACCCGTTCGCCTAAGCGGCCCGGTTCTTTTCGCGCATCGGCTGGATGGTCCAGCCCACAAACGAAAGGAAACCGCTATGAGCACGAAATCCAACAACGAACGCCCAATGTTCCGGGTCACCTTCTCCCGCATCACCGGCAAGGACGACAAGGGTGGCGACATCCTCTCCCGCCCCAAGGAGATCGGCGCCGTCTGGGCCCGCAAGGGCGACAAGGTCGGCGGCATCATCGTCCTCGACCTGATCCCCGTCGAACTGAGCCAGCGTCAGGGCGTCCTGTTCCTGGTTCCCGCCGACCAGCCGGAAAGCGAGGGCTCGAAATGAGCCCCCGCACCGAACAGATCGCTCGCTTGAACGATCAACTGCGCGCCACCTTCCTCACGGGGAAGGTGGTGATGACGGAAGGGATCGCAGCGCTGCCCGCCCATACGCGTGTCGAGATCGCAACCTGCGTGCGGGACTTCAGGGACTTCACGCCCGACAACGATCCCCATAGCGAGCGTGACTTCGGCGCCTTCGAAGTCGAGGGCGCGGGGCGCATCTTCTGGAAGATCGACTACTATGATCCGGGCTATGAGGGCCATTCCGAAGATGCGAGCGATCCCGCCGTCACACGCCGCGTCCTCACCATCATGCTGGCGCGCGAGTATTGACCTTTGCATGGCGCCGCCTCGGTTCGAGGCGGCGCTATCTTCTACTGCTGCAATCTCTTCAGGAGCCGCCTGATCGCAACGCGGTCCTCCGCCTCGACGAAAAAGTACCGCGTCGGATAATCAACCTCGCCGATAGCCTGGCTGACGCGCCGGCTGTCCACCTCCGCCACGATCATCGCGACGGCAGGATTGAAGCGGCGCAGCGGCAGGCCGCTTTCCTTGTGAAGGTCGGCGAGGCTCACGGACTCGCGGCCATCGAGCACCCGTTCCGCGAGCTCGATCGTATCCGCGATCGGATCGCTGCCCAGGACGTGCGGATCGAAGGTCAGGAACAGATCGTCGGTCGAATGTATGCGCGGGATGCGCAAATTGATGAGAGCCGTGCTCGTCACGAAACCGTCGATTTCCAGTTCGGCGATCGCATCGGTAACTTCGTTGTCGCTCTGCTCCGAAAACGCCGCGAGCAGGGCGTCGCCATCCACCGGCGCGGGGAGGCCGTTCGCCGACGATTTGCAGATCCACGTGCCGATGGCCGTGGCGAGCGGCCCGAGATCGCCGATTGTGTCATTTGCCATTGCCTGCGCTTTCGGTTCCTCCGGGAGTGCGGTGTCCTCGGCGGCGCGTTCCGGCATGGGACTTCCGGCCAGCCACTGGTCGAGCGCGCCGACCACCTTTTGGCACAGTGCCGCGAACTCCCTGATATCCGCGCCAACGAGTTGCACCGTCTCACCGAGTTTCGCGTCCGTCGCGGCTTGCGCGAACTTCGCGTCGGCGATGCCGAGATTGTGCCCGATCACGTGGCGCTTCTGGATGTTGAGGAGCAGCCTGGCAAGCTCCGCCGCGCTCAGGGAGGCAAACGGATCGATCCCGATTTCGGCGAAACGCTTCTGGCCTTTCTCGATATTCTGGAAGTCATTGCCCACGGGCTTCGGCGGGGCATTGCCGTCGGTCGCGCCGATGCCGAACAGGTATAGCGTTTTCAGCGTGGCTTCGAAGGCGGTCAGCACGTCTTCATGGGCGTTGCCAAGAAGCCGGTAGGCAAGTTCCTGCCGGTCCTTACCCAGGCCCTCGGCCAGTTCGACCTGCTGCGTGACGAGTTCGACCTCGCGGGCGAAATGCAGCGCGATGTTCGGCGCCCCGCAGTCGGGGCAGAAGAGCGCGATCGCGAAGACGCCGTAATCGCGGCCGCAATGGTCGCATACCAGCGCCCGCATGAGGTCGCGCCTGCCGAAACGCGGCTTGGGTTTGGGACTGCGACGGGACGGTGTGTACTTGATCGAGGAACTCTTGCGCGCGACGTTCGAGAGCATCTCGCCGAATGCCGCTTGCATATCCGCGAGGGCAGCGTGCTTCACGAGTTCCATGGCCGCTTTCTTGTCGTCGGGATGGGTGAATGCTCCATCCTCGTCCACGACCCCGCTATAAGGACAGACAGTGCCTGGCGTGCCTGGTGTCTGCTTCATCCGCGCGCGCTTGTCCCCGTCGGTCGTGACATCAGCGACCCTGTCTCCGAGCACAAAGTGCCGCGGGTGGGCGTGCTCGTTGGGGGAATACCGATACACACGGCCCTCGGGAGTCCGCGGCAGGTTATCGCAAGCTCCATGTGGTTGCGCGTACCGCCCACGCGAAGCTTTTCCAGATTCTTCATCCTGAGCATGTGCCCTCCTTCTTGAAAGGATGGACCGAGTCCGGGGCGTGTTCCAGTGATCCGTGCAAGAACAGGTCGTGCCCAGACAATATGGAAAGAAAGAATAGATTGGCGTTCCGCAAGATGTGCGCTGTCATACAGCGCGAAGGAGCGGTGCACCTGCGGTGAACCGGCAAGGGGGTCGCTGCGCACCCCCGTTGCATCCCCCCGGCCGCAGGCGGACAGCGCCCGCCAACATGACGATGCGCTAATGTACGGCCTGCACATCATCGTTGCAAAGGCTTGTCTTTTCTGGCGTTCTAGACGGGGAGATACAGCTGCGTCGTCAAGATGTTTGAGGCGACGGGCATAAGGACTACTCGATTTGAGTAATCGAGGCGGGGGATTTGTGAATAGCGTCGCGTTCCTTAAGGACACTAATTTAGTATTGATTGAGGCGAGGCGGGCCGCCCGTGCGCTGAGACAGGATAAACCATCTCGGCGCAGGATGCTTAAGCTCTGCCAGTCTCTGCTGGCGGACCGTGCGCCCGAGCCCCCGCTTGCGGCGCTTTGGTCATTGCTCGCGCCCCTGCAAGTGGATGAACGCTACTACTGGATCGGCACGTTCTATACTCTTCTTCTTCCCCCTAATGAACGCAGCGCGCAGGCGGCCTACTTCACGCCCCCACATCTTGCGCGCGGCTTTGTGGAGATGGCAGAGCGGCAGGGGTTCAATCCCAAGGTCCACACGGCGATCGATCCAGCCGCAGGTGGGGCGTCGTTCCTGTCCACGATAGCCGGTACCATGCTTGCCGCGGGTCTCGACCAGGCCGCCATTCTCGAACGCCTCCGAGGTTACGAGATTGATGAGGCGCTGGCTGCACTCTCAGAATCTCTTCTGGCGCATCGACTGCGCTGCAGGGTGTCAAGGGGCACTGTCGTTGCCGTCAAGGACAGCCTGCGCGCACGCCCGCAAACGCGTTACGACCTGGTCATAGCCAACCCGCCCTACGGCCGTATTTCACCGTCCGAGCTCGCTGATGAGAAATGGCGGTTGGTCTGTCATCCCGGACACATAAACAAGTACGCACTATTTGCGGAACTCTGCTTTCGCCTGGCCAAGGATGATGGCCTGATCGCGTTGGTGCTGCCATCCAGTTTCGTGGCGGGGCCGCTCTATGGCCGGCTACGATCGTTCATTCGAACCAACGGCGAAATTCTTGCAGTCAGCAGCGTCGAGCGTCGAGCCGACGTTTTTGTCGATGTCGCGCAAGACATTTCGGTCCTGATGATTAGGAAGGCGGCTGGCCATCGTGCCGGCAGCAAGGTGACTTTCGGCTCCTACGGACGCAGCTTCAAGGTTGGGTCGGTCTCATCACTTCCCACCGATATCGAAGGCCCGTGGATTTCTAGCGGCGCAGCAACATCACTGGCGGTTGGGGGGGCGACGCTCGCTGATTATGGAGCAACACTGCGCTCGGGATATTTCGTCTGGAACCGCGAGAAGGCGCGAATGCTCCAACGCGCCCAAGGCGACTTCGATGTTCCGCTTATCTGGGCGAAGAACATCAGGGCCGGCGGCTTCTGTCAGCCTGCAGCACGAAAGCGCGAGGGTATCGACTTCGTGCGTTTCGCGGCAGATTCACCTGCAATCATCAGGGAGCAGGCGCTGGTCATGCAGCGCACGACCAATAGCGCACAGCCACGGCGCCTGATCGTATCACGTGTTTCTCCTAGCGTGCTTGAGGAGTGGGGCGGGTTTGTCTCGGAAAACCATACCATCACTGTCACCGGGCCAGACATAGCCACCCTCAATGCTCTGCGGCTCTTGCTGAATTCCGCTGCAGTCGATGCGCGCTACCGGCTCCTTTCGGGAACCGCAAGCGTATCGGTCAATCTGCTGCGCAAGCTCGACCTGCCCAAGCCCCACGTGCTCCTGGATGCCATCCAAGAGCATGGCGTTTGCGAGAGAGCCGTGGAGGAAGCCTATCGCCGATCGGCGGTCGCACTGGCGGAGGTCGGTACATGAGCCGGCATCCCATGGATCCCAGGTATGACAAGTCGAGAAGGGGGATGCCCAATGATCGCCTTGAGCAGGCCCGCAAGGCCAAAGCGCTCCTGCTAGAACGCCAGGTTGCGCGGCCTCACATGAGGATGCCTTCGGAGGCGGTGAAGGCGCCAGTCGCCACGGACACGCCAGCTCCCTTGCGCGACAGCAAGGCACACTTGGAGGCCTTGGCGCAACTGCCCCTATGGCGACTTGGCGACAAGGAGCAACTGAGAGTCAGCGGACCGTATCTGCAGCTGGCGGGCATTGCCCTTCAGGCGATGGAGACGAAGGAGCGGGGGGCCGTGCTCGGCTGGCCCGACTTCACGGCTTCGCCGTCAGCGCTTGCCGTGCTACTTGCGCTAGCTGATAGCGCCGCAGCGCCCCGCCTGCAGGTCGGGGACCTTGAAGGCCGTGCGCCGCCTGCAGGCTTGCGGGCTCTTGTCTATCCCTATTCGAGCACCGCCCATCGGGGCATTCGCCAGATCTACGCCGATAAGGATCATGTCGGGCAGGTCAACATCCTCCATCAGCTGCGTTCAACGCGGCAGGCAGAGGATGAGGGACTATCAGACTTCCATAAGGCGCTCGCCCGCAGCAAGACACTTACCGGGCTCGCCCTAGACGGCCAGACTTACGACGAGTTCCGTCATCCGTGCCTTGATGAACTAATGCCCTTCGGCCCTTGTCGGGGCAGCGACGGTCGGCTCGGTCTTCTGTGGCGCGTACGAACGAAGACTGACCTGAAGCACATCAGCAGGTCCGGAAAGGCGGACGATCCTGAGACCGCGCGCTTCTTTCTGTTTGGTCTGCGGGCGAGCGAGCCGCTGGTCCTGTCTTTGAAGTCACTCAACAAGCGTCTTGACCTCGTACTTCTTGATCTAGGCACGACGGGGCGTTCCCGTCTTGGCCGCGATTGGCTGCCTCGGGTGAAACAATTCCTCGAACAGTTGGACGATCGCGTCGGCCCGGTTGCAACGATCGCGGTGACCGACGATCCATGGGCGTTCGATGCCCTTCGGTTTGAAGGGCTTTTGCGCGGTCCGGCGCGCAAGGCGAAAACGCCAGCTCCCGCGAAGGTGATTTTCGCCGCAAGCCCGGACATCGCTACCGTCTCAAGTGAATCACCACCCGCCTATTCGCAGCTCAAGCAGCAGGAGGTCGCCGGCTTCTCGGGGGAGGTCGCGGGCGTGCTCCAGGCGCTGCGGGGGCAGGCCCGCAAGGCCGAAGAGCTTAAGGATGCCGAGGCGGCAGGCCTGCTTCGCCAGATCATCGGAACGATCCGCCGGTGCTCTGCGCTCCCGGCCTCGCGTGATGATTTTTCCGCGTATCTCGAAGATGCGGTTGGCAATCAGGCCGCCGCCGACCTGCAGGCGGCTTATCGTATCAGCTCTGCGGCAAGCCAACTGCGCAGCTCCGTGGGGCCTTGGGCCCAGATGTTCGGCAAGGATCGGGGCACGGTCCTGGCTCAGGTCGAGCGTATATGGAACAACACGGCCGACCTGACGCCAATGGCACCGATGCTGCGCGACACCATCGCGGCATTTCTTCACAAGAGTTCGTCCACCGCCGTGCTCTTTCAAAAGGACATGTTGGCAGACTTCGCAGCCCATACCCTCTCACGGGATGCCGAGATCGGCGGAACGGTTCAGATTCGCCTTGAGAAGGAGATGCTGCTCTTCCTTGATCGCAACGGCCTTGCGGACATTTCACGCTTACCCGGTCCGCGTCGGAACTACATCAAGACGCTCATTGCCGTTGCGCCGACACGGGCGCAGTTGCTCAAGCTGCTGGCGCGCGAATGGCTTCCCGACAACCTCATCGTCCTCGGGGACAGCGATACACTGCAAAGTTGCGCTGCTGATGCCAGGCGCCTTTCCGGCCACAAAGAACTCGGCGTAATCGCAGATCGCCTGTCGGCATTTGCAGCGAAGGCAGACGCCGTTGTCCATCGCGCGAGCTTGCCGAAGGGACCTGACGAGCCGCACGAGGACGTTGAATTTCCCACCAGCGCCGTGGTCAACCTCGCTGGCAATGTCAGGCCGGACCAGGAGAGCGTACGACTGAAACTGTCCGGCGATCAGGTTCTCCTGGCGCGCCCCAAAACACGCCTCATCGTGCAAGACACGTCCCGCGCTGTTCCGGTCTTTGTCGAGGCCGAAGCCAAGAGTGTCGAGATTGGCGACAAGGTGTGTGTGATCGGCGACGCATTCCTCGAAATGGCCCGCCCCATGCTCAACATCACGGTGCGGGCGGCCGAGGAGATCAGGGACTATCACGAACTCGTCCTCGAACGGTTCGAAGCCCTGCCGGGCGCGACTCAAGCAGCCAGACTGGCCCATCTTGTGGCCACAATGGCCCTGCCGGACGTCAGCGTTCAAAGGGCGCATTACTGGATTGATCTAGATTCGCAACGACAGGTGGATCTGCATGAGGTCGTCCCGCACGCGCCGCGCGACCGTGCGACTTTCCTCGCCTTCATGAAGGCACTCTCGGTCAGCGACGCGAAGTCCCATCACTACTGGACCTGGGCCGTCATCGCGCAACGATCGAGCCGGCTCCGCGCAGCAATCAGCTTTCATGACGCCTACCGCACACTTCTCGTCGACAACTACGCTGCGCAGTCGAGCAACCCCGCACGGGCCAGCGAAATCCGGCGCCTCAAGGCCGCCGCAGAGGACTTTGTCTCGCAGGTGGTCGAGAAAGAGACGGTGAGGGGGGACGGTCATGAAGCAGCTTAGCCAGCAAGAACTCGCCGCTATCCCCCAGGAACTGAAAGAAGCAGTCTGCAACGCGATCGTTGATATGACGATCGCCCGTGTTAGCGGTCGCGGCGCGAGCGGAAAGGTTCTTTATGGATCATCCCCGCGGCGGTCCATCGTATCCGGCCAGTTGTTGCCGCGCTTCGATCAGGCCAACCAGGACGAAACCTCCGATATCCGCATCGCCGCTATTGGGACCGACTTTCAGGTGGACGCCGCGGTCGATGGCGAAGCGACAGCGACGCCGGGCTTTTCGGTTTATGTCAGGGTTCTGCCGGAATGGAGCGAACTCGTCGACGAGGCGCTCGATCTCGAACCGGACTTCAGGCTGCGCAAGCAGGTGCAGGACGCAATCGACTTACGCATCCGGCAGCTTCGTGCCGAGCGCTACACTGCCGCCGGGGTCGCCACTCCGAACTGGCCCAGCCTCAATCCCACGCAGCGGCAGCAGATACGTCAACGACGCGCGGACATAGAGGAGGAAGTGCGCCGCGCCGCGTTCAGCGAGCAGGGAATAAGGCTCGAAACAGGCGACGAACAGCTCCTGGAAACAGCAGCGCCGGAAACTGGCCAGGATACCGCACCGGCGGTCACCGCACCGACAAGCGATGGGACTGTCACACCGGACGATACGACGGCCCGGCTAAGAATTGGCCGACTCCTGCAAAGAGGGCGTAGCATCCCCTTCGGCCTGCTTGAAACCGCTCCGCCACCGGCCAAATGGATGAGGCTCGACCTCACCCTGCCAGCTTTCAGCTGGAAAGTGAACTCATCGGCCCTTCAGACAGAACTCGACGCCTACAATGCGAACCTCCGGCAAGCTGCGATCAATCAGGTCCGGACCTGGCTGCAATCCGCCGACGGAGTACGAAATGCTTGGCGCAACGTACGCATCCGCCCCGATGACATCATCTCGCAGGCGGCATGGGAGGCCTTCCGTGCGAGGGCCGCACTGATCCCGCCTTCCGAGCCGGACCTCATGCCCAGTCTTGCTGGCATCACGCTTGAGGTTGAACGGACGCCTGATTTCCTGAATCCAACTCGCGCTTCCGTGCGGGTTGTTTTGGACAACGCCAATCCCGAACTCAACGCGCGCGATCTCGCCCACCGGCTTGACACGATATTCGACACGCGGCTTCAGATCGAACTTCCCCTTACCGCCCACCGCCCCATGCAGTTGGACCGGGTCGAGCCTTCCTATCGCTTCCGCCATTTCCTGGACTATCCGGCCATCGGGCTCAATTGCGGTGTGATTGCGAGGAAGGCGGACGGCAATCTCATATTGCGGACGACATGGTCGCCCCGCTTCGTCCAGCCCCGCATCAGGGCGCGCGAACTCGACCTCCCAGTCTCGTTCAAGGACCTTTCCGAGGACGGGTACGATGTCAGCGGACTGCTGACGATTCCACGCGAATACATCCTGTGGATCAATGGCGAGGAAGCGCGGCTGAAGGATACTGTTCGTGAAGGGCTGGCCCCGGAGGACGCCGATCGTGAAAGCCGGCGTTTGGAACAGGATATCGGCGCGCAGCGCGCCGAAGCAGAGTATATCCGCAAGGGCGTCCAGCTACTTGTCGAAGCTCAGAAGGCATTCCGTCAGGTCGCGACCGCCACTGATCCCGCGAAACGCGATGCCCTGTTGCTGAGGGCCGCCCCCTATCAGGCGTGGCTCTTCATGAATCGCAGCTTCCTCAGCCGCGAACGGGGCAATGCGGCCGCCCGATGGCGACTCTTCCAGCTCGCTTTCATTCTCGCGCATATTCCCACCTTCGCATCCCGCATGCCGGAGTACCGGCAGTACCAGGACGCTCACCTCGATGAGACCAGTGCGAGTCTCCTGTATTTCCCGACCGGGGGCGGCAAATCGGAAGCGTTCTATGGTGCTCTGATTTTCGCGATGTTCCTCGATCGCTTGCGGGGAAAGGAGCGGGGGGTTACGGCTCTGATCCGGTATCCACTGCGGCTTCTCACCCTTCAGCAAGGCCAGCGGCTCCTAAGACTTGTGGTTCACGCCGAGCTGGTGCGGCTCAAGGAGAAAGTGGCCGGCTGGCCATTCGAAATCGGCTTCTGGGTGGGCGGAAGCAATACCCCCAACCGCTACAGCCACGTCCCGTTAGTCGTCCCCATTCTCGGCGATGCTCTCCACCTCGACGACGCACAGCTGGAAGAGGATTCCGCTGCGGGTGGCGAAGATGCCGAAAAAGACGCGCTTCAGTATCGCGAGTACCGGGCCGCCTATGACAAGATTCCGTCATGCCCCGTCTGCGGCAAGAAGACCGGGCTGCGACGGTTGACCTCGGACGGGCCCACGGCAAGGCGGCTGGTCGTCGTCTGTTTCGACCCCAAGTGCCCGTACAATCATGCTCATGGGCGTATTGAACCGCTGCCTTTCCTGCTCACGGACGACACGATCTACCAACGAGCTCCGTCGATCGTGCTCGGCACCATCGACAAACTCGCAATGCTTGGGCAAAGCACGACGACGATTCGCAGCTTCTTGGGCATGTTCGGCCTCGCACGCGGCATAGGCCCAACCGGTCATCTAGTCGCGCCGCGGACAGAAGGGGACATCGAGGCCAATCTTGGCGCGGATGGATACGAGCCTGTCTATCCGACATTCAGGAAGGGCAAGCGCGTCTATTTCGATCCGTTTCCGTCGCTGATCGTGCAGGACGAGGCGCATCTCCTAGAAGAGAGCCTCGGCACGTTCAGTGGCCTCTTCGATGGTCTTCTTGAGCAGTCTTTTCGCAACATCTCCGAGATGGCGGGGCAGGAGCTGAATGTCGCGCGAATATGGACCGGCGACGAGTATGCCGGCCCGCGAATGCCCAAGGTCATTGCGGCAACCGCAACGATCTCAAATCCAAGCCGGCAGCTCGAAGTTCTGTATCAAAGAAAGCCGCTTCGCTTTCCCTATCCCGGTTCTGACCTCTATCGATCCTTCTTCGCAGCACCATCACCGCCGCCGCCTGAGAATGCCGAACGCGTTGCGCTGGCGCAGGAACTCCCCGACTACGAGTCGCCGGAGCGGACGTCACCGTGGATGCGTCTGTTCGCTTCGGTGATGACCAATGATGCCACCCATACCGTAACAGCAGTGACCATCCTGGCTGCCTTCCACACGGTCATCACGCATCTGTGGAACGCATTGCTCGATCCCGCCCGGCGGGACGCTGCGGTGGCCGAACTTGCCGCTTCCCAGGGTGACGACGAAGCCGCGCCATGGCGCTCGGCAGCGTTGGACCATGCCCGCAGCAATGGCCGATGGGACTGGCTGCTCGCGCTGGTGGATCTTCACCGGATCGGACTCACATACGTCACCAACAAGAAGGGCGGCGACCAGGTGATGGATGCGCTGGACCCGGCTGTGCACCAGCGTCACCGCGCGTCGCACGAAGAGCTCAACACATTCCTTAGTCGGCTTATTTCGGGCGGCATCGATATGCGCACGATCCAGGAGATCATGGAGCAAGCCCAGTCTGCACAGCCAGGTAAGGGCTACCCGCCGCTTGCCGAGCAGCTACGCAACATCGTTGCGACATCGGCCATCAGCCACGGCGTAGATGTCGATCGCTTCAACAGCATGTTCTTTGCCGGCTTACCTTCGGATATCGCGGAGTACATTCAGGCTTCGAGCCGCGTTGGCCGTACGCATGTCGGATTCGTGCTGCTGGTACCCACGCCACAAAGCCGGCGCGATCGCTATGTCGTCGAGACCCACGACATATTCCATCGCTTCCTGGAGAGAATGATCTCGCCTCCCGCGGTGGAACGCTGGGCCGAAAATGCGGTTCGCCGTGTGCTGGCCTCGATCGTGCAGGCATGGGCGATGCTGCGCGAGAGCGAGCTTCTCCTCATGGCTCCGGACTCTGACAAGTCCCGTGTCGATCTTTATGAGACCATCGTTCCTATTCGCACGCTCATCCGGAATGACCCCGTGGGCTTTCGTGACGAGCTTGGGACCTTTGTCCACAAGAGTATCGGTATGGCCGGACGCGGCCCCGATGGGCTCGGCAGGCCCATTTATCAGGAGCTCTACCGCCTGTTGATTGACCACGAGATTGGCCGGTTCTCGGAAAGCATTCGCAAGATGGGCAACTCCCTTCGGCTGCGTGAATACTGGGAAGACTCCTATGCGGCTTTCAAGCCGCCGATGACATCCTTGCGAGATGTGGACGAGGCAGGGCTGATCGTGGCCGGCGCATTTGATGACAAGGTCACCTCCGGGCACACCCAGGTCCGGCAGGACGACCTTATCAAAGTGATGAAGGCCATCCGCCAGCAGCGGGGCGGCATTGCCGAAACAGACGCCGACAGTGAACTGGATGCAAAGGGGGCGCCTTCATGAGCGGTGATCGAGCAGACAATACAGCCGGACAGAAGAGTGGCTGGCGCAAGAGCGCAGGCAAAGGGGCCGCGATGCGCCATCTCGGCGACGAGAATGAGCGGCGCGAGAAGCCGCCGGTCATGTCAAGGTCACGGGCTCAGCTGGCAACGACCTATGCGCCCGGAGTCCTTTTCACTTGGGAGGGCGCCAAGGGCATCTGTCGGTCTGTGCCGGTAGCGCCGACAGAAGCGCGCGTGTCCGATGCTACGAAGCTTCTGGTTCAAGGCGGTATCGCAGAGTTCGCGAAGAGCTGGAAAGACCGGGCCACCAGTGCACGCGCGCCCGCCCCCGTGCCGATCGAGCTCGCCCTCGATACCTTGTTCTATGACCCCCGCACCTACAAAGTCGAACGCGAGTGGCGCGATTTTATTCAGTTCTGCGATCCGGGAGTCATGGGTTATGTGCCGTATCCACTGGCCTATTCCTGCGCGACCTGCGGCAAGGTCAGGGAGTATCAATCCATCGAGGAGCAGGCTCGCCATCCCCTGCCAGCCAGGTGTGGCGACCACGCTGCGCGATGGACCCAGATCGACGTTGTCTACGTCCACTGGTCTGGGTCGCTCGAGCCGCTAAGCCCGTTCCGCAACAACTATGACCAGAGCAAGAGGCAGACGATTAAGCTACGCAGCTGCACCTGCGGAAGTCAGGAGTTCAGCCTCAAGAAAGCGGGCCATCGCTTCAACGAGTGGAGCTTTGTGTGCGATGGCTGCAAGACGCCGCGCGACTTGAAGCAGCCCGATGCCTTTACCCTCGACATTCTGGAGCGCGAACAGCGCAACGGGGGACGCACGTTTGAGTTTGCAGAAGTGAATATGCTGCCGGTTTCCTATCGTGCAAACTCAGCCTTTTATCCGCAGAAGGGGACATTCATCGAGTTTGAGGATCGCAGCGTTGTCGAAGTGCTGTATCCCGAGCGCGAGGAAGATCTCCTTCAGCGACTCGCCCAGATACACGGCTTCCCCTATCAGGCACCATCCGATGATGAGATCAGGGCAGCCCTGTCCGCAGCGTCACGGGCGACCGAATGGGACGAGTATATTGACAATCTCGATCTCGCCGAGCGTGCCGAGGGTCGTGGTCAAGCGGAATTGGCGCAAAGACGCCGGCGAGATGCGGCGGATGTTAGAAACAAGTGGTTCGATGATGGCATCATCAGCCGCGGCAAGGTTGAGAGCGCTGCGCTGCTGTCGAATGTTGTAGACCGCCGTCTGGTTGGCTGGGCCAACAGATATGATCCGGTTCGCCTCACGATCGAGCACGATCGTTTCGTCGCCGAGCATATCGAACAGCGCCGAAGCCGCCGTGAGGCGATCGATGTCAGCGACCCCGACAAGCTACTCTCCGACGCCGTCGGCGATCCCGTTGCCCTCGATGAGTACAAGGGCACTCTATCGCGCCTGCTTGGCGCCCTCGGCCTTGAACAGATCGTCCTGATCCGCGGTCTGCCGATATGCGAATTCAGCTTTGGCTATACCCGCGTTTCGTCGAGCCCCGTGTATTTCCGCGAGCTGAACGGCAGGCAAATTCCCATGCCTGTGCGGCTTAACGCGTTTCCATCGCTGCCGAACGGGAAAGCGCCTGTCTACATCACACAGCAGCGCAACGAAGCCCTGTATTTCAAGCTCGATGAGCAGCGCGTCCGCCGATGGCTAGAAGACAACGGCGTATCGGACCTTCCTCCCGAGGGAACAACCCTCGGGGCGGCATATCTCGAAACCTACTCGGACTTCGGAAGCTACCTCGATGAGTTCAAGGGAAGGGAGGGGAAGGCCGGCACTTTCCGTTCTCTCAGCAGCTACATCTACCTGCTGCTGCATACCTTCTCGCACCAGGTGATGCACGCCATGGCGGATATTTCCGGTCTCGACCGGGATGGTCTCGGAGAATACATCTTTCCCGCGGATCTCGCCTTTGTCGTGTACCGAAAGGGAATGACTCCCGATCTGGGCAACATCTCCGCCATGTGGCGGAACCATGCCTTCGACTTCCTGCGCCATCTCATCGATCCCCGCATGTTGCGCTGCGGTTCAGGTTCACTATGCGATACGCGCGGCGGCGCCTGTCCTGCGTGTGTGATGGTTTCCGAGGTCACCTGCATCGGCGGCAATCAGCTTCTTTCCCGCGCCAGCCTCAAGGGCGGTCCCGCACCCACTTGGGAAGCGCGGGACAGCAGTCCCCTGGTCGGCTATTTCGACCCTAGGTTGGCGCCATGACCGAATCCCTGATTGCCCCTTCGGCGCGCGCCCGGTTTGTCGTCACGTTGCCTCCCGACCCCAGCGAAGTGGGAACGCAGTTGGCCTCAGTTGCGGCCGACACCTTTCTTTCGCTGACCGACACGCGAGATGCCTTTTTGCATCTGGCGCGACGGGCCCGGGAGCGCCTTGTCATCCTCACGCCTTACATCGATACGGCCGGCGCAGAATGGGCCGCAGACTTGTTCGAGGCGACTGGTGCAGGCGACCGGACACTTATTCTTCGTGGGGCGGCGCAACTGGACAACTGTGGCGTTCATGGGCAGCGAGCTCTCAAAGCGTCAACGCGTGTGTTGGACTATGAACTCACGACCGACCAGGGGACAGAAACGTTCCACGCCAAAGTGGTGTTGGCAGACGGCGTGGCTGCCTACGTGGGTTCAGCAAACTTCCTCTACCGCTCGCGAGAAAAGAACCTGGAATGCGGCTTTCTGCTGGAAGGAGATGCCGTTGCTCCTGTCGCCGTTCTGGTGGATGCGCTGATCGGTATGCCGGCGCTTCAAGCTGGACACGGGAGGTAGCGTGAACGAGCGCGACGAAGACCAGTCTGATCTTTTCGATGGGCCTTCCGATATCGACCTGATGCGTCTGCTGCTGAGCGACCTGAACGACGACCTGCCCGGGAAAGTCGCCCGCTTCCGCTATCTCAGTGACGTGAGCAGTGATTTTGGGGAGCATGGTATCATGCTGTTTGGCGGTACGGTCTCCGCTGCCGCACTCGGCGAAGCCAGATCGTCATTCGTCCACGGCAATTTTGTCGCGGCAATTCTTCTCTGTCAGACGCTTGCCGAGAACGTGCTGGCCGGCGTCCTGCATCTACGGGGGACAGACATTCCGGAGAGGGTCGCATTTCGCGAGACCCTGCGCCACTTGGAGGCTGGCGGCGTCGTGACCGCTAAGGACCTTGCGGACTTGAAGAAGATTGCTGACATGCGCAATCCCCTCTCACACTTTCGACCTCCTTCCGATGCCGGCAATCTGACGCGCCGATCAATGGTTTCAGGAGAGCCGACCGAGGAGATCCTCAGCCGGGACGCACATTTCGCTATCGCGACACTTATGCGTCTCTTGTCGCAGCCACCGTTTCGCGTCGGGCGTTAGGGAGAGGCGGATTCCTCCCCATCGTGACATGCGTTCGTCAGGCAACCGCGGCAGCGTGCTCTGCGATTGAAAGTTTCAGCTTTCCATACATCTCCTGTTCCTTGCCCTCCCAGGGCTCGTTCGCTTCGATGAGCAAGATGCGAACCGCCTGATCGTGCTTCAGTGGAGAAAAGACATATCCTGTGCGAGCCTGAAGCAAGGATACGCCGACGACGGGCACATCGGGCATCTCCGGCGGCGTGACGCTCAACTGGAAATGGCCTTCACCACTGTAGATTTCGTCAACCGACTGATACGTGGTCTTGCCCCATTCCAGCTTTGGGAACTTGTAGGTGTAGAAGCCCGACTGGCCGAGATAGCGATGAGCCTCAGCCGTGGCCCCCAGTGCGATCGGAAAGCCGCCAACGTGGGGGCCCAGGTTACGGTTTGTCATTAGTCGGTCGAAAAAGCGCGATCGCAGATCGCTCTTGAACAGCGGCTCGTCCGAGGCAGTGCGTGCTTTTTCGATGAGGTCGCGGAAGGGCTCGTCATCACCGATCGCGCAGACGTCGGGTACATCGAGTGCCACGCCGTTCTTGACTCGAAGCAATTCGGACCCGGCAACATGGCTGGCGATGAGATAGTCTATGTCCTGGTTTTCTGAGGACTGTCTCAGTAGTTCGACGATCCCCCGAAGGTCGGGTTTTGCAGCCAGCTTTGCGGCCTTTCGAACCTCCACGATGGCTGGATCTGCCAGCCCGGCAAAGGCCACCGTAATTTTGTTTCCCAGGGCCACCAGCTTCAGCCGTCCAGGCATGACATCGGGGCCGGTCTTCGCGGGGTCATCCACCTTCGTGTCGGCCAACAGCAGGATTTCAGAGCCGCGCCGTCGCGCGATGACAATGGTCATGAGATCGGATGTCCTTGCCCGTGCGACGTGCCGCAGGATGCCGCCAAACTAGACGTCACCGGCCTTCTTCCAGAGCGCGATGGCGTTGAGCCGCGCGCTGATGCCGGCGAGGACGGAAGCTGCGAGTTCGCCGGGAATGTGGTTGCCGAGATCGGCGATGGTCCGTTCGGCGGCAGCTTTGGCCGTGTCGAGCAGGTGCTCCATGGCCTCGCGGATGACGGCCGCGTCGAAATTGCAGCGGTCGGCGGTCTGCAGGAAGTGGCGGGGCGTGACCTCGCTGATGCGATAGTGGTTGTTGTCGCCGACCGACATCGCGAGCTTGAACTTCTTCGGATTGACCTGACCGGCATCGACGCTCGGCTGCGCGGTGAGGATGTCGTAGAGCGGCGTCATCCGGAAATGCTGTCCCGGCGTCAGGAAGATGCTGAAGTTCTTCGCATGGCCGTCCGTCGCCCCGATTAGCCAGAAGATGAGTTGCGCCTTCAGGTAGGCGGCCTGATCCTCGGTCGGCGTGTCGCTGGCCTTGAGCAGGTTCATGATGGCCTGATTGTCTGGCCCGCCATCGGCTTGATATTTGAGGTTCGGCGGCACCGAGAGCGCCTGGCACATATCTTCCTGGGGCAGACGCAGGAGCCGCCCGTCGCGGGTCCAGAGGCGATCGAACCTTTCGACGGCCAGCACCTTGGTGCCGGCGAATTCGACGATCTCTGCCTTGGTTACATCGAGGCCAAAGGCGGCGCAGAGCTTAAGGCACAGATATTCGTTCTCAACGCTGTTGCTGAGGTCGATGCCGTTCGGGATCTGGCCGATCTGGGGCTTCAGGATATGCGTCGTGGCGGTGGTGCCGGCCGGCGTCATCCATTGGCCCTCGTGGAAAAGCAGCGCGGTCTTTTCCTGCGCACCGGCAATGGAGATGCGAAAATCGTCATCCTCGTCCATGCCGAGCGGGTCGGCCTTGAGGTCCTTGATCTTGCGCGCGATCTCCTCATCGCTGATCGGGCGGCCGTCGATGGCGCCCGCCTTGCCGGCGTTCATGCCGTCGGGAAGGAATTGCAGTGCGCCCACGCAGTCATGGCCGATCTTGCCGAGCAGGCTGAAGGCATCGGTGCCAGATGCCTGGACACGGGCGGCAACGCGATCGCGGATCGATTTGTTGTCGGGCAGCAGGTTCTCGAACACCGCCAGCACCGGCGGGCCGATATAGCGGTCCTCGCGCAGCGGCATCGAGAGCGACACCGGAATGGCGTTTTCCCAGTCGAGCCACTCCCGCGCGTACTGAAAGTCGATCGCGCCGCTGGACGCGCGCGACAGCAGCCCGACCTCGCGGCCGTTCAGCAGGACGCGCAGGGGCGGATTCTTCTTGGCCCGCGCCATCAAAACAAGTCCTCGATGTCGCGGGTGTAGGTGGTGCGTTCCCGAACCACGAGTTCGAGGTTGAGTGCTGCCAGCACATCGGTGAGGGTCTTGAGCTGGATGCCGCCTTCGCCGTTTTCGAGGGCGGAGATCGTCGCCTGCCGCAAGTGGGTTTTCTCGCCGAGCTGCGCCTGGGTGAAGGATTTCAGTTTGCGCTGGCGCCTGATGGCGGCGCCGAGCTGGTCGGGAGTGCGGACGATATTGGTGCTCATGGCGGACCTCTTCTGACTCGCAATATACGCGAACGCGTATATTCTTGCAATATACTTTTGAACGTATATTTCGGTCTTATGCGCGATAGCGTATAATTCCTGAATATACGCTAAGACGTATGGGGATAGGTGGTTTTGGCGCCTGATCGCGCTCTACGCCCGCCAGGCTCATGCTTCGCCCAGCTCTGCCGCGCCATCCGGGGGGACGATCGCGGGCGAGGCAAAAGGAGCGGCCCCTTAGGCCGCAAGACTTCTTTGCGCCGTGTCCGGCGCATGAACCCCAGTCTGTCCAGCTTATGCCGACGTCGAAGGCTTGCCCAATAGCCTTCAGGTCCTCCGGCCCGCTCCATTCGGCGCGCCCAGCGCGCGCCTCCCGTGTTGTCGGACCCGCTTCGCGCCGCGCCCACGCGCGGTGAGGCTTTGGAGCCTTCTCCTTACGGCCCAACCGTCCTGCCGCGCGAAGGCGCGCGGCTCAAGAAGGACGCTCGGCGCTGGCCAAGGGTTCAGGCGCGGCCAAGAGGGCTTGCGCCCTCAACCCCCTAAAACAGAAAGGCCATTGCCATGAAACTCACCCACATCCCCCTGCACGATCTCACCTTGTCGGACCTCAATGTCCGCAAATCCGGCGTCGGTAATATCGACGAGCTGGTTGCCAGCATCCGCTCCCTCGGGGTCATCCAGCCTCTATTGGTCCGGCCCCTCAATGACCGCTTTGATGTCATCGCAGGCCAGCGCAGGCTGGCCGCCCTCACCAGACTGGCCGAGGAGGGCATCACCGATCCCGTCCCGTGCGCCATCCTCGAAGACGGCGACGATGCGAAAGCCATCGAAGCCTCGCTGGCCGAGAACATCCAGCGCCTGCCGATGGACGAACTCGATCAGCACGCCGCCTTTGCCGAGTTGCGCGGCAAGGGGCGCAGCGTCGAGGACATTGCCGCACAGTTCGGGGTGACGGAGCGGCTGGTGCGCCAGCGTCTCGCCATCGCCCATCTCGATCCGCGGCTCCTCAAGCTCTACCGCGAGGACGCGATCACGGGCGACACCATGCGCACCCTGACCATGGCCAGCAAGGCGCAGCAGAAAGCATGGCTGAAACGCTATCGCGATCCAGCCGACTATGCGCCTACGGGCCGCCAACTCCGGCTCTGGCTGCTGGGCGGAGCGCAGATCAGCACCAGCGTCGCGCTGTTTGATGTCGCCCTCTACAAGGGGGCCATCGTCACCGACCTCTTTGGCGAAGACAGCTATTTCGCGGATGGACCGGCGTTCTGGTCGCTGCAGAACGCGGAAATCGCCGCACGGGCCGAAGCCTATGTGGCGGCAGGATGGAGCGGTGTCGTGGTGCTGGAGCCCGCCAGCCACTTCCCCGAATACGACTACCGCAAACTCGGAAAGAAGAAGGGAGGCCGCGTCTATGTCGCGATCACCCATTCCGGCGAGGTCGAGTTCCACGAAGGCTATCTCCCCGAGAAGCAAGTGCGGGCAATGGAGGCCAAGGAAAAGGCAAAAGCGAACCCCAAGCCGCCTTCGCTGAATTCCGCCTTCACCCGAGCCGCCGTGAACTATTGCGATCTTCACCGCCATGCCGCCGTGCAGGAGGCGCTGGTGCGGCACGAGGCCATCGCGCTCCGTGTCGTCACCGCCCACATGATCGGGCGCTCGCATCTTTGGAGCATCCGCGCCGCGCGCGGCAGGGCAGACAAGCCCGAAATTGCCGCCAGCGTGGAAGGCTCGGTATCGCGCAACGGCTTCAACGCGGCGCGTGACGAGGCCATTGCATTGCTTGCTCCCGATGAGGATGACCGTCCCGCCACACTGGTCGATCAGTCATGGACCGGACGCCCCGTGCACGAGGTGTTCGACCTGCTGTGCACCCTCAAGGACCGCGAGGTGTTCAAGCTCATGGCCGTGGCCATGGCCGAAACGCTCGAAGAAGCAACGCCGCTGATCGATCGGCTCGGCACCGTCATGAAGATCGACATGGCGGCGCTCTGGCAAGCCGACGATGCTTTCCTCGATCAGGTGACCTCCAGGACCACGCTTCTGTCCGTCCTGACAGAAATCGGCGGGGCGCATGCGGCGGATGCGCACAAGGACAGCAAGGCCAAGGTGATCCGCTCGGTGATCCGTCAGTACCTCACCGGCGAGGGACGCGAGAAGGTCGGAGGGTGGCTCCCGTCCCTGATGGCCTTCCCGCGCAGCGGACAAGCCGGCGATGCGGACGAGGGCGAGGCCGCACGCAAGGCTGCCTGATCCAAAACGCTCCTCATCAAGATGCCGGACGGGAAACCGTCCGGCATTTTCGTTGCCGTGATGCCGATGCAGCGATCGGCGTCGTGCTGCTGCTGGTGCTGCCGGTCATCCTGCTCATCATCTTCATCATCACCGCCATGGTGATCGCCATGCCCGTGCTGATCGTGATCACGCCCATGGCCGGCCATGATGATCATGGGCACCATCATCGCCGTCATCGATGCGCCGGTCGTCGCGCTCATCATCTTCGTCATCATCATCATCGTCGTTGTGCCGACGGCGTGGCTGCCGTTCTCGTGCAGGCTCCTTTCGCCCGCTGACCGTCCTGGCGGCCTCTCCAGGATGCAATGATCGATGCAGCGGGGCGCGGGCGCTGCAAGGCATTCGCCTCGGCTTGAGGCCATCCGGCCTGCCGCCCTTGCGGGTTCCGCGTCCGCTCACACCCCGCCGCCGCTCCATCGCATCGAGGCCGCCAGTCACGGCGGTCCGTAACGCGAAAAGGAGCCCATCATGAACAAGAACGACCACCCGCAGCGCCGCGACATCTACGCGGACATCACGAACCAGCTCATCAGCGCGATCGAGGCCAAACCCGGCCAGCCATCGCTGCCGTGGCGAACGACCGGCGCGCTGCACATGCCCGTCAACGTCTTCACCGGCAACCCATACAACGGCATCAATGTCGTGAGCCTCTGGGTGGCCGCTTCCCTCAAGGACTACGCGACCCCGGTCTGGGGCACCTACCGCCAGTGGAGCGAGAAGGGCGCGCAGGTCCGCAAAGGCGAAAAATCCTCGCTCGTCGTCTTCTACAAGGAGTACGACACCGACCCCGATCCCGAGGATGAATCCGATACCGGCAAGCGGCGCGTGGCGCGCGCCTCCTACGTGTTCAACGCCGGCCAGGTCGATGGCTATATCGCCCCCGAGCCGCCGCCGCTTCTGGGACCGGTCGAGCGGATCGCGCGGGCCGACGCCTTTGTCACCGCGACGAAGGCCGACATTCGTCATGGCGGTGAACGCGCTTACTATTCACCCGTCTCCGATCATATCCAGATGCCGGACGAGGGCCTCTTTATCGGCACCAGGACGATGACGCGCAGTGAGAGCTACTATTCCACGCTGGTGCATGAACTCATCCATTGGTCGGGCGGCAAGCCCCGCCTTGCCCGCGAGGTGGGCGGGCGTTTCGGCAGCGCCGGCTATGCGGCCGAAGAACTCGTCGCCGAAATCGGCGCCGCCTTCCTGTGCTGCGAACTCGGCATCACGCAGGAGCTGCGCGCCGACCACGCGCAGTATCTCGCGAACTGGCTGCAACTCCTGAAGGACGATTCCAAAGCGATCTTCACCGCCGCTGCGCGGGCATCCGAGGCCGCCATCTTTCTCAAGGGCCTGGCGCGGGGTTGACCCCCCGCGCTTTTCGTTAAGCTGCCAAGCGGGCAGGGTAGGCGTCGATGCCGGAATCAGACTCGAAAGCGGGGCCAGACGCATGACACGAGAAGAACTCTACAACCTCATCTGGTCGGAGCCCGCAAAGACCATCGCGCCCCGTTTCGGCTTTTCGGATGTGGCGCTTTCGAAGCTCTGCCAGAAACACGAAATCCCGCAGCCGCCGCGCGGCTATTGGGCCAAGCTCGCCGCCGGCAAGAAGGTCGCGAAGTTTCCGCTGCCGCCGCGCGGGCTCGGGATCCCCGAATTCATCGATGCGACGCGCGATTATCGCTGGGGCTATTTCGGGACGCCACCCGGCCTTATCGACATGGACCTGGGGCCGCGACCGACTTTCACCGAGTCCCTGGAGGAGGTCACCGAACGCGTCCGAAAGGAGGTCGGCAAAATCACGATCCCCCGCGACTTGTCGCGCGCGCACCACCAGGTGCAGGCGCTGCTCTCTGAGGACGAAAGGCGGCGGGCGGTCTATCTCTCCAAGTCGTATCGCTCATCGTGGGATGCGCCGTTCTTCGACTCTGCCTTCGAGAAGCGACGGTTGCGCTTCATCAACGCGCTGCTGCTGGCGCTCGCGAGACTCGGCTGCCGGCCATCGATGTCGCGCAAGAAAGACCCGGACGGGTTCGAGTACCGGGTAGGCCTCCAGACGCTCGGCATCACCGTGGACGAGCCCGGCTATTCCCGCACCGGCTGGAGAACCGAGAAGGATTTGGCGAAGCCCGCCACGACGACGATGAAGGTCTCGATCGGCCTTCGATACGACGCGATCCAGACCGAGTGGCAGGACAAGGGGGATGACCGGGTCGAGGATCACATCACCGACATCGTGGTGACGGCGATGGTGGCGGGCGAGCTTAAGTACCGCAACATGGAGACAGGCCAGTATGACTGGCTCGTCGAGCGCAAGGCGCAACTCATTGAAGAAGCACGGCGCGCGCAGGAAGAACGGGAGCGCCAGGAGCGTGAGCGGCTGGAAGCCGAACGCAAGGCGCGGATAGACGGGCTGCTCGCTGACGCAGCGCGGCACCGCCAGGCAAACGACATCCGGGACTATGTGGCCTCCGTTCGCGCGGCCGGGGTTGGGGCAACGCCGGAGCAAGTTGCGCAATGGGCGGAATGGGCTCTGGCGCAGGCCGACGATCTCGATCCGTTGCTGCATTTTCGCGTTGATCACAAGCCATCCTGATCGCCGCCCGAACGACTGGCTATCGCGATGGCTTCGGTCCCGCGCTCAGCGCCGCCGTCTCAGGGCTCGATCCAGGGTGGATCGGCCGACCTTGTATTCCTTGGCGAGGGCCGTTGCTGTGATTTCGCGCCCTGCAAGACGTCTGCGGGCGTCGGCGATCTGGCGGGCGGACAGTTTCCGTGGCCGCCCCAGAACCTTGCCGCGGGCGCGCGCGGCAGCCAGTCCTTCCTTGGTGCGCCGGACCAAGATGCGCCGCTCGAACTCCGCCATCGCCGATAGGATAGTGAGCAGCAAATAGCCCTCGGGCGTCGAGGTATCGAGCGGGAAGCTGGCTATGCGGAATCCTATGCCGCGCCGGTCCAGCGCATTGATTTCCGTCAGCGCATCGGCGGCGGACCGATAGGCCCGGTCCAGGTCCCAGACCACCAGCGTATCGCCGGGCCGAAGCTTTGCCAGAACAGCATTGTAGACGGGCCGAGTCTTGCTGACGGCGGAGATGATTTCGACGTGGAATTCGTCGCAGACGGCCTTCAGCCCGTCAATCTGCCGGTCGGGCCGCTGCTCTTCTGTGGAGACCCGCATATATCCAATTTTGCTCATATTCACGTTCGCCCGGGCGGTCCCGCCGCCCAAGCCATATGTCTCAAAAATGTCCCCTTGTGACCAATGCCCGCCCAACGGGCTGCTATATTTCACTCGTCTTGCAAGTGACTGATATTCCGTCACCGTAACTATATGATAACACGGGTGAATAAATTATGAAAATTGTACCAAATTCGGACGTTAATGAGGATCGTGCAAACAGCACATCGGGGTAGAACAGGCATCGCCGGACTAGCGATGTTGCCATTTCTATTTGGCCCTGCCGCGGGGCAGGACATGACGGCAGGGGTCATCCTGGACAAGATGAACTCAGATCAGCGCACGGGCTTTCTTGCTGGTGTCGTTGAGGGATTGGCCTATGCCCGCTTCGAAAGGGACGGCAGCGAAGAGCCTGGTATGAAGTGCATCTATCGGTGGTTCTATGAGAAAGAGGGCACCATGGAGAACATCCATGAAGCCTTCAATCACTTCAGAGATTACATGCCTGGCGCGGTGATCGCCGCAATGGTTGAGAAGGAGTGCGGCGCCTGATGGATGTATCCACGCTCTCACCGATGCGCCTTGAATTCCTGCGTCGCGCTGAGTGGCGCAGGGAAGAGGAACGCAGGTCGGTCGAGCGGGACCACAAGCAGCGCAAGGACAGGGACGAGCGCGAGCGCAGGGAAGATATCGCGGACGACATCGACATGGTTGTCTCTGCGCTTGCGACTGAAAGCGAGATCGCCGAGTTTGCAGTCACTCTGGACACATACGACGCCGCAACGATCGAAGCTCTTCAGGAGAATGATGAAGCTATTCGAGAAGTCCGCGAAGAGTTAGACCGCATGCTGGAACTGGCTTACGTGCTTCCGGATGGACGGCGTGTGTTCAAGACCGAAGATGGCCTGCGCGTGTTCGACGAGAACGGTGTCGAGGTCACTGACTTCGATCCGGAAGAGATTGAGGACTCGCGCCCTCGTTTCGAGGCCTTCCTTGAGGCTACCAAACGTGATCAGCAGTTGGTCGAGGAACGCAACGAACTGTTCGAATACCAGTCAGACCTGGATGAGGCGCGGGAGCGTCTCGACGACGACGACCTGACGCATGACGAGATTGAGGAATTGAAGGCCACGCTCGAACGCCACAAGCCGGATGCGGTGAAGCGTGCACTCGGCGAGGAAACCGAACCTGCTCCGGTCATTGAGGCCGAAGCGGAATTCGATCCGGCATCGCTTACCCCGCTGCGTCCGCGCCCGTCCGGCCCCTAATAGCGGCCCGTTAGTCACCTCCTCGGCACAAGGCATATGCGCGTCCCTCACATTCCCAGAAGCGTGCCGGAGCCGGTAAGGGCGACATTACCGAAGTTCTGGATCGCATAACCGGCGGCACCGCCCGCGCTTCCGACCGCACCGGCTCCATTGTTCCCTGCCTGTCCAGGAGCTCCTGTAGCGCCTGTATTGCCCCAGCTCGCGCCTGTTCCTCCAGTGCCACCATTTCCCGCGTAAGGTCCGCCTGTCGCGCCGACCGTACCCGTTGCATTTGCGCCATCATAGCCTCGACCACGTCCACCGCTGCCTCCGGTTCCGCCGGTCGTGCTTCCTGCACAGCTTCTGGTAATGTAGAAGTAGTTGCTTGTTCCATCCGGAGTTGATGTTTCTCCAGCCCAAGAACCTCTATGGTAAGTACATCCCATGGAGGAAGTGGATGTGGCGCTAAAATCGGGGACACTAATGTATGTTCCCTCCCAATTGAAATATGCGATGGCACCCGGCTGACATTGACACCACCATCTAGTTGCATCGTAAACAGGCCCAATTGCTATGGTTCCATAGCCCGCCCCGCCCGTACCTCCTTTCCCGCCGCCTCCACCGCCGCCATAGATGGTGCCGCTGTTGGTGAACTGGATGCTCGGGGCGCTGGCGAGAAAGGCGGTGCTACCTTGGCCGCCGGCTCCGGTTGTGCCGGCAAGTCCTCCCGCCCCTTGTATCGATCCACCGGCATCGACGGTGACATAGAGCGTGCCGCCCCAGCCCGTGCCGGACTGCATGGCGGGGTTGGCGGGGTTGTTTGATCCGATAGTGACGCCAGTGGGTATGATCACGCGCTTGGGGCGGACTTGCGCCCAGCGGGTGGTGGGCGAGAAGTTCGTCGGCACGGCCGTGAAGTCGGGTAGTGCGGAGAGGTTTACGTTGGTGCCGTTGGAGAGGACCACCGGGAACAGTGCGTCCACCGCGAGCGAGGAAGATTGGTTGGCCGGTGCGCCGTTCAGTTCGCCCGTCACCGGCACGGTCAGGATTGCGGTATAGGGCGTGTTTGCAGGGTTGGTCGCGCTCGCCCTTGAGGTCACCGTGATCTGGCAACTGCCGCCCAGTGTTAATTTGTTCGGCTGCGGCAGGATCTGGCAGGTGTTGTTCGATACATAAAAGTTCGTGGCGGGCGCGATCGAGGGCGTGCCGATCACAGCACGGTCCTGACTAGTGGGAGAAGCCGCCTGACTGATCGTGAAGGTCACGGAAGATCCATCCGTCATCCCGCTTACCCCATCCACCATCATTCTTAAATGTTGCCCCGGGACAGTTGGCGCCATGCTCATCTGCGGCGCGGTCTTTTGCAGGGTAGTCAGGGTCCAGGGGCGTTTGAGGGAGCTGACCGACAGGGTGAAGGTTCTGGTTTCCTGATAGGCATTGGCGGATGTACCGCGCAGGGCCACCGTGTCGCCCACCTTCACCTGCGCGCTGGCGCCCACGGGGGTGCCGTTCAGGATGATCGTGCCGCCATTGTCCACAGTGGCCGTGCGCGTGCCGAAGAAGCCCGTAAAGGAAACCGTGTTGCTGGTCGTGTAGGCCGTGTTCAGGGTCGCGCCCGTGGTCGGGTTAAAGCCTGGCACGGCGTCCGATTCCGCCCCCAGCTCCTTCCACTCCACCCCGCCCGCGCCGTCATCGAGGCACACCTGCACCACTTCCATCTGGTAGCGCAGCAGGCCGATATTATCGACCGTGCATTCACTGTCATCCACATCGCCCAGGCCGCCACCGGCTACACCCTTCGCATCGAATGCTTCCGCATAGGTGAAGGCCACATAGATATCATCGCTGCCCGCAGGACGGACGATCTGATCCACGCTCGGACTCACATAATCCGCGCAGGATAACTGGAACTTGCGGTCAGGGCCGGCCGAGAGCACCGCCAGCGAATATTCCGTCCTGATGTCATCGCCTTCCAGACGCCGGGCCGCTGCCCCGCCGCAGCCCGCATTGTTGTCCGACACCGTGACCGGACCATGGTCCCATACGCAATAGCCGAAGGTCGTCCCCCAGCTATCGGTCATCCGGGCCGGTGTTCCGGTCGGGATCAATCCACCGCCCGCAGGCGCCGGCGCCCCGGCCGGATCGCGCGTCGGCAGGGGCTCGGTATTACCGTCCCCGTCGCAATCGCCTTCGGCAGACTGCGTCTCCCGTGCGCTCGATACAAGAATATTGGCTGCCTGGAAAATGTCGGTCTCGGAGGAAGTCCGGTTCGTGATCTCGTTCACGCCCTTCGCAGGCCCCTTGATCAGCGTGCTGTACCCATACCCCACCGCCGCCAGCAACCCCAGCGCTCCGAATAGCGCCAGAACTACGTTTCCGGACTGAGTGTGCCTAAGGTTCGATGATTGATCACTCCCCAAAAAGTCCCCCAAAACCAACTAAATAGATTGCGGAAGGCGTCCCTTTCGCCATAGTATATTATGGCTCTCAATCTGCAATTTTCTCAAATGGATTCAGTATAATTTGTTCTTACACCCATATTTTATTACATGCAGCTCTACTAATGCGCTCTTGATATTGATGTTTGCAAAAGTTGTCAAAAGGAACCCCTTTCAGGCGTGAGTAGGTAACGGGCACTACATTAACATGCAGATCGGATACGCCCGAGTTTCCACGGACGAACAAAACCTTGATCTCCAGCGCCATGCGCTGGAGGAGGCGGGCTGCGAAATTACCTATTCCGACAAAGCCTCAGGCAATGCTCTCAACGGTCGCAAGGGCCTGGCGCGCGCCCTTCGAAAATGCGCCTCTGGAGACGTGCTTGTTGTCTGGAAACTCGACCGCCTGGGCCGAAGCCTGATTGACCTCGTGGGTGTGGTCGAGAAGTTGCGGGCGCGTGGTGTTGGCCTGCGCGTACTTACCGGCCAGGGCGCCATGATCGATACGACCCGCCCCGAGGGGCGAATGATCTTCAGCATCTTCGCCGCCCTCGCCGAGTTCGAACGTGAACTGATTTCTGAGCGAACGAAGGCAGGTATGGCGGCCGCCAGGCGCAAAGGCATTCACTGCGGCAGGCCCGCGAAGCTTTCCGCGGCGCAGGTGACAATGGCGAGAGAGCATTTGGCCGAACGCAAGGGGACGGCGGCTGAAATGGCGAGCCGCCTGGGGGTCGATGTTTCTACCTTGCATCGCGCACTTCGCCAGCGTCCGTAGTCCTCAGGGCATAGGCCCTGTTCGTCTACGCCTCGTTTCGACTTCTTGCCTGATGCGAGCCACGCCGATGTGCTGCCTCCCGGTGTATCCTGTCAACCTGCCGACGCTCAATTCGGCGCCACAAGTCGGATCGGCTGCCAGCGATGCCTGCCCTCGTCCGTGCCCTGACAAGTTCCCACTCGTATTCTCCAAACGCCGCGAGCATGCCAATAAGGGTCCGCCCTTCCGGTTCGTTCGCGTCGATGGATGAGCCGATCCCTTCAATGATCCGAAAGCTGACGCCGCACGCGACGAGGAATTCGAGTATCTGAACGACGTGCAATTGCCTGCGGCTCAGGCGGTCTAGCTTCCACATGATGAACTCGTCGCCCTGCCGGCAGCAGAGCAGCGCTTCTTCGAGGCCCGCCCGATCCAAATCCGTTCCCTTTGCCTTGTCGCAATAGATGACATCGCAGTCTGCAGAACTGAGGGCGTGCAGTTGCAGGCGTGTACGCTGGCCCGATCCTGAAACGCGGGCGTAGCCGATGCGAAGGGGTGCCGCGCGCCCCGCCTGATGAGCGCGAAACCAAATCGGTCGCAGACGCAATACCATGCATGAATACAAAGGCTTCACTCTCCCCGCAGGGTGAGGTAGCACCGATTGCGCGGCAGTCAATTTGTCCTACGGCTGCATGCGCTATGGCTCGGCCGGGCGTTTTGATCGTCCGCGACCGTCGCGCTCCAGGTGCGGCCGCGGACGTCGGGCGCGCTCTAGGCGAGCAGGTGATGGCGCGCCGCGAGGGCTTGTCAGCAGTCGTTCTTCCTCTGCCCGGCTGCGACGTTCGAGCGATGCAATTTCCTGCTGAAGGGTGCGGCTGCGCTTCAGGTGCTCTTCGATGAGCTTTTGCCGCTCCGCTTCGTCGCGGCGCCTTGCGGCCAACACCTCACGGCCGTTCTCAATCAACGTTCGAGCGCGCCTGCCGGTCAGCCAGTCCCATAGCCCCAAAAGACCGCGGCGGAGTCGTCCGGCCCTTTCGATCTCCTCGCGCTGCCAGCGTTGCGCCTGCCGGACATCCAATTGTCTTCGTTGAAGCCGTTGCTCTGACACCATGGCCGCACGCTTGTTGGCGAGGGACTGCCGCGCCTTGTCGAATTGAAGCCGAATGTCGGCAACAAACTCCGAAAGCTTCGCGGCGACACGCGCCCTGATGGCTTCTCTGGCTGTATCAACATCGGGAAGAGGGAAGTTCTTCAGCCTGTCATCTATCACCTTGGTCGGGATCCCGCACCATCTCGAAATCGAGAAGACCTCGCCCTTCCAGTCAACGGCGACAAAGCCACGACGGTCGCCGCGCGCCAGATAGTAGCCGCGGGATTCAAGCGCGTTCCGGAACGCCTGCGCGGAGTCCGAGACAGCCCAGCATTCCTTGAACATGGCCTTCAGGTTCGCGGGATCGCGGTCCGCCCGCTTGGCCTGCTGCCATTCGGCAAGAGAGAAGTTGAGGGGATTCCTTGGACGCGACTTGGCAAGACCGTGTGGCAAGGTCCAGCCGTGTTCAAGGTAGAGTTCGCGGGAAAGCTCGACGAGCCGGAGCTTGAAATGACTCAACTGACGGGCCCGCATCGTTTTTGGGTCAATACGCGACCACACGCAGTGAGCATGGCGCCGTCCCTTTTTCTCATGGAACACGATCGCGCGTGGAAGACCGGTCAGGCCAAGACGAGCCTCCACCTTCGCTATGCCCTGCTCGAAGGTTTCGACTGACACCGATTTGTCGGAAGGTGGACTTAAACTCAGGGAGAACAGGAACTGCTTGCACCGGCTGCCGCGACTGACCGCGTAGGCCTCCTTGAACGCGCCAATCAGATTACGGCTCACGAAACCCCGTACTTCATGAATTTCGATGTGGTCGTTCTCATCCTGGCGCAGCAGGTGCAACGCCAGGGCTTTGCCGCCAGCTCGCTGACTACCTTTCAAGATCATCGTCACGCTCCTTGAGACCGAGCGCGCCGATGAGGGCGTTGCGCATGTCGATGACTGCCATGCAGGCGTCCGCGATGGCCTTCTCAGTTTCGGGCAGCACGGGGAGTGCTCCGACCTCGGCGGCACGCGCAAGCTCGTGGAGATTGGATGCAAGTTCACCAGCGCCCAGCAGAGCGAGAATTTGCGCGATGTCTTTTGTTTCGACCGCGGGGCGCCTGGTCACGCGCCGAGGGCGCACAGACCCGAAAAGTTGCTGTCGAACGTAGGCGCTTATGCCCGCGTCGCCGGCGAGCCGCGCCAGTTGCGCGCGCTCTGTGTGGCTTACCCTGATTGAGAGAGGGGTGGCTGGTTTCGCGTCCTGCTGCAAGATTGTCCCATAGAGGGAACACGCGCACCGTCATCGACCAGCGTCGCCGCCTTACGGTGTCGGTGCCACGATGTCCCAAGCTATGTGCAACTGGCGTGTAGTGCGGGTCCCCGCAACCAACGCCTCGGAACCATGGAAACCCCGCTTCGGCGGGGTTTTTCCATTGTCGGATGTCGAAGCCGAATTTTCGGCATCGCCGCGTGTGACGCGGGCTCCCGCAACCAACGCTTCGAAGTGAGAGGACCCGGAAACGGGTCCTTTCTCTTTTTGGCTTTCGCCGCGTGTAATGCGGGCCCCCGCAACCAATTTTCCCGAAATGTCAGTGCATCGATGCGGATCGGCCGGTCCGCGGCCAAGGCTCGCCCGTTCGCGGCGGGCCTTTATGCTTTCCTTAT
>Ga0065721_10049247_pt1 | contig 40248 bp, 39 predicted proteins | sample Mesricmetagenome_FD_59108 | JGI IMG/M metagenome (GOLD analysis project Ga0065721, IMG submission 59108) | Mesophilic microbial community from rice straw/compost enrichment Sample: eDNA_1 v2 (version 2) | ecosystem: Engineered > Solid waste > Grass > Composting > Bioreactor | place: USA: Davis... | reverse complement strand
GCCCGGCCGGAGCTGAACGTGCTGATCTTCGGCGGCGACGGCGACGGCTTCTCCATCGGCGGCAACCACTTCCTGCACGCCTGCCGGCGCAACGTGAACATGACCTACATCGTCATGGACAACCAGGTGTACGGCATGACCAAGGGTCAGGCCTCCCCCACCACCGAAGCGGACTGGTGCGAGAGCAAGCTGACCCCGGAAGGCCCGGGCGTGAACCCGATCCAGCCGGTGCAGCTGGCCCTGGCCTGCGGCGCCAACTTCGTCGCCCGCGGCTTCTCCGGCGACCCGAACGAGGTGGCCCGCCTGATCGTCGAGGGCGTGAAGCACCCCGGCTTCTCGGTGATCCACGTGCTGAGCCCGTGCGTCACCTTCCGCCCCGAACAGCGCAACTGGAAGAGCACCGTCCACCCCTACGGCCGCGAGCCGACCGACGACCCCAACCAGGCGATGCGCGCCGTCCTTGAGGACGACGGGTTCGGCCTGGGCATCTTCCTGGCCGGCAACCGCCGGCCGTTCCAACCGGGCTCGGCGGCCACCCGCAGCATCGCCCAGATCGAAGAGGGGTTCGCGGTATGAAGACGAAAGTTCAGAATGGCGCGACGAACGTCGGCCTGTTCCTGGCCCACGCCCTGGAGCTGGAGATCGAGGCGGCCGACCGCTATGACGAGCTGGCCGACAGCATGGAGGCCCACAACAACGTGGAGGTCGCCAAGCTGTTCCGGGATCTGGCCGGCTATTCGAAGAAGCACGCCGAGGAGGTAAGGCAGATCGCCGCCGAGCACGGCCCGCTGCCCAAGGTCGCCCCCTGGGAGTTCCAGTGGGACGCCACCAAGGAGTCGCCGGAAGCCGCGGCCTTTGAGAGCGCCCACTATCTGATGAAGCCGCATCACGCGCTGAAAATGGCGCTGATCAGCGAGAACCAGGGCAACAAGTACTACGCCTCGGTCGCCGCCGAGACGAAGGATCCGGAGGTCGCCCGCCTCGCCCGCGAGTTCGCGGACGAGGAGGCCGGCCACGTCACGCTGGTCCGCCAGTGGCTGGAACGCTACCCGGCCCCGAAGGACGGCTGGGACGACGATCCCGATCCGCCGAACATTTCGGATTGAGACCGATCCTTGGGCGATGGTAAGGACGGGACGGCTTCGCGCCGTCCCGTTTTTATTTGGCCCCCGGAATGACCGCTCCCGGAATGACCGTTGGACCCGAAGACGATTTCGTCCCCTCCCCCTGCATCAGCGTCTGCAAGCTGGCGCCCGAGCGGACCCACTGCACCGGCTGCCTGCGCACGCTGGCGGAGATCCGCGCGTGGAAGACCCTGGCGTCGGACGAGAAGCGCGCGATCCTGAAGGAATTGGAGGGGCGCCGGGCGGCGGCGGGGGTGTAGAGGTTTTTTGCCCCCTCCCTAACCCTCCCCCGCTTTGCGGTGGAGGGGACTGCCGCCGCTTCGCGATCAACTCCCTCCCCTGCGCAGCGGGGGAGGGAAGGGGCCCACGAAGTGGGAAGGGTGGGGGCAACCGTCTGCCGAACGTCGTTGCCTCACGCCGTGCGGGTCACCGACAGGCCCAGGCCTTCCAGGCTGGAGCGCAGGTCCTGGAACTTGCGGACGTAGCGGCCCTTGTAGGTCTCGAAATCGGCGGCGATGGCAGCCGCGGCGTTGCCGCTCTTGCCGAACTCAGCGACGCGGTGCGGGTTTTCCGCCTGATAAAGGGCGAAGGCACCCGCGGTGACCAGATCGTCGGCAGTCATGTGTAGCGTCCTTGAGCGTGTTCGTTGTTGCAGCGGCGTTGTGCGCACCAGGGCCAGGCGGACGATTGCCAAGCTGGCGATCCGTCCAGCCAAGCCCAGGTGCTGCGTCGCAAAATAACAAACACCACAAGGGGGCGCTTTAATCCAAAAGATCAGGCGGTCGCCCCGCGCAACATTGTCATGCGGTCGCGGTCGACACGGATGCGGTCCAGATGCTGGGCCACGACGGCGGTGATCGGCAAGGGCAGATCCTTCGCCAGCGCTTCCTCGTAACGGCGGACGCATTCGGATTCACCGCGCTGGACCTCGCCCAGGATGGCCTCCCGGTCGTGGCCGAGGACGGTGTTCTTCAGCTCCACGAAGAAGCGGTGCGCCCCGCCGATCATGGTGCCGCCCATGTCGGGCGCCCCGCCCTGCTCCGCCACCAGCCGCTGCAATTCGCGCACGATGGCGCCGCGCTGGGCGGCCAGATCGTTGAACAGGGCCTTCAGGTCTTCCTCCTGCCCCGTCTCGGCCGCTTGGCGATAAGCCTCGTGGCTGTCCTCGACGATGCGAATGAGATCGTTGAGCGTGTCGACGATCTCGTCCTTTCCCATCATGGCCGCTCTCCCTGGCGTGCTGCCCGTTCTTTCGGACAACCTCCGGCCCCGCCAAAGGTTCCTTAACCCCTGTGGGGACAGCCCCCTGTCGTAACGGAGCCGCTCCGTTCCTGTTGTCCCGGTCAGACGCCACCACAGGCGTTTCGACAACAAAACGACGGAGAGAGAACGTGGCCAACAGCAAGGAAACCCTCACCGACTGGCTGCGCGATGCCTACGCGATGGAAAGCCAGGCGGTTGAAATGCTGGAGCGGCAGGCCGAACGCATCAAGAATTACCCCGAAGTGCTCGCCAAGGTGCAGGAGCACATTCAGGTCTCCAACCGTCAGGCGGACCGCCTGAAGCAGTGCCTACAACGGCTGGGCACCGACACGTCGGCCATCAAGACCGGTGTGGCGATGCTGATCGGCAACGCCCAATCGCTGTCCGGCGCCGTGGCCGGGGACGAGATCGTCAAGGCGGCGATCTTCAACTTCTCGTTCGAGCAATTCGAGATCGCCAACTACCGCTCTCTGATCGCGGCGGCGGAGCAGGTGGGCGAACCGGAGATCGCCCGGACCCTGCAGCAGAGCTTGGATGAGGAACTGGAAATGGCCGGCTGGATCGAACAGCGCCTGCCGCAGCTGACCAAGACCTATCTGGAGCGCAAGGAAACCGCAGGGGTTGCCGAAGCCAAGCGCTAAGGCCTTTCTGGTCAAGGGAGGCGTCGGCCTCCCTTGATTTCCCAATTACGACGCGGCGAGCGCCAGCGGCTGGCCGGCCACGGCGCGGCGGGCCGGGCGGCTGCGCCACAGGCTCCACAGATGGCCGGACAGCGTCATCGCGTCCGATGCCAGCCCGAAGGTGGAACCGGCCAGCATGTTGTGCCCGGCGCCAACCACCGTGGAGGACAGGAAGAACACGCGCATCGTACCGACCGAGTTCTGCCAACGCCCGATGGTGCCCAGCACGAAACCCGTCGCCGACAGGGCCGACATCGGCCCCTGCCACGTCATCGCGGCGATGGCCAGCGCCGCCGGAACAGTCAGCGCGAAGGCGACGCCCAGCCAGCGCGGACGCTCCTCCGGATAGGCGGTGGCCATCTGGACCAGCCCAAGCGCGCACATCAGCATGCCGGTGTGCGCACCCAGGCACAGGAAATGGATGACGAACAGCGAGCCAGCCCCAGCCTGCGCGGCCAGAATCATGCGGCGGTCGTGAAGCAGTGTGGACAGCGTGCCCAGCGCCAGACCGGCAAGCCCCGTCACCGCGACGAGGGACAGGGACGGCATGTAGTGCAGCAGGAAGACCATGATCGAACGCCCTCGGATTCCGGTTTGATTGGGACCGGCTTTTTTCGCAGTGCAGCAAAAGTCGTGAAGGCGGCGGACCTTAGGCAGCTATGGTTAATCGGATATGAATCGGGCCGTGACCAGGATCGGATGCCAGCGCTGCGACGGCGGGGCTTCAAAAACGCACCGGACGGGGGCCTTGACGGGGGCTTGGCGGAGTGCGCAAAGCGGCGCCTTGACCATGGGCATACCCCCACGGTTCAGGGTCGCATGGGGGCTTCTTTCACTTTTGCGACGTTTCCCCGTCCGCGGCTCGGCGGCATTCTTCCGCGCCAAACGGCGCCCCGCGGGGGAGGCGCCCCAGAAAAAGGCTGGAAGAGACATTTGATGACGCTATTGCCCAGACAGGACGCCGTCCACCCTTCCCCACCCATCTGCTGTCATTGCGGCCAACCGCTGCGGCCGGGCGAACCGCATTGGGCCGGCGACGCCGACCATCGCCCCTGGCATTACGGCTGTGCGGAAAAGGCAGGGCTGACCATGGCCTGGACACGGGTGCGCCATCGCCGCGCCGGGGCGTCCGGATAAGCGCCGGCCAAAAGGAACACCCCACCCGACAATCGTCACCTGGAGGGCGACACTTGGAGGGCCTGCGGGCTGTTGTCCGGTTTCCAGCGATGAACCGCGAAGGGGAACGAGGATGAAGGGCAGCCCGCGCAGCCTGTGGCTTTCCATGGCGAACCGATCGGCCAACCAGGCCATCGGCTACTGGACCGGCCTGTTCACCGCGGCGGCCAAACGCAATCAGGCGACCATGCTGACGGCCATGACCAAGCCGCCGAAAGCACCGTCAAAAGCCAAACGCGCGTCGAAGAAGAAAGGCCGCTGAGGGCTAGTCCAGAAAGCACAAAAGCCGCCTTGCGGCGGCTTTTTGTGGGTCGGAAGAAGAATGGCGCGCCCGAAGAGATTCGAACTCCTGACCCCCAGATTCGTAGTCTGGTGCTCTATCCAGCTGAGCTACGGGCGCATTCACTCTTTACTTAGGCTTACTCTTTACTTCACCTTGCTTTCTCGGCTCCGGTGTTTGACCACCCGGCGTCGAGGCGCGCAACTTACTCAAAAGAGTTTTGACCCGCAAGCGCTTTTTTCACCCCATGCGCAGGTTTCGTCGCCGTGGCCTTTCGGGGCAGGCCCAAGCCCCCGGATTGCCCCGGGGAATGGCTTGCGTTATAAGCGGCGCACGTTTCTTTCGGAGTCCAAAGCCGTGCCCGAAGCCGTCCCCTTCAACAAGCACTTCCCCGTGTCGTGGGAGGAGCTGCATCGCAACGCCAAGGCGTTGGCCTGGCGCCTGATCGACAAGGGCCCCTGGAAGGGCATCATCGCCGTGACCCGCGGCGGGCTTGTCCCGGCCGCCATCATCGCGCGCGAGCTGGAATTGCGCCTGATCGACACCGTCTGCGTGTCGAGCTACGACCACCAGAACCAGCGCGAGGCGATGGTCCTGAAGGGTGTCGAAGGTGCCAACGCCGGCGAGGGCGAAGGCTGGCTGATCATCGACGACCTCGTGGACACCGGCAAGACGGCCGTGGTCGTGCGCAAGATGCTGCCGAAGGCCCATTTCGCCACCGTCTACGCCAAGCCGGCCGGCCGCCCGCTGGTCGACACCTTCATCACCGAGGTGAGCCAGGACACCTGGATCCACTTCCCCTGGGACATCGAGCTGCAGTTCTCCCAGCCGATCGCGAAGCAGCACCGCGGCACCTGATCGAGGCAACCGGGCGTCTTCGGTATAAGATTTACAACCTTTCGTCTATGCCCTGAAACAACCTCCGCCTATGGCGGAGGTTGTTTCGCTTCATTACCGCAATGTTAACTTTCAACACGCGATAAGAGCGACGCAACCATTCCATTTGCGCGATCGCTTTCATGTTCGACGTGTCCGACGACGCCCTTCGGGACAAGATCAACGAGTTGGTCGCGCGCCTGCCGGCCAGCCTCGTCTACAACTTGCTGAGCGAGATCGAGGGGATGGACGGCGAACCGCCCGAACGGCTCCAGCTCGTCCGCCAGTATGTGATCGAGTACTTGAACCGGCAGCGCACGAACCGCGCCCGGCGATTGTTCACAAACCTCCTTGAGCCCGTCATGGTTGACGATGACGTGCTGTACCACGCCGGCGTCGCCGTGCCGGGCATGGTCCAGCGCGCGGACATCGGCGCCCTGTGGGAGGTGCTGAGCCGCGACGCCTTCCCCCTGCTGGCGGTGGAGGCGCAGGAAGCGCTGGACGAGATGGCGCGCAGCGAGGTCATCGACCGGGCGCTCCGTTCCCCCGCGGCCCTGGCACTGATGGAGCGGATGCGCGTCGCCGCGGTCAAGCATCTGGACGGGGTGCTGGCCAACCGCAAGACGCTGGACGATTTCATGGCCGCCCTGTCGCGCAACCGGCCGCGGCGCACGCGCGTGCTGGCCGCCTTCCTCGACAAGGCGCCTCATTTCGAAGCCGGAACCGTCCAGACCATGCGCGATGTCCTGGCGTATGGGGACGGGGCGATTCCGACGATCGTCGACACGCTGCAACGGCTTCCCCCGCCCGGCGCCGGCGCCTGGGAACGTGATCGCGCGGCCGACACGCTGATGCGCACCGTGGACGATCTGGCGGAGCGGTTCGGGGAGCAGACTGGAATCGCCCAGCTTCTGCCGCTGTCCGTGCTGAACGTGAAGCGCAACTATGGGCTGGTGTCGCTCTACATCCGGCAGTGCGGCATCGACCCGGGCCGGGGCAACCCGATCACCGACGGGCTGACCGCCCATTTCCTGGCGACCATCCGCGCCCTGACCGCCGCGCTGACCGCCATCCTGAAGCTGAACGAGCGGGTTCCGGGCTCCCCCATCCGGCCGAGCGTCAAGGAAAAGGCCCGCGTCGAGGCGCTGATGCAGCGGCTCGCCCAATTGATCGAGGCGGTGACCTCCTCGGGCCTGATGGAGGACCGGCGCAGCGAGCCGACCTTCCGCAATGCCTGGGGTGCCGCCAACAAGATCATCGCCACGCGCGTGGCCGCGATCGCCATGGAACGGTCCAGCCAGGCTGCCACGTCGCGGCGCCACGCAGTGGTTGACCACGACAACGTGATCTGGCTGGACCGCCTGCTGTGGGCCTGGCAGGACCGCACCCGCGACTTCGGGTACGAGACCTACGAGTTGGCGAAGTGGCGAGAGGTCCTGCTGGAGGAGATGCACGCCAACGTCGAAAAGGCCCTGAAGTTCGAGGACGGCGACCCGCTCGACGAGCGCATGGAGCATCTGCTGCGCATCAACGGCATCAGCACCGTGTTCGGCCAGCGGATCAGCCCCTGGATTCCCACGACCAGCCACAACATGACCCGCCTGCTCTCCCACCGGCTGGAGCACGCCAGGGACATGGCGGCGGACGAACGCGAGATCATCGACGATCTGCTCGCCACCGTACGGACCGAGGTCGGCAAGTCCCGCTATTGGAAAAGCAACGAACTGATGGACCTGATCGAACTGTCCGACAAGGCCCAGAAGCCCGCCGGTTGACACTCCCCACCGAGACTTGACACAAGCGGTGCGGCCTTGTGTCAAGTAGGCCCGCGACCGTCAACTCCGTGGCGGTGGAATTTCACCACCAAGGCACCAAGACACCAAGATGACAAGTGCCTGCACGAAACGCCCACGGCAGGCGACGCCGAACCAAGCACGGGCTCCTTGGTGTCTTGGTGCCTTGGTGGTGTCTCCCCTCTTCCCTACAGCACCGGCGCCGAGCGGTGGCGCGGGTCGAGCACGTCGCGCAGCCCGTCGCCCAGCAGGTTCAGCCCAAGCACGGTCAGCGCGATGGCAGCGCCGGGGAAGATCGCCTGCAACGGGGCGGTGAACAGGAAAGTCTGCGCGTCGCCCAGCATCTTGCCCCAGGAGGGCGACGGCGGCTGGATGCCGAGGCCGAGGTAGCTCAGCGCCGCCTCGTTCAGCACCGCCACGGCGAACAGCACCGTCGCCTGCACGATCACCACCCCGGCGACGTTCGGCAGCACGTGCGCCACCGTCACCGACAGCGGCCCGCGGCCGAGCGCCAGGGCGGCGCGCACGAACTCCCGCCGCCAGACGGCCAGGGCCGCACCCCGTGCCACGCGGGCAAAGACCGCGGCGTTGAACAGGCCCAGCGCCAGGATGACGTTGACCGCCCCGGCGCCGAGCACGGCGGTCAGCAGGATCGCGGTCAGCACCGCCGGGAAGGCGAACAGCAGGTCGCCCAACCGGGCCACGGCCTCGTCCCCCCAGCGGCCCCAGAAGGCCGCGGCGAGGCCGAGCGGCACGCCCAGCGCCGCCCCCAGCGCCACCGCCGCCGCCCCGACGGTCAGCGAGTTGCGGGCGCCGACCAGGATCATGGACAGCACGTCGCGCCCGAAATGGTCGGTGCCCAGCCAGTGCTCCGGCCCCGGCGGGCGCAGCCGGGCGACGACGCGGATCTGCTCCGCCGGAAAAGGCGTCCAGACCAGAGACAGCAACGCCGCCCCCACCACCAGCGCGGTGAGCAGGGCGCCCAGGATCAGGCTGGCGGGAAGCTTCCGGCGGCGGGTCATGCCTGCACCTTCGGGCGCGGGTCAATGGCGGCGCAGGCGATGTCCACCAGCGCGTTGACCAGCACCACCATCACCGCCAGCAGGACGACCACGCTCTGCACCACGATCAGGTCGTGCTGGCCGATGGCCTGGTAGAGCAGCCGCCCCAGCCCCGGCAGGGTGAAGACGTTCTCCACCACCACGGCCCCGGCGATCAGGAAGGCGAATTGCAGGCCGAGGATGGTGGCCACGGGAATCAGCGCGTTCGGCAGCACATGGCGCAGCAGCACCGTCCGCCGCGCCAGCCCCTTGGCCCGCGCGGTGCGCACATAATCCTCGCGCAGGGTGTCGAGCGCGGCGGAGCGGGTGATGCGGGCGAGGATCGCGGCCTCCGGCAGGGCCAGAGCCACGGCGGGGAGGATCAGCGCCTTCAGCGCCGGCCCCGCCCCGGCCGCCCAGCCGGGAAAGCCGCCCGCCGAGAACCAGCCCAGCCGCACGGAAAAACCCAGGATCAGCAGGATGGCGAACCAGAAGCTGGGCACGGCGATGCCGACCTGACCGAAGGCCATGACCGCCCAGTCCCCCGCCCGCCCCTGCCGGGACGCCGCGATCAGGCCCAGCGGGATGGCGATCCCGGCGGACAGCAGCAGCGCCATCAGCGCCAGCGGCATGGTGATGGCCAGCCGCTCCGCCACCAGATCGGCGACCGGTCGGGCGTAGGTCAGGCTGGTGCCGAGATCCCCGCGCAGCATCCCGCCGACCCAGCGGACGTAGCGGACCGGCACCGGCTGGTCGAGCCCCATCTGGTGGCGCAGCGCCGCCACCGCCTCCGGCTGGGCGCTGGTGCCCAGCATCAGCAGCGCCGGGTCGCCCGGCACCACCTCCAGCACGGAGAACACCACCAGCGTGGCGAGCCACGCGGTCAGCGCCAGCGTCAACAGGCGGCGCGTCAGGAAGGCCAGCACGCGGGTCAGCCCTCCCGGTGACGGAGCCCCGTCACTTCCACCGCACGCCCGTCACGTCATTGGCCTGGACCGGGCGGTTGACCCACATGCCCTGGACGCCGGCCTTCTGCACCGTGGCGGCCGGCAGCATGAAGAGGAAGCCGTTCACCGCGTCCTCGGCCAGGATCTTCTGCTGCTCGCCGTAGAGGGCGTTGCGCTTTTCCTGGTCCTGGGTGCGGTTCAGTTCCCCCTCCACCGCGTTGAAGCGGTCGCTCTTGTGGTTGAAGTAGTAGTCGGGGCGCGCGTAGATGTCGATGTCCAGCGGCTCCGTGTGGGCGATCAGGGTCAGGTCGTAGTCCTTGCCCTTGAACACCTTTTCCAGCCAGGGCGCCCATTCCATCGGCTCGACCTTCGCGCGGATGCCGACCTCGGCCAGCATGGCGGCGATCAGCTCGCCGGAGCGGCGGGCGTAGATCGGCGGCGGCAGTTTCAGCGTCGTCTCGAAACCGTTCGCATAGCCAGCCTGGGCCAGCAGTGCCTTGGCCTTGGCCGGGTCGTAGGCGTAGAGGCCCGTCAGGTCCACATAGCCCGCGCGGTGCGGCGGGAAGTGGCTGCCGATGGGCGCGCCGTTGCCGAACAGGACGCCGTCGATCAGCGTCTTGCGGTCGATGGCGTAGGCCATGGCCCGGCGCACCCGCACGTCGTCGAAGGGCTTGCGGGCGTTGTTGGTGGCGAGGATCGTCTCCCCCTCCGTCGTGCCGACCATGACGGTGAAGGCCGGGTCGTCGCGGAACTGGGGCAGCGCCTCGTAGGTGTCGAACTGCGGGAAAGTGTCGATGTCGCCGGCCTTCAGCGCCGCGACCTGCGCCGCCGGGTCGCTGATGAAACGGAAGGTCACGCGCTCCAGCGCCGGCTTCGGCCCGTCATAATCCGGGTTGCGCGCCAGCACGACGCGGTCGCCGGCCACCCAGCGGTCGAACTTGAAGGGGCCGGTGCCGATGGGCTTCTGCTTGTTGGTTCCCGCCGTCTCCGGCGCGACGATGGAGGCGTCGCCGGTCGCCATGTGGAACAGGAACAGACCGTCCGGCCGCGACAGGGTCACCACCGCCGTCTGCGGGTCCGGCGTGTCCACCGCGGCGATGGCCGCGAAGTAGGCCTTCTGCGCGTTCACCGAGTCGGCCCCGCGCGCCCGGTCCAGCGAGAACTTCACCGCCGCCGAGTCGGCCGCCCGTCCGTCGTGGAACTTCGCCCCCGGCCGCAGGTGGAAGGTGTAGGTCAGCCCGTCCGGCGACACCTCCCAGCGCTGCGCCAGCCCGGCGCCGACGTTGCCCTCCGCATCGACGCGCGTCAGCCCTTCGAACAGGTTGGCGTAGGTGACTTCCTTGATCGCGGCGGCCGCCCCGGCGGTGGGGTCGAGGTGCGGCGGCTCCAGCCGCATGCCGACCACGAGATCCGTTCGGGCTTGCGCCCACACGGGACCGGACGCCAGCGCGGAGCCGATCGCCAGGGCGGCGGCGAGCGCAAGGCGCTTGGTGTGGTTCAGCATGGCGGCATCTCCCCCTTATTCTTGTCTCAGCGTCTTGTCGCAGGGCGGGATGATGCGGTGATGCCCGCCCGAGTTCAAGGCCGCACGCGGTCCGGTTGCACTCTTGCCGCGGAATGGAAAGAGCGCAACCGGGCTTTCGCCGTCCCTGGCGGGTGCCTTACGCCTCGTCGACGAAGGCCGTGTACTGGCGGGCGATGGCGGCGGCGGCGACCTCGACCAGACGCTGGCCGTGTTCCGGCCGGGCGAGGCCGGGGGCGGAGCCGATTCGGCCGTCCGGATGGCGGCGGCGGAAATTGCGGGCGTCGTAGAATCCGCCGGCCTCGGCGGTCTCCGGATCCATGGCGGCGGTCTTGATGGCGTCGGGGTAGGCGTACTGCGTCACCGACACCTCGCTGGGCGTGGCGTGCGAGCCTTCCTTGCCGGCGAACAGTTCCTTCGACAGGCGGCCGACGTCGGCGTTCTCCCACCAGTTGACCAGCGTGCAGCGCAGGTCCGGCGCGTCCTTGCCGCGCTGGGCGCGGTTGTCCGCGTAGATCTCGTAGAAGGCGGCGCGCACCGACGGGATGTTGCCGCCGTGGCCGTTGATGAAGAAGAAGCGCTCGAACCCGTGCTCCGACAGCGACATCACATAGTCGCGGAGCAGCGCGATCAGCGTGGAGGGCTTCAGCGTCATGGAGCCGGCGAACTCCATGTGGTGAACGGCCATGCCGACCGGGATGGTCGGGCCGACCATGGCGCCGGTCGCGTCGCCGACGGCGCGCGCGATGACCTCCGCGCAGATCGCGTCGGTGCCGATCAGCCCGTTCGGCCCATGCTGTTCGGTGGAGCCGATGGGCATGATGATGCCCTTGGACGTCTTCAGATAAGCCTCGGCCTCGGCCCAGGTGCTGAGAAGGAGTTGCACGGTCCCTGACCCTTCTTGTGGTGTTTCCTCGGCACAAGAGTTTAGGACGGATCGGCCGGCTTCCCAAAAGGCGACTGCGGAGCCCTGCCATGCCGCACCCGCCGCGCTGGCAAATCACTCCATTACATCATATTCTGACACACTTAGATGGGGGAATGAGCGCCGTCATAGTTGCAAAAGCCAACGTGGTTGCGTTCCAAGGGGCCAACTTCCAGAGGCAGGAATGATGTCCGACGACGGCAAGGCTGTTCACCAAACGTTACCACAGAATGGCATTTCTTTGACCGCCAGGGTGAGCTACCTTGAAACAATACTTGGGATCCTCGGGTGCGTCTTGGGCATAATTGGTGGATGGTGGACGTATAGCACTCCAAGGCCACATAGAGTTCTTGATCAACCAATGGGAATTATAGGAGTTATTTTTTTTAGTTTATGCGCGGTTTTTTATGTAAGGCATTTTTTCAGGAAAGGAATATTATATAGAGTCGACAGTGAAGGAGTTTTTGTTCACGGAAAAACCATCTCTCCAATTCATTGGAGACACATAACATCCGTCCGAGAGACGCGACAACGATGGCCTCTACACAAAAAGGTTATGGGCTATACTCTTCATATCGATGAAATTGGACGATCTCTCCTACGCCCAAACCCTGTCACAAGGCGCCCAGGGCGTAAGCTATGGCTTACAGGAACTGGCTATGACGTATCAGGATCGCAAATAGGAGAGGCCCTCTCCTTTTACCTTCCCTCCTTGCTGCCACCCACCCATCCGGATTCCAGCAACACGGCACCATCGCACAAGCGATGAACCGCTTCCGCCCGGGTGCCATAAAGGAAGGCAACGCTTTCCCCGCCGCTTCGTCGCAACGGCCCGCGGCGCTGGCAAATCCGCGAACACTCCCATACAGTAGCGTGCATCGTGGCGGGGGTGACGGTCCGGATGGTTGCGAGGATCAACACGGTTGCGTTCCAGGGGATCGACGTCCTGGACATCGACGTCCAGGTGCAGATGTCCGGCGGCATCGTGGCCTTCACTGTGGTCGGCCTGCCCGACAAGGCCGTGGCCGAAAGCCGGGAGCGGGTGCGGGCGGCGCTGCACGCGCTGGGGCTGGCCCTGCCGGCCAAGCGCATCACCGTCAATCTGGCCCCGGCCGACGTGCTGAAGGAGGGCAGCCACTTCGACCTGCCCATTGCGCTGGCCCTGCTGACCGTCATGGGCGTGCTGCCCGACATGGAGATGAGCCGCTATTGCGCGCTGGGCGAACTGGCGCTGGACGGAGCGCTGAGCCCGGTGGCCGGCGTGCTGCCCGCGGCCATCAACGCGCTGGCCAACGACCGCGGCCTGATCGTGCCGGACAGCTGCGGCGGCGAGGCGGCTTGGGCCGGCGACGGGCTGGACGTGCTCGCGCCGAAAAATTTGTTGAGCCTTATCAACCACTTCAAGGGCACCCAGATCCTCACCCGCCCCCGCCCGCGCCTTCAGGAGGCGGCGGAGGCGCCGCTCGACCTGCGCGACGTGAAGGGGAACGAGACGGCCAAGCGCGCGCTGGAGGTGGCCGCCGCCGGGTCGCACAATCTGTTGATGATCGGGCCGCCTGGGTCCGGCAAGTCCATGCTGGCGGCGCGGCTGCCGGGGTTGCTGCCGCCGCTCGACCCGGCGGAGGCGCTGGAGGTCTCCATGATCCACAGCGTCGCCGGGCTGCTGGACGACGGGAAGCTGCTGCGCCAGCGCCCCTACCGCGCTCCGCACCAGTCCGCGAGCCTGCCGGCGCTGGTGGGCGGCGGAACGCGCGCGAAGCCGGGCGAGATCTCGCTGGCCCACAAGGGCGTGCTGTTCCTGGACGAGTTGCCGGAATTCCCGCGCCCGACGCTGGAAGCGTTGCGTCAACCGCTGGAGACCGGCAAGGCCGTCGTCAGCCGGGCCAACCATCACGTCACCTATCCCGCGCGGGTGCAGCTGGTCGCCGCGATGAACCCCTGCCGCTGCGGGCATCTGGACGATCCGTCGCTGGCCTGCGCGCGAGCGCCGAAATGCGCGGGAGAATATCAATCTAAGATTTCAGGACCGCTGTTCGACCGCATCGACCTGCACATCGACGTGCCCGCCGTCAGCCCCGCCGACCTGAGCCTGCCGCCGCCCGCGGAGGGCAGCGCGGACGTCGCCGCCCGCGTCGCCGTGGCCCGCGCCATCCAAGCGGAGCGCTACGCGGCGCTCGGCCCCTATGCGGAAGGCCGCGCCGTGCGCACCAACGCCGAGGCCGACGGCGAACTGCTGGAAAAGGTCGCCGGCCCCGATCCGTCCGGCCGCGCCCTGCTGACCGAGGCGGCGGAGCGGCTGAAGCTGTCCGCCCGCGGCTATCACCGCGTGATGCGCGTCGCCCGCACGCTGGCCGATCTGGAAGGCTGTTCCGGCGTGCGCCGCCACCACATCGCCGAGGCGCTGAGCTACCGCCGTATTGCGCCCGGCCGTTGACGGCTACGGCCCTTCGAAAGCCGGGGGCTTGGCGGCGTTGGGGCAGGTGTTGGGCGGCAGGGATTCCTGGTCCACGAACTGGGCGGCGGCGGTCACGGCGCAGTCTTCGGACGCGCTGACCAGATGGCCGGCGCTGCGGAAGACCAGTTGACGGCTTTTCGGCAGGGTCGTGGCGGCGCGTTCGGCCCATTCCGGCGGGGTCAGCGGGTCGTAGGCGCCGGACAGCAGCAGCACGGGCACGGGGCTGGCCACCGGCAGCCGTTCGGACGCTTCCTGGGGCGCCGCCGGCCACTGGGCGCAGACGCGGCGGCCGGGGTCGTTCGCGATCAGGGCGCCGAAGGGGGGAAAGCGCCGCGCGCTCTCGGCCAGCTTGACCGGGTCGGCGGGGGCCACGGTCTCCCGGCATTCGATGGAAAAGGCGACACCTTCCGCCGTGTCCGGGTCGCCGAGCCAGGGGACCGGAATCCAGTTGGTCAGGCGGTCGTACCGGCCGAGAGCGGCGCGCTCGATCAGCGCGGGCAGGCGCGGCACCGGCTCCCCCTCCGCCATGGCTTCCAGCAGGGCGGCCATGGCCGCGGCGCTGTCCAGCCGGACGGCCTGCGGAATTTCCGGATCACCGACCGGCGCATCGACGGGCGTCTTCTCCAGCCGCTCCACCAGAGTCTGGAAACGGCTTTCCAGGTCCGGGTAGGCGGCGCGGCAGGAACGGTTGGCCGCGCAGTCGTCGAACAGGCGCCGAAAGGCCCGGCTGGCGAGCCACGGCGCCTCCTCCACCGCGTTCACGTCGGGCGGGTAGACGGAATCGAGCACCGCCGTGCGCACCCGCGCGCCATGGCGCCGCAAGGCCTCCAACGCCACCCGCGTGCCGTAGGAGACGGCGAACAGGTTGACGCGCTGCGCGCCGAGCGCCGTCGCCACGTCCATCGCGTCGTCGGCGGCGACGGGGCTGGAAAACATCGCGCCGTCCAGCCCGTTGGCCTTGAAGCGCTCCGCGCAGGTGGCCACCGCCGTGCGTTCCAGCAGGGCGCGACGTTCGCGCGACACCGGCCGCGGGCGGGGCGAAGCGCCCAGCACGTCCAGTTCCGGGCAGTCGGTGTCCGGCTCCGCCCGGCCGACGCCGCGCGGGTCGAACAGCACCACGTTGCGCGTGCGGCGGAAGGGGGCGGACAGGTCCCACCACACCTCCATGCGTTCCTCGATGGCCTCGCCGCTGCCGAAGGGGGAGGCGCCGGGGCCACCCTCCAGGAACAGGACGGGATCGGGGGCCGGCTGCTTGGCGGTGGACAGCAGGACGACGACGGGAAGGCGGAAAGCCCGGGTGGCGGGACGGTCGCGGCGGTCGGGCACGGCGACGGTGCCGCACAGCGCGGCCTCCCCCTCCGGCACGGAAAACCAGCAGGGTCCCGGCACGAAGCGCGCGTCGGCCATCGCCGGCGCCGGGACCATCGCGGCCAGCAGCGCGATCAGGGGCCCCCAAGAGCGCAGGCGCCGAAAGTTCGGAAAGGCGGCGCGTTTGTTCACGCGAATGGTTCGTCCAGGCAACGGAATCGAGGCAAAAAGCCAGTCTACCTCTATCTGTTTGGCGCAGCCGGCCGGGCTTGTCCAGGAACTATGCAGGTTCGGCGTGGCGTCGGGGCCACACCGGGCGCGATTCGGCGGTGCTGATCGGCGGGCCAGGGTTGACGCAATGCATCCGATAACGGATGTTTTTCGCGCCTGCACCTTCGCAGGACATTGGAGGAATCTATGCAGACGCTTTGGAACGCCATGCGGCGGAGATGGCTCGATTCCGACGGCCCCGAATCCGGTGGCGCCGGGGTGGAGCGCCTGAACGACCACCTTCGGCGCGACATCGGGCTGTCGCACACCGATGACGGCTTCCTTCCGGCCCCATCCATCCGGGAGCGGAACTTTTCGGAAGTCCGGTCATTTTTGACGTTGCAAGCCTACCGCTGACGGGCGATACCGGATCCCGTCGGCGCTCAAACACCGACACATCCCTTCAACCCACGGAGTCCACGATGAAAACCATCGTATCCACCACCTGGAATCGCCGACCGAGCGATCCCGCCATGCGAGCTTTCGGCCACCACCATAACAACGCCGGCCAACAGCGCTTCACGCTGGAACGCGAATTCCGGATAACGAGAGGAAACCATGAGTGTCTATTGGGGCTTTTGCGGCCGTTCAGTCTTCGTTGAACACGCCCTCTGGGCTTCTCCGGATCGTTTCTTCGACGTCCGGCGGGAAAACGGGGAATTCGTGATATGGCTTGGACGCCTGCACATCATCTACACACCGGCCCGATGGGGTCCTCGGTCAGGGGGGCTCGCTGATGCCGGCCCGCGCCCATCGTGACGAGGTAGCCACCGTCGTCCATGTGCTGGAGGCGTTCCGCACGCTCGATCCCGACCTGCCGATCCAGTATGCGCTGTCGTTCATGACGATCGCGCAGAGCGAAGGGATTTCGATTGGCGAGCTTGCGGAACGCCTGGGCATTGCCCAATCCTCCGCCTCGCGCAATGTCGCCGCACTCAGCCGCTGGCACAGCTTCGGGAAGGCCGGGCTGGACCTTGTCCAGGCCCAGGAAGACCCGCGCGAGCGCCGCCGCAAGATCGTGACGCTCACCGACAAAGGCCGCGCGTTCCTGGACGAACTGCGCGCCATCGTGAACCCGCCCACGACGCGGCAGGCGAAGACCGCCTGACCGCCCGCTTCGCGCAGGGTCACCAGACCACGGGGCATCACCGCCCCTCCGCCCACCACGACTCGATCAACGGCCCGTAGAGCGGCGTAGGCTCCGGGCGTTTCAGCCAGGACCAGCGGGCGATGCGGTCCACGGGGCTGTGGAACAGCGGCACCATGTAATGGCCCCACAGCAGCACCCGGTCGAGCGCGCGGACGCGCGCCACGAGGTCCGGCCGCGTGCGGGCCTCCGCAATGGAGGCGGCGATGGCGTCCACCACGGGGTCCTTGATGCCGGCGTAGTTGCGGCTGCCCGGCTGGTCGGCCGCTTCGGACCCGTAATAATAAAGCTGCTCGTTGCCCGGCGAGAGGGTGGAGACCCACCAGCGCACGGTCATGTCGAAATCGAATTGGTCCAGCCGCGCCTGATACTGCGCGTTGTCCACCGCGCGCACCGTGGCGGTGATGCCCAGCCGGTCGAGCGAACGGGCGAATTCCAGCGCCACGCGCTCGTCCGCTGGATTGCCTAGCAGGATTTCGAAGGCGAAAGGATTGCCGGCCGCGTCCACCAGCCGCCCGTCACGGATGCGCCAGCCGGCGTCCGCCAGCAGACGCAGCGCCTCACGCAGGTTGGCCCGCAGGTTGGCGCGATCTGCCGCCGGGCCGCCGCCGTCGGTCTGGGGCAGCGTGAAGGGCTCGGTGAACAGGGCGGGTGGCAGGCGGTCGCGGAAAGGCTCCAGAATCCGCACTTCTTCCGGACCCGGAACGCCCTGCGCCGCCAGTTCGGAATTGGGGTAATAGCTGGCCGTGCGCACCAGCGCGCCGTGGAACAGCGTCTTGCCGACCCAGGCGAAGTCGGTGGCGAGGCCCAGCGCCCGGCGCACGCGGACATCCCGGAACATCAGGCGGCGCGTGTTGAAGATCAGGCCGCGGGCGAATTCCGGCCGGTGGTGGGGCAGTTCCTCCAGCACGATGCGGCCATCCCGCAGGGCCGGTCCGTCGTAGCCCGTGGCCCATTTGCCGGGGTCGGTCTCGCGCCGCACGTCCCCTTCCCCGGCTTTGAATGCCTCCAGCGCCACCGTGTCGTCGCGGTAGTGGGTGAAGTCCAGGGCGTCGAAGTTGAACTGGCCGCGCCGAGTCGGCAGGTCGCGCCCCCAATAGTCCGCCACCCGTTCGTAGACGATGCGCCGACCGGCGTCGACATGGCGAACCCGATAGGGGCCGCTGCCCATCGGCGGGTCGAGCGTCGTCCGCTCGAAGTCCTTGCCCGCCCACCAGGCCTTGGAAAGGATGGGCATCAACCCCATCAGCAGCGGCATCTCGCGGTCCAGCGTGCCGTCCGCGGCGGCAGCGAAGGTGAAGCGGACGGTGCGGTCGTCCAACGCCGTTGCGGTCGCGACCTTGGCGTAGAACTGGCGGCGGTTGGGCGTGCCGTGGACGCGCTGGACCTCCAGCGAGAAGAGGACGTCCGCGGCGGTCACGGGGGAGCCGTCGTGCCAGCGCGCGGCCGGATTCAGGTGGAAGGTGGCCTCGACGCGGTCCTCCGGCACCTCCAGGCTCTCGGCCAGCAGGCCGTAGAGCGAAAAGGGCTCGTCCCATGACCGCACCAGCATCGTTTCGAACACGAAACCGAGGCCCAGCGCGGGAACTCCCTTCACCACATGGGGGTTCAGGGTGTCGAAGCTGCCGGTGACCGCCTGACGCAGCGTGCCGCCCTTCGGGGCGTCGGGATTGACATAGGCGAAGTGATGGAAACCCGGCGGGTAGGCCAGATCGCCATGCATGGCGATGCCATGAGTGGTCTGACCACTTGTCCGGGCAACCGTTTCCGCCTGGATCGAAAGGGTGGAAATGGTGACAAAGATCAACGCAAGGAGGGCGTGGCGCATGCCAAAGGCTCGCCCCTTTGCCGCACCCGCGCAAGTGCCTTTGACTTATGCCCGCTTCTGCCTAAACTCCGCGCGCGCGGCGTCGGGAGGTATGGCCGACGTCCTCAATCCCGCGCATTCCGCTATTGCAGTCGAAGGATAGTTTCCATGGATCTCAGCAAGGTTCCGGTCGGCAAGAACGCCCCGTGGGACGTGAACGTGGTCATCGAGATCCCGTTGCGCGGCGAGCCGGTGAAGTACGAGATCGACAAGGAGTCGGGCGCGATGTTCGTCGACCGCTTCCTGCACACGGCCATGTTCTACCCCTGCAACTACGGCTTCATCCCGCACACCCTGTCGGGCGACGGCGACCCGGTGGACGTCTGCGTGGTCGGCCGTCATTCGGTCATTCCGGGCGCCGTGCTGCGCTCGCGCCCGATCGGCGTTCTCTACATGGAGGACGAGGGCGGCGAGGACGAGAAGCTGCTGGCCGTGCCGGTCGACAAGCTGCACCCGTTCTACAGCAACGTGAAGTCCTACAAGGACCTGCCGGAGATCACCACCGAGCAGATCGCCCACTTCTTCCAGCACTACAAGGACCTGGAAAAGGGCAAGTGGGTCAAGATCCTGCGCTGGGGTGACGAGCAGGAAGCCGCCCGCAAGATCCAGGAAGGCATGGAGCGCGCCGCGGCCGCCAACAAGGGCCAGCCCGGCCCGGTGGTCTGATCGGACACCTCGACGGAGAAGGTTGCATGGACCGGATCCGCGTCGTCGAAGGCGACATCACCCGCCAGACGGTGGATGCCATCGTCAACGCCGCCAACGCCGCGCTGAAGGCCGGCGGCGGCGTCGACGGGGCGATCCACCGCGCCGCGGGACCGGACCTGCAACGGGAACTGGACGGGATCGGCGGTTGCCCCACGGGCGACTGCCGCCTGTCGCGCGGCCACGACCTGCCCGCCCCGCACATCATCCACTGCGTCGGCCCGGTCTGGCGCGGCGGTGGTGCCGGCGAGGAACGGCTGCTGGAACGCTGCTACCGCTCCGCCCTGGACCTGGCCCGGCGGAACGGCATCCGGACGCTGGCCTTCCCGGCCATCAGCACGGGCATTTACGGCTTCCCCAAGCAACGCGCGGCGGAGATCGCCGTTGCGGCCGTGCGGGACGAGCTGGCGAAGGACGACGCCATCACCGAGGTGCGGTTCGTCGTGTTCGACACGGAAACCGCGGCAATTTACCGCGCGCTGGTGTAGGCGCCGGAGCGCACCACCCCTGAAAACAATGTCGGCAGACGGCAAGCTTCGGGCGGTCATCAACCGTTTGGGGAATGCCGCACGCCTTGACCAATATTGTTCGCGCCCCCAGCTTTTGAAAAAAGCCAGGGAGGATTTCCACATGCCAGTTGCCAAAGAAGCGGCGGAAGCGGCCCGCGACCGCTACTTGTCGACGCTGAGCCAGTTGCCGGGCATGGACCGAGTCGAGGTCGCGCCGGTCGACGGAGGCTACGGCCTGTCGGTCCGTTTCCGCTCCAGCGTCCCGCCCGACCTGCCCCGCGACCTCGACGGCGTACCGGTCGTCAGCGAATCCATCGACCGGGCATAGGCTCCGCATTTCCATTCCGGCCGGCGGAGCCGCCAGGATGCCTCCAAACTCTGGGGCTCCGTTGGTCCTTCCATGACATCACTATGCCCGCCGTGCCGCGGCCCATCGGCCGCCCAGCACCACGCAGGCCAGCGCCAGCACGGTCAGCACGATCCCGCCCCATTGCCAGGGCGTGACCCGCTCGCCCAGCAACACGATTCCGCTGGCCAGCCCGATCACCGGCACGCCCAGGCTGAAGGGCGCGATCCTGTTCGGGCCGTGCCGCTTGATCAGATTCGTCCACATGCTGTAGGCGGCGATGGTCGCCACCCAGCCCAGATAGGCCGCCGACAGCCAGCCTTCCCACGGTGCGGCGCTCCACCGCCAGCGGGTTGCCGGATCATCGAACAGAAGGCTCGCCACGACGAAGGGCAGCACCGGCACCGCGCTGCACCAGGCCAGGAAGCCCAGCGGGCTGAACTCCGGCGCGCTTCGCTGCGCCAGCCGCACGACGATGTTGGACGCCGCCCACATCGAGGCCGCCCCGAGGCACAGAGCGAAGCCGACCACCGTGGTGGCGGCCTCCGCGCCGGCTTCGGGCGTGATGTAGGTCATGCCGAAGCAGCCGAGACCCAGCGCGGCCAGCGCCATCCCGGCCAGCAGCGGCTTGCCCGGCTTCTCCGCCAGCAGCAGGAAGCTGAACAGGGCGGTGAAGAACATCTGCGTCTGCATCAGCACCGAGGCCAGCGCCGCCGTCATGCCGACCCGCAGCGAAACGAACAGCAGCCCGAACTGCCCCACGCCCTGGCAAAGGCCGTACAGCACGACCCATTTCCAGGGAAGCCTGGGCGCACGCACCAGCAGCACCAGCGGCAGCATGCCGAACAGGTAGCGCGCCGCCCCCAACTGGAAGGGCGTGAAGCTGCGCAACCCGATTTTCATGGCGACGAAGTTTGTGCCCCAGATGACAATGATGCAGGCCGCCGCCAGGAAGTCGCGGCCGCTCAACTGTGTGTCTCTCATGATTATTATTGACGCCGGGGAGCCGTTTGGAAAAACGCGCTATTATAGAGCGCGCATTCCACACCGTACAGGCCCGTCGAGGAACAAACGCTATTTCTTGGGATGGATGGTTTCGCCTTGCTCCAGCATGGCGACGTATTTTTGTATCCGCTGGAAGCGGGTTTCCGGATTTTTCGCATCCTGGACCCGGTAAAGGATCGCGTAGCGGTTCCGGCTGTCGAGTTCATCGAAGAACCGCCGGGCCGCCGCGTTGCCGTCCAGGGCCGCTTGCAGGTCGTCGGGGACCGTCGCCTTGCTCGCGGGGGCATAGGCGGCGTCCCAGCGGCCGTCCTGTCTGGCCTTCTCGACCTCGCGCAGCCCGTCCGGCGTCATGCGTCCGGCCTCGATCAGGGCCAGTGCCCGGTCGCGGTTGACCTGCGACCATGGGCTCCCCTTCCGGCGCGGCGTGAAGCGGACCAGCCAGAAGTCGTCGTCGAACCGGTCGAGCTGGCCGTCGATCCATCCATGGCAGAGCGCCGCGTCGATGGCCTCCTGCTTTGACACGCTGGGGATGCCGGAGCCCGCCTTCGCCAACTTCAGCCACACCCCCGGCGACGCGGGAGGTTGCGCGCCGAGCCACGCCTCCCACGCCTCGCGCGACGCGCACTGGATGATCGACCGGCCGGTTCCGGTGGCAGGCGCATTTGTCACGACAGCGACTTCTCCACAGAGGTCGCGGCGTCCTTCAGGATCTCGGCGCTGCGCTTCAGGGCCGCGGATTCCTCGTCCGACAGGTGCGGCATCACGGTGTCCAGCACGCCCTGCCGGCCGACCACGCGCGGCAGGGACAGCGCCACGTCCGGCACCCCCAGCACCGAGTCGTTCAGCACGGAACAGGTCAGCACCGCGCGCTCGTCGCCGGCGATGGCCGCCACGATGCGGGACAGGCCGCCGCCGATGCCGAAGGCGGTGTGCCCCTTGCCTTCGATGATGTGGTAGGCGGCGCGGCGCACGCCGTCGTCGATGGCGGCGCGGTCCTCCGCCGTCAGCGGGCGGCGAAGCTGTTCGGCGCAGCGGTCCACCGGCACGCCCGCCGCTGCGGCGCCGGACCACAGCAGAACCTCCGAGTCGCCATGCTCGCCCACCACATGGGCGTGCACCGATTTCGGCGTGACGCCGAGCTTCGCCGCCAGCAGCGCGCGGAAGCGCGCCGTGTCCAGGATGGTGCCTGACCCGATGACGCGCGAGCGCGGCAGGCCGGAGATGCGTGCCGCGACCTGCGTCATCACGTCCACGGGGTTGGTCGCCACCAGCAGGATCGCGTCCGGGGCCGCGGCCAGCGCCGCCGGGATCACGGCGCCGAAGACGGCGGCGTTGCGTTCCAGCAGTTGCAGGCGCGTCTCGCCCGGCTTCTGCGCGACTCCGGCGGCCAGCACCACCGCACCCGCCCCCGCCAGTTCGGAGTAAGGACCGTGGCGGACCTGGACGGCGCGGGCAAAGGGAACGGCGTGCGCGATGTCCTGCGCCTGGGCGGCGGCCAGCTTCTCGTTGACGTCCACCAGCACCACCTCGCTGGCCGACCCGCTCATCACCATGGCGAAGGCGGCCGTGGCGCCCACGGCGCCGGCCCCGACGACTCCGACCTTCATGTCCGTCCCTCCCCCGTTTGCTTTCAGCAGCCAACCAGGGTGAGGCATCGTGGTTCCCGGCTCAAGATCCCTTTGTCTACATGCGATGCGCGCCGGGAGGGGGGCGCGACAATGCGGCACCTGTACAAAGGTAATACCAGCTTATATGTTGCGACGCAGCATGAGCGGCGATCCGTCGCGTTCCCGCCGTGCGATTGCTCCAGTAGGGCTGTTCGCCCAAGACTGTTTGCACACCGCTTTTTGCCCCCATTGTTTGCCTGGGAACCGTCGCGCACCGATCTTACGGTATGTCGGCAGTTCGAGCCTCGGCACCGCAGAGACCAAGCCCGGATCCGGTCATGACCGTTCGCAACCTCGATCACCTGTTCAAACCCACCTCCATCGCGCTGATCGGGGCGACCCGCAAGGCGGGCACCCTTGGCGCCGTGGTGGCCCGCAACCTGTTCAAGGCCGGATTCGACGGACCGATCATGCCGGTGACGACGGAACGGTCGATCGAGGGCGCGCTGACCTACAAGACGGTGGACGACCTGCCGATCCCGCCCGACCTGGCGGTGATCTGCACCCCGGCCAGCTCCGTGCCCGCCACCATTGACGCGCTGGGCAAACGCGGCACCAAGGCGGCCATCGTCATTTCCAACGGCTTTTCCAAGGAGCAGACGCAGACCCTGCTCGATACGGCCAAGCCCTACCTGATGCGCGTCCTGGGGCCGAACAGCCTGGGCATCATGGTGCCGGGGCGCGGGGTGAACGCCAGCATCGGCCACGTCACGCCGAACAAGGGCGACGTGGCGCTGGTGGCGCAGTCGTCGATGGTCGTGACCTCCATCGCCGACTGGGCGACAGCACGCGGCATCGGCTTCTCGCACCTGATCTCCATGGGCGACAAGTCGGACATCGACTTCGGTGACCTGCTGGACTATCTGGCTGGCGACGCCACGGTGCGCGCCATCCTGCTGTACATCGAGAGCATTTCCGACGCGCGGAAGTTCATGTCGGCGGCGCGCTCCGCCGCCCGCCAGAAGCCGGTCATCGTCATCAAGGCCGGCCGCACGGACGAGGCGCTGGAGGCCTCCGCCTCGCACACCGGAGCGCTGGCCGTGTCGGACGCCGTCTACGACGCCGCCTTCCGCCGCGCCGGCATCCTGCGCGTCAGCAATCTGGACGAGCTGTTCGACGCGGTGGGCACCCTGGCCACCGGCGCGCCGATCGTCGGCGACCGGCTGGCCATCCTGACCAACGGCGGCGGCATGGGCGTGATGGCCACCGACAGCCTGATCCAATCCGGCGGGCGGCTCGCCCACTTCGCGCCGGAGACGCTGGAGGCCCTGGAAAAGGCGCTGGGCTCCTCCACCGGCGCCCGCAACCCGGTGCGAATCGGCGGCGACGCTCCGCCCAAGCGCTACGCCGACGCGTTGAACGCCCTGATGCAGGACCCAAGCAACGACGCGGTCCTGGTGCTGAACTGCCCGTCGGCCACCACGGACAGCCTCGCCGCCGCCCAGGCGGTGGTGGAGACCATGGCCGCCAACAAGGCGCGCAAGCACCCGGTGCTGACCAGCTGGCTGGGCGACCTCACGGCGGTGGAGGCGCGCAAGCTGTTCGCCGCCAACCGCGTCCCCACCTACGACACGCCCAGCCACGCGGTGCGCGCCTTCCTGCATCTGGTGGAATACCGCCGGAACCAGAACCTGCTGATGGAAACCCCGCCCTCGGTGCCGGAAGACTTCCAGCCCGACGGCATCGCCGTGCGCAAGACCATCTCCCGCGCCATGGCCGAAAAGCGCGAGTGGCTGACCGAGTATGAGGCCAAGCGCGTGCTGGCCGCCTACGGCATCCCCGTGGTGGACACCCGTTGCGCCGACACGCCGGAGGAGGCCGCCCGCTGTGCGGCGATGATCGGCGGGCCACTGGCGCTGAAGATCCTGTCCCCGGACATCACCCACAAGTCCGACGTGGGCGGCGTCGCCCTGCATCTGACCGAGCCGTCCGAGGTTCAGGCCGAGGCCGAGGCCATGCTGGCCCGTGTGCGCGAGGCCGTGCCCGACGCCCGAATCGAGGGCTTCACGGTGCAGGAGATGGCCGTCCGCCCCGACGCCTACGAACTGATCGTCGGCATGACGGAGAACGAGCTGTTCGGCCCCGTCTTGCTGTTCGGCGAGGGCGGCATCGGGGTGGAGGTGGTGGAGGACTACGCGCTCGCCCTGCCGCCCCTGAACATGAAGCTGGCGACCGAGCTGATGGGCCGCACCCGCATCTGGCGCCAGTTGCAGGGCTACCGCTCGCGCGCCGCCGTGGACCTGGAGGCGGTGGCGCTGACGCTGAACAAGGTGTCGCAGCTGATCGTCGACTTCCCGGAGATCGCCGAGCTGGACATCAACCCGCTGCTGGCCGACTCGGAAGGCGTGATGGCGCTGGACGCGCGCATCAAGGTCGGCGTGCCGGCCCTGCCCGGCGCCCGGCGGCTGGCCATCCGCCCCTACCCCAAGGGGCTGGAGGACCGCATCACCATCAAGGACGGCCGCACCTTCCTCGTCCGCCCCATCCTGCCGGAGGACGAACCGCTGGTGCACCACATGGTGGCCAACCAGACTCCGGAAGACTTGCGCCTGCGCTTCTTCGCCCCGCTGAAGCGCCTGTCCCACCAGGCCGCCGCCCGCCTGACCCAGATCGACTATGACCGCGAGATGGGCCTGGTCGCCGTCGGCCCGGACCCGGAGACGGGCGAGACCATCATGTACGGCGTGGTCCGCATCACCGCCGACCCCGACAACCTGCGCGCCGAATACGCGGTTATGGTGCGGTCGGATATGAAGGGCCAGGGGCTGGGCTATCAGCTGATGAACAAGATCCTGGACTACGCCCGCTCGCGCGGCATCAAGGAGGTCTACGGCGAGGTGTTGCGCGAGAACACCAGCATGCTGGGCATGTGCCGGGCGCTGGGTTTCATCCGCAAGGAGAACCTGGACGAACCCGGCGTGGTGGAAGTCCGCATCGAGCTGGGCGGCGGCATCGGGAACGGCGCCGCGGCGAAGTAGCGCGATGGAAGCAGCGCGATACGGGCCGAAGACCCCGGAGCGTGCACGAAGAACGGAAGGGCCTCGCCGGAGACGGCGAGGCCCTTTCATTGTCAAAGGCCCCCGGCAGCACCCGGACTCAGCGCTTGCTGCCGCGCCCGCCGCTGCGCTCGACGTCCACCTCGGTCTTGCGGGCGGTTTCACGGACGGTCTCGCGCCTTTCGCTGGTGGATTTCGACAGTTCCACTTCGCCGATCAGCCGGGCGGCCTTGCGGACCTCGGCCTCTTCGGTGGTTTCGGTCATCTCGATGCTGCTTTCCTCGAAGGCCTTTTCAGCCTCTTCGGGGCTCAGTTCCCGGTCGGCTTCGCGGTGCCGCACCCGGACCTTTTCCTCTTCGAGGGTGAGCGTCTTCTCGACGGGCCGCTCCGTCGTATGGACGCTGGCGCGCACGCCGCGGACGACCCGGCGCTTGCCGATGCTCACCCGCTCTTCCACCTCGGGAAGGGTCTTGCGCTCGCCGCGGGAGCCTTTCGCTGTCTGCTCGTGCCCCTTCTGCCCCTGCCCCCGCTCCTCGGCCTCATCCGCATAGATGTCCACGGCACGGGCCTCGTTCCGCTCCAGCACGGAGCGGATCTCTTCGGCCTTGTCCTCCTCGGCCTCGACGGCGATCACCGCAGCCCCCTTGGCGACGGCACCGGAAAAGGCCTCGCTGTCCTCCTCGTCGATGCCGAGCGCGGCCAGCGCGCGAACCATGTCCTTCCGCTCACGGTCGAACAGCTCGATGCTGTCTTCGGCGCACCCTGCTTCGGTCAGCTCCTGGCAGGCACGGCGCGCCGGTTCGGGCGATTGATAGAGTCCGATGACGGTCATGGTCGTGGTCATGCGTGGTCTCCTGTGTTCCGGTGGCTGGGGCGTCGGAGCAGACCCGACGGCCTCCTCCCGCTCCACGGCGACTTCAGTTCGGCGGACGTTCACGCGATCCCGGTAACGGCGTGTGACGCGCCGACGCGTCACACGCACCTCCTCGACAAGGCGCAGGCGCATCACCACCACGGGCACCTCCTCGATCACCGGGATGATCGTCGTGTCGCCCTCCTGCCGCTCGGCAATGGGGCCGTCAATCCAGCGACCGACGGGAATGCGCTCCACCTCGACCTCGACGGACTCCAGAGGCTCGTCGATGTTCTCCACCTCTTCATGGACGCGTCGGTGCACATGCACGACTCCCGTCGGGCGGGTGTGCTTTTCAAATTCGACGGTTTCCTGGACAACGGGAATGACGACGCGTTTCGGCTCGGCGTCCGTGGTCATGACGGAGTCCTCGTGACTGGAAGAATGCCGGAATTCGTGCGCGGCGAAGAGCGCTGACCGCGTGCAGTTCCGTCAACAGGACGCCATCATCTTCGTTCCGCACCTGCGAACGCCAATATGGGCGATGCAAAGGCCTTTCTTTCGAAGGTGCCTTCCCGGCCATCTACCGTCTTAGGACTTTGAGATTGTTATCCGTTCTGCTTTCGATGGATAAGGCATGGACGCACGGTCTGTTGCCGCGGCGCAATCCATTTGAACATCCGGCGTTTGATCGACCGGAACGCGGCCGAAACCGTTTTCGAAACGCCGGAACGTTCCGAAAACGGTGTTCACCGCCGTCTTTCGCAACCTTACAGCAACGTTTCCAGCACGCGGTCCGGCGGGGCGTGGCCATCGACGAAGGTCTTGATGTTGATGATGACCTTCTCGCCCATGTCGATGCGGCCCTCGATGGTGGCGGAACCCATGTGCGGCAGCAGGACCACGTTGTCGAGGCGCAGCAGCTTCGGGTTCACCGCCGGCTCGTGCTCGAACACGTCGAGGCCGGCGCCGGCGATCTCGCCCTTGGACAGCATCTTGGTCAGGGCCGTCTCGTCGATCACCTCGCCGCGCGAGGTGTTGATGATGAAGCAGTGCGGGCGCAGCAGCTTCAGCCGGCGTTCGGACAGCAGATGATAGGTGGCCGGGGTGTGCGGGCAGTTGATGGACACCACGTCCATCCGCGCCAGCATCTGGTCCAGGCTGTCCCAGTAGGTCGCCTCAAGCTCCTGCTCGATGTCCGGGTGGACGCGGCGGCGGTTGTGGTAGTGGATCGACATGCCGAAGGCCCGCGCCCGGCGCGCCAGCGCCTGGCCGATGCGGCCCATGCCGAGGATGCCCAGGCGCTTGCCCCAGATGCGGTGGCCGAGCATCGTCGTCGGCCCCCAGCCCTTCCACTGGCCGGCGCGCACCAGCCGCTCGCCTTCCGACAGGCGGCGGGCGACGGCCAGCAGCAGGGCCATGGTCATGTCGGCCGTGTCCTCGGTCAGGACGCCGGGCGTGTTGGTGACGGTGATGCCGCGTTCCCGCGCCGCCTTCAGGTCGATGTGATCGACGCCGGTGCCGAAGGAGGCGATCAGGCGCAGCTGCGGCCCGGCCTTCTCGATCACGTCACGGTCGATGCGGTCGGTCACGGTGGGGACCAGCACGTCGGCCACCTGTGCCGCCTCGATCAGCTGGGCGTGCGTGAGGGACGCGTCGTCGGAATTCAGCCGCGCGTCGAACAGCTCCATCATCCGCGTTTCGATGACGTCGGGCAGCTTGCGGGTGACGACGACGATCGGCTTTTTCTTCTCGGTCATAAGGCGGTGCCTCCCCCTTTCCGGGCCGAAGCCTGTCCTATCAAGCGGGTGTCGACCTGTCCAGATGGCAGTGATGATTCCGCCGCGCGCCGGGCGGGGGTGTGACAAGGCGCGACAGAGACGCAGAGGCGTTTCCTTGCCCTTGCCCCGAGGAAGTACCCCTATCTATAGTGCACCGCGCCGCCAGCCCGAACCCATCCCGGAGCCTCGGCGGATCCCTCGACCTTTCCTGCACGGGGTTGCCGGTGTTGCCGACGACGTCTGCCTTCCGCCGAGCGCGCGCCGTCCTGGCGCTGAGCATCATCACCTTGGGCATTGCCACGGGTGGCGGACTGCCGGCCGGGGCGTCCGAGGGCGTGCGCCGCGAAAAGGACCCGACCCACGCGTCGGGCCTGCCGATCCCGCGCTTCGTCTCGCTGCGCTCCGGCGAAGTGAACGCCCGCACCGGTCCGAACGTGCGCTACCCCATCGAGTGGGTGTTCACGCGCAAGGAAATGCCGGTCGAGATCACCCAGGAATTCGACACCTGGCGCCGCATCCGCGATTGGGAAGGCAGCGAGGGCTGGGTGCACCAGAGCATGCTGTCCGGCAAGCGCAGCATCATCATCACCGGCGACGTTCGCCCCGTCCGCAAGGAACCGCGCAGCGACGCCAACGTCATCGCCCGCGCCCAGCCGGGCGTGATCGGCTGGCTGCGCAAATGCCAGGGCGACTGGTGCGAGGTGGACCTGAAGGGCTATCGCGGCTGGATGCAGCGCGCCGAGTTCTGGGGCGCCTACAAGGACGAGAAGATCGAGTAGTCAATTTCACCACAGAGACACGGAGGCACAGAGAAAGCACCCTCTGTGCCTCCGTGTCTCTGTGGTGATTTTTACCGTTCGGCATCACACGGCTAGGCGAAATCACCCGCCAGTTCCGCCCGGACCGCATCCGGCATCACGGCCATGTGGCCGTAGTTCTCGTGGCCGATGCCGACGACCACCTGGGTGCCGGGCTTGCGGAAGGCCGCGACCTGTTCCGGCGTGAAGTCGAAATGCATGAAGTGGACGGACGATGTCTTGCCGGCTTCGTTCGTGCGCTCGATGTCCTCCTCCGGGCGTCCCGTCACGGTGTGGCCGTCGAACTGGAGCGTCATGGTCTCCTCCACCCCGCCGAGGCGGCCGAGTTCGCGGGCGCGGCGCGCTGGGTCGTCGATCTCGAACATCACCGTGGCGACCAGTTCGCTGCCCTTGGGAATCAGGGGGTTGTAGGCGCCCAGCTCGTCGGCGATCTGCTCCTCCCCGCCCTTTTCGATGAACAGCATCTCGTGGATCTGCTGCCACATCGTGTCGTAGTTCTCGAAATAGAAGGTGGCATAGGGGCCGACGGTGATGCGGCGCTTCTTCTTCACCTCGACCAGCGCCTTGCGGCGCGCGGCGCGCTCCTGGCCATACTGGTCGAGCGGGATGATGTCGGCGCGGGTGATCTCGGTCTTGCGGGCGGTCATGGGTGGTCTCCTGCCGAAACGCGAGCGTGCTTTTTCCCCTCTCCCCCCTGGGGAGAGGGTCGGGGTGAGGGGGAAACGTCCGCAGATGCAGAGCTTTTCCGGCCTGAGGCCGCCCCCTTCATCCCAACCCTTCTCCCCAGAGGGGAGAAGGGCTTAGAGAGTGATGCCGTAGGCGCGGGCGAAAATTTCGATGGGGTGCAGGTTTTCCGGCAGCGGCGCCTCGCCGTTCAGCCGGTCGATGCCCTGCATGATGTGCGGGCCGGCGATCGGGCATTCGGAGGCGACGAAGGCCTTCCCGGCGCGGATGGCCTGGTTCGCCACCGGCTTGCCGACCTTCAGCGCGATCGGGAAATTGTCCTTCAGCACGCCCCAGGAGCCGCCGTGGCCGGAGCAGCGCTCAATCACCTTCAGGTCGGCCTGCGGGATCAGGCGCAGCATCTCCGTCGCCTTCTGGCCCATGTTCTGGGCGCGGGCGTGGCAGGCGATGTGCAACGCCACCCCGCCGGGCAGTGGCTGGAGCCCTTCCGCCAGCCCTTCCTTGCGGGCGATGTCAACGATGTATTCGCTGACGTCGTAGGTGGCCTGGGCGAGGTTTTCCACCGCCGCCCGGTGCGGAGCATCCCGAGGCACGATCAGCGGCCATTCGAGCTTCAGCATCAGGGCGCAGCTGGGCACCAGCGCCACGACGTCGTAGCCCTTCTCGATCCAGGGGGCGAGCGCGGTGGCGACGGTGGCGGCGTTGCGGTTGACCTTCTCCAGGTCGCCCTGCTCCAACTGCGGCATGCCGCAGCAGGATGGGTAGACGACCTCCGTCTCCACGCCGTTGCGGGCAAGCACGGCGCGGGCGGCCAGCCCGATGTTCGGGTTGTTGTAGTTGGCGAAGCAGGTGGCGTAGAGCACCGCCTTGCGCTTGCCGTAGGCGGGGGCCGCGCTGTTGGCCGGTGCCGGTTCCGCCTTTGCCCGCATGGCCAGGGTTTTGCCATGGAACTTCGGCAGATGCGCCTGGCGGTGGACGTCGGCGACCTTTTCCAGGATCGGGCGGGTCAGCCTGTTCGTCTCGTCCGACGCCCAGTTGGCGATGGGGGCGATGGCCCCGGCCAGCTTGCCGTTGCGGTCGGTCTGGGTGAGCTGCTTCAGCGCGAAGGGGACGCCCGTCTTCTTCGCCTCCACCGCGCGGTAGCGCACCATCAGGTGCGGGAAGTCCAACGCCCATTCGTGCGGCGGCACGTAGGGGCACTTGGTCATGAAACACATGTCGCAGAGCGTGCAGGCATCCACCACCGGCTTGAAGTCAGCCGAGGCCACGCCGTGCAGTTCCTCGTCGCCGGCGTTGTCCACAAGATCGAACAGGCGCGGGAAGCTGTCGCACAGATTGAAGCAGCGGCGGCAGCCGTGACAGATGTCGAAGACGCGGCGCATTTCCGCGTCCAGCTTGGCCTCGTCATAGAAATCCGGGTTCTGCCAGTCGAGCGGATGCCGGACCGGCGCCTCCAGGCTGCCTTCGCGCATGGGCGTGTTTCCCCCTGGGAATTGGGTATGTAACCCCGGCGGCCGGTTCGATGCCGGCCGTCATTCGTTCGGTGCTCAGGCGCCGGAAAAGTGACGCGATGCCGGGGGTTCACCACAAAGACACGAAGACACAAAGAACTTCACAAAGGGGTTCGGGCAATGTGGCAAGCCCGCGCCGGCCGAGGCTCCTTTGTGCCTATCTTTGTGTCCTTTGTGCCTTTGTGGCGAAAATCCCTTCCGGTTTCCGGCGCGCGGACGGCGTTAAAGCTGGTCCAGCGCCTTCTGGAAGCGGCCGGCGTGGCTCTTTTCGGCCTTGGCCAGCGTTTCGAACCAGTCGGCGACCTCGTCGAAGCCCTCGTCGCGGGCGGTGCGGGCCATGCCCGGGTACATGTCGGTGTATTCGTGGGTTTCGCCGGCGATGGCGGCCTTCAGGTTGGCCGAGGTCTCGCCGATCGGCAGTCCGGTGGCCGGGTCGCCAACCTCTTCCAGGAATTCCAGGTGGCCGTGGGCGTGACCGGTCTCACCCTCCGCGGTGGAGCGGAAGACGGCGGCAACGTCGTTGTAGCCTTCGACGTCGGCCTTCTGTGCGAAGTAGAGGTAGCGGCGGTTTGCCTGGCTTTCACCGGCGAAGGCGGCCTTAAGGTTCTCTTCGGTCTTGGTGCCCTTGAGCGACATGGCTGATTCCTCCAGACGGTTTGTCTGGCCCGGTCGCACGGGCATGAGGCCTCAGCGGCCGGGCACAGCTTAGGCTTATGCCACCGTTGCGGGTGCGCGTCAATATTTTAGAATCGCTCTAAAAGTATCGCTAGTCTCTAGGACTACCACTGATAATGAGAAGCAGTCGCGATACCCTCAATGGGCAACGTCGCTCTCCTCGGTCAGGCGGACGATCACGTCCACGCGCGCGATGCGCGTTCCCTGCGGCGGCATCGGCAGGTTCTGCACCACCACATGGTCGCCGGGAATGTCTTCCAGCCGGCCGGTCCCTTCCAGGAAGAAATGGTGGTGGTTGCTGGTGTTGGTGTCGAAGTAGGACTTGCCAGCCTCCACCACCACCTCGCGCAGCAGGCCGGCGGCGGTGAACTGGTTCAGCGTGTTGTAGACCGTGGCCAGCGAGACGCGCAGGTCCGCCCCCATCGCCTCGGTGTGAAGCTGTTCGGCAGTGACATGCCGGTGCTCGCCTTCGAACAGCAGCCGGGCGAGGCCCAGGCGCTGGCGGGTCGGACGGAAGCCTGCGTTCTGCAGACGGTCGAGGGCGCGCTTGAAAGGACGGGTGCCGGTCATGGTGGTCTGTTCGTCGTGGTTGGGTTCGCAACCAATCTTTGGCCGGCTTCCCGGCCGAAAACGGCTCGGCCGGGTTTCCTGGCCGCCGATAACGCAAAACGGACCGCGGCAAAGCGCCGCAGTCCGTTCACTTTAGAACGATTTCAGCTCGTTGGGCAAGAAGACTGCGTGTGACACCCGCAAGATGTCCGCATCGTCCTTGCCCTCCAAACTCCCGTTTGCAGCCGCCCCGGTCAGTAGCCGGTGGCGATGCGCTCCACCAGCTGCTTCACGGTCGGGATGAACCCATCCTTGTAGTAGGGGTCCGACCCGAAGCGGAAGGCGTTGTGCCCGGCGAACATCAGCTGGTTTTCGCAGTCGTCGGTGTGGCTGACGGCCTGCAGGGTCTTCTGGATGCAGTAGGAACGCGGATCGGCGCGCTTACCGGTCGTGCCTTCCTCGTTCTGCGCCCAGTTGGAGAAGTTGCAGGCAGACAGACAGCCCATGCAATCCACCTGATCGCGGTGGATGTGCTCCGCCTGCGCCGGGGTGACGAACACGACGGTGCTGTCCGGCGTCTTCAGCCCGGTGGAAAAGCCCTGGGCGATCCAGCCCTCGGCACGGGCCTTGTCCGTCTCGGTCACGTAGACCGGACGGCCGCGCGGCCCGAGCGGCAGCTCCGCCGAATGCTCACCCACCGGCTTGGGCAGATAGGCCACCTGACGCTCCGACCGGGCCATCAGGTCCATCAGGAACGGGTTCTTGACGGCCGAGGAGTAGAAGCCGGTCGGCGAGAAGCGGTTCAGGAAGATGTCGCCTTCCTTCAGCGTCAGCAGCCGGCGCTTCCACGCCATGGAGATCGGGCTTTCCTGCGTCAGCAGCGGGCGCGTGCCGAACTGGAAGGCGACCGGACCCAGGTCGGGATTGTCGATCCAGTCCGCCCAGTCCGACAGCCACCAGACACCGCCCGCCATGACGATGGGCGTGTCGTTCAGGCCGAAGCTGTTCATCATCTGGCGCAGTGCCAGAACGCGGGGGAACGGATCCTCCGGGTTCAGCGGATCCTCGGAGTTGGACAGGCCGTTGTGGCCGCCGGCCAGCCACGGATCCTCGTAGACCACGCCGCCCAGGTTGTCCCGGAACTTGTGGTAGGCGCGCAGCCACAGCGCGCGGAAGGCGCGCGCGGACGACACGATGGGATAGTAGTGGACGCCGTAGCGCACCGCGATCTCGGCCACCTTGTAGGGCATGCCGGCACCGCAGGTGACGCCGTGGATCAGGCCCTGGGCGCCTTCCAGCACGCCGTGCAGGATGTGCTCGGCCCCGCCCATCTCCCACAGGACGTTCATGTGGATGCGGCCCTGGCCGTTCGACGTCTCGTGCGCGATGCGGGCTTGGGCGATGCCGCCCTCGATGCCGTAGCGGATCAGCTCGTCATGACGCTCGCGCCGGGTCTTGCCGTGGTAGACCTGCGGGATGAGGTTCCCGTTCTCGTCGTAGCTGTCGGCGTTCACGCCGGAGAAGGTGCCGATACCCCCGGCAGCCGCCCAGGCGCCGGAGCTTTCCCCGTTGGAGACGGCAATTCCCTTGCCACCCTCGACGAGCGGCAGAACCTCCCGGCCAGACATCAGCAACGGCTTAAGCGCCTTCAACGAAACCTCCAAAACCGAACGAGCGCCCACACAAGAGCACCCAGGAAGCGCGACTCGACAGACGACGGAAAGCTCCGCCGGGAGATCTACCCCCGACGGCTCGGCGCCGTGAGCGATCTATATATGAGGAAATTTCCGTGCGGACGAGCGGATTCGCGGTGTTAGAAAAAAATCTGTCACAGCGATATTCACCTATGCGCCAGCGCATTGCCGCTTGCGTCAGTCCGCTACGTCCGCAAGCGCCGCGGCCAGCCGCCCCGGCGCGTCGGTGAACACGGCGGCGACGCCCCAGTCGAACAGCGTCCGCGCGCGCGCCGCGTCGTTGACCGTGTAGGCCAGCACCGGCCGGCCTGTCGCGCGGTAGGCGGCGACCGTCTCCGCCGTCTGGCGATCCTGGTGCACATTCAGCGTCGCGGCGCCGATGCGGTCGGCAATGGCGGCCCAGTCGGCGGGCGGGTCCCACAGCAGGTAGCCGCGCGGAATCTCGGGCGCCACGGCCTTCGCCACCTCCAGGCAGGGCACCTCGAAGCTGGAAACCAGCAGCGGCCGGCCGGCCGGCCACAGGCGCTTCAGCGTGTCGAGCGCGATTTCCGCGGTGGGAACGTCCTGGCCCGGATAGGGCTTGATCTCCAGGTTCAGGCCCAGCCCGAGGTCGGCGATCAGAACGAGCGCCTCCTCCAGCGTCGGCACCGATTCGCCCGCGAAGCGGGGATCGAACCAGGAACCGGCGTCGAGCCGTTTCAGCTCCGCCAGGGTCAGGTCGGGCACGGGGCCGAATCCGCTGGTGGTGCGGTTCAGCGTGTCGTCGTGGATCAGCACCGGCCGGCGGTCGCGCGTCAGCATGACGTCCACCTCCACCCAGCGGGCGCCCTGGCGGGCGGCCTCGCGCAGGCTGGCGAGCGTGTTCTCCGGCGCGCTTTCCTTGGCGCCGCGGTGGCCGATCAGGCGGGGAAGAGTCGACAGCATGGGTCCTGCGGGAGTATGAGCGGGCCCCTTATATAGGACGAAAAGCGCGAATCCGGGACAGTGTGATGAAGGCTGCGCACAGCGTTTCCGATCTGGTGGCCGCCGGGCTGATGACGCCCGAGGCGGGCGAGGCGGTCGCGTCCGTGGCCGGGCGCTACGCCGTGGCCCTGACCCCGTACCTGCTGGAAAAGCTGGAGCACGTGCCGCCCGGCGATCCGCTGTACGCTCAGTATGTCCCCTCCCCCGAGGAAGCGTACACGGCACCGGAGGAGCGCGCCGATCCCATCGGCGACGTGGTCCGCAGCCCGGTGAAGGGCATCGTCCACCGCTATCCCGACCGGGTCCTGCTGAAGCCGCTGCACGCCTGCGCGGTCTATTGCCGCTTCTGCTTCCGGCGCGAGATGGTCGGCCCCGGCGGCGAGGCGCTGTCGGCGGAGGAGCTGGACGCCGCCCTGGATTACGTCCGCGCGCACCCGGAGGTGTGGGAGGTCGTGATCACCGGCGGCGACCCCTTCCTGCTCTCCCCGCGCCGGCTGACCCACATCGTGCAGGCCCTGTCGGCGATTCCGCACATCGGCGTGGTCCGCCTGCACACCCGCATTCCCGTCGCCGACCCGGCGCGCGTGACCGCGGAACTGGTGGAGGCGTTGACGGCGCCGGACGTGGCGACCTGGGTCGCCGTGCACGTCAACCACGCCGACGAACTGACGGCGGAGGCGCGCGGCGCGCTCGCCCGGTTGGCCGACGCGGGCATCCCGCTGCTGGGGCAGACCGTGCTGCTGAAGGGCATCAACGATGACGCAGCGGTGCTGGAGGCCCTGTTCCGGGGGCTGGTCCGCAACCGGGTCAAACCCTACTACCTGCACCACCCGGACCTTGCCGCCGGCACCAGCCATTTCCGCCCGACGCTGGCCGAAGGGCGGGCTCTGGTGAAAGGCCTGCGCGGGCGCGTGTCCGGCCTCTGCCAGCCGACCTACGTGCTGGACATCCCCGGCGGCCACGGCAAGGCCCCGGCCGCGCCGGGCTGGGTGGTACCGGATGGGGAGGACGGCACTTACAATGTGGAAGATTTCACCGGGGCGCGGCACCGGTACCGGGGATAGCCGACCCCAAACAGCGCGGTTCCACGCCGCCGCCATAACGGCCCCGGTCCGGTCATAATGGAAAAGCGCTTGCGGCTTGCCACGGAATGTCTATATTCACCGCATGAACCCATACGGATCGGCGGCTCGGGAAACCGGGCCGGCGGGACGCTTTGCGGGTGGGCCTTGGCCCACTTATTTTTTTATCAGCGTACGGAATCCTCGTGCTGGTCCCAGGGCAACGGCCCGGGGAGACCGCGGGGCGGGTCAGGTGGAATGGAAGCAACCGGTCGTATCGAGCAGATCATCACGCCGTCGGTCGAGGCCATGGGCTACGAGGTCGTGCGTGTGCAATTGACCGGTGGGCAGCGCATGGTTCTGCAGGTCATGGCCGAACGCGCCGACGGCGCGCCCATGACCGTCGAGGACTGCGCCGACATCAGCCGCGCCATTTCCGCGGTGCTCGACGTTGAGGATCCGATCAAAAGCGCCTACACGCTGGAGGTCAGCTCGCCCGGCATCGACCGGCCGCTGACCCGGCTGAAGGATTACGAACGCTTCGCAGGCTTCGAGGCCAAGCTGGAGACCCGGCTCGCCGTCGACGGCCGCAAGCGCTTCAAGGGCATGCTGAAGGGCGTCGAGGACGGCCTCGTGTGCATCGAAACGGAACAGGGAGCCGCCCGCCTGGAATTCGACAACATCCTGCGCTCCAAGCTGGTTTTGACGGATGAGCTGATCCGCGCCAGCCAGGGCCAGGGTTGACGTTCCGGCCAGGGCTCACTCAAAAACAAACGCCAGTCCAGGAAGTGTGACGGATGGAACTGCTGCAAGTCGCTGACGCGGTCGCCCGCGAAAAGAACATCGACCGGGACGAGGTCCTGGAGGCGATGGAACAGGCGATTCAGAAGGCCGGTCGCTCCAAGTACGGCCACGAGCACGACATCCGCGCCCGCATCGACCGCAAGACCGGCGATATCCACCTGACCCGCCACCTGGAGGTGGTCGAGACGGTGGAGAACGAGGCGACCCAGGTCACGCTCGCCTACGCCCAGCGTCGCAAGCCGGGCGCCAAGATCGGCGATTTCCTGGTCGATCCGCTGCCGCCCATCGACTTCGGCCGCATCGCCGCGCAGACGGCCAAGCAGGTCATCGTCCAGAAGGTCCGCGATGCGGAGCGCAAGCGCCAGTTCAACGAATACAAGGACCGCGTCGGCGAGATCGTCAACGGCCTGGTCAAACGCGTCGAGTACGGCAACGTCACCGTGGATCTGGGCCGCGCCGAAGCGATCCTGCGCCGCGACGAGCTGCTGCCGCGCGAGCACTTCAAGAACGGCGACCGCGTGCGCGCCTACATCTACGACGTCCGCGAGGAGACCCGCGGCCCGCAGATCTTCCTGTCGCGCACGCATCCGATGTTCATGGCCAACCTGTTCAAGCAGGAAGTGCCGGAGATCTACGACGGCATCATCGAGATCAAGGCGGTCGCCCGCGACCCGGGCTCGCGCGCCAAGATCGCTGTGATCAGCCACGACAGCTCCATCGACCCGGTCGGCGCCTGCGTCGGCATGCGCGGCAGCCGCGTCCAGGCGGTCGTCGGCGAGCTGCAGGGCGAGAAGATCGACATCATCCAGTGGAACCAGGAGCCGGCGACCTTCATCGTCAACGCCCTGGCCCCGGCCGAGGTTGCCAAGGTCGTGATGGATGAGGAAAACAGCCGCATCGAGGTGGTGGTGCCGGACGACCAGCTGTCGCTGGCCATCGGCCGCCGCGGCCAGAACGTGCGGCTCGCCACCCAGCTCACGGGCTGGGACATCGACATCCTGACCGAACAGGAAGAGTCGGAGCGCCGGTCGGAAGAGTTCCGCACCCGCTCGCAGCTCTTCATGGAGGCACTGGACGTCGACGACGTGATTGCCCACCTCCTGGTCGCCGAAGGCTTCACCTCCGTGGAGGAGATCGCCTACGTCGAGACCGAGGAGCTGGCCGAGATCGAAGGTTTCGACGAGGACGTCGCCGAGGAGTTGAAGCAGCGCGCCCTGAACTTCCTGGAAGAGCAGGACGTGCGCATGAACGACAAGCGTCTGGCGCTCGGCGTCGAGGACGCGGTGGCCGAGGTGACCGGCTTCACCCCGACCCAGCTGGTGAAGTTGGGCGAGAACGGTGTGAAGACGCTCGACGACCTGGCCGACCTCGCCGGCGACGAGCTGCGCGACATCCTCGGCAAGGACGGCCCGTCGGAAGACGAGGCCAACGAGATCATCATGGCCGCCCGTGCCCACTGGTTCGATGGCGAGGAAGGTGCGGCCGCTCAGGCGCAGCCGACCGCCGACGACCAGCCGGCGCAGGGCTGAGCCGGCCCAGAATTGAGACGGTTTGTATAAGACAGGTTTGGGGCCGATACGGTACGGATGGCAGGACTGAACGACGCGATTGACCATACTCCGGGTGAGCAGGAGCCGGATGTGCAGCAGCCGTTGCCGGCGGACCTCGAAAAGGGTCCCCTGCGCCGCTGCGTCGCCACCGGGGCCGTGCAGCCGAAGGACGGCATGATCCGCTTCGTGGTCGCGCCGGACGGCGAGCTGGTCCCCGACCTGGAGGAGCGGCTTCCCGGCCGCGGGTTGTGGCTGACGGCCGATCCGGCGGTGTTCGCCAAGGCCATGAGCAAGAACCTGTTCGCCAAGGCGGCGCGGCGCGTTGTGCGCGTCCCGCCCGATCTGGCGGAGCGGCTGGAGCGGTTGCTGGAGCGGCGCTGCCTGGATGCCTTCGGGCTGGCACGCCGCGCCGGGCAGGCGCTGGCCGGGTATGAAAAGGTGCGCGAGGCGCTGAAGACCAACCAGGTCGGACGGGCCGGACCACCGTATCTGCTGGTTGAAGCCAGCGACGGATCGCCTGACCAGCGGGGCAAGATAACAGCGCTGGCGCCGGGTATGCCGGTTGTTGACCTGTTCGATGCCGCGGCAATGGCCGCGGCCCTGGGGCGGGAAAACGCGGTGCACGCGGTGGTGGCGCGCGGAAAGCTGGCCAAGGGATTGGCCCGCGACGCCGCGCGTCTCAAGGGTATCAAAGGCTTTGTTGCCGGCACGTCGCCGGCCGGCCACGGAAGCAACGTCTGACCATTCGGGAACCGATGACCGACAGCAACGACCAGGACCACAAGAAAGTCTTGCACCTCTCCGGCTCCGGCAAAGGGAAGCTGGAGCTGAAGAAGCCGGTCGAGACCCAGGTCCGGCAGAGCTTCTCCCATGGCCGGTCGAAGCCCGTGACCGTGGAGGTCAAGCGTAAACGGGCCGTGGAAAAGGGCGCCCTGCCGGGCGTGGCCGACGGCGGTGCCGCCGCGCGCCAAGCCGCACAGGGCATGCCCATCCGCGGCGTCCCCGGACAGCGCCCGCGCGGCGGTGGGGGCGGCGCCGTGCGCCAGCTCACCAACCAGGAGCGCGAGGCGCGCATCCGCGCCCTCCAGGGCGCCGCGCAGGAAGAGCGCCGGCGCGTCGAGGAGGAGGCCGAAGCGGCCGCCCTTGCGGCTGAGGCCGAAGCGGCCCGCGCCGAGGCCGCCGCCCAGGCCGACGTGCAGGTGATCGACGAGGAACCCGAGGTCCTCGACGCCGAGACGCTGCGCGAACGCGAACTGGCCGAGCTTCGCGGCATCGAGGAGGCCGAGCGCAAGAAGGCCGAGGAGGCCGAGCGCCGCCGCCAGGAAGAGGAAGCCAAGCGCAAGGAGGCCGAAGAGGCCAAGCGCAAGGAAGCCGAGCCGCAGCAGCGCCGCGACACCCCGGCGG
>Ga0065721_10004130_pt1 | contig 40266 bp, 32 predicted proteins | sample Mesricmetagenome_FD_59108 | JGI IMG/M metagenome (GOLD analysis project Ga0065721, IMG submission 59108) | Mesophilic microbial community from rice straw/compost enrichment Sample: eDNA_1 v2 (version 2) | ecosystem: Engineered > Solid waste > Grass > Composting > Bioreactor | place: USA: Davis... | reverse complement strand
AAAGATCTCGCGCAGCGATCAAGCTGATGATCGGACTCTCATGGTGCCGGGGACGGACGATCTACTGCGCGAGGCCGAGCCAAAATTTAACGGAAACCGAAGATACAAGGGACGTGCGGTGAGGAGCGCANNGCGCTCCGGCCGTGCCCGGTGCCGGNAGGAGNTAGGACACTCCCGACGACGCAGACCACCGACGCCTCTTACAACAACGCCGACTCAGACCAGCGACGCCCTGTTACAACAACCCCAGGGCTCAGACGGCTCAGACCACCGACGATCTCGCAGAACTACGCCGCCTCCGACCATCCAAGCATCTTGCAGCAGCGCATGCGCAGATCGCCGAGGCGTTGTTACAGCCATACCGGCTCAGTCCCGTCACGCTTTCTTGAATCGACGCCTCATCTGCGCGCAGCGTCGTTGCACGAGGGAAGTGCCACTGGTGCGCATTGGATCTCAGCTACGCCGCCAGGTCGTCGTCCCGTCCGGCTTGTCTTCGAGCACGATGCCCGCATCGGACAATTGCTGCCTGATCCGATCCGCCTCTTTGAAGTTCTTGGCCGTGCGCGCAGCCTTGCGCTCGCCGATGAGGCGCTCGATATCGGCGTCGCCGAGCGATGAAGCGCCGACGCCCTTGCGCAGGAAGTCCTCCGGCGCCAGCTGAAGCAATCCGAGAACGCCAGCAAGCTTCTTGAGCTCAGCGGCGAGCTCACTGGCGGTTGCAGTGTCGCCCGCGCTCTTCGCGCGATTGATCTCCGTCGCCAATGTTTGTAAGGCTGCGATCGCGTCTGGCGTGTTGAAGTCGTCATCCATCGCCGCTTCGAAACGTCGCGTGGCCTCGCTCGGCTGGTAGCTGCTCGCCGGCCTCACATCACGCAGGGCCGTGTACAACCGCCCCAGCGCCGCATCCGCCTGCTCGATCTGCACCAGCGAATAATTGATCGGGCCGCGATACTGACTCGAAGCGAGAAAGAACCGCAGCACTTCCGGATCTCGCAGATGCCCCGAGTCCAGCACGTCGCGAATACGGAAGAAGTTGCCGAGCGACTTCGACATCTTCTCGTCGTCGACATTCACGAAGCCGTTGTGCATCCAGAACGCCGCGAACGTGTCGCCCGTGGCCGCGCACGACTGCGCGATTTCGTTTTCGTGGTGCGGGAATTTCAGATCCATGCCGCCGCCGTGGATGTCGAAATGCGAGCCGAGCAGATCGAGCGACATCGCCGAGCATTCGATGTGCCAGCCCGGCCGGCCATCGCCCCACGGCGAAGGCCAGAACGGCTCGCCCGGCTTGGCTCGCTTCCACAGCACGAAATCCGCCGGATCGTGCTTCGCTTCATCCACCGCGACGCGCGCGCCCGCGCGCAGGTCTTCCAAGGCTCGGCCGGACAACTTGCCGTATGGCGCGAACTTCGACACCGAATACAGCACGTCGCCATTGCTCGCCACATACGCGTAGCCCTTGTCGATCAACTGCTGCGTCATCGCGATGATGCCGGGAATGTGCTCGGTCGCCTTCGGCTCGTGCGTCGGGCGCAGGATGCCGAGGCGGTCGTAATCCTCGTGCATGAACTTGATGAAGCGTTCCGTCAGCGACTGGATGGACTCGCCGTTCTCCGCGGCGCGCTTGATGATCTTGTCGTCGATGTCCGTGATGTTACGAACGAAGTTCACCTGATAGCCGCGATACTCCAGGTAGCGCCGCACGATATCGAACGCGACCTTGGAGCGCGCGTGGCCGATGTGGGTGAAGTCATAAACCGTATCGCCGCACACATACATGCGGACGACGCCCGGCTCGTGGGTGGTGAACTCTTCCTTGCGACCGGTCAGTGAGTTGAATATCTGCATAGGCGGATTGTGTCAGACCGCGAGCCGGCGGGCATGCTCGAGCCGTGCCTGCACTTCGGCGAATGGCAGCAAGGCCAGCATGGGGGCCAGTTCCGGCCCGTGGGTGAAACCCGTCAGCGCGGCGCGCAACGGCATGAACAACGCGGGGCCCTTCTTGCCCGCCGCCTGCCCCAGCGCTTTCACGGCCTGTTTGAATTCGGCGCCGGGATGACCGATGAGCTTCAGGGCCTCGGTGAAAAAGCCCTCGCCCGCCTCGCGAATCGCGGCGAGCGCGGTGGGCTCGAATGCATCGAGCTTGCCGAAGATCACGTTGGCCCAGGCCCTGGCGTCCGAGGGCAGCTCGATGTTCGCGCGTGCGACGCTGACGAACTGCGCCTTTTGCTGAGCATCCAGACCTGGCGGCAGTTCGGCCGCAATCCAGCTCAGGAACTCCTCCGTCGACAGATGCGCGACCGTTTCTTTCTGCCAGTGACGCAGCTGCGCTTCATCGAACTTGGCGGCAGCGCGGCCGAGCCGGGTCAGATCGAAGTCGGCGATCAGGCCCGCCTCGTCCAGCCAGCCATCGCTCACGCAGGAGTGACCGAGTCGCACCAGGTGATTACGCAAAGCGCCCGGCAGATAACCGTGCTCACGCAGATCTCGGAGGCTCGTGTCGCCGTGACGTTTGGATAGCGGCGCGCCATCCATGCCGAGCAGCAGCGCAACGTGCGCGTACCGAGGAATGCGCAGGCCCAGGGCCTGCAACAGCAGGATCTGGCGCGGCGTATTGGTCATGTGATCGTCGCCACGCAGGACCAGCGTCACGCCCATCAACGCGTCGTCCACCGCGTTGGAGAAAAAGAACGCAGTGCTGCCGTCGGTGCGACGAATGATGAAATCGCCGATGTCGTCGGTGTTGAAGCGCTGCTCGCCGTGGACCACATCGACGAACGACACCGTCTGCCCCTCCGGCACGCGAAAGCGCAGCGCCGCGGGCAAGCCTCGCGCCAGACGTTCGGCGCGCTCCTCCGTCGTGAGATTCCGGCAGGTGCCCGCATAGCGCGGCGGCTGACCGGCGGCAAGCTGGCGCTTGCGCGAAATGTTCAGCTCGGTGGGCGTGCAGAAACAGGGATACGTCAGCCCCGCGGCATCCAGCCGCGACAGCCATTCGTCATAAAGCGTCCGGCGCTCCTGCTGGCGGTACGGCGCGTGCGGACCGCCGATGTCCGGCCCCTCGTCCCAGTCGATGCCCAGCCATTTCAGATCGGCGTACAGCGCGATCATGAACTCGTCGGTGGAGCGCGCCTCGTCGGTATCCTCGACGCGCAGGATGAAGCGCCCGCCGGCCTTGCGGGCGGCGAGAAAGCTCAGCAGCGCGGTGCGAGCGTTGCCCAGGTGCAGATACCCGGTCGGGCTGGGCGCAAAACGCGTGACGACCGGGTCGGGGGACTCTGAAGACATCGAATCTGAAGGCATTTGGAGGTGCTTCCGTGAAGCCGCGCATTCTATACGGCCGGCGCTATTGGCGCTGTAAGAGCCGGGGAGGCTCCGGCGGCGGTCTTTGATAAGATCGCCGGCCTAATCCCTACGGCGGTCACTCATGCGCATTCCTGGATTTGCTCGCCTCCCGGGCCTGTTCGCGGCCCTGCTGCTCGCGTTTTCGTCACTGGCTTCGGCCCAGTCCGCGCCTCGCGTGCGGGTGGAAACGAGCCTGGGCAGTTTCGTGATCGAGCTGGATCCGCAGCGCGCGCCACTGACGGTGGCGTCGTTTCTCGAATACGTCAAAGCCGGCCACTACACCGACACCGTGTTCCATCGCGTGATCGGCAACTTCGTGGTTCAGGGCGGCGGTTTCGACACCAACTATGTCGAAAAGCCCACCCGGCCCGGCACGCCCAACGAGTCCGGCAACGGTCTGTCGAACCGTCGCGGCACGGTCGGCCTCGCGCGCACCGGCGAGCCTCACAGCGGCACGGCCCAGTTCTACGTGAACCTGGCGGACAACGCGGCGCTCGACCCGCAAGCCAGCCGCTGGGGGTACGCGGTGTTCGGGCGCGTGGTCGACGGCATGACCGTGGTGGATGAGATCGGCGCGGTCGCCACCGGCAATCTGGGACCGTTCGATCGCGATGCGCCGCTGCAGCCCATCCTGATCAAGCGAGTCGAACTGTTGCAATGAGCGCGGCCGCGTCCAGCCCGGCGACGCTGTTCATTTCCGACCTGCACCTGGACGGCGAGCGCCCCGACATCACGGCGCAGTTCCTCGAGTTCCTGGAACGCGAGGCGCGCCACGCGGCGGCGCTGTACATCCTGGGCGATCTGTTCGAAGCGTGGATCGGCGACGATGACCCGGACTCGGACAAGCGGCGTGTCATGGCAGCGCTGAAGTCGCTGACGCAAGGCGGTGTGCCGGTTTATTTCATCCACGGCAATCGTGACTTTCTGATCGGACGGCGGTTCGCGAAAGACACGGGAGTGAAGTTGCTGGCGGATGGGACGCTGATCGAGCTGTACGGCAAGCGCGTGCTGCTCATGCACGGCGACACGTTGTGTATCGACGATCCGGATTATCAGCGGTTGCGGAGGATCGTGCGCAATCCGCTGGTGCAGTTCGTGTTGCGATGTCTGTCGTTGCCGCAGCGGCAGAAGCTGGCGGCGAAGATGCGCGCGGGCAGCAAGAAGCACATCGAGTCGATGGATCGGAGCAAGCCGCAGATCATGGATGTGAATCAGGGCGCGGTGTGTCGCACGTTCGAGCAGGAACATGCGGATGTGATCGTGCACGGCCACACGCACCGGCCGGCGGTTCATGAGGTCCCTGTGGGAGATCGCGTCGCCAAGCGGATCGTGCTCGGCGACTGGTACGAGCAAGGGAGTGTGCTCAGATGGGATGAGCGGGGCTTCGAGCTGGCGGGACTGGGGCGCTAAGAGGCGCGGTGGTCCGCGTCATCGGGGAGGGACCTACCTCCTTCCGGCACCGGCTTTGGCCGGGAGAGGAGTCAGAGGCGCAGTGGTCCGCGTCATCGGGAGTGACCTACCTCCTTCCGGCACCGGTCTTGGCCGGAAGAGGAGTCAGCGGGCGCGGTGGTCCGCGTCATCGGGAGTGACCTACCTCCTTCCGGCACCGGCTTTGGCCGGGAGAGGAGTCAGAGGCGCGGTGGTCCGCGTCATCGGGAGTGACCTACCTCCTTCCGGCACCGGGCTCGGCCGGAGCGCACTGCGCTCCTCACCGCACGTCCATGATGAGCCCTGCTGTTGCGACCCCGTCCATGTGTCGCAAAGCTGCCGGAAGGAGGTAGGTCACTCCCGATGACGCCGAAACGTCACAGTGCGCGTGAGGAATGTTCCCGAGCGCGGTCACAGTAGGCGGCGAGGAATGCTCCCGAATCGCAGTCACAGCGGCTTCGAGCGCGAGCAATAGTCCGGCAGCGGGGCTCAGCTCGTGGGCAGGCCGGAGTGGAAGCGGAATTGGGGGTCGGGGCTCGTGACCAGATCGGCTTCGATGGTGGCGAGTTGTTGCAATCTTGCGCGCCAGTCGATGTCACCCGCTCGCTGTTCGGCGAGGCGCAGATACAACCCTTGATGCCTCGCTTCTGAAACAGCGAGGCCTGTATAGAAACCTCGCAGTGGCTCGGACAGTATCGGGCCGAGGCCCTCGAAGCGCTCGCAGGAGCGGGCTTCGATGAGCGCGCCACACAGCAACAAATCCAGCAGTCGCGCGGGCTCGGCTCGATTGATCGCGGAACGCAGGCCTTCCGCGTAACGCGACGGCTGCATGCGAGCGAACGGCACACTCAGTTCCTGCATCAATTTCTGAACTTGTTCGAAGTGACGCAGCTCTTCACGCGCGAGCCGCGACAGCTTGTCTGTGAGCGCCATGTCTTCGGGATACGAGAAGATCAGGCTCAGCGCCGTCGAAGCAGCCTTCTTTTCGCAGTTCGCGTGATCGACGAGCAACTCACGCCAGCGCTCGCAAGCCACCTCGAACCAGCGAGCCGGTGTCGGCGCCAGCAGTACGCCAGCGTAGCGACTCGACAGGGTGTCGACAGTTTCGTCTCTGGTCGCGGCGTTCATGCGCTGACGACCTCCAGCTGCGTGGCTTCGGCCAACAACTCGCGCGCAGAGGCAAACCGATCTGCCGGCTCGATGGCCAGCAGCTTGTTCAGCAGCGGTTGATACACGCTCAGCTCGCCGGTCAACACCGGACGCGGTGCGTTGCCGTGCAGATAGATCACACCCATGGGCGTCGGCGCGAGGAACGGTTTCTTCCCCGTCAGCATTTCGTGGAAAATCACCCCGAGACTATACAGGTCGCTGCGCTCGTCGAGCGACTGGCCGTGCCCCTGCTCCGGGCTCATGTAATAGGGCGTGCCGAAGATTTCTCCGGCCTTGGTCATTTCGACATCGACCTGGAGGTGCCTGGCGAGCCCGAAGTCGATGATGGCGAGCGAGCCGTCGGCGCGCTCCATGATGTTTCCCGGCTTCAGGTCCCGATGCAGCACACCGACTTCGTGCACGACCTGCAACGCCGCGGCCATTTGCGACAGATACTGCAGCGCCTGCCGCGGCTCCATGCGCCTCGCGATGCGGCCGCGCAAATCGCCACGCTGGAAATATTCCATGGCGATGTACGCGTGATCATCCGCGATACCCAGATCGAAGATGCGCACCACGTTGGGATGACGGATCTTGGAGATCAGCTCGTACTCCTGCAGGAATCGCGAGAACTGGAGCTGCTCATCACCCGTCTCGGGCGCGTCTCTCAACACCTTCAAGACCACCAGCTCACCGGCCCGCTCGCTCTCGGCCAGATAAACCATCGACGTGCCGCCGACCGCGAGCTCGCGAATGCAACGGTGTCCGAGAATCGTCACCGGTCCGAAACGCGACAGCTGCTCGGCTTGTGAGCTGGTACGCCACAGCGCCAGTTCCTGCCGGCGACGCTGGACCGCGTCACGTAACGCATTCGCCAGCCGGCGATGATCGATGCGCTCGCGAACGATGCTTTCAACCGCGCCGCGTTCCACTACGCGCACGGCGAGCGCCGGATCGTCGCCCGGAGCGAGATAGATGATGGGCGGGAAGCCAGGACGATAGAGGAAATTTTCCAGCCATTCCTCGCCGCGACCGCGCTCGCTGCGGTCATCGAGCAGCACGGCGTCGTAACCCGCGGCGGTGAACCCGGAATGCAACCGCCCGGAAAGCAGCGGTGCGTGCACGCGGCACTCCGCATCCGACCAGACGATGGAGATGTGATGTTCGAGCGCGCGCGCCAGGTCGGTGTGATCGGTGACGATCATCACGCGCGGCGCCAGATTGGCGGACGCCGCGGCGAGAGGTCGGGACGCTGGACCGGCAGGCAGAGCCACGACTTCAGCTCACGTTGCCGGCCGGGCGATCAGACTGCGCGGATGGCTTTCAGCGGCGACTGACGGCGCTTCGCCTTGGCCTGATCCGAGCGCTCTTCCTCCAGGCGCTTCAGGTACGCCGGCGTGATGTCGCCCGTGACGTACTCGCCCGAGAAGCACGACGTATCGAACTGCTCGATGTGCGAGTCGTGATGCAGGCATGCGCGCACCAGGTCGTCCAGATCCTGATAGATCAGCTTGTCCGCACCGATGGCCTTGGCGACTTCCTCTTCGGTCTTCTCGCTCGCGACCAGCTCGGAAGCCGTCGGCATGTCGATGCCGTACACGTTCGCGAAGCGCACCGGCGGAGCCGCCGACGCGAAGTACACACGGCGAGCGCCCGCTTCACGCGCCAGATCGATGATCTGCGCGGAGGTCGTGCCACGCACGATGGAGTCGTCGATCAGCATGACGTTCTTGCCGCGGAATTCGAGGTCGATGACGTTGAGCTTGGAGCGCACGGATTTCTTGCGCTGCTCCTGCCCCGGCATGATGAACGTGCGGCCGATGTAGCGATTCTTCACGAAGCCTTCGCGGTACTTCACGCCGAGCAGCTGCGCGACCTGCACAGCCGCCGTGCGGCTCGTGTCCGGAATCGGAATGACCACGTCGATGTCGTGATCCGGCCAGACGCGCTTGATCTTCTCGGCCAGCAGGTCGCCCATGCGCAGGCGCGCCTTGTGCACGGAGATGTTGTCCATCTTCGAGTCGGGGCGCGCGAAATAAACGTACTCGAAAATGCACGGCGTATGTTTCGCGGCCGGTGCGCACTGCTGCGAGTACAAGCGGCCGTGCTCGTCGATGAACACTGCCTCGCCCGGATTCACATCGCGCTCGAGCGTGAAGCCCAGCATGTCGAGAGCCACGCTCTCGGAGGCGAGCATGTACTCGGGGCCCTGCGCGGACTCGCGCTTGCCGAGCACCAGCGGGCGAATGCCGTGCGGATCGCGGAAACCGAGCAGGCCGTGACCGACGATCATCGAGACGACTGCGAAGCCGCCACGGACGCGGCGATAAACAGCGCTCAGCGCCGAGAAGATATCCGCCGCCGAGGCACGCGGCGTCCGCACGCGCGACAGCTCGCTCGCGAGCACATTGAGCAGGACTTCGGAATCGGAGGTGGTGTTCAGATGACGCAGATCTTCACGCGTCAGGACTTCGGCGAGCTCGGCTGTGTTGGTGAGATTGCCGTTGTGGCCGAGGCAGATGCCGTAGGGAGAGTTGACGAAGAACGGTTGCGCTTCGGAGGCGCTGTCACATCCCGCCGTGGGATAGCGCACGTGGCCGATGCCGACGTTGCCTTTCAGTTTCAGCATGTGATTTTCCTGAAAGACATCGCGCACCAGGCCGGTCTTCTTGCGCATGAACAGCTCGCCGTCCTGGTACGTCATGATGCCCGCGGCGTCCTGACCGCGGTGCTGCAAGACCGTGAGCGCGTCGTAGAGCTGTTGATTGACCGGACTGTGTCCGACGATGCCAACGATGCCACACATGCTCAGACTCCTGCTCTACTCAACTCGGAACCCTTCAGAGCCTGCTGATCGAGCACGCTCATGCCGGTCTCCGCAAACGATTGCAGCCAACCCGCCGTCTCCGACGCATAGGGAAGCAGCCGCGAGCTCTTCCACCAGCGGGTCTCGGTCAGCTGCACGAACTGACCCAACAATACGAACACCGCGACGACCACTGCGCCGCGCACGAAGCCGGTGACCAGCCCGAGCAGACGATCCAGCATGAGGCTCAGTCCCGAATGGCGCAGCGTGTGGCTGAGAATGCCCGCCAGGATCCAGCCCACGATCAGCACCCCGAGCACGATCAGCGTGCGCGCGGCCCAGGTGCTTACCGGCGGATCGCCGACTCTGCCCGCCAGTAGCGGCTCCACCACAGGAGCATAACGCCAGGCGAGCCACAGACCGCCCAGCCAGGCGATCACGCCAATGGCCTCTCGGACGAATCCGCGGAAAAACCCCAACAGCATCGAAAGGAACAGCACGCCGAGAATCAGGTAGTCAGCACCATTCATAAGCGCAACAACGATTTACGGCCTCGTGGCCTGGGGCGCGCGGATTCTATCAGTGCGGCGCAGTTTGGAAACAACGGCCTGCGCACACTCGAACGCCCGTAAATCTCTCTCACGGATGCGCCACCACGGCGGCGTTGGGAATGGTGCTTTTTACAACCTTGAGCGCGGCCTCGGCGCTGGCCCGGTCCTTGGTGGGCCCGATACGGACGCGGTACAGCGTCTTGCCACCCGTGGTCACCGGCATGACGAATGCGCTCTGACCCTTACCGCGCCATTCGTTCATGATGCGTGCGGCCGTCGCCTCGCTGGCATAACTACCCAATTGCACCGCCCAGCCTTTGCCCGTGGGAACCGCGGATCTGGGGGCGGATGGCGCGGAAGCAACGGCACGTGGCTGAGATTCAGGTTTCGGCTCTGGTTTCGGCGGAGGCACTGCCTCTGCGCGGGCCGGCTGCGCGGCGCGTTGGGGCGGTGGAGTTTCTGCGCGCGGTGCCGGTTTGGGGGTTTCGACCGGCGCAGGGGTTCTCTGTGCAGGCGGCTCAGCAGGTGTGACCACCTGCGATTCAGGGGAAGCCTGAGCCACGGCAGGTGCTGGCGCGGGCAGCGTCTCCGGTGGCGGTGTCTCTTCAGGCGGAGGCGCGCGATTCGCCGTTTGCTCGACGGAACCCGGCTGCAAGCCGGGCGACTGACTCAGATCGATGGTGTAGGTTTTGATCGCGGGCTCGCCGCTGCCCTTGGCGTCCGCAGTCTGCGCCTGTTTCTCCGCGGAGTCGCGGCTGGGTCCCGAGAGCATCTCGGGAATCAGGATGACGGCCGCGGCCATCAACACAGCCGCGCCGATCAAGCGTTCTTTTACAGGGCGTTCCACGGCGCGAAGTATAAGAGGCGCGGCGCGCGAACGACACGTGAGTTAACCCCTGAAAATCAACTTCCCGCCTGCAGCCATTCGAGTGCCGGCCCGACCGTCAGAAATGAACCGAATACCACGATGCGATCGCCGGCGCGCGCCATCTTCTGCGCGGCTTCGCAGCCATCGGCGACGGTCTCGGCAGTCTTCTCTATGCGCGCGCCTCTGCTGGCAAGCCGCTGTGCCAGGCCATCGACCGGTACGGATCGAGCGCTGGGCAGGCCGACGATGATCCAGGCGTCGAAGCAATTCCGCAGAGCATCGGCGATGCCTTCGATGTCCTTGTCGCCGAGGATGCCGCACACGGCGATGGTTCGCCCGTTCGTGGGACGTGATGCAAGCTGACCGGCGAGCGCCTGTGCTGCCGCGGGGTTGTGCGCGACGTCGAGGATCCAGTCCACGGCAACTGGTTCGGTCCGCCGCACGAGCTGAAAGCGTCCGGGCAGAGTCACATTCCGCAGACCCGTTTCGATGGCGTCTCGCGTAACCGGCAGCCGCGACGACAGGCATTCCAACGCGCATAGCACGGACGACGCGTTGTCGAGCTGCAGCTCGCCTTGAAGCGCCGGGAGCGGCAGGTCGTCGTAGCTCGCGTTCCGGCCCCGCCAGGACCAGCGATCGCCAGCGCGCTGCCAGTCGAAATCCTGACCGAGGCGATACAGCGGCGCGCCAAGTTGCTGAGCGACTGCGCCGATCGATGCCGGCATCTCGCGCGAACCGAAGATCGCGGGCTTGCCCCCGCGGAAAATGCCGGCCTTCTCGCGACCGATACTTTCCACATCCGAGCCGAGCCAGTCGCAATGATCGAGCGCGATCGAAGTGACGATGGCCACATCGGCATCGACCGCGTTGACGCTGTCGAGCCGACCGCCGAGCCCCACTTCGAGCACGATGGCATCGACGCCCGCCGTATCGAACACGAGCAGTGCCGCGATGGTGTTGAATTCAAAAAACGTCAGCGTATCGGAGCCGCGCGCCGCATCGATGCGCTCGAATGCCGCGACCAGCGACGCGTCGGAGACTTCGCGCCCGTCGATGACGATGCGTTCGTTATAACGAATCAGGTGAGGCGAGGTGAATGTGCCGACTCGGTAGCCCGCGGCACGCAGCATCTGCGAAGTGAGCGCGACGGTCGAGCCTTTGCCGTTGGTACCGGCGACCGTGATGACGGGGCACGCCGGTTGCCGCCAGTTCAGCCGCTGCAGGGTGCGGCGCATGCGATCCAGACCGAGATCGATAGCGCTCGGATGCAGCGTTTCCTGCCAGCGCAGCCAATCGGCCAGGGATCTCATGACGACTGTCACCGTGCGAACGGAAGCGTAGAAAGCGGCGGCGACGCCGCTGATGGCAGAACGGGCAGCGGCGCCAGAGGTGCCGCTGCCCGCAGTCACTGTTCAGGTCAGGCCGCGACCTTCGGCTGCGGCGCAGGCTTGTGCAGGAAAATGGTCAGCAGGCCGGCGATGCGCTCACGCATGTCGCGACGGTCGACGATCATGTCCAGCGCGCCGTGCTCGAGCAGGAACTCGCTGCGCTGGAACCCTTCCGGCAGCGTCTCGCGCACGGTCTGCTGAATGACGCGCGCACCGGCGAAGCCGATCAACGCCTTGGGCTCGCCGATGTTCACATCGCCGAGCATCGCGAGACTGGCGGACACGCCGCCGGTGGTCGGATCGGTCAGCACGGAGATGTACGGCAATCGTTCCTTCGCCATGCGAGCCAGCGCGGCACTGGTCTTCGCCATCTGCAGCAGCGACAACAGCGCTTCCTGCATGCGCGCTCCACCGCTCGCGGAGAAACAAATCAGCGGCTTGCGATGCTCGATGCAATGCTCGGCCGCGCGCACGAAACGTTCGCCCACCACGGAGCCCATCGAGCCACCGAGGAACGAGAACTCGAACGCGCATGCGACCACGGGCTCGCCCATCAGCGTGCCAGCCATGACGATCAGCGCGTCTTTTTCCTGCGTCGACTTCTGCGCGGCCTGCACGCGGTCGCGATATTTCTTGGTGTCGCGGAATTTGAGCGGATCTTCCGGCTCGATGTTGTCCGCCAGCTCGACCTGCCCTTCCGGATCGAGGAACGCCTCCAGCCGGTCGCGGGCGCCAATGCGCATGTGATGGCCGCACTTCGGACACACATGGAGATTGCGCTCGAGCTCGGCGCGGTACAGGACCGCGTCGCAGGCGGCGCACTTCATCCACAGGCCTTCCGGGACGGAGCGCGTGCGGCGCTCGGTCTTGATCCGCGAAGGCATGATCTTTTCGAACCAGGTCATGGTAATAGCCTGAATTTGGAGGGGTGCATCTATACTTGGTCCGGAACCGGCGGGCAAGTTGCTGGAGAACTCGCCGATCCACTGCCAATGGGCTCAGGGGACTCGACCCATCCCCGCTTCCGTCGCGGCCAGAACATTGAATTCCGGCTCACTGGGCAGATTCAAGGCGGGCGCATACCGGATCCCGGCCAGGTACAGCCCGCTCGGGACGGCGGTCACGCCGCCCAGCTTCCTGTCCCGGTACGCCAGGACTTGCGCGGACCAGTCCACCGGCTGCTCGCCGGTGCCGATCGCGATCAGCACGCCCGCGATGTTCCTCACCATATGGTGCAGGAAGGCGTTCGCGCAGACGGTCAATACCACCAGTTCGCCATGCCGCGTCACTGCGATTTCATGCAGGTTGCGCATCGGCGTGCGCGACTGGCACTGCGCGGCGCGAAACGAGGAGAAATCGTGCTCGCCTACGAGATGCTGGGCGGCCTCATGCATTCGCTTCTCGTCCAGCGGCTCGCGAATCCAGGCCACGCGCTTGGCGTTCAACGCTGGCCGCGGAACGCGGTTCAGGATCACGTACCTGTAGCGGCGTGCCATTGCTGAATATCGCGCGTGAAACCCTTCGGGCACCTCGCGCGCCCACAGGACGCTGACTTCATTGGGCATGTTCGATACGGCGCCGAGCATCCAGGAGCGCTCGCTGCGGATCGCCGTGGTATCGAAGTGAACCACCTGCATGGCTGCATGCACGCCGGCATCCGTGCGACCGGCGGCCACTGCTTCCACGGGATGATCGGCGACTACAGAAAGCCCCTTCTCCACCACGGACTGGATGCCGCGGGCGTGCTCCTGCGATTGCCAGCCGGCAAAGCTGCTACCGTCGTATTCGATACCGAGGGCGATTCGAGGCATTCAGAGGTTTGGCGAAGAGAGGTTTGGCAAGGAAGGTGATTTAGGAGCTCAGCGCTGGCGCGCGATTATCGCAGCGTCTGCGCCTCAAGCTACCACCGACGCATCGACGAGGTACCACGACCCATCGGCGCCTGCCGGGAAGGGGGATCTCCTCCCGGCAGCTTTGCGGTACAGGGACGAGACCGCAACAGCAGGGCCCATCATGGACGTGCGGTGAGGAGCGCAACGCGCTCCCGCCGTGCCCGGTGCCGGGAGGAGATTCCCCCTTTCCGGCAGGCGCAAACCACCGCGCTCAAACAAACCACCAACGATATCCGGGGAAAGGCCGGGCGCAAGCCCGGCCGTCAGACCAAATCTACCGGATCGAGTCCATCAGCCGCTGCGCTTCCTGCTTCTGGCTGGGATTACCTTCCGAGAGCACCTCGTCGAGGATGCTGCGGGCGCCGTCGGGGTCGCCCATGTCCATGTAGGCGCGCGCCAGGTCGAGCTTGGTGCCGACCTCGCTCATGGTCACCGGCTCCAGCTCGGACAGCTCCATCTCGGTCGCCAGGGCGTGACGTTGCGTCGGCTCGCGGTCTTCGTTCGAGGACAGCGGCTCACCGACATCCAGATCGAGGCCGCCGCCGCGCGCCACTTCCTGCGTGCGCTCGTCGCTGCCGAACACGTCGCTGGAGAAGATGTCGTCGTCCTTGCGCGGCTGACGCACGGTGTCGGTGCTCGGGCGCGCTTCGCTCAGATCGTCCAGATCCAGGTCGATGTCCGTCAGCGCCAGCGAGCTCTTCATCGACGCCGTCGAATCCACATCCGGGCGCGGATGCTCGGCCGTGTCGCCACCGCCGCCGGTCAGATCCACCTGGTCGATATAGATCGTGCCGGTGCTCTCGATGTCGCCATCGAAGCGCTCCGGGATTCGCGGCGCTTCCATGGTGCGATCGAAGCTGCTCAGCGACGGTGCCAGCTGGGTCATCTCGTCATCGCGCAGCGGGCGCACGTCTTCGATCGTGTCCTTGTCGAGCGAATGCGTATCTTCCAGGGCCCGGCCCTGGTCGAGCGAATCCGCATCCAGGCCCAGATCGTCGATCGACAGCTCGGCGGTATCGCCGGTGCTGGTGCCCTTGTTGAACAAGGCGGTGTCGACCTTCTCGCGCACGGTCTGCGCGGTGCGATCGATCATCGGCGACTCGATGGTCGGCGTTTCCTGCGTGCGGGCCAGCGCGTCGATTTCGCGGGTGCGCTGTTCCTGGGTGTCGTCGTCGTTCGGCTCGTCGAGCAGGAAGTCCAGGTCGCTCGCGACCTGCGTGGCGTCGTTCGGACCGCGGCGCTCGCCGCTCGAGAATTCCAGATCCAGGCCCTGGCGCTCCTCGCCCGAAGGCTCGGCGAACAGATCGACGTCGACGCGGTTCTCGCCGCCTTCCAGGTTCACGTCGACCAGGCCGACATGGCTGCCCTCGCCCTTGAACATGTCGTTCTCGGGGGCGATCTGCTTGCCCATGATCAGGACCTTGTCCCACTCGCCCGGCGCCTCGTCCGCACGGGTCTCGTACAGATCGCGCGCGGTGTCGAGGAATAGATCCTTGTTGCCCCAGACGAAGTAGATCTCCAGCAGCTTCAGCTTCAGGTCGCGGCGCGACGGCTCGCGGTCGATGGCGATCTTCACCAGATCCGCGGCCTGGTCGTAGAGACCATAGGCCATGTGGAAGTCGGCCTCGGCCAGCGCGTCCTGCTGATCGAAGCGGACTGCGGATTCGCTGCTCAACGTGTCGTCGGCGGCGAGAGCTGCGGCCGGCGCTGCAGCGGCGGCGGGCTCGAAGCCGCGAGCGGGCTCACGACGCGCGGTCGGAGCCGGATCGCCGAAATCCAGATCTTCGTCGAGATTGGTCTTCACCAGACCGGCGTCGTCCTCGCCTTCGACGAGGAACGCATCGGCGCGGCCGCCCTTGCTGGCCGGCGCGAGGGCGCGGGCCGGACGCTCGGACGGCGGATCGAACGCCAGCGGCGCATCCAACGAATCGAGCGAGTCGTCGTCGGCTCCACGACGACGACGCATGAACAACACACCGACAATGACGGCCAGACCCAGCGCGACCACCGCCCACCAGTACTCGGTGATGCGTTCGACCAGTGTCGGCTCGGGAGCGGGCGCAGGCGGCGGCGCCTTGGCACGCGGCGCTTTCCGAGGTGGTTCCGCGGCGGGCTCTTCTGCAGCCGAAGCCGGCTCGCTGGCAGTCGGCGCCTCGGCCTCGATTGGCGGCGTCTGCTGCTGTTCGGCCGGCGGTTCGGCGGGCGTCGGGTCAACATTGCGCTGCGCCTGAGCCAGGCCAGGGTTTTCGACTTCGAGACGGCGATCCGGGGGCGTAGCCGCGCCCGGGGCAGTCGGCGCGGACGGCTGCGGCTGTTGAGCCTGCGTCTGCGGAGCCGGTGCCGGCGTCGGCGCAGTCGTCGTTTCTTGCGGCGTCACCAGCCGCAGGCGATCGGTTGCAGGAGGCGTGTCGGCGACGATGCCACCCGCCCACTCCGCCGTCTGCCGCGACACTTCCGCGGTGGCTTCCTCACTGGAGATCGCTTCGATCTCGGACAATTCAGGAATGCGCAGCACGCTGCCAGCACGCAGTCGGTTGATGTTGTTGCCGCTGAACGCCTGCGGGTTGGCGCGGAACAGCGCGATCATGGTGCGGTTGTTGACGCGACGGTTGCCGGGGTTCGCCGCGGCCGCGATCTTCGACAAGGTGTCGTTGCGCTGAACCGTGTATTCGCTGCCGGGCGACGCGAAGATCTGTTGCTCGGTCGACGGCTCGGTGCGCTGAGCGGTCGGCTCGGGCGCCGGCGTTGCACTCGGTGTCGGAGCAGGAGCCGGGACAGGAGCAGGAGCGGACGCCGGTTCGGGCGCGGGCGCCGGACGACGCTCGATACGACCTTCCGCGGTCGTCGCCGACTGCGGCGTCGTGACCGGAGCGGGCGCCTGATTCTGGGACGGCATGAACACCGGCGGATCGAGCAGCACGGTGTATTCGCGAACCAGCCGGCCACGGGCCCAGTTCGCCTCGACCAGCAACGTCACATACGGTTCGGTGACCGAACGATTCGAGGTGACCTTGATGGTCGCCTTGCCCTCGCGGTTGCGGCTGACCGCGAAATCGAAGTTGCTCAGGTACGCGGGACGATCGATGCCATAGCGGGAGAAGACGTCCTGGCTGGCCAGGGCGACCTTGAGGCTGCCCAACTCCTCGGCAGTCGGCGACAGCAGCTCGATTTCCGCATCGAAAGGCTGATTGAGCGCGGAATTGAGGCGGATCTCCCCCAGTCCCAGCGCGTACAGCGTCACAGGGGACAGCAGGGCGCCCGTCAGCAGCAGGCGCGGCAGGTGTCTTCTCATCAGCACTCCCGGTACGTGTCCCGAAGCATCCTTTTGCGAGATGTCAGGGAGCTTGCCCCAAGGCGTTATGCAACGACCTTATGACAAGCGCCCTGGCTACAGATGACCAGCGCGCTTGACGCGGAAGTGCATGAAAACTTCATGTGCTTCCTGACGTTAGGCGCGCAACTATAGCTCACAAATACTGTTTCACCAAAATCTCGGCGATTTGGACGCTATTTAACGCCGCTCCCTTGCGAACGTTATCGGACACAATCCACAGATTTAGACCCCGGTCATGACTGATGTCCTCCCGGATGCGTCCCACGAACACCGGATCGGTCCCGGCGGCCTCGGTGACGGCAGTGGGATACCCGCCGGGCTTGCGCTCGTCCATCAGCACCACCCCAGGCGCCTTGCTCAGCAGTTCCCTGGCTTCGCCCTCGGTGAGCTTGCGCCGGGTTTCGATGCTGACGGCTTCGGAATGGCCCACGAACACGCCGACGCGCACCGCGGTGGCGTTCACCTTGATGTTCTTGTCTTCGAAGATCTTCTGGGTTTCCCAGAACATCTTCATTTCTTCCTTGGTGTAGCCGTTGTCCAGGAACACGTCGATCTGCGGCACGCAGTTGAACGCGATCTGCTTGGCGATCACCTTCGGGGTCACCGTGCCGCCCTTGAGCAGGGTCTCGGTCTGCGACTGCAGCTCGTCCATCGCCTTCTGACCGCCGCCCGACACCGACTGATAGGTCGCCACGTTGATGCGCTCGATGCCGGCGGCATCGTGCAGCGGCTTCAACGCCACCAGCATCTGCATGGTCGAGCAGTTCGGGTTGGCGATGATGTTGTGCTTCTTGTAGCCCGCGATGGCGTGCGGATTGACCTCGGTCACCACCAGCGGGATGTCGTCCTGGTAACGGAACTGCGAGGTGTTGTCGACCACCACGCAGCCGGCCTGGGCGGCGCGCACCGCGTGCACTTTGGAAACGCTGGCGCCGGCCGAGAACAGGCCGACCTGCGCCCGGCTGAAGTCGAACGTCTCCACATCCAGCACCGGCACTTCTTTGCCCTGGAAGCGAATGGTTTTGCCGACGGATTTGGCGCTCGCCAGGGGAAACAGCTCGCCCACGGGAAAATTGCGCTGCTCCAGAATCGACAGCATGTTGCCGCCGACCAGACCAGTCGCCCCCAAAACCGCCACGTTCCAACGCTTGCTCATGACTCCAGACTCAGTTACTCGCCAATGCACCGGCTGCGCGACACCATGCCGTCAGCCTGAATGAGGGGACACATCTATTTTTCCTGCGGATCCGCGGCCGGCGGGCTCGGCCGGTCAGCGTGCGGAAAATAGATCTGTCCCCTTTTTAACCTAAGCTGCCAAATCGGGCCGCGCACACTACCTCAATCGCCGCCAGGAAGCAGCGTCCCAAGCGCGAATTTGCTCTTTACGTCCGCATTCTGGGCGCGCTGGCGCAGATAGTGATCCATCAGCACCAGCGCCAGCATCGCCTCGGCGATGGGTGTGGCGCGCAGTCCCACACAAGGGTCGTGCCGCCCGGTCGTGACGACCTCGACCGGATTGCCGTCCACATCGATGGAGCGCCCCGGCACGATGATGCTGGAGGTGGGCTTGAGCGCGATGCTCACCAGGATGTCCTGGCCCGAGGAAATGCCGCCAAGCACGCCGCCCGCATTGTTCGAGAGAAATCCCCGAGGCGTGATTTCATCGCGATGCTCGCTGCCCTTCTGGCTCACGCTCGCGAAGCCGGCGCCGATCTCGACGCCTTTCACCGCATTGATGCTCATCATCGCAAAGGCGATGTCGGCATCCAGCCGATCGAAGACCGGCTCGCCGAGCCCCGCCGGCACACCGCTCGCGATCACGTTGACGCGCGCCCCGACTGAATCGCCGTCGCGGCGCAGATTGATCATGTATTCCTCGAGCTCCTCCAACCGGGACGGATCGGGGCTGAAGAACGGATTGTCGTAAACCGTCGCCAGCGATTTCGGCTCGAGCACCAGTGGGCCAAGCTGCGCGAGATATCCCTGAATGGTCACATTGAGCCGCTCGCGCAAATATTTGCGAGCGATCGCACCCGCCGCGACACGCATCACCGTTTCGCGCGCCGAGGAGCGTCCGCCGCCACGATAGTCGCGAAAACCATATTTCTGCTGATAGGTGTAATCGGCGTGCCCGGGACGGAAACGATCCTTGATCTTTTCGTAGTCGCGCGAACGCTGATCCGTGTTCTCGATCAGCAACCCGATCGGCGTGCCGGTGGTGCGACCTTCGAACACGCCGGAGAGGATCCTCACCTGATCCGGCTCCTTGCGCTGGCTGGTGTGCCGCGAGGTGCCGGTGCGACGCCGTTCCAGCTCCGGCTGAATGTCGTCTTCGGACAATGCCAGCCCCGGCGGACAGCCGTCGACGATGCAGCCGAGCGCGGGCCCGTGGCTTTCGCCGAAGGTCGTGACAGTGAACAGCTTGCCTAGGGTATTGCCGGACATTGCAATGGAAATGACTGGTAACGGGTGGCGAACGACGGCTCGGAAGCGACGGCCAGGATTCTACCCACAGACCGGCTGGCCCCGCGCTGCGCCCTGCTCGCGTTTTACAGACTTTTTTCGTGCCGCGCGCCCAGCTCTTCTCTGGTAAGCAGGAACACCCCGCCGCCGCCGCGCTCGAATTCCAGCCAGGTGAACGGCATTCGGGGCCGCGCCGCGACCAGCGCATCCTCGGAATTGCCCACCTCGACGATCAATATTCCCTGCGGCCGCAGATGCGCGGCCGCCTGATCGATGATCCGGTGCACGATGTCGAGACCATCGCTGCCGCCATGCAAGCCCATCACCGGCTCGCGGCGATACTCTTCGGGCAGGCTCGCCAGCTCGTCATCGCCGACATACGGCGGATTGGAGACGATCACGTCGTAGCTCTCGTCCTGCAGGCTGTCGAACACGTCCGACCGCACCGCGCGCACGCGTTGCTGAACGCCATGACGCTCGATGTTCTTGCGCGTCACGGCCAGGGCATCGGGCGACAGATCCGCCGCATCGACTTTCGCTTTCGGGAATGCCAGCGCACTGGCGATCGCGATACAGCCCGAGCCGGTGCCGATGTCCAGAATGCGACGCACCCTGGCGGGATCGATCCAGGGACGAAACTGCGCTTCGATCAGCTCGGCGATCGGCGAGCGCGGCACCAGGACCCGATCGTCGACGTAGAACTCATGGCCCGCGAACCACATGCGATGCGTGAGATAAGCAGCCGGCACACGCTCGCGAATGCGCCGCTCGATCAGGCCGAGCGCCTTGGTTCGCTGCGCGGCCTTGAGCGTCTGGCCGTAGACTTCGTCCGCTTCGTCGTGGCGCAGGCCGGCGGCGAAAAACACCAGCTCGGCGGCTTCGTCGACGGCGTTGTCGGTGCCATGCCCGAACCACAGCTCGGCGTGCGCAAAGCGTTCGGCAGCGAAGCTGATGAGCTGGGCCACGGTGGCAGGCTCGGGCGCGCCCGCGACGGGTGAAACCGCCGTTTTTGCCCCACGAGCCTTGCTCGGGCCGGCGCGTCCCGGGATGGAACGCAGTTTCGAAGTGGACTTCCTGGAGGCGGTTTTCTTGGCAGGCATGCGATACTTCGCGCCACGAGGAGACAAATGAGTCGAGCAAAATCGATTGGACTCGCGGCGTTGGTCGCTATTGTAGCGATAGCGGCAGGCATGCTGCTGTCACGCGCGCTGCTGAATGGCCCCGGCGGCCCCACCCTGGCCAAGGCCACGCTGATCGAGCCGGCCCGGCCGCTGCCGCCCATGGCATTCATCGACCAGCAAGGTCAGCCGTTCGGGCTGGAGCAGCTGCGCGGCCACTGGAGCATTCTGTTTTTCGGCTTCACCTCGTGCCCCGACGTATGTCCGATGACGCTGGCCTTGCTGGCGCAGGTCGAGAAAAAGCTCGCCGACCTGCCGGCCGAACAGCGCCCGCACGTCGTGCTGGTGTCCGTGGATCCCAAACGGGATACGCCGGAGCGGCTGGCGCAGTATGTGAAGTCGTTCAGCCCGACGTTCACCGGAATCACCGGCGAGCAGTCGGCCGTTCAGGAATTCGCGCTGAAGATGGGCGTGCCCGTGGCGATCACGGAGCAGCCCGGCGGCAACTACACGGTGGATCACTCCGCCGCGATTTTCGTGGTCGACCCGAGCGGCGCGCTGCGTGCCCTGTCCTCGACGCCGCACGAAGTCCCGATCATCGCTGAAGACTATCGCAGCCTGGTCGCCGCCTATCCGCCGTCCACATGACCGAAGTGCCCGACGTGAGTACTGGCGACCGGCTGTTCGCCGCGCTTCAGTACGTCCTGCCCAAACATCTGATGTCGCGCGCGATCTACTCGATCACGCGCAGCGAGTCGGCGTTCGTCAAGAACACCTTCCTGCGCATCTTCCTCAATCTGTTCGACATCAACATGGCGGAGGCGGCGCAGCCGGACCCCTTCGCCTATCGCACCTTCAACGAGTTCTTCACTCGCGCCCTGAAGCCCGGCGCCCGCCCGATCGCGATCGAGCAGGAATTCATCGTCAGCCCGGTCGATGGCACGGTGAGCCAGGTCGGCGAGCTGCTGAACGAATCGATCCTGCAGGCCAAGGGTCAGCACTACACGCTGCAGGAGTTGCTGGCTGGCGACGAGGAATCGATCACCACGTACCGCAACGGCAGCTTCGCGTGCATCTATCTCGCGCCGTACAACTATCACCGCATTCACATGCCGTACGCGGGCACGGCGTTCAAGAACATTTATGTGCCGGGCGAGCTGTTCAGCGTAAACGCCTCGACCGCGCGCGCGGTGCCTCGGGTGTTCGCGCGCAATGAACGTCTGATTTGTGAGTTCACGACGCCGATCGGGCGAGTCGCGGTCATTCTGGTGGGCGCGCTGCACGTCGGCAGCATCGAAACGGTGCACTGTGGCGAAGTGAATCCGCCGCCGCGGCGTCGCAAGCAGCCGGAAATCATCGCCAGAGGCGTCGGTCACGAATTCGACAAAGGCGAGGAACTGGGCCGCTTCAACATGGGCTCGACCGTGGTACTGCTGTTCGAGCGTGGCCGCATCCATTGGGAGTCGTCGCTGCACCCGAATACGACAGTGCAGCTCGGCCGTCCCATCGCCCGGATCGTCCGATGAGCGACGACTGGCGTCCGACAGCGCCCATTGCGACGCTCGAGATTCGGGCGGCCATGCTGCGGGCCGCGCGGGAATATTTCACCGCCACGCGTGCGCTCGAAGTCGACACTCCGACGATCAGCTCGGCTGCCGTCACCGATGTGCATCTGGCGAGCGTCGCTGCGAGCACCCTTGGCCGTCGCACGTTTCTGCATACGTCGCCCGAGTACGCGATGAAACGTTTGCTTGCGGCCGGCTGCGGCGATATCTGGCAGATCTGCAAGGTGTATCGCGACGGCGAGAGCGGCCGTTCGCACAACCCCGAGTTCACCATGATCGAGTGGTATCGACTCGGCATGGATCATCACGCGTTGATGTCGGACGTCGAGCGCTTGATCGGCGCGATGCTGCCGGCGTCACGTGCGTTCGACCGCTCCGAGCGGCTGAGCTATCGGGAAGCGGTGCAGCTGCATGCCGGCATCGATCCATTCGACGATCCGCTCGCAGTGCTGATCGCTCGACTGGAAAGCGCCGGGATCGAAGTGCCGCGGGATGTGAAGAACGATCGCGACGCGTGCCTGGACCTGATCATGGGCATCCTGGTCGGGCCGCAGCTCGGTCACGATCGGCTCACCTTCGTTTATGACTACCCCGCCTCGCAAGCCGCACTCGCGCAAATTCGCGGGCCGGTCGCCTCCCGCTTCGAGGCTTACATGGATGGGCTCGAGCTGTGCAATGGCTTTCACGAGCTCGCCAACGCCGCCGAACAGCGCGCCCGGTTCGAACGTGATCTCGCCGAGCGCGCCAAGCGCGGGTTACCGCCGATGCCGATGGATGAACGCTTTCTCGCGGCGCTCGAACACGGGCTGCCGGAGTGTTCCGGAGTCGCGCTCGGCTTCGACCGCCTGGTGATGTGTGCGACCGGCGCCAAACATATCGACGCCGTGCTCGCGTTTGCGTTCGACCGCGCCTGATCAGCGATCGACCAGCTTCATCAGCTCCTCGCCGTAGCGCGGGCCGGAGACCTGTTCCCTACCGATCGAGTCGAGCTGCCGCATCTCCTCCGGCGTGAGCGTCACTCCAACGGCCGCAACGTTCTCTTCGAGATACTTGCGCCGTTTGGTGCCCGGAATCGGCACGATGTCATCGCCTTTCTGCAGCACCCACGCCAGTGCAATCTGTGCCGCCGTCGCGCCTTTCTTCTTCGCAACAGCCTTCACCTCTTCCACCAGGTGCAGATTGCGATCGTAGTTCTCGCCCTGAAAGCGCGGATCGCGACGACGAAAATCGCCTTCGAGCGTCGAATCCAGACGCGGTGCCGTGCCGGTGAGGAATCCGCGACCCAGGGGGGAATACGGCACCAGACCGATGCCCAGCTCGCGTATCAGCGGAATGATCTCCGGTTCGAGATTGCGCTCCCACAGCGAATATTCACTCTGTAGAGCGGAGATCGGATGCACCGCATGCGCGCGCCGAATGTTCGCCACGCCCGCCTCGGACAAGCCCAGATAGCGCACCTTGCCCTGCTTCACCAGCTCCGCCATGGCACCGACCGTCTCTTCGATGGGCACCGACGGGTCGACGCGATGCTGGTAGAACAGGTCGATGTAATCGGTGCCCAGCCGCTGCAGGCTTTCGTTCGCGACCTTGAACACATTCTCCGGCCGGCTGTTGACGGCGCCGAGCCGGTCCCTGGAGGTCAGATCGAACCCGAACTTGGTCGCGATCACGGCCTGCTGACGCTTGCCCTTGAGCGCCCTGCCGAGCAGCTGTTCATTGGTATACGGCCCATACACTTCCGCCGTATCGAAAAAATTCACGCCGAGCTCGAGCGCGCGGTGAATGGTTGCGATGGACTCGGCGTCGTCGCTCTCGCCGTACACCTGAGCCATCCCCATGCAGCCCAGGCCGAGCGCGGACACCGTCAAACCCTGAGAACCCAATTTACGCTGTTGCATGGTGACCTCGGAACTCGATGCATTGTGCGGACGGCATTATTGCCGATGCGCATCGCAGCCACGATGCCCGAAGCCGCAGCATGATTGCCTGAACATGCCCTTCGCCGCGGCCGTCGACAAGTCACCAGAAATTACTGAGCGACGTGTTCTGTCCCCCTGAGGGCACCCAACTGACGTTGTACCGCTGCAAGTGCGGGATGCGCGGGTGGCATGATTTTCCGCCGCAAGCTCGCAGCCTCATCGAGCAAGGCCCGCGCGATGTCGGCATCTCCAGCATCGCTGCGCAGTTCAGCCAACACGCAGAGCGCCTCGGCCAGTCGCACCGGTTCGTCCTGCTTGCGCAAACTCGCGACGGCGTCTTCGAGATCCTTGGTTGCATCGCCGGTTTTGCCCAGCGCGAGATTCACGCGGCCGCGCTCCATAGTGATCATCACGTGCCGCCGATCCTTCGCATCGAAACGCTGAGCCGCAATGGCCTCCGCTTCAGTCAGCGCGCCGCGCGCCTCGGTGAGTTTGCCGAGCTCGCGCAAGGCACCGGCGCGTTCGAGCAGCGAGCTGACCAACTGTGGACTGCCCGGCCCGACGGCCTCGCGCTTCAACGCAATCGCCTGGTCCGCCTCTTGTAAGGCTTGCGCAAAGTCACCCGCTTCGCGATAAACACCGGCCAGATTGTGATGCGCGATGGCGAGATCCAGCTGATCGGGCTCGCGACCCGATTCGTAGATTCGCAAGGCTTCCAGCAGCGCAGCTTCCGCGCCCTTGTAATCCGCCTTCGCTCGCAGCAGGGTCGCGAGATTGTTCTGCGCACGCGCCACCAGAAAGTGATTCTTGCCGAGCATTTCGGTCTGCCGCTCGACGAAGCGTCGAAACAGCGACTCGGCCTCTTCGAGCTTGAACTGCCGCCGCAGAATGTGGGCCAGCGTATTCAGGCCGTTGGCGTACAGGTCGTGACCTTCGTACACCGCTCCATCCAGCAGCGGCAACGCTTCGCGCGCATAACGCTCGGCATTGACGTAGTCACCCGACTCGCCATACGTGAACGCAAGCCCTTGCAGCACGTTACCGAGCGTTCCGTGCTCCGATTCGGGCAGCGCTCGCGCGCCCGCCTCCGCTCGCAAGTGATATTTGATCGCTTCCTCGAAGCGCTGTTCGGCGCGCAGGTTCGCGGCAATGGAGTGCAGCAGACGCACCCATTCGGCGTCGTGCTCCAGACCCAGGCGAATCCGGATCAGCTCCGCTTCGCCGAAGACCTGCTCGGCCAGCGTGAACTTCGACATGGAGTGATGCACATGGCCGAGCGCTTCCAGCGCCCGCGCCAGCTCGACATCCGTCTCGCCGAACAGCGAGCGCGCCACACTGACTTGCCGTTCCATCAAGCTCAGCGCCTCGGGCATCAAACCCAGGCCGCTGTACGACTGACCCATCTTGCGCATGAGCGCCAGCCGCAGCCGTGGCTCGTTTGTGAGATCGCGATCGATGCGCGCCGCTGCGGCATCGAGCGCATCGCGCGCTGTGACTTCGGCGCCGCGCGTTTCGTTGGGATTGGCGCGGCGGAACACGTCGATCATGAATTCAGCGACGGTGTCGGCCGCCTTGCGCTCGCGTTGCGCGATGTCGCGCTCATGCGAAAGTCGTGCGGTGTAGAACGCGATCAGCGTGACGATCATCAGCACCGACGCCGCCGCTCCACTCACCGCCCACACGTTCCGACGTAAGAACTTGCGGGCGCGGTACGCCCACGTGTCCGACCGCGCCTGCACCGGTCGGCCGTCGAGGTAGTTCTGAATGTCCGCCGCGAGTGCCGCCGCCGAGGCATAGCGACGATTGGGATCGCGATGCATGGCTTTGAGCACGATGTTGTCCAGATCGCCGCGCAGCTCGGCGGCGAGCCCGCGTCGATCCGTTTGGGTGGGAATCCGTGCGCTCGGCGGCGCGGGAGTGGTGAGACCGACGATCCGCGTGATCTCACTCAACGACAGGTTCGCGAATTCGAACGGCCGCTGGCCGCTCAACAATTCATACATCAGCACGCCGAGCGCATAGATATCCGACGTGGTGCCGACCGGTTGGCCGAGCAACTGCTCGGGGCTGGCATGATCCGGCGTCAGTACGCGGTCGATCTGCTGCGTCATGGAATGATCGGGGCCGCCACCGGCGCTCAGGAGCTTGGCGACGCCGAAGTCCAGCAGCTTCACCACGCCCTGCCCGGTCACCAGAATGTTCGACGGCTTCAGATCGCGATGGATCACCAGGTTCTGATGCGCGTACTGCACGCTCGCGCAGACCTGTTGCATCAGTTTGAGCTTCTCTACGGTGTTGAGCCGGCCAAGCCTGCAGTAGTGATCGATGCGCGTGCCGGCGATGTGCTCCATCACCAGATACGGCGTGCCATCGGGCATCTGCCCCCCGTCGAGCAACCGCGCGATGTTCTCGTGCGACAGTCGGGCGAGGATCTGCCGCTCCGCACGGAAACGACCGGCGAGGTCCGTGACGGCGGGGCACCACTCGACGACCTTCAAGGCGACCGACTGTTGATATTGCTCATCGGCGCGCTCGGCGAAATACACCGAGCCCATGCCGCCGCGCCCCAGCAGGCGCACGATCCGGTAGCGCCCGACGATGGCTCCGGGCAGGAGGTCGCGTCGGATGATTCCGGCAGGGTTGGGATGATCCGAGGTGGGATCGGCCGCGCTCGGCGCGGGCTCGGGGCTGACTCCCGGCTCCATAGTTCGTCCGCTGATGTTTGTTACAGATCGAGCCGTGCGCAGCGTACACGGGCGCCGGGCATTGCTGAAGAAGCGGGATCACACTGCGCAGTACAATGCCTTTACTTGTAATAATCGGGTTGCGCCATGCACGAGAGCCACATCGACCCCACCCAACCAAAGTCAGTGCTGTATCGCCAGCTCGTCGCGGAGCTGCGCGCCTTGATTGCGGACGAGCCGGACTGGATCGCCAATCTGGCCAACAGCGCCGCGCTGCTCTATCACTCGCTGCCGGACCTGAACTGGGCGGGATTTTATCTGCTCAAGGACGGGGAGCTGGTGGTCGGCCCCTTTCAGGGCAAACCCGCGTGCGTGCGCATCGCACTGGGCAAAGGGGTGTGCGGAACCGCCGCCGCGCAGAGACAGACGCAGGTGGTGCGTGACGTGCACGAGTTCGCAGGTCACATCGCCTGCGATTCGGCGTCGAACTCGGAAATCGTGGTGCCGATGATTCGCAACGGCGAGCTGATCGGAGTGCTCGATCTCGACAGCCCGAAGCTGGCGCGCTTCGACGCGGAAGATCGCAACGGTCTGGAAGATTTCGTGGCGGCGCTGCTCGCCGCCACGTGATCGGCCCCTTTCGGGGAAACGACTTAGGCCGGCGCCTTGGCGCGGGCGATGTACTCGGCGGTCCGGGTGTCGACGCGGATGTACTCGCCTTCGTTGATGAACAACGGCACGCGCACCGTGGCGCCAGTCTCCAGCTTGGCCGGCTTGGCGCCGCCGGTTGCGGTGTCACCGCGCAGGCCCGGGTCGGTTTCGATGACTTTCAATTCCACGTGCGCGGGCGGGGTCACGGTCAGCGGCTCGCCGTTCCACAGCATTACGGTGCAGCTCATGCCGTCCTTCAGCCACATCGCGCCATCGCCCAACGCTTCCTTGCCGGCGGTGTACTGCTCGAACGACTCCGGATTCATGAAGGTCCAGAATTCACCGTCGGTGAACAGATATTGCATTTCGGTTTCAACGACGTCGGCCGCCTCGGCCGTGTCGCCCGACTTGAAGGTGCGCTCGGTGACCTTGCCGTTCTTCAGGTTGCGCACTTTGACGCGGTTGAACGCCTGGCCCTTGCCGGGCTTGACCATCTCGTTCTCGACGATGGAATACGGGACACCCTCGAGCAAGATCTTGACGCCCGATTTGAATTCATTGGTTGAGTAGCTGGCCATTGGGCACCGCGGATGAAAGTCTGCGAAAATGGACCGGTCCCGCAGTCCCGCGAGGCCCGGCAAAGGGCGCAGATGATAGCCGCAACCTCCTACGCAAACCAGTTGAACAGCCAGCACGATGCCATTGCGCCCGCTGCCGCCGCCCAAAAAGGGGCGGACGGTCCCGGCTGGCAGCTGTTGCTGGCTGACGCGGTCAGCGATCCCCGGGAGCTGTGCACCCTGCTGGAACTGGACCCGGCCCTGGTCCTGCCGGCGCTAGCGGCGGCCAAGGACTTCGCTTTGCGCGTGCCCCGCAGTTACGTCGCCCGCATGCGTAAGGGGGATCCGAAAGATCCGTTACTCCTGCAAGTCCTGCCCGTTGCCGCGGAAACCGAGGTGGTCGAGGGCTTCGTCAGCGACCCGGTCGGCGACATGGACCGACAGGCCGCCCAGGGCCTACTGCACAAATACCACGGTCGGGCGCTGCTCGTGGCCACCGGCGCCTGCGCCGTGCATTGTCGATACTGCTTTCGCCGGCATTTTCCCTATAGCGAAGCCTCGGCCCTGCACCAGGGCTGGCTCGGCGCCGTGGAGCACCTGCGCGCCGACCCGAGCATCACCGAAGTGATCCTGAGCGGCGGCGACCCGTGGAGCCTGAGCGATCGACGGCTCGAACAGCTGACCGACGCGCTTCAGGAGATCCCTCATATCCGCCGCCTGCGGGTCCACACCCGCTATCCCATCGTGCTGCCCGAGCGCATCGATGGCGGTTTGCTCGCCTGGCTGCAGGGGGTACGGCTGCAGAAGGTGGTGGTGATGCACGCCAATCACGCCCGCGAAATCGACGATTCGGTGCGCCAGGCCTGCCGGAAGCTGGCTGGGGCCGGCGTCACTCTGCTGAACCAGTCGGTGCTGCTCCAAGGCGTCAACGACAGCGTCGACGCCCTCGCCGAATTGAGTGAAGCGCTATTCGAGACGCACGTCCTTCCCTATTACCTCCATGTATTGGACAAAGTGCGGGGCGCGGCGCATTTCGACCTGCCCGAATCCCGGGCGCTGCAACTCCACCAGGAGCTGACGGCGCGCCTGCCCGGCTATCTCGTGCCCAGGCTGGTCCGGGAGATCGCCGGCGCCCCGGCGAAGACCGCCGTCGTGGCCGCCTGAGCCTTATTGGAAGTTTTTGCTGGAGTAGTACGTTGGCCGAATCTAGCGCCGTGCCGATGATCGTCCTGACCCGCCATCAGGACAACGTCGAGGCGATCAACAGCAACCTGCGCAATGCCGGCGTGGCCGTGCGCTGCAATTGGATCAAGGAGCTGACCGACCTCGGCGACGCCTTGCAGCAGATCAATGCCCACATGCTGGTGGCGTTCGTCGGCCCCGACCCGGCCGACATGACCAAGGTGATGACGGTGGCCAGACAATACGGCGCCGAGGTCCCGGTGCTGTTCGCACGCGACCAGGTCGATGAGGAGATCATCGCCAACGCCATGCACCAGGGCGCGCGCGACGTGGTCACGCTGATGAATCCGAATCGCCTGCGCGCCGTGGTCGCTCGCGAGCTCGAAGCGAATCGCCAGGCCCGCGCGCTCAACAGCACCATCAGCTCGGCGCGCGAATATCGCGATCAATTGAAGTCCTTCATGGCCGGCTCCGCCGACGCCATCGCTCATGTGCAGGAAGGCATCATCGTCGACGCCAACCCGGCGTGGCTGGATCTGTATGGCTTCACCGAGGCCGAGGCTCTGGTCGGCACGCCGCTGATGGACGTGTTCGATACCGAAGTCCATGCGGCGCTCAAGGGCGCCCTGGTCGCCTGTCTGCAAGGCAAGTGGTCCAACCATGCGCTCAAGGCGAACGCGCTGCTGAATGACGGCTCGAGCGTGCCGCTCGATCTGGAATTGTCGCGCACCGAGTTCGACGGCGAGCCCGCGGTGCGCCTGTGTTTCGCCGCCCGCAAGCGCGAGACCGGCAATCTCAACGAGCAACTCACCGAAGCGCTGGAGCGCGACGCCAGCACCGGCGCGCTGCAACGGCGCTTCTTCATCGAGCATCTGAAAAAAGCACTGGCGCAGCCCATCAAGGCGGGTGTGCGCGAGCTGGTCGCGATCCAACCCGACAAGCTCGATGCCATCGCCGACGACATCGGGCCGCTGGCGGTCGAAGATTTCATCGCCCAGTTCGCCGGCCTGGTCAGCGAAACCCGCCAGGGCAGCGACTTGTTTGGCCGCTTCGGCGACGGCACGTTGCTGCTGGTCATGGAGCGCGGCACCGCACGTGACATCGAAGTGTGGGCCACCAACCTGATCCGCAAAGTCGGCACGCAGGTATTCCGCCTCGGCGAGAAACAAATCTCCTGCACCTGCAGCGTCGGCGTCGGCCTGATCGATCCGCGCGCACCGAATGCTGGCAGCGCCATTGCCGACGCGCTGTCTGCTCGCCGTGCCGCCGAAGCTGCCGGAGGTGCGCGAGTCAACATCGTCGATCACCGCGAAGAAGACACGAAGCGCGAAGCCGCCGATGAAGTGTGGGTCAAGCGCATCCGCGCCGCGCTCATGGAAAACCGTTTCCGTCTGATGCAACAGCCCATCGCCAGCCTGCTCGGCGAAGACAAGGGCATGTTCGACGTGCTGGTGCGCATGGTCGATGAACAAGGCGCGGAGCTGCTGCCGGCGGAATTCATGGCAGCCGCGGAACGCAACGATCTGATGAAGAACATCGACCGCTGGGTGATCGGCGCGTCCATGACCTTCATCGCCAGCCGTCCGGTGAAGCAGCTGTTCGTGCGCCTGTCGAAGGATTCGGTGCGCGACAAGTCGCTGCTGCAGTGGCTGTTGAATCAGCTCAAGTCGTCCCGCATCGAGCCCGGCCGGCTGGCCTTCCAGATCAGCGAGCAGATCGCCACCGACTATCTGGGCGACACCAGCGAGCTGGCCAACGGCCTGCGCAAAATCGGCTTCCGCTTCACCATCGAGCACTTCGGCACCGGCCGCGATCCGCAGCGCCTGATCGCGCACCTGCCCATCGATTTCATCAAGGTCGACGGTACGCTGATGCAGGGCCTCGCCGTCGACCAGGCATTGCAGGGCCGCGTGCGCGAGCTGGTCGACCAGGCCAAGCACCGCAACATCGGCACCATCGCGGAACGCGTCGAGGACGCGAACACGATGGCGGTGCTGTGGCAGCTCGGCATCGAGTTCATCCAGGGTTACTTCGTGAACGAGCCGGAGCAGGTGGTGATGGGCTGAGCCCCTCCCGTCGATGCAACCTGAGATTCTCGGCAGGCTCCGTAGAGCGTCGTTCGTTGCCGCGCTCGCCTGCCGATCTGTTCGATCAGTGTCAGCATGCGGGCAGGCTCGAGCTCCTGGCCATGGACCGCGCCGGCGGCTCTGCTGATCGACTCGTTCATCAGCGTGCCGCCCAGGTCATTCGCTCCCGACAGCAAACAACGCTGTGCCCACTCCGGGCCGAGCTTCACCCACGACACTTGAACGTTCCGAATACGCGAGCCGAGGACCAGGCGCGATATCGCGTGCATGAGGATCGTCTCTCGCAACGTTGGCCCGCGACGTGCCCTGCCCTTCAGGTACATCGGCGCTTCCATGTGCACGAACGGCAGCGGCACGAACTCGGTGAAGCCGCCCGTTTCGTCCTGCAACTCGCTGACTCGCCGCAGATGCCGGGCCCAGTGCAGATAACTCTCGATGTGACCGAACATGATGGTCGCGGTGCTGCGGAGACCGAGCCGATGCGCCGTGCGCATCACCTGTATCCAGCTGTCGGTGTCGGGTTTGTCAGGCGCAATCACCCGACGAACTTCATCGTCCAGAATCTCCGCCGCCGTGCCGGGCAGTGAGCCCAATCCGGCGCTGCGCAGTTCCGAAAGAAATTCGCCCACAGAGATACCGAGCGTGCTCGCACCGTGAGTGATCTCTAGTGGCGAGAACGCATGCACGTGCATGTCGGGCCGCACCCGCTTCACAGTGCGACAGATTTCCAGGTACGTGTTGCCATCGAAGCTCGGATGAATGCCGCCCTGCATGCAGACTTCGGTAGCGCCTCGCTGCCACGCTTCATCCACTCGCCTGCCGATCTCTTCCAAGTCCATGACATATGCCGGCCCGCGCAGCGCCGCGTGTGAGCGGCCTTTCGAAAAGGCGCAGAAGGTGCATCGATAAGCACAGATGTTGGTGTAGTTGATATTTCGATTGACGACATAGGTGACATCGTCGCCCGCTTGCTCGCGACGCAGCTCGTTCGCGGTCGACTGCACATGGAGAAAATCTGCACCACGTGCAGTAAACAGCTCAGCAATCGCAGACTCACTCACGTTGGCGCCGCCCGCCAATGCGTTCACCGTCGCTCCGATCGAACTCGCACGCACCGGCATCGGTGAACCTGTCAGCTCCCTCAGCTCCTCTTCGCTCGGCGCATCTGAGCCGCCGGGCGACCACGCACCAATGCGCGCGAGACCGCCGCCATCGCTCCAACGCAACACCTGCGGATGCAATGCCGGATCGATCCACTCCGCGCGTCGCTCGATGTACTGCGGATAGACAGTGAGCCGCTCGACCAGCGTCGCACCTCGGCGCGCCAGACTTTCGGCCAGGCGATCCACGTGCGGCCACGGCGCTTCGGGATTCACATGATCCGGCGTGACCGGCGAAATGCCGCCGCAATCGTTGATGCCTGCGTCGATCAGCTGCGTGAAATCGCCGACGAACAGATTCGGCGGGACCTGGATGCTCATCCTCGGCCCGTACAGCAGACGAGCCACGGCCACCGTCCACGCCAGCTCATCCATCGACGGCTCCGGCGTGTTCGCCATCAACGTGCCCGGCTTGGCGCGGAAGTTCTGGATGATGATTTCCTGTAAGTGGCCGAACTCATCCTGCAGCTCGCGCAACGCCATCAGCGCCTCGATACGCTCGTGACGCGTTTCACCGATGCCAATCAGAATGCCGCTGGTCATCGGCACCTTCGCGACGCCCGCCGCTCGCAGGCTCGCCAATCGTCGCTCTGGGAGTTTGTCCGGCGAGCCAAAGTGCGGCCCGCCTCGTTGCGACAATCGAGTCGACGCCGACTCAAGCATCAATCCCATCGACGGGGCCACTGGGCGCAGCGCCCGGAACTCCGCCTCATCCATCACGCCCGGATTCAGATGCGGCAGCAGACCGGTCTGCGCTCTAACGCGACCGGCCACTTCGCCAAGATACGACAGCGTCGATTCGTGCCCGAGCTCAGCGAGCGCTCGCCGCGCGTGCGAGTATCGCGTCTCGGGCCGATCGCCGAGAGTAAACAACGCTTCCTTGCAGCCCGCAGTGGCGCCAGCTCTGGCGATCGCGACGGCCTCTTCAATATGCAAATACGCCCGCTCCAAGGACCGTGGCGTGGTGGCGAACGTGCAGTAGTGGCACACGTCGCGGCACAAGCGCGTCAGCGGAATGAAGACCTTTCGCGAATAAGTGACGAGCGAGCCGAAACCTGCGTCTCGCCGCTCGGCCGCTGCAGGCGCCAGCAAACGCCAATCGACATGGAGCAGGGACAGTGCCTGCTCCGCCGTCGCTCGCTCGCCGATTGTCGCGAGCACACGAGCCACGGAAGTCACGAGAGCAATCCTACTTGCGCGACTTCCTCATGCCCCATTGCTTCCAGATCCTGCGGATCATCGACATCGAAGCCCAGTCCCAACGTCCTCACCACGCGAGGCACGATGCCCCCGGCACGAGCCGCATTGCAATGACGTTTGAAACTGTGCTCGCCGAACAGCGGCTCGATGACGCCGGGCGTGCGACACCACAGCGCATTGGTGCCGCTGTCGTGACGATCGGGCGCGATCACGATCTGATCGCTGGCACGCGACAGCATCTCGATATCGTCCGGCCGCAGAAAAGGCAGATCGCCATTGATCAGCAGTAACGCACCCGCCGGCCGATGGATGGCAATTGCCTGCTGATACGCGGCCCTCGTCCCGAGATCGACGTAGAGATCGATTGCCGAAGCGCCCAACCGCTGCGCGAAGCGCGCTACTTCATCGCTCGCCGTCGCCACCGCCACACTCGCGATTGAGTCCGTCCGCAGCAGGGTCTTCAGCACATGCTCGGCCATGCGGAAGTACAGCTCGCGCCGCGACTTCGCGGTCAAGCTGGCTGACAGCCGCGCCTTGGCCCGATCCGGATGTTTCAGCGCCACGATCGCCGTGGTCGCCACTCGACAACGCGTCAATGTGCACCCGGTATGCCTGTGATCCGGATGCCCGCGCTCGGGACCTTGTAACGGCGGTTGATAGCAATCAGCAGAGACGTGAGTCCTTCCGTCACCAGCGAGTTCTTCAGCGGCCCGCAACGCCAGCCCTGCAGCCCTGCCGCCTCGGCCAACTCCACCGCCACCTGTGCTGCTCGATCGTCATCGGCGCAGATCAACACGTCGCAGTCGATCGCATGATCCAGATCAGCAAGGTGATGCGCGGATACGTTTTGAAACGCCGACACGACGGCCACTTCCGATCCCAACGCAACCTGCAGCCGTAACACCGCGGAGCCGCCGGGCAATTGCGCGATCTCGACCCGGGGCGGCACGAGCGGCACCGTCACATCGATGAGCACCTTGCCCACGAGTGCGCTGCGCACATGCAGAGCGGTGTCGAGCTGAGCCGCGAATGGGACCGCAAGTACAACCACATCGGCCTGCCCGGCGGCGTCGAGATTGAGCGCTCCGCCGATGCGAGCGGACGCACTCAGCTTTTCACGCAGTGTCGCGGCCGTCGCCTCTGCGCGAGCCGCATCTCTGCCGCCGATGATGACGTGATAGCCCGCATGCGCCCAACGCAGCGCAAGCCCTCTACCCTCGCGGCCAGTCCCACCGAGGACTGCGATGGTTTTGATTCGTCTCGACGAGTGCACGATTTATTTCCGTCGAAAGTGCGGCAGGATCTGCGTGCCGACGAGATGCATAGCGCGGGCTGGATCAGGACCCGTGGGCGTGCCGAACGACACATGATCGGCGCCCGCTGCGATCAGCTCTTCGACCTGCTCGATGACATCACGCGGCGTGCCAGTCAGTGTGAATGCTTTGATGGCCTTCTGCGGCACCAGCGACTTGGCGCGCACGAGATCGCCGCTCATGTAAGCCCGATATGACGCGTCGATGGCTTCTGGATCGAGGCCCGCTTCGGTGGTCATCGGCGCGAGGAAGGGTTGGATCAGCGCCAGCATGCCGCGGATACAATCCTCCGCACTCGCACGGTCTTCGGCGATAGAGGACAACGGGCCGACGATGAGCTGCACGCTGGATGGATCGCGCCCCGCTTCGCTCGTTCCCGCAAGCATCTCGGTGCGCAGCTTCGCCAGATAAGCGCCGCTGCCGATGCAATCCGCCTTGATGCCCGATGCAACTCCACCGGCCATGCGCGCCATCTGCGGCCCCCACGTGCCGATGAAAATTGGAATCCGCCTCGGTGTCGGAAACTGAAACTTCAGTTCGGCGGTCGCCCGAAAGAACTCGCCCTCGAAGGGCTGGGTCTTGGCCTGCAGCACATGCTCCATCAGCAGGTAAGCTTCCTTCAACGAGCGCACCGGCTTGACCGGCTTGCCGACACCGAGCATCTGATTGAAACCGCCGCGCCCGAGACCGCACACCATGCGCCCATTGCTGAGCTCATCGAGCGCGGCCAGATTCGCAGCGTGATAGACGGGGCTCGCCACCTGCGGAGTGACGATGAACGGCCCCAGCTTCACGCGCTGGGTATGCATCGCCATCAAGGTGAGAATGGGCCACGCCGGCCGCATGATGAGATCGTCCGAAACATGGATCTCATCGAACCCATACTGCTCGGCCTGCTGGGCGATGGGAACGTACTCCCGCATCGGCAGTGAGCCGGTGACCGTCATGCTGAACGTCGTCATCAGAATCCGTACCGCAAGCTGAGATACCACTCACGTGGCCGAGACACCGCCGCCTGGAAGAACCCGGTGCCGGGATTGGCGAGACCGTTGACCATGAACGCCTCGTCGGTGAGATTCGTCCCGCCGAGCGTGACCTGCCACTGCTCGCCGGCCGTTCTATAAGTGAGGGCCGCGTTCAGCACGCCGTACGCATCCTGTTCGAGCACCGGGCTGTTCGTGAACTCCTTGAACTGCTTGCTGCGATAACTGTAGTCAGCGCGCAGCGAAAGGCGTCCCGCGACGTTGTCCATGAAGGTCAGCGTGCCGCCGGCGTTGGCCGTCCATTTCGGCGTGTTCGGCAGCTCGGCGGATTCGATGCCCGGATAGTTCGCCAGGGCCAACGGCGAGAAATACGTGTACTCCGCGTCGACGTAGCCAAGCGAGGCGTCGACTCGCAACCAGTCGGTCGCCGCGAACGAGCCTTCCATTTCGATGCCCCGGATCCGCGCCGAAGCGGCGTTGGACAAGACCGGCACGAAATTCCCGATCGGTCCGGCGCCATCCGGGTCGATGTTGTAGGTGACTTGAATGTCGTCGTAGTCGGTATGGAAGCCCGCCAGGTTCAAACGCAGCCGACGTTGCAGCCACTCGCTCTTCAGGCCCACTTCATAGGTGACCGCGGTCTCGGGCCCCGCATAGGAAACGATGTCGTCCGGATCAGTGCCCGGGCCCGGCAACACCGGCGGGAAGTAACGCATCGTGAAGCCGCCACCCTTGAATCCCTTTGCATAAGAAACATACGCCATCGCATCATTGGCAAAGACGTAGTTGAGTGACGCCATCGGCGTCGTCGAGTCGCTGGTGCGCTCGTACCAGCCTGCGGGAAACAGCGGCGTGCCGGGCGCGCCGAATGCGCCTTCGACGGGATTCACAAATCCGGGAATGCGCGCGGACGAGCCACCGTCGTAGCCCTGCAATACCTGCAGACCAGGATTGAACTCACGCACTTCATGCGTGTAGCGCAAGCCTCCGGTCAGCGACAGTTGCTCGGTGAGCTCGTAGGTGACCTGGCCGAACGCCGCGTAACTGTCATTCTCGATGGCACCGCCGGAAACAAACTGGACGATGGTGATATCCACCGGAAAGCGCTGCTCGCCTTCTTCGTGCAGATAATAGGCCCCCGCGACGAAGTGCAGCCGGTCATCGAGGGCGTCGCCCGTGAGCTGTAGTTCCTGGCTGAGCTGCTTGGTGCCGATCCGCTGACCGATGGTGTCGGTGTAGTACGCCGAGCCGGTCAACTCCTGCAGGATATCGACGCTCACGCGGCGATACGCCGAGATCGAACGCACGTCGAAGGCATCCAGCGACCAGTCCAGTGTCAGCGACGTGCCCCAGATGTTGGCCTCGGAGTAATTCGCGGCGTCGTTGTTGTTGGTCGTCTCGCGGGGCAACAACGAGCGCTCGTACTGACTGTTGTAACAGAGCGGATTGTCGAAGCGAGCCGCGCCGGCGCCCGGCAGGCACACGCCGCCCGGCACACCTGCGTTGTACAACGATGAAAAGCCGCCGTTCTCGTCGGCCTTCAGCACGATCGCGCCGGCCGCCTCTTCATCGATGCGCGAGCCGTCGATCGCCACCGTGGCGAGCAGATTGTCAGTCAGATCGATTTCGGCGACCAGCCGGCCGGACAGCTGATCCTTGTTTCCCTGGCGCTTGCCGGTGTCCTCGCCCGTAATGGGCGACACGCGTTTGACGTGACCGTCACGGCTTTGATAACTGCCGGTGAAGCGCAGTCTCAGCGTGTCGCTGATCGGCGCCGACAGGCCGGTTTTCACATCGAATCGATCGAACGCGCCGGCGATCACTTCGCTGTAGAACTCGGGCTCGGTGCTCGGACGCCGCGACACCAGCTGAATGGCACCGCCGAGCGTGTTCTTGCCGAACAATGTTCCCTGGGGACCCCGCAGCACTTCCAAACGCCCGATATCGACCGTGTCGAGCAGCGAACCGATCGACTTGCCCACATAGACGCCGTCGAGATAGATGCCGACGCCCGGCTCCACGGTCAGCACGTAGTCCGTCTGGCCGATGCCGCGAATCGCGATCTGCGTCGCCGCGCCACCGCCGGACTCGGTGGCAACGCTATCGAACTGCACGTTGGGCACGTAACCGGTGATATCCGCCGCCGATTGAATATTCCGCTCCTGCAGAGCGCGCTCGCCGAAGGCACTCACTGCCAGCGGCGTCGTCTGCACGTTCTCCTCGCGCTTGCGAGCAGTGACCGTCAGCTCCTCCAGCACCCCATCCGAAACATCCTGCGCCCAGACCGAGCCGCCGCTGCCCATCGCCATCGGCATACAGCAGAGCGCCAACCATCCATGAACCGCGCCGCGGCCCACCGTAGCGAACATCATCATTGACTCCATCGTTGCTAATCGCGCCGGCACCACCGGCGAGCGCATCTTCCGTGCGGGCACCTCGCTGCTAAAGCCAGTTACGGCAACCCTATACGGTTTGTGCAAGCCACCCGGCCCATTGTGAGCCGCGACACAGTTGTCATTGCGCGCCGGAGTCCAGTTCCCGCAAGTTTGTTTGCAAGCGCGGGACTGACGACGAATGCGACGCTCGCGCCCATGTACTCTCGCCGGTCACCATGGCGACCTCAGAGATCACGATGAGCCGCACCCCCAGCGCGACCGCAGCCGCGATCGGTGTGTACGCGGGCGGCTTGATATTGGGCATGACGCTGGTGAGCGTGCCCGCGAGCAGCGCGCTGCTCAAAGAACTGCACGGCTTCAGCGATGCACAGTACGGCGCGATCTATCTGCCGCAATTGCTGAGCGCCATCGTCGGCGGCCTGGCGGGCGGACTGCTGTCGAATGCGCTGGGCACCAAACGTCTGCTCATCCTCGCCCTCGCATGTTTGTTGCTGGCCCAGCTCGCTTTGGCCGCCAGCGCCGTCCTGCCGCCGCAGCATGCGCTGGCGGCGTTGATGATCACGACCGGCTGCATCGGCCTGGGCATCGGCCTGGGGAGCGGACCGCTCAATGCGTATCCCGTGGTTCTATTTCCTGCCGTGAGCAACACCGCGCTGACGGCACTGCACACGATCGTCGGTGTCGGCATGATGCTCGCGCCGATTTATCTTTCGGCGTTCGCTCAGCAGGACCACTGGCTGATGGGCGTGCTGATGCTGTCAGCCGCGACACTCATCCTGACGCTGACCGCTATGCTCGCCGCGTTCCCAACGGTCGCAACAGGCGAGGCGACGGCCACCGTTCGTGCGAAGCGGCCCGAACGACACGCGCTGTTCTGGATCTGTGCGGTCGTCGCGGTGATCTATTCGGTCGCCGAGGGCATCTTCTCCAACTGGGCCATGTTGTTCATCCAGGAAGAGCGCGGCATGGACGCAGCGACCGCCTCGCTCGCGCTCACCTGTTTCTGGGGCGCATTGACGGCCGGCCGCCTGCTCGCGTCCTTCATCGTCATTCGTGTGCCGCCGCTCGCCTTCCTGCTCGCGTTGCCGCCAATGATGACGGCCGCGTTTTGTTTGTTGCCCATCACCGATGGCTCGGCCGGTTTGATCGGCGCGTTCGCGTTTGCGGGCGTCGCCTGTTCGGCTTATTTCCCGATGCTGGTCGCCTACGCGGCGAGCGCCTTCCCAGAGCGCGTCGCGTGGATTGCTTCGATGATGATCACCGCGCAAATGGTCGGCATCGGCCTGGGCACGTATGCGATCGGTTTGATCAAGGGAACGGCGTCGATCACATCGCTTTACTACGCCGCGACTGCCCTGCCCGCGGCGACCCTGTTGCTCATTGCGGTGGGGCGCCACCTCGCTGCGCCCCGAGCGCGCGGCCTGATCCATGCTTCGAGTGCGAGATCCTCATGAACCAATCTGCCGATGACCTGTTCGATGCGCTCTCGAGCGCCTGGAATTCCCAGAACCTGGATGCGCTGTGCGCGCTGTTCACGCCCGACTGCACCTACATCGACCTGGCCTTTGGCGTGACCTCGCGCGGCCACGCTGGACTGCGCGAGTTCGCGCGTCACGTCTATTCGACGCTGCCGAACTTCTATGTGCAGTTTCCGGTGCGCTTCCGTTCCGGCGCGCAGGCGGCCTCGGAATGGATCATCACCGGCACCTGGAAAGGCGATTTCGAAGGCGCCGACTGTACCGGTCGGGCGACGCGCTTCACCGGCCTCGCGCGCTATGAGCTGGAGGGCGACAGGATCCGCCTGAACATCGATTGCTGGGATTTTCTCGCGCTGGCCAAAGTGCTGCGTCCTGGCGCAAGGGTTGCTTTCGACCCGGCGTGAGCCGATTCGCGGGCGGATTACGCTCTTATCGATTGGGCTTCATCCTGGACAGTGTGTACCGCGCTCATGCAGTCACTCTCAGCGACGTTCAGCCGCATGTCGGCGGACGACTACTTCATTGCGCCTCGGAATGAATCGACCGAGGGCAAGTCGTCGCGCACCGAATCGATGGATGCGCAAACCGCGGTGGCGAGCGTCAGCCGCGTGTTCTTCCCGCATCACATTCGTCTGCACCACGAGCGGCAGCGGCTGGCGTTTCGTCATAGCGCCGGCCGCCTGGCGCACGTCACGTTCAATCAGATCACGTATGGCGGCGAGCTGGACGTTCTGGTCAACGAGCCCCGC
>Ga0065721_10049246_pt1 | contig 40281 bp, 32 predicted proteins | sample Mesricmetagenome_FD_59108 | JGI IMG/M metagenome (GOLD analysis project Ga0065721, IMG submission 59108) | Mesophilic microbial community from rice straw/compost enrichment Sample: eDNA_1 v2 (version 2) | ecosystem: Engineered > Solid waste > Grass > Composting > Bioreactor | place: USA: Davis... | reverse complement strand
GTTCTTCCCATTTCTTCTGTACATCTTCTCTGGCCATAAAATATCCTCCCCCGAATTGATTCTGAGGAGGATTATCTCATGGTTGCTGCAAAGAACGAAGGTGGGTAGGGTTTGACGCTTACGAAGAGACTGAGCCTCTCTCTTAATATTCCGGTAGAAAACGTTAAGAAGAACTTAAGGAAATAGAGAGAAGTTGTTTAACTTTGCCAATTACACTGCGAAGGAGACGAAATCATGAAGGAATGAGGGTTTGGAGCCGATGAGCAAGAAAATGGCGATCGCGCTGGGCCTGACCGCTGCGCTGCTGGCCGGATGCAGCGCCGGTCCTCAAGCGGAACCGCAGGGGAAAACGACGTTAAAGGTGATGTATTATTCCGAGGACAGCTTCTATTATCAGTACGGTATGCTCTTCTCCGCGCTGTATCCGGACGTTGAGCTCGAGATCGTATCCGCGAACCTCGTTAAGCCGGAGGAAGGGGAAACGATCAACGACGCGACGGCCAAGTTCATCCGGGAGCGGAAGCCGGACGTGCTGATGCTGAGCGCAAGCCAGTACAAGCAATGGGCGAGCGAAGGAAAGCTGCTCGATCTCGAGGCGAGAGCCGCGCAGGACAAATTCGATCTGGCCGGCATCGTGCCCGGCATCCTGGAATACATACGAGGGTTAAGCGACGGTAAGCTGTATGGAATGGCCCCCTCCTTCTACAGCAAAGCCGTGTACTACAACAAGGACTTGTTCGAGAAATACGGAGTTCCTCTGCCCGAAGACCGCATGAGCTGGGAAAGCCTCCTGCAGCTCGCGTCCCGGTTTCCGACCGACGGAGAACCGAACGAACGCGTCTACGGCTTAAAACCCGACTATATGAGCGATTTGAACAACCTCTCCAGACAAATCGGCGGATCGCTCGGGCTGAGTTATTTTAACGTGTCCGGCATGCGGATGACGGCCAATTCGGATTCGTGGATCAAAGCCGTGGAGACGGCCGACAAAGCGATCAAAGGCGGCTACTTATACTTGGGCGAGGACCAGACCAACCAGATGTACACGTCGTACGAGGAGTACCTGCTGCAGGATCCTTTTATCGGCGGGAGGACGGCCATGACGATCGACGGCAGCTATCTGACCGCCCAGATCAAGGAAGCGCAAGAAGTGCTTAAAGATAAAGCGTTGAAAAATTGGGACGTCGTCACGATGCCCGTCGATCCGAAAAACCCGAACGTCACCGATACGGTTTCGGTCGATCAGATTTTGGCGATCGACGTCCAGTCCCCGAACGTCGACGCGGCATGGAAATTTCTTCAGTACGTCAACGGAGACGAGTTCGCCCGCGTCAAATCGAAGGCGAATTCGGGAAGCTTCCCGGTCAGGACGAAATACATCAACGACGACGACAGGCATAACCTGCAAGCCTTCTACGCCTTGACGCCCACGGAAGAAACGGTCTTCAAGGATTACGACAAGATGCCCAACGAGGCGTTCACGGAAATCATGAATACGATCGCAGCGGAATTGTCCGAAGCCGGGAAAGGGCAGCAGACCGTCGCCGAAGCGATGAACCGCATTCAGGACAAGGGACAGCTTATTCTTGACGGTAAGGGAAAAGGGGCTGAAGAAGCGGCGAATGGGGCCGGAAGCTCCGCGAAGTAGCGAGCGTCGAGGGACATTTTGGGCCTTGGCCTCGCGGCCACGTTTCCGTCGAGGCACTTTTTGGGCCCTGACCTCGCGCCCACGTTCCCGCCAAGGCACTTTTGTGGCCTTGACCCACGCGGCCCCATTCCGCCGAGGCACTTTTTTGGCCTTGGCCTCGCAGCCACGTTTCCGTCGAGGCACTTTCTTGGCCTTGGCCTCGCAGCCACGTTTCCGTCGAGGCACTTTTGTGGCCTTGACCCACACGCCCCACGTTCCCGCCAAGGCACTTTTGTGGCCTTGACCCACGCGGCCCCATTCCGTCGAGGCACTTTTTTGGCCCTAACCACGCGGCCCCATTCCGTCGAGGCCCTTTTTTGGCCTTGACCCACACGCCCCCGTTTCCGTCGAGGCACTTTTTTGGCCCTGACCACGCAGCGCCGCTCTCGCCAAGTCACATTCCCGGCCCTGACCCCGAGGCCCCACAGCCCCGGGAGCCGGCCGGCTCCTCCGCCTTCTCGCCGGAGCCCATGCCTGGCTTCTATCTGCGACCCAAACGGTAAGCGCCGGGAGAGACGCGCATCGCCTGCTTGAAGGCTTTGGAGAGGTGATGCTTGTCGGCGAAGCCGCAATACGCCGCGACTTTCTCCAACGGGTAAGCCGTCGTCTCCAGCAGCTCCGCGGCATAGCGCAAGCGCAGGTGCATCAGATAGCGGTGGGGCGGCATGCCATAGCGCTCGCGGAACAAGCAGCGAAACCGCGAGGGGGACAGATGCGCCCGGCGCGCCAGCTCCTCCACGGACAGCGGTTCGGTCAAACGGTAGGACAAGTAAGGAGTCACCCAATCGGGAGAGAAGGGACCTCTTCTCTCCGCTTCCTGCCGAGGCCGGTAATAATCGCGGATCAGCTGCCGCACCAGCTCCATCGCGAACTGCTGGGCTTCCAGGCGGGATAACCCATCCGGTTCCAGCCAGCATTCAATCGCTCCGATGAGTAGCTCCCGGAAGCGCTCGGGATGGCGCGGCGACAGCTTCACGGGAATCCGGACTCCGGGCATTCCGTCGAGCCGCGGCTGCATCAGCCTCCCGTATGGAGCAAGGTCGACTTGCCCCGGCAAAGTGGCGAAGCTTTCCGTTCTCAGAGGGTGATAGAAAATATCGAAATGAGCGTATGGCGTCGTCGTTCTCGTAATCCCAGCCAGCGTATGCACCGTGCCGGGCTGCAGCAGACAGAAATCCCCCGCTCCCAGCAGCAGCTCTTCTCCCTCGACGGCAACCTCGAGCGTTCCCTCTTCCACATAGACGAGCAAATAATCCAGCAAATTTCGCTTCGCCGCGTACTTCCACGGCTGCCGCACGGGCAGGTCGCAATGGCGCAAGTAGGGAACAACGAGCTGGGCGGTCATCCATTCTTCGAGCGTATGCATCTCCGATCCCTCTCTCCAACCGGCGAATCCCGATCATATTGGACAACGCAATCAGACAGCCGGGATAACGACTTCCGCGCCTCCGACCGCTATTCTAGAAACAAAAGGAGGCCATGAACATGAACAACGACAACCGCGGGCTGCCGGAACTCAACTCCGACTACCCGCTCAGCGACAAGCAGACGTCCCTCTACCGGCAAGACGGTCACATCCGCTTAAAGCAGGTGATGAGCCCTTCCGAGGTGAGCGCCTACGAGCCGGTAATCTCGGAATCCGTCCGCAGGCTGAACAATCACGACAAACCCCTGAACCAACGCGACACCTACGGCAAGGCGTTCATTCAGGTAGGCAATCTGTGGGCAAAAAGCGAAGCGATCCGGCGCTTCACCCTTGCCCGGCGCTTCGCCAAAATCGCCGCCGAACTCATGGGCGTCCGAGGCGTTCGCCTGTACCACGATCAAGCGTTGTTCAAGGAACCGGGAGGCGGCCATACGCCTTGGCACCAGGATCAGATCTATTGGCCGCTCGACACGGACAAGACCGTCACCATGTGGATGCCGCTCGTGCCCATCTCGGAAGAGATCGGCTCGATGACGTTCGCTTCGGGCTCCCATACGAACGGCTACGTGAGCAAGCTGGTCATTTCCGACGAATCCCACAGCACGTTGGGACAGTATATCGAAGCCAAGGGGATTCCGCAGGTCAATTACGGCGCGATGGCGCCAGGAGACGCGACGTTCCATGCAGGCTGGACGCTGCACTGCGCTCCCGGCAATCCGACGGAGCATATGCGCAAAGTAATGACGATCATTTACATGGCCGACGACGCCAAAGTGATCGAACCCCAGAGCAACGTCCACCGGAACGCGCTGGAGCTCAGCCTTCCCGGCTGCAAGCCGGGCGGACCGGCGGCGAGCCCGCTCAACCCGATCGTCTATCGCCAAGAAGGCTGAACGCCGGCAAAACGAAGAAAACCCGGAGCGTCATCCGGGTTTTCTCCGTCCCAGGTTTTCACTTGGCCCGCAGACGAATCCGCAAGGTTCAAGGCATCCGCAGAAAGCCGGTCACTGCCTGTCCCCATCCGGCTGATCCGTTTTGCGAAACTGCTGGGGAGTAAGTCCGGTTTCCCTCTTGAACACTTTGCTGAAATACTTCTCGTCCGCAAAGCCGATTTTCTCCGCGATCTCCCCGACTTTCAGATAAGGATTGCCGAGCAGCAGCTTGGCGTGGTTCATGCGCAGCTCCGTGACGAATTCCTTGATGCCGATCCCGAACTCCTGCTTGAACAGACGGGCCACATATTCCGAATTCATGAAAAACTGGGCCGACACGTCCTTGATCATCAACGGCTCGGTGTAATGCCGCTTCAAATAATCGCGGACCTCGTAGATCGTCTCCTTCCGTTCCCTGCCCTGCAGCCTTCCGATCTCCCCGGCCAGCCTGAGCAATCGCCGTTCCAGACTCTCCGCCAACCGCTCCAGAGAGAATGCTCCGGTATCGTCCCAATAGACAAGTCGTTGATCCTCCGCCGCCTCCTTGTCCTCTTCCGAGCGTCCCGAACCGGCGTACAGCTCCTGCAGCCACTTCAGCTCCTGTTCCCACCACAGAATCTGCCTGGTCGTCAGGGAGGCGGCTTGCGCGCACCCGGAGAGCAGCTCGGACAGAAACCGCTTGATGTCGCTCCGGCTCTGTCCGGTCAAAATCATCCGCAGCTCCCGTTCCTCCTGCAGAAGCGACAGCATGCCCGCCGGCTCCGCGGTCTCCGCGTATACGCCGTCCGGATCGGGGCGCAGATGGTTGACGCTCTGCCGGACCTCCTCCGCCTCCTCGAACGCCTCCGCCATTCCGTGCGGGAAAAACCGGCGCGAGGAGAGCGCGATCTCAATGCGGATGCCGAAGGTGCGGAGCATCGTGCGGGCCAGCTCCCCGCAGAGCGCCTTCTCATCGCGCGCATCGAACAGCAGCAGCACGATCACGCCCTCTTCCGATTGGTAGCGGAAGGCCGTCCCTCTTCGCGGAAAGTCGAGCAACTCGCCGGCGACGTTCACGATCGAGAAATACAGCAGATCCTTCCTGTCCGAGAACGCCCGCTCGATGCGGCCCGCCCTCTCCTGGATCCGGCACATGCAGAGCGAATAGGAGCGGCCCTGCCAGAGCCTCCATTCGTCGCCCAGCAGTTCCTCGGCCTCGCCTGCGGGAATGGCCGCCGAACGGTCCACGGTCTGCGTCAGCAGGCTGTCCTTCAGCAGCAGCCTTCGCTCGTTCATCGCCCGGGCGTTGCCGAGCAGGGCGGCCGCCTTTTCGTTCTCCCGCTCCAGCTCTCTCAGCGCGTCTTTTAATCTCTCGTAGACTTCGGTCTCGTCGATCGGCTTGATGAAATAATCGAAGCCCCCGTATTCGATCGTCTTCTTCAGAAAAGCGTAATCCTCATAGCCGCTGATGACGATCGTCTTGTGCGGATACGGAAGCTCCCGGAGCAGTCTCAGCAAATCTACGCCGTCCTTGTTCGGCATCCGCATGTCCGTTAGAATGATCGTCGGCCTCTCCTGTGCGATGATCCGGTACGCTTCCTCTCCGTCCGCCGCCTCAAGCACCGTCGTTATGCCGAGAGAGCGCCAGTCGATGGCCATGCCTAGAAATTTCCGGGTGCGCCTTTCGTCGTCCACGATGATGGCCTTCATGTCCTCTCCTCCCCGATGCCGAACAACAGCGAACTGTCCCGTTCTTCCATCCGTTCCGGCAGCAGCAGCGTTACCCGAAACCCGCCGCCTTCGCCGTTTTCCATCTTCGTCTCCGCGGAATCCCCGTAGTAGAGCCGAATGCGGCGGAACAGATTGACCAATCCCACTTTGCCGTACGACTCATGCTGATCGGGCGGCCGATGCACCGCCTGCGTCACGCTCGCCATTTCCGCTTCGTCCATGCCCGGCCCGTTGTCTTCCACGACGATGCGAAGGCGCGGACCCTCCGCGGCTTCGACCTTCTCCACACGGATTGCGAGCCTGCCGTTGCCGGATTGGCGGTCGAAGGCGTGCTTGAAGTAGTTCTCCACCAGCGGCTGGATCGTCATCTTCGGCACGAACCAGCCGTCGTTGTGCCGGTCCGCCTCGATCTCGACGCTCAGCCGTTCCTCGAAGCGGTGCTTCTGCAGCTCCAGATAAGCTTGAACGTGCTCGATCTCCTTGACGAGCGGCACCGACTCTTCCTCGAAATCCATGCTGTAGCGCATCATCTTCGACAACGACCGGATCAGCCGGTACACTTCGAAATCTTCGTTCTCGTAAGCGAGCGCGGCCGTCGATTGCAGCGCGTTGTTCAGGAAGTGGGGGTTCAGCTGCGCCTGCAGCGTATTGAGCTGCTGCGTCTTGTTCTGAATCTCCAAATTGTATTCCTTGATCATCAAGGAGCGGATCGTCTCGACCATCGACTTGAACTGGTCTCCGACGATGCCGATCTCGTCGTTGCCAAGCCGGTCGAAGTCCACCTGCATATGGCCTTTCTTGATGTTGCGGATGTTGCGGACGAGCACCTGAAGCGGCCGGGTAATCTTGAACGAGACGAGCAGGGTAGCCGCCACGGCCAGCACCAGCGCCAGGCCGCCGATCCACAGATTCATCTTCACGATCTCGCGCGCATTCCGGTTCAACGTGTCGTACGGAATTTGCTTGACCAGCAGCCAGCCTTCGTTCGTCTGCTGAAGCCGGTTGTACACCATGATCCCCCGGAAACCGCCTTCCTCCCAGCTCCAGTGTCCGCTTGGGCGGTCCTCCCGTCTGATCCTGTCCAGCCAGTCGGCCGAAGACGGCATTTCCCCGGTATCCGAGGAACGGAACAGCGCTTCCCCCTCCGGGTTGAGCAGCAGAAACTCGCTTTTCCCCGGCACGTACAAGTCTCTGACCAGCTCGCCGATCTCCTTCGCGTCGATCGTAATCGTCAAGTAGCCGAGCACGTCGTCGCCCGGAATGTCCACGAAAGCCCGCCGGTACGTGAATTGCCGCCCTTCCGGCCGTTCCAGGGCGAAATGCCCCCGATACGGATTTTCCAGCGCCCTGGCGTAGCCGTCTTCGGCATCGCCTTCCTGCGTATACTGCCTCCACAGCGAAGGCGTGAGCACGAACGTCAGTCCCGACCGCCTCATATACAGCTCGACTCTCTGGATATTGGGACTCGAACGGATGACCGTCAGCAAAATATCTTTCACGCCCGCGGACAGCGTATCGTCGCGCGACACCTCCCTGCGGAACAGATTGTTCGCCGCCGCGTTCGTGTAGAGCGAGAGGCCGAGCTGGTCGATCCGCTTCAAATAGGCATCGATGTTGCGGTGTCCTTCGGACAGGAGATTAATGTTTTCCTGGAGCGTCTGCTCCGCGACGGAGCGGCTCGTCAGTTGGTAGTTGAACACGATCGCCACCCCGAACGGCACTACCGTCGCCAGCAGCAGAAGCGCGATCAGCTTGCTGCGGATGCTGAACCGTATGTCGGCCATCGGCTGCTCCCCCTGTTTCTTCGATGTCGTCCGCGCTCCCGGCGGGAAAAAGGCAAAACAAACCGTAAGCCCGAAGGCTTAAGGTTTGTTCCGGGGAAGCTCGTCGGCTCCCTATTTCTGACTCAAGTTTTTCCAGGCTTCGTCCATCTTCTCCAGCACGAGGTCGTAATCGAGCTTGTTGGCGACATAGCCTTGGACGAGCGCGTAAAACTCGTTGTACGTTCCGTCAGGCCATTGGTTAAAGCTCCACGGAACGGTTTTGCCCGCTTGCGAATATTTCACCACTTCCTGCGACAACGAGCTCAGGCCGTCGGCCGGAATGTTGTCGTAGGCGGGAATGAATTGGAAGTCCTTGGCCAGGTATTTCTTGCCGGTCTCGGAGCTGACCATCCAGTCCATGAACGTCTTGGCCGCTTCGATCGCTTTCGAATCCTTGTTAACCGCCCAGAACATCGGCGTGCCGACTTCGAGACGGTCCATCCGCTCGGCGTCGTCGTTGATCGGCACCGGCATCAGGCCGATGTTGCCGAGATCCGGATTCATCTGGCGCAGCGGCATTTCCGCCCAGTCCCCTTGATGGATCATCGCGACTTCTCCGTTGGCGAGCAGCGTTTCCTGCGTCTTGTAGTCCGTCGTAAGCGGGTTGGCATACCCGTATTTCAGCGTCAGATCGAGAAACTTCTTGTAATCTTCAAAGATCGGGTTGCCTTTCATCGCAGCCGTCCCCGTCGTCAGGTCCTGAAGGAACTGGTCCGGATCGTCCTGCTGCGCGAACGCGATATTCATCTGCTGCATGCCGAGAATCCACCATTCCCCGTAGCCGTTGCCGAACGGCGTAATGCCTGCCGCCTGCAGCTTCTCCGCCGCCGCTTCCAGCTCCGACAGCGTCTTCGGCAGCTCGGTAATGCCGGCCTTCTCGAACAAGTCCTTGTTGTAGACCAGACCGAAGCCTTGCAGATTGTAAGGCATGCCGAAGAGCTTGCCGTCCAGCGTCGCCGCTTCCTTCGCGAACGGAAGCGCGTGCTCGGCCCAAGGCTCCCCGGACAGGTCAACGATGCGCGACTGCCACAGGCTCAGCATCGACGGCCCGTCTACCGCGAAAATGTCCGGTCCTTGCCCGGCGGCAAACCGGGTTTTCAGATCCGACTTCCAATCGGCGCTGCCGCCGACGATGTCGTTGACGATTTTAATATCGGGATGCTCCTTCTCGAACTCCGCCGTCATGGCGTTGAACGGCTCGGCGATGTCCACCATGAAGTGAAACACGCGCACCTCCTGAATTTCTCCCGCCGCTTGGGACGGAGACTCCGCGCCCTGCGAGCCGCTCGCCTCGGGACTGCCGCTTCCCGATTCGCTGCCGCCGCCGCACCCTGCAAGCAGCCCCGCGATCAGCGCAGCCGAGGCCAAACCTGTCCAACGTTTGTTCATTTCTGTTCCTCCCCGATTTTCATTATAGAAGCGTATGTGAACCTTTTCCTATGGAAAAGAATGTCACCTTGGCGACTTGGCCTCTTCGGCCTTCTCAGCCTTTGACGGAGCCCGCCGTAATCCCGCGAATGATGAACCTCTGCAAGCCGAGGAACAACGCGACGATCGGCGTCATCGACATGACCAGCGTGGCCAGCGCCATGTCCCACTGCTTCGCGTATTGGGCGAAGAAGGAATAGAGCGCAAGCGGAATCGTGTACATTTTCGCCTGGTGCAGCACCATGACGGGAAGCAGGAAGTCGTTCCAGATCCACAAGCTGTTCAGAATGACCGCGGTCATCGTAATCGGCTTGAGCAGCGGGAACACGATTTTCCAGAATAGCCCCTGCATGCCGCAGCCGTCGATTATCGCCGACTCTTCGATCTCCGTCGGAACGGATTTGACGAACCCGTGGTACAGGAAGATCGTAAACGGCGCCCCGAGCCCGAAGTACAGCACGACCAGGCCCGGCAGGCTTCCGATCAGCTCCAGCTTGCCGCCGATCTGCATAAGCGGAATCATGATCGATTGGAACGGAATGACCATCGACGAGACGAACAGCAGCAGGACGATCTGGCTGCCTCTGCCCGCCCGCCGGGCCAGCCTCCAGGCGGCCATCGAGCTGAGCAGGACGATGCCGGCGTTGCTCAGGACGGTGACGAACGCAGAGTTGAACAGCACGTTAGGAAAATTCGTCGCCTTCCAGGCGCGGACGTAATTATCCGTGATGAACGCTTCCGGCCAATTGGCCGACCGGCTCATAATGTCCGGAAACAGCTTGAAGGAGTTCAGAACGACGAGATACAGCGGATACAGGAAGACAAGCGCGCAGACGACGATCGCAAGCTCTAGCAGCAGCGTTTTCCAGGAATAACGGTTTCCGACCATCTTACATCTGCACCTCCCGTCTTTTCGTCAGCGTAACCTGCAGCAGCGTAATGGCCGATACGACGAGGAAGAAAATAACCGCTTTCGCGCTTCCGAGCCCGTAACGATTGTTCTGGAACGCTTCGTTGTAGATGTTCATCGTGACCGATTCCGTCGAGTGGAACGGGCCTCCGTTCGTCAGCGACAGGTTCAGGTCGAACACTTTGAACGAAATCGAGAGCGACAGGAACAAGCACACGGTAATCGACGGCATGATTAGAGGAAGGATGATCCGAGTCAACGAACGGAAGCCGCCGGCTCCATCGATGCGCGCCGCTTCCATAATCGACGAATCCACGTTCTGCAGCGCGGAAATGTAGATGACCATCAGGTACCCGCTGATCTGCCAGACGAAGACGATCACCATTCCCCAGAACCCGGTCGAAGCGTCGCCGAGCCAGCTTAGCTTGAAGAACGACCAGCCCGTCATGTTCCCCAGAGATGGGAAGCCTCTCAGAAAAATGAACTGCCAGATGAATCCGAGCAACAAGCCGGCCAGAATGTTCGGCATGAAGAAGGAGACGCGCAGCACGTTCGTCAGCTTCAGATGTCGGGTAAGCGCCAGCGCGAAGCCGAAGCCGATCAGGTTGCTGAGCAGCAGGGAAATCATCATGAAGCGGAACGTAAACCAGAACGATCGCAGGAACCGGTCGTCTTGAGTGAACAACCGGACGAAATTGTCGAGTCCGACCCACTCCGCGTTGCCGCTGACCCCGTTCCAGGAGGTCAGGGAATAATAGAAGCCGAACAGAAACGGAAGCAAGGTCAGCGTGATAAAGAAGAGCAAGGCCGGTCCTATAAACACGGCGTCGTGGAAGAGCTTGATTCTGGTATTGCGGCCTGGCACCGGCTTTCGCCTCCTTCGTGTTTGTCCCCGGGCGCGGCACGGCAGCCGGGGCGTCTTACATGTATTCTAAGCGATGGGCGGCAAGCTCCGAGCGGTACGCATTCGACTGAAAAGGTGGAATAATCCGAGCTTTTTTTCGAACCGTTGAATACGCGAAGAGGCCGCCCCGTCCGGGCAGCCTCTTCGCAGGTTCGACTATCGTCTTTAATCGTACCGGATCACTTCGAAAATACGGCTTCCGCCGCGCCCATGACGCCCGCCCGGTCCGGCAGCGCGGCCGGAAGAACGACCGGCGGCGCAGTTAATACCGCTCGCCCGCGCTGCGCAAGCTCCCGAACGGCGCTCTCGAGCAGCAGCGAGCGGATACGGCTCAACCCTCCGCCGACGACGATCGGGCACTCTCCGAACAGTTGGAACAGATTCGTGCAGGCGATGCCCAAAGCCCGTCCGGCTTCGGTCAGCAGCTTCCGGGCAAGCGCATCCCCCTGGTCCGCCAGAGCGCAGATCCGCTCGACCGACACTCGGCTCCCGCCATCCGGGTTCGCCGATCCTCCCGCAGCCGCTTCGTAACGTTCGGTCAAGCCGAGCCCGGACACGTACCTCTCCAGGCAGCCCCGATTGCCGCACGCGCAGTCGACTCCCTCGGGATAGACGGCCATATGCCCGATATTCAGCGGTCCGCCCATCGGATTCCGGTAGACACCTTCCGGCTCGATCAAGCAAGCGCCCACACCCGTGCCGATGGCGACGTACAGGAAACGGTCGAACTCCGCAGCCGCGCCGCGGCGACTTTCTCCCAACGCCCCCATAACGACGTCGCTGTCCAGCGTAACCGGAACGTTCCACCTTTTTTGAAGCAGCGCGGCCAAGGGCACGTCCGACAATCCCAGGTTAACCGCGTACCGGACCTCGGTGCGCTCCTCGTTCAGCAGCCCCGGCACGCCGACGCCAATTCCGGCCAACGTCCCCTGCCCGGGAGCTTCGCGCAGTTGCGCGGCTATTTCGTCCGCCAGCCCCGGAACGTCCAGCGCGCCGCTTCCCGTTCTGGGCGTCGGGAAGGAGCGGAAGCCGACCAACATCCCATCGCGGTTCACGAATCCCGTCTTCACGTTGGTGCCGCCGATGTCGACGCCCAATGCCCATTCGATGCGGGACAAGGGCCCACGTCCTTTCAATGATAGTAATAATAGTGGTTAAGGGGATACGACGTCTCCAGTTCGTTAACCGGAGACAGATGCTTCAGATGCGGCGCGGAAAACCGCTGCCGGTATTGGGAAGCGGTCATTCCCTTCACGCTCATGAACGTCCTGTAGAAATAGTGCACGCTCTGGAAGCCGACCGAATAGGCGATTTCCGAGATGCTCCGTTCCTCCGTAACCAGCAGTTGGCACGCCCTGTCGAGCCGGCGCATCAGAATCGCCTTCTGCGGCGACATTCCGGTGTACTGCACGAACTTGCGGGTAAAATGCTCATGGCTCCAGCCGGCCTCTTGAGCCAGGCGGGCGACCGCAATCGGCTCTGTCAGATGGCGATCGATATAATCCAGCGCCTTCAGCACGGGAAGGGAATGCTTCGTATCGAAGATCGGCGCGAGCTTGGCGGAAGGCATCCCTTTAAGCCCTTCAAGCTCTGCCAGCGCCGAGAGCAGCAGCAGCTTGCAGCGCTCCTGCCACAGATACAGCTTTTTGCTGGACAGGAACAAAATCTGCCGGATGAGCTGGGGGACGAACGTCTCTTCGACGGAATGCAGGCAGACGGATTCTTCCGGCCGCTCTCCTTCGTCGGAACGCTCCTCGGCGATCCGGTCGAGATAGAAGGTAACGAACAGATGCCTGACCGGGTGCGTCTTATCGAATTCGTACGAATACGTCTCCCCCGGCGGCGTGATAATGACGCACGGTTTGCTGAGCACAAACGATTTGCCCGGGCTTACGTAACGGGTATCGGATCCGACCGGAAAAAACACGATCTGATAGCTGTCCAGACAGACCGGCCCGTACACCCAGCCCGGCTTCACGACGAAGTCGCCGGATCTGACGAATCGAATGCGGCTCAGCTCGGCGGCGGAAGGAATCCAATCCAACGACATGCACAGTCCCCCTCTTATGCCCTCATTGTACTACATTCCCTCCGCCGCCACGCCGGATCAAGCTTTTGGAAAATAACGGACTCTCGACTGGTAAGCTCTCGCCAAATCGGCGTTCCCTTCGGCTCCCGGTCCGTTGGCGCTTTGGAACATCGGCGGTTTCGCGCCCCGCGAATCGAGCAGCGAGACGACTTCGGCCACGATCATCTGCATGATCAGAATGCCCGTCAGCGTAGAGGTCGGGCCGAAGCGAACCGGGGAAGCGCCCGCGGTCGCAAGAGCCGCATCGCCGGGGACGCCGCAATTGTCGATGACCAGGTCAGCGACGTCCGCCAGCTTCAACCCGTCGCTGTGGCGCGACGAGACCGATTCGCTATGCCGTCTGCTCATGATCGCCACAACCGTCAAACCTTTGCGCTTGCAAGCCTGGGCGACCTCGATCGGAACGGCGTTGATCCCGGAATTGGAGACGACGACGGCGACCTCGCCCGCTTCCAGCCGATAACCGGAGACGAGAACTTCGGCGTACCCGTGCAGCCGCTCCATCTCCGTCGAACGCCCCACGTTCAGCTCCATCAGCGGAAATTCGAGCATGGCATCGACGCAGGCCAGCCCGCCGGCGCGGTAGAAGACGTCCTCGGCAACCATATGGGAGTGGCCGCTTCCGAATACGTGGAGAACGCCTCCGCGTTCGATGCTATCGGCGATCGCTTGCGCGGCCTGCCGAATGACCTCGATCTGGGTATCGGCAATCGCCTTGGACGTCGCCTGAACGGTCTGCCAATAGGAAAGTGCGGACATGAACGATAACCTCCTTGGTGCCGGCGATTACGCGCCGGCTTCGATAATGACGGAGCCTCCGAGGAACTTCGCGGGCACGACCAATTGTCGCCCGTCCGGTAAGAAGCCTGCTTCTCCGTTAATCGTAATGCGCTTGCCCTGGTACTCTTCCGGCACGTAGATCACGACTTTATCCGGACGATTGCGCTGCGGCAGGTCTATTTTCGCCCGGAGACCCCCTTCATGCCCGGACGCCTCGAAGCTCATCAAGCCGAACTCCGTCAACGCGTCGCGCACGCGCACTCCCTTCTCCAGCCATTCCGGCGGCAGGCCGAGACCGAGATGGATCGTCGCCCCCTCTTCGAGAATGAGCATGCGGCGAAGAAGAATCATATACGTCGCATGTCCGTAAATATGCGGCAAGGTGTCGTTCCAGGACAGGCGGTACTCGTAGAAAATACCTTCGGGAAATCCGTGCGTGGACGTGGTATGCTCCAGCATGGCGAAGAAGTGCTCGATTACTTTGCGGTAATCTCCCTGGATGAGACGGGTTTGCGTGATGTAGGTCGACATATACGGATGAATCGCCTTCATCGGCAGGTCGAGAATGAGCTCCGTCTGGCCGTTCCACGCGCATACGCCTTCGACGAATGACTGCTCGGCCCTGTCCATCGTGGCCTCGACTCTCGGATCGTCCTTGTCCACGATCGGGAACGGGAAGATCATCTTGATGTTGCTCCAATGCGTCCCCTTCAGCTCGTAACTCGGTGGAAAATAGTCCGCGCCCGCTCTGTCCAGTGCCCTCAGCACGCAGCCCAAGTATTCGTCAAAGGCTTCGTGGAATGCCGCGGCGTCTTCGGTCCGCCCCGCATGCTCGGCCAGCAGCGCGAAGCACTTCAGCCCCCGGAGGCTCCACAGATCGTAGCCGACGATGTGGGAGCTGCCGTCCCACAGACACTCGCCGTCGGCCAGCGAATTCGGCATCAATCCGTAGTACGGATCATCCTTCGGCAGATCCGTTTTGCGGCGCTTCAGAATCCATTCCGCAGCCCGCTTGAGGTCTGGGTACTTCAGTTCCAGCCATTCCCGGTTGCGGCTCAGCATGTAATATTGGTACAGCCCCCACAGCCCTTGTCCGGTGCCGTCCAGCTGTCCTTCATGGCTGACGAAGCCTCCTTCCTTGTCGATGCTGCGCTCCCAGAAGAAGGGCAGATTCTCGTCCGCTTCTTTCGTATAGTTGAACATCTGCATCGCGTAGTTGATGAACGCCGCGTCCCTCGTCCAGAACAGATCGTAGAACCCTTCCCCAGGGTGGATTTCTCCTCTGTCTCGGGTCATGAACGTATAGACGATGGAAGCCCTCAGCGTATTGAGCGCCTTCTCGTGCGGAATCTCAAACTGCGTCCCCCGGTCGAGGAACGTCTCCCAGAACGTCTCCACCTCCGCCCGGCATGCCTCGAACTCCTCGACCGTCCGCAGCGCTTCAACGTCCGGTACCGGCATATAGGGGATTCTCAGCTGCACGGACGCGCTCTCGCCCGGCGCGAGCTCGCAGGAGAACGTCGCCGCTGCTCCGTCGAAGGAAATGGAGATCGGGTCGTCGCCCTGCGCGGCCAGCACGATGCCGTTGCCGACGCTTGCGGTCGTGAACTCCCCGGCTCGACCGCGCTGAAGCGGCTTTCTCGTTACGCTGGACGGCGTGTAGTGCTGAGTCGCTTCGACGGCAAACGCGGCGGATCGGATTTGTTCCGACGCATTGCTGATCGTGAGACGGACGCAGTTCACGTAATTGTCCTCTTCCGTCTCCATGCCGTCCAGCGGAGCGCCTTGGAGCGATCCGGCGAACATCTCCGTCCGATAGCGGATCGCCTCGTCAACCAAGATGTCGGTCATGACAATCGGCAGATAACCTTTCTTCATGACCTTGATCACGTCCGCTCCGTAAGGCATCCAAGCGCCGTCCGCCGTCTGGGCGAACAGCGAGATTCTCCTTTTCTCTCCGACGTAGAGGGAGGATTCCGGAGAAACCCGCGTTCCGGTCGGATAATCTTTAAGGCCGATCAGCGTAAAAGAATTCGCGTAATATTCCGGCTCGTCGTACAGATTGCGATAATTGGCCCCTGTGTTCAAAATCATGGTTTCACGCCCCGTCTATGAATGGTGAAGTCACGTTCATTATCCCGTATCGGGCTTGGGGCGAACAATGCAGGGAACAGGCAGTTTTATGCACGCATTTGATTTTACAGGCGCAATGAACAAAGGCAGCACTCTCGTCTCCTTTCTCTGCTTTTGCCGCTATCCCCTTCCGTCAGTCCGTCAGCTTCTTCCCGCTCACTTTCCTCTCCTTTTGTCGCTATCCCCTCCGTCAGATCTCCCCATCATCACACCTCCCTTTCCTCCCTTTTGCCGGTATCCCTTTCCGTCAGTTCGTGCTATCTCTCACCTTTCATACTCTGCGCCTTTTGTCGCTATCCCTTCCGGTCAGTTTACGCCACACCCGTCCAACACTTTTTCGTCCCGCTTTGCCGATATCCCCTCCGGTCAGTCCACTCTATATCTGTCCTACCGCTTTTCGCTCCGAGCTATCAGGATAAAGACAAAAATAGAGGTATGTCCGATCTCTCAGGAGGCGTACGACCAACCTGATTGAACGGGATACCGGCAAAGAAAGGGAAAGCAGCTATGTACCTATTCAAATGCGGCGCAGAAAAGCTGAGTCGACGGGATACCGGCAAAAGAGCGGAAAAGGCGCAACGTACCTATTCAACATGCGTGCAGACAACCTGACTGGACGGGATACCGGCAAAAGAGGCGGAAAACGATAAATCGCCAAAAAGAAGCTGCCCCGCAAGTCCCGGCAACCGAAATTGCCCTTCAAGACTTGCGGAACAGCTCCGCGTCTATCGATTCAATAAGGATTTTTCCGCACGTTCAGCACATCCGCCAGGAACGCCAGCGTCAGACCTTGGCCCCAGCCCTGGATACGCTTGTCCGGCACGCCCTTGTAGCCGTCGGCGTTCTGCATGACTGCCGTGCCGGCGGACACCCCCGTTACCGTGCCGTCCTCGGTAATACGAGCAAGAATGCCGTCGATGGAGCGCTGCGTATATTTGTTGTACAGCCTTCCCTTGGACAGCAGCGCAGCCGCGATGCCCGCCGAGCCCGACGTCTCCAGCGGAGAGGTCGGATCGTCGAGGATCGTGTGCCAGAGGCCGGACGACTCGTCCTGCAGCCGGACAAGCGCGCTCAACTGATCGCGCAGCGAGCCTTCGATAATCATGAAGTTCGGCAGGTCGACCGGCACGATGTCCAGCGCCCTTGTCATCGTCAGCGCCGCCCAGGAGTTGCCGCGAGCCCAATGCACGCCGGACATGTGGTTGCCCGCGATATTGTCCCAGCCGTGGTAGTACAGGTTCGTACGCGGGTCCTGCAGCACGTTCTCATGCCCGTGATACTGCCGCAAGCCGTCATTGAAATAATCTTCGCGATTCAGCAGCTTGCCGATCCGCAGCAGGAAGTAGCCTGCCATAAACATCGTGTCCACCCACGCCTGCTCGGGGAAGTTGTACGTCTCCGAGTTGACCGTGTGCTGGAAGATGCCGTCCCCGAACCGCGGAGCGTCGTGCGTCAGAAACTCCGCCATCTCCTTCGCCGTCTCGATGTATCGTTCATCCTTCGTCGCCTCGTATAGCGTGAGTAAGGAATGGCCGACCGACACCCCGTTGACCGACAGCTTGGGCAGGCCATCCTCCCTATTTTCATCCACCCAGGCTTTGACTCGTTCCAGATACTCCGCCTTCCCCGTCGCCGCGTAAGCCTCGCACACTCCGTAGAACGCGACCCCTCCGGGCCAATCCCAGCTGAAATCCATACGGAACGTCCGCTCGACCACCCGGTCGATCGCATCTCTGATTTCGTCGTCGTTAAACTGCAATGCTGGCATATCGTCTGCTCCTCCCAATGTAGATTACCCCTTCAAACCGCTTGTGCTGATACCGTCGACGATGTACTTCTGGAAGATGAAAAAGATCACGAACACCGGTACGAGAGACAACGTCGACATCGCGAACATTCCACCCCAGTTGTTGAGCGACTCCCCGTCCAGGAACAGCTTGAGCGCCAGCGACACCGGATACAGCTCGGGCTGGTTCAAGTACAGCAGCGGGTGGATGAAGTCCTCCCACGTCCAGTAGAAGGAGAAGATCGCCGAAGTCATCATCGCAGGCACGATCAGCGGCAGAATGACCTTGAAGAAAATGCCGTACTTGCTGCACCCGTCGATTTTGGCCGCTTCGTCGAGATCCGCGGGCACCGTCCGGATGAACTGCATGATCAGGAAAATGAAAAACGGAATGCCGAGAAACTGCGGCACGATCAGCGGCTTGAACGACTGCAGCCAGCCGAGTTCCGAGAACATGATGTACTGCGGAATGATCGTCACGTCGCGCGGCAGCATCAGCGTCAGCATCATGCACCCGAACCAGAAGCCCCGTCCGAAAAACGGAATGCGCGAGAACGCGTAAGCGACGAGAGCCGAGCTGCACACCGCCCCGATGGTCGACAGGCTGACGATGATGAACGAGTTTTTGAAGAACGTGCCGAACGAGTTGCCCGCGAAGCCCGCCCAGCCGGAGGCGTAGTTGCCCCATTCGAGACTGCTCGGAATCAGGCTGTACGCCGTCGTGAAAATTTCGTCGTTCGGCTTGAGCGAGCTGGCGACCAGCCACAAAATCGGATAGATCATGCCGAGCGCCAGAAGGCCGACCAACAGGTGATAGAAGACGGTTTTCCATTGTCTGCGCGAGATCGCCATGTTATCTATCCCCCTTCGATTCGTAGTGGACCCAGTAGCGCGAGGACTGGAAGATGAGCAGCGTCACGAGACCGATGGCGATCAGCGCCACCCAGGCCATCGCGGAGGCGTATCCCATCTCGTAAAACGTGAATGCCCGCTTGTACAAGTACAGGGAGTACAGCAGCGTTTCGTCGAGCGGTCCGCCTTCGCCGCGCGAGATGATGTAGGCCGGCGTAAACGTCATGAACGCGGAGATCGTCTGCATGATCAGGTTAAACAGAATAATCGGGCTGAGCAGCGGCAGCGTGATCTTGAAAAACTGCCGAATCTTGTTCGCGCCGTCCACGCTCGCTGCCTCGTAGTAGTCCTTCGGGATGTTCTTGAGCCCCGCGAGGAAAATGAGCATCGACGAGCCGAACTGCCAGACGGACAGGGCGATCAGCGTCCATAGCGCGGTGCCGGGATTGCCGATCCACGATGTGCTGGATTCGATGCCGATCAGACCGAGCGCGGAGTTGACCAGTCCCTTGTCTCCGAACACCTGCGACCACAGGATCGATACGGCCACGCTGCCGCCGATCAGGGATGGCAGGTAGTACGCGGAACGGTACAGCCCGATGCCCGCGATCGCCTTGTTCAGCAGCATCGCCACGCCGAGGGCGAAAGCGAGTCTGAGCGGCACGCTGGCAAGCACATAGTTCAGCGTGACGGAGATCGACTTGGCGTACTTCTCGTCGTCGGTGAACATTTTGGTGTAGTTATCGAAGCCGACCCAGCTCGGCGCCTCCAGCAGGTTGTAATTCGTGAACGAATAGTAGAGCGACGAGAAAACCGGGTAGACGATAAACAGCAGAAACCCCAGAATAAACGGGGCGGCGAACGCATAGCCGACCACGTGGTCGTTCTCTCGCAGTTTCATGGTTTCAGCTCCTTGGACGATAGTCGGGTGCAGGCTTGACCGGCCTTGGCCGGCACGTAGCGTAGGTAAACGTTTGCTTATATGCTTATTATGAAGCCCGAAAACGCACATCTGAAGGCAAAAAACCGTTGTTTTTGTTCAATTAGCCGACATCGTGGAAGCCTCGGAAAGGAGAAGGCGGCGAAGAAAAATAAGCTGCCAGGCCCGGTTTGATCGGGCAACGAGGGCTTTTTGCAGGGAACGTTAACAGGTTTCTTCGAACATCTCGGGCGGGAAAGAGGTTTTTTGCGGAGCGTTAGCAGGTTTTCTAGAACATCTCGGGCGGAAAAGGGGTTTTTTGCGGGGCGTTAGCAGGTTTTCTAGAACATCTCGGGCGGGAAAGAGGTTTTTTGCGGGGCGTTAGCAGGTTTTCTAGAACATCTCGGGCGGAACGGAGGTTTTTTGCGGGGCGTTAGCAGGTTTTCTAGAACATCTCGGGGCGGACGGAGGAATGCTGCAGGGGGGGATAACAAACCGGGCCCGCGGAAGCCGCGAGCCCGATCAAACAAGAAACCCATTTTAGTTTTTGGAGAGTATTTTCGTCGCTTCCTCGCGGAACTTGGCCGCGCCTTCTTCGACGGTCAGCTTCTTGTACAGAATTTGCTCGGCCGTATCCTTGAGCAGCTTGTCGACCTCGACGGCGCCGACCGGGTTCGGAGGGTCCATCTGGCTGCTGTTCTGCTCGGCCCATGCGACGTAGTCGAACACCTTGGCCTGCTCCGGAGTCAGGTCCGGCTTCAGCGCTTCCTTCACCTTGGAGGAGACCGGAACGCCGCGCTCGCCCATGATGATCTTGTTCGCTTCGATGTTGTTGACCCAGAAGTCGATGAACTTCGCCGCTTCTTCCTTCACCTTGGAGTTTTTGGCGATCGAGAAGTACATGCTCGGCTTCAGGAACAGAGCCTTGTTCTCGTTCCAGCCCGGCACCGGCAAAATTTCGAACGGACGCTTCGCCACCGTGGAGGACAGAATATATTGGTTCGACCAGCCCCACGTGCTGACCGCGTTGCCCATCTCGAGCTCGCCGTCCTCCGGCGTGCCCTTCTTCTGCGCCAGCTTGTCGAGGGACAGCAGATAGCCGTTGTTGTACCATTCCTGATATCTCGTGTAGAAATCGATGAAGAGCTGATCGTCGGTATAGCCCAATCCTTTGCCGTCGGCCGCGTACATGTGCTGGCCTTTGCCTCTCAGATAGAACGGGAAGAATACGTCGTGGCGAAGATCCGCCGTCAGCAGCTTGCCTTGCGACTTCATGACCGGGCCGAGCTTCGTGAAGTCATCCCAAGTCCAATCTTCGTTGGGCATCGTGCCGCCCGCAGCTTCCAGCATCACCTTGTCGATGACGGCCAGCAGCGCGTTGGAGCCGAGGTTCATCGCGAACAATTGGTCGCCGAGCTTGCCGCCGGAGATGGACGCCTCGCTGATCGAGCTGACGTCGATCGTGCCGTTCTGCGTGTAAGGAGTCAGATCTTCCAACTGACCCCGGCCGCCGTATTGCGACAGATAGGAGATATCCATCTGGATGACGTCCGGAAGATTGCCGGCCGCCGCGTTAGGCGCGAGCTTCTTCCAGTGGTCGTCGAATGCGGCGTATTCCGGCTCGATCGTCACGTGAGGGTTCAGCGATTCGTACAGCTCGATGACCTTCAGCGTGTAATCGTGACGGGCCTGGCCGCCCCACCAGGCGACGCGCAGCTTGACCGGATCTTTGCTCTCGCTGGCCGACGCGGACGGGGATGCGTCCGCCGAGCCTGCGGGAGACGAAGCCGGAGCGGAGCTGGCCGCTTCTTTATCCTTGCCGGAGCCGCAGCCGATCAGGCTGATGACGAGAGCGAGCAGGACGATACCGGTTAATGCTTTTTTCATTTCTAAATCCTCCCCTGTGAGTCGGTTGAGTTGTTAGTGCTTACATTTCCTATTATCATCGGGGCGGATCGAAATCGTAATGCAAAAAACCGTGCTGTTTGTTCAAAAAGCAGAGTTGTCCGCCTGCTTGGCATACTCGGAAGGGGTGCAGCCCATCTGCTTCTTGAACACCTGGCTGAAGTACTGGGGATTGTCTCCAAAACCGAGCATTTCGGCCATCTCGAAAATTTTGATCTCGGGATTGGCGGCCCACAGCTCCGTCGCCTTCTTGATCCGGGCTTTCACGACATAGTTGGAAAATTTCTCCCCGGTCTCCTTCTTGAACAGCTTGCCGAGATAGTCCGCGTTCATGTACAGCATCTCGCCGGCCACCTGGTTCAGCGACAAGTCCGAATTGCCCAGCTGCTCCTCGACGATGTCCATCATCTTGCGCACGATCGACGTAATCTTAACGACGTTGCGCTCGTAATGGAACTGCGCCAGCTCGCGTACCGTCTCCTCGAGCACCGCCTGCATCGCCTGCAGCGTGTTCATTCCCGCCAGTTCCGCCAGTTGGCGGTAATACCGCTCCATCCGCTGCGGATCGCCGAGCCGGATGAGGGAGACGAACTGCTGGACGACATGAGACTTGGTCAAGTCGATGTCCGCTTGCCCCCGCTTCAGCTCCCGCATCAGATCGGCCAGCGCCTGCTCGGCCTCTTCTCTATGGCCGGACTGCACCGGCATCGTCAGCCGTTCCGCGTCGAAGGAGAACGCATCGAGCTGTTCCCGCTCCGGCTCCCCGGTATCCTTGCTCGTAATGACGCCGCCTTCTCCCAGATAGAACCGGTAATTCAAGCAGCTCAGCGTCTCCCGGTACAGGCTTCTCGCCTGCGTGATCCGGTCCGGCTCGCTGAGCGCGATCGTGGCGTCCATCTTGTAATAGCTCTGGAAAATGGCGCGTATCCGCTCCAGCTTGCGAAACAGCTCTTCGAGCGGAAGCGCGTCTTCGATCAGAATGAGCACATGGTCTCCGATCGTCGTGCCGAGCAGCGTCGTCTCGAGCAGGTCTTCGGCGATATTCTTGATTGCGAACAGATGCTCAAACTCCACGCTTGTCCCTTCAGCCTGGAACAGCAGCAGGCGGACGGGGCGCTCGATCTCGAACCGGAACAGCTTCCGGTAATAGTCCCAATCGCGACTGCCGTACGTCTTGTTCGTAACGAACTCCTTCAGCACCTGCTCCTTGACGTGGGGCATCACCTTGGACAGCTCCTGCTTCATGTCGCTGACGAACCGTTCGCGGCGCTCGTCCGCCTCCAGCTCGCCGACGATCTCGGTCAGCGCCTCGGCAATCTTGTGCTCGTTGGTCGGCTTCAGCAAATAATGCTTCACCCCGTACTGCATCGCCTTGCTCGCGTAGTCGAATTCCCCGAAGCCGGACAGCAGCACGAAGCGGACGCCGGGACAGTCCCGGTGAACCGCGGCAACCAGCTCCAGACCGTCCATTCCGGGCATGCGGATGTCGCTGACGACGATATCCGGAGCCAGCTCCCGGATGCGCTCGTAGGCTTCGACCCCGTTGGGCGCCGTACCGATCAGTTCGGTGCCCAGAGACGTCCAATCGATCATTTGCGAGATGCCGTCGAGGATGATTTTCTCGTCGTCGACGAGCAGCACCTTGTACATTCCCTATTCCCCCTCTTCGCGCGGCAGCGCCACAATGACGCGAGTTCTGCGTCCCGGCTCGCTCTCGATCCGCAAGCCGTACCGCTCTCCGAACGCCAGCTTGATTCTCTCGTCGATGTTCAGCAGTCCGATGCCTTTGCCTCTGGCCTTTAACTCGCCGCTTCGGAGCCGCTCCAGCGTATCCTCCGGCATGCCGGGGCCGTCGTCTTCCACGGAGACGAGCAGATCGTCGTCCGACAGCTCCGCGCGAACGACGATCCGGCTCTTCCCGATCGTCGGCTCGAGCGCGTAGTGGATCGCGTTTTCCAGCAGCGGCTGAAGCGTCAGCTTCGGCAACCGCAGGCCGAGCAGCTCGTCCGGCACATCCAGCTCGAAGATCAGACGGTCGTCGAAACGGTATTTCTGAATCGTCACGTAGCTTTCCACTACTTCCAGTTCTTCCCCAAGCGTCAAAATTTCTTCCTTCATGCTGATGGAGTTGCGCAGTAGGAACGCCAGGGATTCCACCATGCTCGAGATTTTCGATTGTTTATTGACTTTGGCGATCCAGTTAATCGACTCCAGTGTGTTATACAGAAAATGCGGATTGATCTGCGCCTGCAGCGCCTTGAACTCCGTCTCTTTGATCAGCAGTTGATTCGCGTAATTTTCGGTAATGAGCGTATTGATCCGTTCGACCATCAGCCGGAACGTGCGGTGCAGCAGCCCCATCTCGTCCATCGACAGCGCAGACTCTTCCGCCGAAGGCAGATGCGCTTCCGCGAAATTCCCTTTCTCGGCCAGCTTCATGCGCGCGATCAGGCTGTCGATCGGCCGGGTCAGACTGCGCGAGAAACGGATGCCGAGCGGAATCATCAGCGCGAAGATGGCGATGAAGACGATGACGACCAGTTCCTTGATGAAAATGACCCGCTCGAAAATCTGATTAAACGGCGTAATGTTCAAATACGTCCAGCCCGTTCCCGACGAGCGCGTATAAGAGATAAAATACGTATGGCCCTCGAACTCCTGAGTGAAATAGCCTTTGGAGGAACGGAGCGAGCCGAGCACCTCTTGAGGGCTGAACAGAGGCTCCTGCGGGTAGATCACCTCTTCGCCGGCGAACAGAATCAAATCCCCTTCGGTGTCCGAAACCTGCTGGGCGATTTTGCCGATGTTCACGCGGATGAGCAGCGTGCCGAGAAATTCCAGATCGAAGTTCGTGTTGCTGAACGAACGAATGTCGCGGGCGGAAATCAAAGCGGCGTCCGGCGCCTCCGGGAAAAACCAGCGCATATCCCCTTCCGCTTCGCGGGTCGCCTGCTGAATCCGCTCGATTTTGCCCGGCTCGACGCGAGTCACATTGCCCGCTCCGTTCTCGGCGCCCCGGGAATCGAACAGTTGAATCGAATAGATCGAGGGCTCGGAGCCCGCATACGTGAGCAGTCGATCGATTACCTTCTGCCGAATGATGTGCAGGTCGTATTCCGAGTCGGAGTTTTTGATCGCCAGGAGCTGACTCTGAAGCTGAATGTCGGCGATAATGTCGTACGACATCTGCTCGATGCGCTCCAGCTTCGTCTCGATCGCCGCGGAGGACAGATTGAGCACCTGCGCCGACTTGTCGTACAGCTGCCGGTCGTAGATCGAGAAGGCGTACTGCTGCACCAGGAACGTAAAGGCGAAAGTGACTGCTATGATGCTCGCGATGAGCACCGACAGCTTGTTTCTGATTTTCATATGCCGAAACGATCGGAATACCGTCCGCATCATCGCTCTCCGCCTCCGTATCGTTCAAGATGAACTCGTGAAGAAAGTATGCCATCCCGGACAAGCGCTGTAAAGCGGTTGCACGGCGGCGGAACAATCAACGCAGGTACATCGTCAGAGGCCACAGCCCCGCTTCGCGAATGCCTTCGGCAATGAGTTCCGCCATCCGAATAGCCCCTTGCTCTTGAAAATGCGTGTTGTCCTCGATCCCGCCGGCAAAGTTCGCGAACTCTCCCGGCGCGCCGTGCATGAACAGCGCGCTCGACGCCTCCGGACCGAGCTCCTCCAGCAGCCGCTTGGTCTTGCCCGCCAGGTCGATCAGCGGAACTCCGCGCTCCTCCGCGAGCTTCCGGACGGCTTCCGGATACCGCCCGTGCGTATCCCGCAGCGTTCCGTCCTCTTCAAAATACCGCCTCTGCGCGGAAGTGACAAGAACAGGACGAGCGCCCTTCTCCAGGGCATCCTCGATATATTTTCCCAAAAATTGAACATAAGTCGTGTCCGGATCGGTATGCCGCGCCTCGTCCGTCTTCTGGTCGTTATGGCCGAACTGGACGAACACGTAATCGCCCGGCTTGATCTGACGCAGCGCCTCGTCCCATCTTCCTTCGCCGATAAAGCTGCGCGAGCTTCGGCCCGACGCCGCGTGGTTGACCACGATGACGTCGTGCTTGAGCAGATGAGGCAGCATCTGTCCCCAGCCCGCGTAAGGATAGCCGTCGTCGGGCTGGTCCGCGACCGTCGAGTCTCCGACCAGATGCAGCGCGATCGCATCCGGAGCCGCCGCGATTTCCAGCCAATTGATTCTCGGCGCCGGCCCCGAAAACTTCAGCTCCAGCCTGCCGCCGCGAACGCGGACGCCGACCGTCTCCCGGGCGAACTGTCCGGAAGGAACCCGCCGTCTGAGCAGCAGCAATCGCCCCGGAGCTGCCTTGAGCGTCGTGCACGCCGGCAGCGTCCAGTCTCCCATTCCGAGCGTCACCGTATAATTGCCGTCAGGCAAGTCTACGCGGAACGCCGCCTCCGCGGGAATGATCAGATCCCGCCACGGCCTGCCGGGTTCTACCCGGTCTCTCGCCGTCACAGCGCCGTCTCCCGCGAATCCGTAGCCGAGCTCCTCCGTATAGCTGCAATCCGCCGTCGTCTTGATCCAGCCGGACTCGGCCTCCCCGACGCCAAAATCGAATTTCCAACCGGTACAAGCCATATGCGCGCACCTCCGTCACTTTACTTTTCACTATAAAGGAAAACCCGGAAAACCAAAGATCGATTTTCCGGGTTTTTTGTTTAAAAATCAGGGGCTCTCCGGGCTTGCCGAAATTTGGCGTCTCATCGAACGCCGACGGCTTTTTTGCGTTATTGACACCTCTCCTCGACTGGATTAAACTTAAACTAAGTCTAAATTAAGGGGATGAAGGCGATGAGGAAAGCGGGGGCGATGACCGTGCAGCGGAAAACGATCTACGATCTGCTGACCGCGGCCGACGATCATCCTACGGCATCGGACATTATCGAGCGATTAAAAGCCGGCGGACACAGCTTCGCATATGCGACCGTGTACAATACGTTGAAATATTTGACGGACGAGGGACTCATCCAGGAGTTGAAGCTCGAAGGGGATGCATGCCGCTACGACGCCCGCACCGAAGAGCATCAGCATATCGTGTGCACGGCTTGCGGCAAGGTGGACGAAGTATTCGTCCCGACTCCGCCGGAGTGGCTGGAGAAAATATCGGACGAAACCGGATACCATATTACGAACGAGCAGTACGTGTTCAAGGGAGTGTGCCGAGCATGCAGCAGCGCGAACAAATATTGATAGAGGACGCAATTCCAGCCGACGGCTTCATGTCCGACGAATTGCCGGGCGAAGGGGAATACTGCGAGATTACCGACCGCATTCTGATCGTCAGCCCCCGCCCTGCAGCTCTGAGGACGCTCGTCGCCGAGCTCGCCCACAGATGCTACGACGTCCTGCTTCTGCATCATGCCGACGATCCGCTGCTCGCCATGATCCAAGGCAACATCGTGCTGATGGATCGAACTGTGGAGCCTCCTTCTCCGGCTTCGGCCGCAGCCTGGACATCCGACGGTTCCTCTCCCGTGCTGGCTCTCGTGAACGACGCCGCGGCTGCGCGGCCGGGTGAAGAGGCGGTCGTCTGGCCGGGACCGATCGATCAAGTGATCGCGAAAATCCTGCAGTTGTCGGTGAAGCACGCAGCGTCGTCCGAGCCTTCCAGGCTGCTGACGTTCAAGGACATCGTGCTCGATCCCGACCGCATGACCGTTACGCGCCAAGGCTCGCGCATCGACTTGACCAAGACCGAATACGACCTGCTGAGATCGATTCTTGCCGCCGGAGGCAAAGTGATGACGCGGCAGGAGTTAATGAACGAAGTGTGGGGCGAGACGTATTTCGGAGGAAGCAACGCGATCGACGTTCACATCCGCAGCCTGCGCAGCAAGCTGGAGGACGATCCGAAGCAGCCGACCTACATCGCCACCGTAAGAGGCGCTGGCTACCGTCTGGCCGACTTGTAAACGCAAGGACCGCTGCATCCGATCGCAATCGGAGACAGCGGTCCTTTTTGGCTTACGAGAACTGGCCTCACGCAGCCGGCGTCTGTCTAGACAAAAGGCGCCAGCTTATCCGGGTTGCGGATAAAATAAAGGGTGCTCAGCTTGCCGCCCTCCACATGCGCAAGGCCGATCGTATCCGGTCCGGACGGCGTGCGGAAAAGAAGACCGGGCTGTCCGTTGATGTCGGCCAGTCCGTACGTAAATCCGCTGTCCGGGCGGGCGATTTGCTTGGCGAGACCGAGCAGGAACCGGGCGACGGGCGCAGGGGCGCGGATCGGTTGAACGGCCGCAACCACTTTGCCTCCGCCGTCGGACACGAGCTCTACGTCATTGGCCAGCATCGCGACGACCGCATCGACGTTCCCGGATTCGAGCGCCTCCACGAACCGCCTCACCCATTCCTCGCTGGCCGCCTCCGGCCGGACCGGCTCTTCGGGCGAGATGCCCATTTTGCCGCGGGCACGGCTGATCAGCTTGCGGCAGGCGGGTTCGCTCTTGCCGACGATGTCGGCGATCGCGGCATAGTCGAACCCCATCGCCTCCCTGAGCACGAAAGCGGCCCGTTCCGCGGGCGACAGCTTCTCCAGAAGCACCAGCATGGCGTACGACAGCAGCTCGCCCCTCACGATCGCCTCCAGCGAATCGTCTCCCTCCGTCGGAACCGGCTCCGGCAGCCATTCGCCGAAATACCGCTCCCGCCGCTTGCGCGCCGATTTGAGCAGATCGCGGCACCGGTTCGTCACCATTTTGCACAAATACGCCTTCGGTTCGGCCAGCCGCTCCGGCTCGATCTCATATATTTTCACAAACACGTCCTGCACCGCGTCTTCCGCGTCGGCCACGGTGCCCGTCAGCTGGTAAGCCAACGTAAACAGCAGCCTTCTGTACCGCTCATAAAGTTCCTGCATGCCTTCTCCTCGCCTCCGTCCAGCCAGCCTATCGTCGGCGCGCGTCCGGCTTACTTGATCAAGCTTGCCGAGTCCCAAGTGTACTTGCGGACTTTCCAGCCCAGCTTGCCGGTCAGCACGATATCGAGCCCCCACTGCCGCGTCCATACCATCCCTTGCTCGGGGCCGAGCCCGAAGCAGAACACATCCATGTACGACTTGTGAACCGGAGCGGACCGACCGGCCGCATCCGCCGCCATGACTTTGATCAGCCGGGGCACTTGGCCGATCGCTTCCTTGCACGTCTTGCCGTCGATGCGGCCGGTTTCGGGATCGACGATCCGCGCGTTGTCGCCAATCGCGTACACGCCTGGAAACCCCGCTATCCGGTAGCTACCGTCCACCTCGATATGGCCGTCCGCGGTGACCGGCACGCCAAGCTCCCGCAAGCCCGGATTAGGCAGCAGTCCCAGCGTCCAGACGCACAAGCCCGCCTGTTCGCTGCTGCCGTCGGACAACGTCAGCGTCCCCTGGCGCTCGCTCAGCACCTTGACGCCGTGCCGCACCGTCACCCCTTTGGCGACTAGCGCGTTTTCCAGCTTGCTCCCCACTTTGGCCGGACCATCCTGAAACAGCCGCTTATTCGCATTATACAGCACGATCCGCGCTTCGCCCGCATTCAGTCCGAGCCGCTTGGCATCCGCACGAACGCCATGCGCCAGCTCGGCCGCCGTCTCAATGCCGCTGATGCCCGCTCCGGCAACCGCGATCGTCAGCAGCTTCTCCCTTTCGGCGGGATCGTTCTCCTTCGCCGCTCGAAGCAGATTGCTCTGCCACGCTTCGCGAATACGTTTCGCGTCGTCCAATCCGCCCAGAGCGATGCCTCCCTGTTCGGGCTTCGGCCGACGGACGACGCTGCCCGCCGCCAGCACAAGCCAATCGTACTCTATCTCGCCTTCGCCGCCCTGGGTATCCTTGTAGATCAGCCGCTTCTCCGAAGCTTCGATTTCCGTCGCTTCCCCTTGGATCAACTGCACGCCTTCCGGAAACATTTTCGAGAACGGAATCGTAATATCCTCTTCGCCCGCCGCAGCCCGAAACAGCAGCACCTTGCGCAGATGGTACGCATTTTTGTCCATCAGCACGATGCGCAGCGATCGTCCGCCCGCCTCCTCCGGATAAGCTTTCAGCAGCCCCTTGACCGTATTGACTCCCGCATAACCTCCGCCTACGACGACGCATGTTATCGGCTTCATCTCCACCACTCCTCGTTATGTTGTGTGCATATAACGACGAGGTCGACGGTTTTGTGACCGGGGCGATTGATTTTTTTCGACGAATCATTCCGGGGGCGGGAGAGCAAAGTAAATTCATGCGCAAGAAAGGAGGAAAGCCCGTGTCCAAACAGCAAGGTCACGCAACCAAAAACACGAGGACGAAAACGTCCGACAAAAAGGGCAATTCCAACTCATCTAAATCCTAAAAGGGAGGTACGATCGCGATGGCGGGAAGAAACAACAAGCCGGACAACGACGGTCCGGCCAGCAGTCCGAGCCAGCTCGGACAGTTCGGCAGCAAGCTGGCGTCGGAGAACGAGGAAGAATTTCAATCGGCTCTGGAGCAGGCTTGCGACAACGCCGAGGAGCCGGATCACTAGCGTTAATCGGCCGAGAACCGTTCGATGCTTCGGACGAGATTGTCGCGCGCCCACCGGACATGGTTCCGGTCGACGATGCGTCCCGATTCCTGACCATCAAAAAAAACCGCTCCATAAGTCATCATTGCAACCAATGATGACTTATGAGACGGCTTAGTGTTTGTCAAGCCTCGATTAACGAAGCTTCCGCGTTTTCCAGGAACCGTTCGCAATCAAGCGCGGCCATGCAGCCCGTGCCCGCGGCGCTGATCGCCTGGCGATATTTGTTGTCCTGCACGTCCCCGCAGGCGAATACGCCGGGAACGTTCGTCTCGGTCGAGCCCGGCTTGACGATCAGATAGCCGGTTTCGTCCGTTTCCAGCTGACCGCCAAGAAACTTCGTGTTCGGCGTATGGCCGATGGCGACGAACAATCCGTCCGTGGCGATCGTCTCGTCTTCTCCGGTCTCGTTGTTTCTCACCTTCAACCCGGTCACGCCCAGAGGTCCGCTCTCGACTTCCAGCGGCGTGCGGTTCAGGCTCCAGCTTATTTTCGGATTGCTGCGGGCGCGATCCTGCATGATCTTCGACGCGCGCAGATCGTTGCGGCGGTGGACCAGCACGACTTCGGAAGCGAACTTCGTCAGGAAATGCGCCTCTTCCATCGCGGAATCCCCTCCCCCTACGACGATAATCTTCTTTCCGCGGAAGAAAAAGCCGTCGCAAGTCGCACAGGTGCTGACGCCCCGTCCGACGTTATCCTTCTCGCCCGGAATACCCAAGTATTTGGCCGAAGCCCCGGTAGAAATAATGAGCGTCTCCGCCTTCAGCTCCCCCAGACCTTCCACCGACAGCTTAAACGGACGCTCCGACATGTCGACGCTGTTCACCCAGCCCGAACGGAATTCGGCGCCGAACCGCTCGGCCTGCTTGCGCATATTCTCCATCAGCTCCGGACCCATAATGCCTTCCGGAAATCCGGGGAAATTTTCCACTTCCGTCGTTGTCGTCAACTGTCCGCCCGGCTCGGGGCCCTCGATGACGAGAGGGTTCAGATTGGCGCGGGCCAAGTAGATAGCCGCGGTCAGTCCCGCGGGGCCGGTGCCGATAATAATCGTTTTATAAGCGCTCATCTTAACTCTCACTTCCTTATAAGTTTCCTAGTATGACTAAAAGGATACCATCCCCGCGCCGGAACGTCATGAAGGAAAGATGAACGTTAGATGAAGGTTTCATGAAGACGGCGAATAGGAATCGAAAAAAAGTCCCGCACGTCGGCATGCAACGCGCGGGACTTTTCTGTATGCGTGTGATCGGCCGTTACGGACGCACCAGAGTGCCGTCGGATTTGCGGTCGAGCTTGTAGGGCTGGTGGTAGCTTTTCCTCGACCAGTCGTCCCCGAGCAGCAGCGCGGCTTTCGCCTCGTCGAGATCGATGCCGAGACCGGGCCGGTCGTTGACGTAGAGATAGCCGCCGCGCCGCTCGATTGCTCCCGGGAAAGCCTCCCTCTCCTCCGGACGGAAATGGTTGATCTCCTGAATGCCGAAATTCCAGATCGCCATGTCGAGATGAACGGCTGCCGCCTGGTTGACCGGATCGTTCTCCCCGCCCTCCTGCCAGGCGGTCCGGACGCCGAACGCCTCGCACAGGGCGGCGATTTTGCGGCAGGCGCTGATCCCTCCGGCCTTCGATACCCGGACGCGGATAAAATCGATCAGCCGCTCGGAGACGAGCTCCGTCCATTCCCTCGGGTTGGCGAACAGCTCTCCGACCGCTTGAGGCGTCGCCGTCTGCTGGCGCATCTGCCGATACCAGCCGAGCTGCTCGGGCGGCAGGGCGTCCTCCAGATAGAACAGGCCGTAAGGCTCGAGCCGCTTCGCGAGCTGGATCGCAACAATCGGCGAGACATGCTCGTGCACGTCGTGCGTGAACTGAACCTCCGGTCCGAACGTCAGTCTCAATTGCTCGAACATGCGCGGAATGGCATTCAGGTAGACGTGCTCGTCGAACACCGCGTCCGTTGTCCAGGCGTTGTCGGGCAGCTTCGCTGTCGGCCCCTTCAGGAAGCCTCCGCCGCCGTAGCCTCCCAGCTGGCAGCGGACGACCGTGTATCCTTCCTCGACGAAACGATGCACGTCTTCCTTCAACGCGCTAATATCGTTGCCGCCCGCATGGCCGTAACACGGCACGGCGGAACGACAAGCACCGCCCAGCAGCATATAGACCGGGAGACCGGCTTCTTTTCCTTTGATATCCCACAGCGCCATGTCGATGCCGCCGATCGCCGTCTGCAGCAGCGCGCCGTTCCGCCAATAGCCGCTTAGACTCATCGTATTCCACAGATCCTCGATGTTCGCGGGATCTTTGCCGATCAGAATCGGCGCGAGCAGCTGCTCGACGATCTGAACGACGGCCTCCGGATTGTACATGTCCGAGACGGAGCCGATCCCGTACAGGCCGTCCTGATCGGTCGTCACTTTCACGATCGTCCAGACGCCGCCTTTTCTCGTTCGTATGCATTCTACCCGTTTGATTTTCGCCATAGATTCGAGCTTTCCTTTGGAATTATTGTTTTTTGGCCGCCAGATAGGCGTCGATCTGTTGCTGGGCGTCAGCGATGATCTTATCGAGCCCCGCGTTCTTCTGCTTCTCGACGTAGTCGGCGATCGCGCCTTCGACGTCCTTGACGACGCCGTATTCGATCGGCTTGCCGAGCTCCTCGTACAGCTGATCCCGCTTGGCGATCTCGTTCTTGATGTTGTCCTCGGCGATGAACAGGCCGTCGACCGGGGAATTGACGTTGATCGGCAAGCTGGCGAATTCCGCCTCCTCCACCCAGAAATCCTTCGCATACGTCTGGTTCGGACGCATGAACTGCGGCTTCCAGAACGCCCACTGGCCGCCCCATTCCATATAGTTGCTCGTCGTGAACGTCATGCCTTCCGGATATTCCGCAACCTCGTTGTTCAGGACGTACGTCTTGCCTTCTATACCGTATTGCAGCAGATCGTACAGCTCGCGATCCGTCTCCACCATATCCAGGAACCGCAGCACGCGGTCGGGATGCTCCGAGTTGCGGTTGATGGCCAGCACGTTCGCCAGCGCCGTCCGGTTCACGTACTTCTTGTCCGGATACAGCAGGAACATCTGCTGCTTAAACGAAGGATCGGAGAAGCCGGGGTTGGCGAACGCCCATTCATGCGACGTCATCGTGAACAGCAGCTTGCCGTTGCGCCACTGATCCTCGGCGCCTTCCTTGTCGTACATCGCGTCGCGGTTGATAATCCGGTCGTCGTACCACTTCTTGGTCATTTGGGACGCTTCCCGGTAGAAAGGCTGCTGCTCGACCGGCTGGATTTTGACCTCCGGATCGTTCAAGTAGAAGCCGAGCTGGTGGAAGCCGAGATCGACCCATTCGTCTCTCGTCATGTACATCGCTTGCGACGGAGTGCGGGACAGCTTCTCGTTCGGATACGCCTCTCTCAGCTCATGCAGGAACTGGTCGATGTCCTCGATCGTCTTGACGGAATCCGGCTCGCGAATAATGCCCGCCTTCTCCGCCAAATCCTGCCGCCACCCGACGTAATACCGCTGGTTCATCTTCATCGTCCAGGGAAGGCCGACGATTTGTCCGTTCACGGTAGCCGCCTCCAGCGTTCCCTGCTCCTCGTATTTCTTGGCCAGGTTCGGCGCGTGCTGCGGCAGCAGGTCGTTCAGCGCCATGTAGGAGCCTTTGGCCGCCATCAGCTTGTACGACAGCCAGTCCCCGTCGAAGTTCAGATCCCATTTGTCCCCCGATGCCGCCATGACCAGCATCTTGTCCTTGAAATCGCCGAACGGGATAAAATTGATGTCGAACTTGACGTTCAGGCCTTTGGCCTTGACGTATTGGCTGATTTTCTCCCACACCTCGTCCGTCGCCGCTTTCTTGTCGCCGCCGAAGTAAAACTTCAGCGTGACCTCGTCTTCGGCCGGCGCGCCGCCGGATGAAGCTGCCGGCGACGAGGCGCCGGAGGAAGCCGCAGGCGATGCGTCGCCGCCGTTCTTGCCGCTGCATGCCGCCAGCGCGAAAGCCAGCATCAGGACCAGCGCCGCGAGCAGCGTCGGCTTAAGTTTCGATTGTGCCATGCAATCCTCTCCCCATCATTGGTTATATACAATACAGCCGAAGCTGGCATTGTCATCCTTTTACCGCACCCACCATCAGCCCCTTGACGAAATAACGCTGCAGGAACGGATAGAGGAAAATGATCGGTCCGATCGTCACGACGGTCAGCGCCATTTTGAGCGATTGCGAAGGCAATTGGCTGGCGATCCGCTGAATGTCCATCGCGTTGTTCGACGTTCGGAGGAACTCGATGTTGGATACGAGCGTCCGCAGCAGCAGCTGCAGAGGCTGAAGCTCCTGCTTGTCGATGAACATCAGGCCGAGGAACCAATCGTTCCAGTAGCTCAGCGAGACGAACAGGCCGATCGTCGCCAGCACCGGCTTGGCGAGGGGGACGACTAGCTGCGCGTAGATTCGGAATTCGCCGGCACCGTCGATCTTGGCCGACTCGTGCAGATCGTCCGGCATCGACATCATGAAGTTGCGGATCAGAAACATGTTGAAGGCGTTGGCCAGCGGAGGCAAAATCATCGCCCACATCGTATCCTTCAATTCCAGATATCTGACGCAGATGATGTACCAGGGAACGAGACCGCCGTTGAACAAAATGGTGATGATCGCATAGATCGACAATGCGTTGCGGTAGCGGAACGATCTCCTGGCCATTGCGTAAGCGCCCATGCTCGTCACGAGCAGCGACAGCACCGTGCCCGCCACCGTGACGATCGCGCTGACGACGTAGGCGTCGACGATCCGGTTGGAGCCGAGCAGCAAGATACGGTACGAGTCGAAGCTGACGCTTCGAGGGATGATCGAGTAGCCGTGCTGCACGATGTCGGATTCGGAGCTGACGGAGCCCGCGATGACCATGACGAACGGAAACAGGCAGCTCAGGCTGAACAGCGAGACGAGGGCGACGATGACCGTCTGGCCCAGCGAAAATTTTTTGGACGGCACTTTTCTCTCCTCCGGTCTGCGAAGCTGGATTGCGGATGTCGGCGATCCGCGCGGAACGGGTCGATCCCCGAACGGCGGCTTAAAGCGCTCTAGAAAATGGCGGAATCCCTGTCGACCTTGCGGGCGATGTAGTTGCTTCCGAGCACGAGCACAAACGCTACGATCGACTGCGTGAAGCCCGCCGCCGAAGCCATGCCGATGTCGCCGGACTTGCGAAGGCTGCGATAGACGAACGTGTCGATGACGTCGGTCGTCGGGAAGAGCAGCGCGGCGTCTCCGACCATCGCGTAGAACATGCCGAAGTCCGCGTTCATGATCCGGCCGACCGCCAGCAGCGTCAAAATCATAATCGTCGGCTTCAGCATCGGAATGCTGATGTAGCGGGTTTGCTGCCAGCGCGACGCTCCGTCGATGGCGGCCGCCTCGTAGTACGAATTGTCGACGTTCGCCAGAGCGGCCAGATAGATGATCGTGCCGTAGCCGGTCACCTTCCAGCGCACCGCGATGGCCAGAATGGCCGGCCACAGCCCCGCTTCGCTGTAGAAGTCGATTCTGGAGAAACCCATCCACTCCAGGAACCGGTTGATGGCGCCGCTCTCGTAGTTCAACAGGTTAAAGGCGAACACGCCGACGACGATCCACGAGATGAAGAAAGGCAGAAACGTAACCGATTGCGTAATCCGCTTAAAATATTTGTTCCGAAGCTCGTTAAGCATCAGCGCCAGCCCGACTTCGAACGCGAGCCCAACGACGATGAACAGCGCGTTGAGCAGAATTGTGTTCCGCATCGCGCGGTAGGCCGAATCCGAGGACAGCAGGTAGTCGAAATTGTTCAGGATCGGCTGCGCCCACGCGCTCCCGAGAATCCCGTCTTGGAAGTCGAAGTTTTTGAACGCAATGACCAGTCCCGCCAGCGGCAAATAGTTGAACAGCAGCAGCAGCGTCGCGACCGGCAGAAACATCAGCAGCAGCGTGCGATTGCGAATGAGCTCCCGGTAGACGCCGTATAGGCGCGCAGGAGCCCGCGTTCCCGTCCCCCCGGTCTCGGTCCGAATTTTCATGAATATTGCCCCTTCTCGTTGGGATGCTTTAATCATAGCTCCGGGGATTTCGACCATCCATGAGTCAAACTTAAACTTTGATGTGCGGATTTGGCTTGTTTCGTCGACTTGCGCGGAAGCCCATTCCGGGAAGAATGATCGTTTGGAGAACGCCTCGATGGCGCGCGAAAGGACCCCGATTTTTCGCCGCAAGGCGAAGAACGAGGTCCTTTCAGGGGAACTATTCGATTCTAGGAAGAATACGCCGCATGGCGGAGCCGATCAAGCTTATTTGCCGACGATATGCTCGTCGACCTGCCGCTGGACTTCCGCGACGATGACGTCCAGCTTGCCGTCCTCTCTCTGCAGCCGGGCGTAGCGTTCCGTCTCCAGCTCGGGGTCCCCGGCTTTGCCGAATTCGATCGGTTTGCCAAGGTTGTTCGCCAGTTCGTCCCTCGCGGCGAGCTCGTCTTTAATGCTCTCGTCAGAGATGAACAAGCCGTCCGTCGGAGACTTGATGTTAATCGGCAGACTGGCGAATTCCGCCTCCTTGACCCAGAAGCCTTCTGGATAAACCGGCGTCGGCCGCAGGAATTGGGGTTTCCAGAACGCCCATCCGCTCTCCCATTCCAAATAATTGCTCGTCGTGTATTGCATCCCTTCGGGAAATTGGGCGGATTCCCCGTTCAGGACATACGTCTTGCCCTTGATGCCGTACTGGACGAGATCGTACAGTTCCCGATCCGTCTCCAGCATGTCGAGAAATCTCAGCACGAGCTCGGGATGGTCGGAATTGCGGTTGATCGCGAGCACGTTCGCCAAAGCGGTACGGTTAGGAAATCTCTTGTCCGGGTACAGCAGCGACATTTGCTGACGGAACGCCGGATCGACGAAGCCGGGGTCGGCGTAGGCCCATTCGTGCGAGGTGACCGTGGACAAAATTTTGCCGTTGCGCCATTGCTCCGCTCCGCTCTCGTTGTCGATGGGGGCGTCCAGGCTCAAAATTTTGGCGTCGTTCCACTTCTTGCTCATCCTGGCCGATTCGAGGTAGAACGGCTGCTGCTCGATCGCCTGCACGGTACGATTCGGATCGTTCAAGTAAAAGCCCAAGCCGTAAAAAGCCAGATCGATCCACTCCTCGCGGAGCAGGTACAGAGCCAGAGGAGGCGTCCGGGTTACGTTGGCGTGCGGATAGGCCTTCTTCAATTCGTGCAGCAGCTCGTCGAGATCCTCGACGGTTTGCACCTCGTCCGACTCGCGATGGATGCCCGCCGCCTCGGCCAGATCCGAACGCCACCCGACGTACGGCCGCTCGTTCATCTTCATCGTCCACGGCAGTCCGATGATGCTTCCGTTGCGGGTAGCCGAGGACAGCGTCCCCTGCTCCAGATACTTGGCGTACAGGTCCGGAGCGTATTCCGGCAGCAGCTCGTTCAGCGCCATGTAGGAGCCTCTGGACGCCATCTCCTTGTAGGACAGCCAGTTGGAGTCGAAATTCAGATCCCAGCGGTCTCCCGCGGCGGCCATCGCCTGGATTTTCGTCTTGAACTCCTTGAACGGAACGAACCGGATATCGAACTTCACGTTCAGCCCTTTGGCCTTCACGTGTTCGCTGACCTTCGCCCACACTTCGTCCGTGGCCGCCTTCTTCTCCCCGCCGAAAATAAACTTCAGCGTCACTTCTTCCCCGTCCGCCGCGAGCGGATCTTCCCGGTCCCCGCCGCCGCTGCACGCGCCCAGAAGCGCGCCGAGCAGAACAACGGCCGTCAGCAGAACGGTCAAGCGACGTAAGCTGAAATTAGGCACGCGACATTCTCCCCTTGGGTCATAATCGTCGATGATGCGTTACACCTGCAGTTTCATTCACGTCCCGTTTATTCCTTCCGAACGGCATATTCGCTTCCCGCCGACACGTCCCAAGCGATCGCTCCTCCGCCGCATTCGTCCAGGTCGATGTCGCGTCCCCCGCAGGAGACGCGTACGGGCACGCCCGCGTTCAGCACGCAGCGCCCGTCCGTTCCGGCGCGGATCGCGGCTTCGTCCAGTCGGCCGTCCGACCAGCGCAGATCAAGCTCATAGCCGCCTCGCGCCCGAAGTCCGGACACTTCTCCGTCCGCCCATGCCGCAGGCAGCGCCGGCAGCAGCCGGATTTCTCCCGCGTGGCTCTGCGCAAGCATTTCCGCAATTCCCGCGGCTCCGCCGAAATTGCCGTCGATCTGAAAAGGCGGATGATTATCGAACAAATTCGGCAGCGTCGAGTGGGAGAGCAGCAATCTCACGTTCTCCCACGCCTTCTCCCCGTCCTCCAGTCTCGCCCACAGGTTCGCGATCCATGCGCGGCTCCAGCCGGTGTGTCCGCCTCCGTGCGCCAGACGGCGCTCCAGCGTCGTCCGCGCCGCGGCCGTCCACTGCGGCGTGCCGCGAACGGTGAATCTCGCGCCGGGATGCAGCGCGAACAGATGCGAGATGTGACGATGCCCCGGCTCCGCCTCCTCGTATTCCTCCAGCCACTCGAGCAGCTCGCCGTGGCGCCCGACCTTCGGCTCCGGCAGCCGCTCCCTGAGCCGCAGCAGCGAACGCGCGAAATCGACGTCCCGCCCCAGCGCTTCCGAAGCCGCGAGGCATGCCGTAAACAGCTCGTACAGAATTTGGCTGTCCATGGAAGGGCCCAGGCACATCGTTCCGGCATTTCCGTTCGGCAGCACGTAGGTGTTTTCGGGCGATACAGAAGGGTTCGTGACGAGCGAGCCGTCCGTCGCCTCCGTCAGGAAGCCGACGAAAAACTCGGCCGCTTCCTTAAGCGTCGGGTAAGCCCTCTCCAAAAACGGCTTATCCTTGGAGAAAAGATAATGCTCCCACAGGTGGAGGCTCAGCCACGCCGCCCCCATCGGCCAGATCGTCGCCGGACGGTAGAGGTCCTGCGGGGCGGTGTCCGCCCATAGATCCGTGTTGTGATGGGCCACGAAGCCGCCGCAGCCGTACATCGTCCGCGCGGTGACCCTTCCCGTCTCGCGCATGCGCTCGAGCAGATCGAACAGCGGCTCGTGGCATTCCGCGAGATTGCCCGTCTCCGCCGGCCAATAGTTCATCTGCGTATTGATGTTGATCGTGTACTTGCTGTCCCACGGAGGCTGCATGCTCTCATTCCAGATGCCCTGCAGCGTGGCGGGCAGCGATCCCGGCCTGCTGCACGACAGCAGCAAATAGCGGCCGAATTGGTAGTACAGAGCCGCAAGGCCGCAATCCTCCTGCCCTTCCCGGACGAGCCTCAGCCTCTCGTCGGTCGGAAGCGCTTCACGCTCCGGCGAGGAGGGCAGCCGTAAGCAGACCCGCTCCATCAAGGCGCTTACGTCCGCGGCATGCCGCTCCCGAAGCGACACGCAGCCGCGCTCGGACGCTTCCCGCGCCGCACGGACGGCCTCCGCTTCCGGATCGTCGAACCGAAACGACGTTGCCGCCGCGACGACGAACGTCGCCGCGTCCGCCCCCTCCACGACGATTCGCTCGCCAACGACAGAGAGCTTGCCTCCTTCCGTCAAGGCGCGGACGACGGTTCTGAAGCGCGGCCCGCCGCCTCCGGTTTGCCCGCGCATAACGATCGCCGCGTCGTCCAGCTTCCGAATCTCGTCGAAATGCCGGTTGTTCGGGCCTCGCGTCAGCCGCGCCTGCAGCGACAAAGCTCCGGGGGCGTCGGCCGTCAGACGCACGACCAGCGCCTGATCCGGATAGCTGACGAATACCTCCCGACGGTAACGTATGCCTCCGGCTTCGTACCGGATCGTCGCGATGCCGTCTCTCAAGCTCAGCTCGCGCGAGTAATCTCCGATATCGGATGAAGCGCCCGCGAAGTGCAAATGCAAGTCTCCCAGAGGCTCGTAATGCCTCTGGGATTCCGGCACGCCCGCCAGCGCCAGCATCGCCAGCTCCTCGGCTTCCCTCGGCCTGCCCTGCCTGAGCAGTCCGCGAACTTCCTCCAGGCGCTCCCGCGCGTCCGGATTGTTGCGGTCGCGCGGGCCCCCGTACCATACGCTGTCTTCGTTGAGCGCGATTCGCTCGCTGCCGGTCCGACCGAACACCATGGCTCCGAGCCGCCCGTTGCCGACGGGAAGCGCTTCCTCCCATACGGTAGCCGGTTGAAGGTAACGGAGGCGCAGCGGATCGTCGTCCCGGATCGTCCGATCGTTCTTGCCGCGATTGGCAGTCATATGCGTCAGCCTCTCTTAGTCCGAATCCGAACGGGATGCGGCTTTTCTCTTTTTCGCTCTAGGGCGTGTATGCAAACTATCGAAATAGCTAAAAAACTGGTAAACTTAACCTATGAAAAGACGATACGAGATACGAGACGACCAATGGGAAATCATTAAATATATCTTGCCACCGGAGCGAAAAC
>Ga0065721_10049245_pt1 | contig 40293 bp, 42 predicted proteins | sample Mesricmetagenome_FD_59108 | JGI IMG/M metagenome (GOLD analysis project Ga0065721, IMG submission 59108) | Mesophilic microbial community from rice straw/compost enrichment Sample: eDNA_1 v2 (version 2) | ecosystem: Engineered > Solid waste > Grass > Composting > Bioreactor | place: USA: Davis... | reverse complement strand
GCCGAGGCTGCCCCCGCGTGGAGTGGACGTCATCCGCCGGAACACCTGGACGCCATCAACCGGAATCGGTGGACGCCTTCGCGCCGGAACCACCGCGCGCAATCACCGGAATACGCACATGTACCCCGCGGCGCCCAGTTGCCGCTCGACCAGATCGAAGCGGCGCGCGAGGGTGTCGAGCGCGGCTTGGCGCGTCGGCTCCGGGGTGGTCGGATTCCACAATGGGCCAAAGCCCTTGTGGATCTCCGTGGCGATGAAGCCGATCCATTCCAAGGCGCGGTAATGCTCGAGCGTCCCAGGAATGGGCAGGAGCCCGGCTTCGGGATTTTGGCCGGCAACGTACTGGAGCAGAACGGACACCTCAGTAAGCACCTGGCCGTCGTCGAGCAGCAGGGTGGGAACGTAGCCTTTCGGGTTGAGCGTCAGGTAGTCGCACCCGTCGTCGGCTGTTTTCGAGGCGAGATCGACCTTCACGAGTTCGACGGGCAGGCTCGCCTCGCGAAGTGCAATGTGGACGGCGAGCGAACAGGCGCTGGGGGCGTAGTAGAGTTTCATCGGTGAACTCCTCGGTTCGGGATGATGGAAGGGAAGGGCATCAGCGGCCGAACGTGGTGATCCAGGCCGGGGCTGCCGGAACCGGGCAGGCCGAGGCTTTCGAAGAAGGCGGCGTCGCCTGGCTGCGTCAGGACGCCGGGCTTCAGCAGGAGGCTGTGCGACAGGATCATGGCGCCAGGTGCGATGCGGAGCAGGAATGCGGCGTGAGGAGCGAGCTTGGGGTCGGTCATCGCCGGGCTTTCCCGTGGTTCGTGGGATCACCGTAGACGCTTTCTGAAAAGCAAGTGATATTGGTTCTTCCCAAGCGGAGTTTGCGTCCATGCAAGATCGGGTCGGCTGGCAGGACCTGCGCCTGGTGCTGGCGATCGGGACGTCCGGCACACTGGCCGGTGCGGCGCGCGAACTCGGAATCGATCACTCGACGGCTTTCCGCCGTCTGGGAGCCCTCGAGGCGAAGCTCGGGGTGCGGCTCTTCGACCGTGCGCGGGACGGTTACGCCCCAACGCCCGCCGGGGAGGCCATGGTGGCAACTGCCGGGCGCATGGACGCCGAAATCGCGGACCTCGAGCGGCTGCTGGCGGGACAGGATTTGCGGCCGAGCGGCACGGTGCGTGTGACCACGACAGACACGCTTATCGGGCTTCTCACTCCCGCCTTCGCGACGTTCCGACGCTCCTTCCCCGAGATCGTCCTCGAAGTGGTCGTCACCAACGCGTTCCTGACGCTGACCAGGCGCGACGCCGACGTCGCCATCCGACCGGCTGCGACGGCCCCCGAGATGCTGGTCGGCCGCCGCGTGGCAACCATCGCAACGGCCGTTTATGGTGTCGGGAACGCCGAAACGACGGTCGATCTCGACGATCCGGGAGCCTACGCTTGGGTCGGTCCCGATGACAGCCTTGCGCACCTCGGTTTCGCGAAATGGCTGCGGGCCCGTGTGCCGCCTGAACGCGTCACGTACCGCTCGAACACGTTGCTTGGGCTGCTCGCGGCGGTGCGGGCTGGTCTCGGACTGGCAATGCTGCCGTGTTTCCTGGCGGATCCGGACCCTCCGCTACGCCGCATCGGCCCGCTCATGCCGGAGATGGAAACCGGTCTGTGGCTGCTCACCCATCCCGACCTCAGGAAGGTGGCGCGCGTGCGCGCGTTCCTCCATTTCATGGCGGAGGAGATCGGGTGCAGCCGCCCCTTGCTCGAGGGACACACGCCCGCAGCCGCCCCACCAGCGCCCGTTTGACCCCTCCTCGCTCAACGATGCGTTTGAAATACAACATCTTGTGGTGAACGACTCTCCGCCGACGGAGGGTCATTGGGCCACGCCGATGCACATCACACAGTTCAGCCGGGAAGAAGAGTGCGCCGGGCTGTTCATCTATGGAGCGCGATCGAGGAAAGCGGCATGACCAACAAGACCAACCGTTCGGAAGGGAACGGCATTGCGGTGCTCGCGGACAATCCACCGCGAAATCCCGGAGATGAGGCGTCGCCAGGATCTCCACAAACCGGCGAGCATCTCTGTCCCGATTGCGGCGGTTCGGGTCGGCTTCAAGGCGAGCCCTGTCGGACCTGCGGCGGCACAGGAAGGATCATCGCCATTGTCGGAGACGCCTGACGACGAATGCGTGCGCGGCTGCGCGGTGATGCACTCAACGTTTGCTCCTAGCTGAGAGGACTGGAACTGGCGGCGTGTCCAGCCATCCGGCGCGCGTCCCTCGATTGGCACCAGCATCAGCGCGTCTGATGGCAGCTGGAAATCGGCGATTGCCCGTCGCCGGCAACGCGTGGCCCGTATCGTGGAAGGGCAGGATTGTCTGATGGACGAATGACTGCGGCGTGCGGCACACTGCGCGCCCATATGAAAGCCTGGGAGAGGGTGAATTGGCCGATCGTTTGGATGCCGAGGCCCAGCGGAACGCGAAACGATTGCTCAAGCCGTTGCTTGTGAAGGCACAGGTCAAGGTGCGTTCCGGAAACTCTCCGGCGGCGGCTTTCGGTCCGGGTGCGGTTCCAGCTGCGATGTGGCCGTCTCTGAAGCGCTCGAACCTCGCGGGCGTCCACATCTATCACAGCGGCACCGGCTGGCAGGCGGACATCCTGTTCAAAGCCTCGGCACCCGGGGGCGGAACCATCATCGGCACCGACGCCGCGCAGGGGTGCTCGACACGGGAGGAAGCCGTCGAGGCCGCGATCGACATGCTCGCCACCGTGATCCTGATCGAGACCGGCAAAGGGGCGCCCACAACCGAAGCTCAGTCCGCAGACGACCATCTCACCTTCGATTTGGAAGGGCTTCCGATTATGCTGGAGCCAAACTTCCGCGAAGCGGTGCCGCAGACCGTGCGCGACATCCCGACCAGCGACGTCAAGCAGACCCTGATCCGGTATCTGTCCGCTGATTTTCCCGCTGGCGTGACACGGGACGCCTTCGTGGCGCTGCCGCCGGAACGACGAGACAGCTATGTGGGATTGGCGGCGGCTCTGCTGCAACGCGGAGTGCTCGAATTCCGCCGCGAGAATGGCGCGATCGCCATGTAGCCAGTGCGCGTCCTTCACCGTAAGCCGATGATTCCTCTTTCGAGGGCTTGCCTCCCGTACCCGCGATCATAGAACCAATGACGTTTCGGTTGTCATGCCGCCGTTGAATGCAGGCTGTTGGACAAGAACGCTCTCAGGCGGTCGCTCTGCGGGTTGGCAAGGACCTCGCGGGGGTGGCCCTGCTCCTCGGTGCGGCCTTTGTGGAGGAAAAGGACGCGGTTGCCCACATCGCGGGCGAACGCCATTTCGTGCGAACGTCGGCTGAGCGTGGTGTGGTCGGGAACCGGCAGGTCGAGCCCGAGCACCTGGAGCGGGGAGCCGTGTAGTCCCTCGGTCTGACGCAGCGACTGGTGGAATACCAAGCGGATCAACAACGCGGTTTCAATCGCCAGGTCCGAATAGCGCGCTCAGGCCGCTCCTCCGGCGCAGGCCCGCCTCATAGGAGGACCATTTCGTCACCCGGCACCTCATCTTGAGGATGCGGTGGTGTTGAACAGTGGGTGACGAAAAGGCTTCAGCCCTGTTCGAATTTATAAAGGCCAGCGGAGTGGCGCCCCGCATGGCGGTCAGCATGACGACAGTGGTTGGAAAAGGGTGGCGGTGCAGAATGTTCGACGGTTGCTCCGGTCTTCTACTCTCTCTCGCTCTGGCCAGCTCATCCTTTTCACCATCCCTGGACCTGAGCGCATCGGGTCCTAATGGCGTGCAAAACCCGGCCACGGTGCAGGTCCCATATCTCACTTTGGATTATGCACCGAAATATGCGTGCGACTTCTCCCACTTCGACTACGCTCGGCCTGACGCTCCCAAAGGAGGCGTCTTTCACGATTCAAAAATTGGCAGCTTTCACAATCTGGCTCCGTTTCTCGTCTACGACTCCGGAACCAACGTCAACTTTGTGTACGACCAGCTTTTTGCCAGCCCGCGCAATGATCCTCTGTCCGCGTACCCGCTGATCGCCGAGAGCGTGGAACTGGCCAAGGACCGGTCCTATGTCGTCTTTCACATCAATCCAAAAGCGCGGTGGCACGACGGGGTGCCCATCACGGCAGACGATGTCGCCTTCACTTTCCACGCGCTGAGGGATCATCCAAAATCTTTGCCTTTGTTCAGATCCTGGTACAAAAGCGTGAGTGTGGTCGAAATTCTGGATCGCCTCCAGGTGAAATTCGCCTTTGAACACCCGTATGCCCGCAATTTGCCCTATCTTCTATCGACTATGCATATAATGCCGCGGCATTACTACAAAAAACACGAGTTCGGGAAATCGTCCCCGGACCCCCCATTGGGAAGCGGCGCCTACCGCATTGCCAAGGTCATACCAGGTCGCCGCATCATCTACGAAAGGGTTCCGGGCTACTGGGCGGAAAACTTACCGACGCGACGCGGCCTTTTCAATTTTAACCGTTGGATTGTCGACTATTACCGTGATGCCGATGTCAAAGCTCAGGCGTTCGAAGCCGGGCTCATCGATTTCAATGTGGAGTACAACCCGGCCCGGTGGGAAGGCTATTACGATCCCCCGGCCGATGCACCGCTCACCATCGTCAAGGCGGAGTCCCGGCTGCGCGGGGCCGTGGGAAGCATGAATTTCGTCTTCAACCTGCGCCGGGTGCCGTTTGACAACCGGGTCGTGCGCAAAGCCGTCGCACAGCTTTTTGATTTTGAATGGGCGAACAGGGTATTGCTCCGAGGGTGGGCCGAGCGCAACCGCAGCCACTTTCCCAATTCCGAACTGGCCTTTCGCGAGGCGCTGTCGCCCAAGGAAATCGAACTGCTCCGCCCCTGGCAAGACCAGATCATCCAGCTTTCCGACGATGACGTCGTGGCCCCGGTCGGCGATGGCAGCGGGTACCAGCGTGCGCAGCGGAAACAGGCGTTCCAATTGTTGGCGCAGGCCGGCTACACTTTTCGAAACGGGCGCTTGGTCAACGGCCGGGATGAGCCGCTTTCCCTTGAAATACTCGCGAACGGGCCTGAATTTCGCAACGTGGTTTCCGCGTTCGCCGCAAGTATGGAGCGGGCCGGAATCAATGTTTCTGTGCGGGAAGCCGGTTCTTCCGAATTCGAGCGGCGCACACGGGTCGATTTTGATTTCGACATTGCCTTCCTTTATGACAAGGCAACGGAACTCCCGGGCGCTGAACAACGGCTGAAGTGGGGGTCGCAATATGCGTTCGAGCGGTACACGACAAACATTTCCGGAATTCAAGACCCAACGGTTGATCGGATCGCAAGAAGCGTCGAGCACTCTGCGTCCCGGTCGGACTTGGTCGCGGCCTGCCGTGCCCTGGATCGGGTTCTCGCCTGGAACCATGATCGCGTGCTTGGCTGGTACATAGGCTCGATCCATTACGCCTATTGGAACAAGTTCGGTATGGTGGACAAGGGGCAAGATCTGGCCCTGGGCTGGCCAGCCGTCGAAGCGTGGTGGGCGAAGTAGCAACGGTTTGATTGCGTCGAAGACGCCGCCTCTTTGGAGGACAAAAGAAAGCGCCCTATCCCTGCACCAAAGCAGTGCAACTGGTCGGTTGTCACGTAAGTGGGCGCGAGGTTGTGCTTCTTGAGCACGGCGGCAGGCTGCTGACAGAAACTGACAGCATGTGCGGCTAAGGTCTGTCTCACCGGACGGGGCCGACGCAAACGCCCCGCCGGCACGAACCAAACACAGACAGCCAACCCAGCCCAAAGGGAACACCGCCATGCTGAACGTCGATTTCGTCCTGCTCTACGTCGACAGCCCCGCCGCCAGCGTCGCTTTCTACAGCGACCTGCTGGGCCGCCCGCCGGTCGAGGCTTCGCCGACCTTCGCCATGTTCGCCATGGAATCCGGCCTGATGCTCGGCCTGTGGTCGCGCCACACGGTGGAGCCCAAGGCGACCGTCCTGCCGGCCAGCAGCGAGATCGCCTTCGTCGTCCCGAACGCCGACGCGGTGCGCGCCACCCATGCCGACTGGGCCGCCCGCGGCCTGACGATCGCGCAGGAGCCCACGGCCATGGACTTCGGCGACACCTTCGTCGCGCTGGACCCGGACGGGCACCGTCTGCGCGTCTTCGCCCCGAACGGTCACTGAGCGGCCGGCAACGGAGGCGCTTCCATGAGCGGTCGCAGTTGGATCGCCGTGGCCTCGGCCGAGCATGTCCGGCTCGGCCGCGCCGGCGGCTTCATGCAGGTCTGTCACGGAAAGGCGGCGCCGCTGCGCCGCCTGCGCCCCGGGGACCGCGTCGCCTACTACTCGCCCTGGGAGGTGTATCGGAGCAAGGAGAAGCTCCAGATCTTCAGCGCCATCGGCCTCGTGCGGGAGGGGGAGCCCTACCAGTTCGACATGGGCGGCGACTTCGTGCCGTTCCGGCGCGACGTCTCCTGGCTGAAGGCGCAGGAAGCGCCGATCAAGCCCCTGCTCGACGTGCTGGACTTCACCGGCGGGCTTCGGAACTGGGGCTACCAGCTCCGCTTCGGCCTGTTCGAGGTCAGCGACCACGACATGCGCTGCGTCGCCGAGGCCATGATGGCGACCCTCCCCGCGTGAGGCGCAGCCGCCGGGCGGTGCTTCAGGAGGGCGCCCGCCCGGACTTCGGAAATATTCACAGAGCCGGAATGGTTTTGAAACGCGGCCCCTGTGTCCGTCACGGGTGCCGCGTTTTTATTTGGGCTTGATGCATACGATGGTAACACTTTAAATCACCGTTGCGTTTGCAATATTTCATCCATAGACTTTCTCTAGCATGAAGAGATAAACCTGAAAGATCTCTCTGTTAAATAACGGAAACATTCCTCTTCTCTGAAAGAATACGACCGTATTCTTCCCGGTGCTGGGGGTGTGGTTTCCGCGAATGAGTTGTCACGTCTTCAATATATCCATGACATACAAGAAGGACCAATCGGCACATGACGACTGACTTGAACGTCAAGGAAAAGACCCATCGGCCGCTCCGCGCCAGCGCGCCGCTTCTCACCGCCGCGTCGGACCTCGGCCTGCTTTCCGATCTGCCGGGAAGCTGGGTTGGCGGCGGCTTCAACCTGATCTCGCTTCCCGACCGCGCCGACAACAAGACGTTCCGCCTGAAGCTGAACGCGACGGTGGAGACGCTGAGCTTCACCCCGATCGGCGGCCCGATTCCCAACCGCGGCTCGGTGCAGGGCGACATCATGCTGCACGGGCTGCACTATCTCCAGCAGGTCAGCGACGCCGTCACGTTCGAAGGCCTGCATCTGGAGCCCGGCTTGTGGCTGAACGTGCCGCCGACCAGCGACCCGGATGTGCCGCACAACACCATCGTGCGCCAATCGACCATCCCGCACGGCGACTCGCTGCTGGCCCAGAGCACCTTCCTCGCCACCGTGGCGGGCGGCCCGACGATCGCCACGGTCAGTTCCACGCCGACGCGCGTCGATCACAAGCCGCTGCCGTTGGGCTATTTCAACGACTCCTCGACGCCCACCCCCCTTCCGCCCGGCATTCCGGAGGGCGCCATCGAGAACCCCAACGTCGTGTTGACCAACAAGCTGGAAAGCCAGACCAAGCAGGGGATGGAGATCAGCAAGACCGTGGTCATCCAGATCTCGACCCACCCGGTTGGCAAGATCGTCAACATCCCGTTCATCAAAAAGAACGCGGAAGCCACGAAGCTGGATGCGATCTTCTGGATCGAAACCGTGGTGCAGCCGGACGGGACGGAGTTCATGCAGCTTCAGTACACGCAGACGGTCAACCTGCGCTTCGATGAAATCGACTGGCCGCACATTTCCGTGGCGACGCTGGTCAAGCAGTAAAGCGCAACAGGGGCGCCCCCGCCTGGCGGTTGCCGGGCAGGGGCGCATCCCGCATCAGTCGCGCAGCGCCGTCCGTTCGCGGCGGGTGCGCCAGAAGGGCGCGTCGGCCCAGCGCGTTTCCTGGCCGTAGAAGTGGTTCCGGTTGGCGAGATAGTCGGCGAACCGCCCGGTCACCTTGTCCACATAGGCGGCGCCGGTGTCGGCACCGGATCCCAGCCGCTCCGCAATGGCGTCGGCCGCGTCCACCGCGTCGGTCATCGCCTTCTGGATTCCCTGCGACGACAAGGGATCGTATCCGGACGCCGCGTCGCCGACCGCCAGCCAGTCCGGCCCGGCGATCCGGTCGCGCAGGAAGGACACGGCGACCCACGTCGCGACGCTGCGCGCTTCCAGCGCCGACCCGGCCAAGGCCGCAACGACGTGGCGTGTGTCGAGCAGGCTGTCCAGCCACGGGCTTTCGCGGTTCAGCCCCTTCGAACGGACGATGTCGGCGTCCGTGGCGAGCGCGACCACGCACCGTCGGTCGGGCAGGCGGGCGGCGTACCACCAGCCGTGCTCCGCCGCCTCCAGCATGGTTTGGCGGGTGAGCGGGCTGTTCTCCGGCAGGCCGAAGAAGCCGGCGACGAACACCAGCCGGTCGAGCAGGCGCGGACGTCCGCCCTGGTGCCGGGCGAACCGGCCGCGCGGGCCGGTGGCATCCACGACGAAACGAGCGTCGATCGTGTCGCGCCGACCATCCTCTCCAGCCCGACCATTCTCTCCAGCAATGTGCAGGCGATGGCTACCGGCTTCCAGCGGCTCAGCCGTTTCGAAACGCCGGCCCGTCAGGACCGTGATGCCGCGGTCCGCCGCCTTGCGTGCCAGGAAGGCGTCGAACCGCCGGCGGTCCAGGTGCCATCCATGGCCGTAGGGGTTGAACAGGAAATCGTTGTAGCCGAGCCGGTCGCTGCCCCAGGCGGAACGGCTTCCATAGCAGGGTTCGTGCCCTTCGGCGACGAACTCCGGCCACAGGCCGAGCTCGTCACCGAGAAGGCGGCGGATGTCGGGCGGCACGCTCTCGCCGATGCGCACCGCGTCGTAGGTGCCGGCCTCCACGACCAGCACCCGCTCGACGCCCCGGCGCCGGAGGGACAGCGCGGTGGCACACCCCGCCGGCCCTCCGCCCAGGATCACGACGTCCCAAGGACCCGTCACGAGGACGTCGTCGGCAGCTGGTTCATCGGCCAGGGCGCCACCACCTCGTCCGGTTCGCCCTTCAGGAGGCTGGCGACCTCCAGATAGGCGTCCGGCGGCAGCGGCCGGCTCGGGTCGCCGTCGATGGCCTTGCCCTGCATGACCACGCCGATGCCGGACCAGTTCGGGATGATCTCCGCGATGTACTGGTACCGGCCCTGGTTGGCCGGATCGGGGCTTCCGGTACCGTTGCCGCGGACCGAGTAGCGCTGCGGGCCCAGCGCGCCGTCCTGCACCTCGCTGGCGACATAGACGTTGACCGGGCGTTGCGCCGGCCACGACCAGTACAGCGTGGTGATGTTGCGGATCGACGGCGAGGTCGGGTGGGTGGCGCAGGAGTTGTAGTCGGTGTGCCAGGGGATCGACATGAACTTGGTCATGTCGCCCGGCTCCACCGTGTGGGTGCCGGTGTTCATGGGCACATAGCCGCCGGTCAGGAAGGGCTGTTCCTTGGTGGCGCGGGAATAGTCCAGCGGACGGGCGGCGATGCGGAACGGGCCGTCCTTGCCCTTCCAGTTCCGCACGTAGACGTCGGGCTGGCGGACCGTGAAGGTCAGGTCGATGCCGGGGCTGAAACGGCCGCCCAGGCATGCCATCAGCGACGCCTTGTCCAGCGCTTCACCCGGTCCCAGCTTCCGCTTCGGCTCGGCGTCGAACTTGCCGCTGTCCCATTGGGTCAGGAAGAAATGCTGGGTGTAGGTGGGCGACAGGAACGCCTTTCCCGAATCGCCGAGGCCCAGCGGCATCAGGGGCGGGCCGAGATTCGACTGCGTCGGCTTGTTCGGATCGCGAACGTAGGCGAGCCCGGCCATGATGGTCGCCGCCGGATCGTCCGTCGCGGTGATGTTGCCCACCATCCGGTGGGCGGCCTTGGCGCCCTTCGGCAGATTGGTGGTCCATTCCTGAAGCGACGCGGCCTTGAAGAACGGCTCGATATCCTCGCCGAAGGCGGGACGGTATTCCTCCTTGTAGTGGCCGTGCTCGTAGACATCGGGCTGGAGTTTGAATTCGCGGACGAAGGTGTCGTACAGCTCGTCCCACAGCGACACGGTGTTGAGGATCTGCGGCGCGTAGGCCGGGTCCGCCGTCACCACCCAGGCGGGGGCGGCGTCGATCCGCTCCACGATCGGGTCGGCGCTTTTGCCGCGCAGAACGATGGTCGCGGAGACCGGGCCGTCGCCGGTGTCGTCGTACCAGCCGTCGTTGTCCACGCTCGACGCCAGATCGGTCTGATTCCACAAGGCGCAGGCGCGGCCATAGCCGCCGACCACGATCAGGCGGCCCTGGTCGTCGGTTTCGATGTGGCCCAGCGTGTCGATGGTGCCGCGCGGGGCATAGACGACGTCCTCGCTGGCCGCCGGGAAAAGCTTGCGGTAATCCGGCACCGGCTTGTTGCCGGCCCGGGCTTCGGTCGCCTGATCGAAGGCGGCCTTGCGCAGGTCCTTGTTCACGGAACGCGGGCCGGGATCGGTGGTCCACTGGGCGACGCGGGCCGGGTCGTTGATGTTCGGGACGTCGATGACCAGCTGGGTCTGGCCGACCTCGTTCTTGGCGTTGCGCAGCGGCGGCGTGCGGCCGTCGGCGTAGCGTTCGATCACGGAGCCGTCATAGCCCGGCACGTCGAGAACGTAGGCGTTGCCCTTCTTGTTCGCGACATGGACGGTCCATTGGATGTCCACCACCTCCAGGTCGCCGATGCGGCTGCCGATGGTGATCTCGGTCCCGCCGCCGGAGGGGTAGACCGCCGTCTCCTCGGACGAGTAGGCGTAGATGCGGAAGCGCGCGGCCTGCCGCTTCAGGCGGCCTTCGGCGTCGCGCAGATCGTTGGACGTGATGGTCTTCGTTTCGGTCCCGGGGACGACCGGAAGGCCGCCGGTCAGGCCCGGGTTGTACGGATCGGGCAGGCCGGCCATGGTTTCCGGCGCCAGATAGAATTCCTCGCTGTCGCCGACGCGGGCGAAGCCGATGGCCGGATGAATGCGGAAAACGCTCGACGTCATTATGAACTCCGTAAATGACTTCGGTGACGCAATGCGGGCGATTTGGGCTGGCGATTTGGGGGGCGCGATCGGATCAGGCGCCTTCCAGCACCTTGGTCTTCTTCAGCACGCGGTCGACGTGCGGGAAGCTGCGCCGCGCGCTGCTCTTCCGTTGGTCGATCGGCAGGCCGAAGAACGGCACGGCCTCGTTTTTCCAGCAGTTCAGGATGTTGCCGCCGAGCGTCATCATCTGGGTCCCGAACGCCTCCGGCTTGCCGCCCTTGAACAGCGCCTCCAGCGTGTCGAGGAAGGCGTCGAAGTTCGCCAGCAGGATTTCCTGCGCCCGATGGCCGGGCGAGCCGGGCTTGGGGTGCTTTTCGGCCTTGTAGGTCTCCGGGAAGTGATCGGCCGACCACAGCGACATGAACTTCTGGAAATGCGACCAGTTCGGGTCGGTGTCGTCGGCGGTGTTCTGGTATTCCGGGGGAACGCTGTGCGCCATCCAGGACGTGCCCTGGTCCGTCCGGCCTTCCCCCTGGTCGCAGATCGCCGTCACGATGTTGGACACCTGCGGAAACGCCTCGGCGCCCTTGCCGGTGATGGTCATGCCCTTGAAGCCGTTGTAGAACCGGGCGAAATGGTTCACTTGGTTGACCGGTTCGATGCAGTCCGCGAACTGCTGCGCACCGACGGCCACCGACGTGTAGAATTCGCCGATCGAGCCGTAGGATGTGTAGTCCGGGCCGGGCCGCGGCTGCTCCTCGCCGATCCACATCGGGTATTCGATCAGGCACATGGTGTTCAGCCGCGCCTGATCGAACGGACCGATTTCCGCCGAATAGCCGGCGAACTTCGCCCGCGGATCGGGATCGTCGAGATCGAAGTCCAGGTGCGGAATGAACTGCCCGTGGTAAACCGGGTTTGCGAAGCTCGGGCTCAGGCCGTAGGCGTTGGCCAGATTGGTGGCCAACTGGACGTGAAGCATCTCCTGGTTCACGACCGACAAGATGGCCTGATATGCCTGGTCGCCCGGATTCTTGATCGAATACATGGCGGACATGTAGAAAGGAATTGTCCAGAATTCCAAGTCCACCGCGGCCTGCAGGTGGTCCTGGAGTTGGTTCAGTGTCCACTGGTCGTTACCAGCCATGGAAAGTCTCTCCTACGCCTTGATGGTTGGTTTTAGGACGAGGCTGCGGACGGCATCGGATTTATTTTTGCAATCGATAAAACTGCCGATGCATGCCAAGGCATGTTAAATGACAAGTAAATTCGCCACCCTATTGCTAAGACAGCAGAAGAATTAGAAGCGTATTTACGCAATTCCGATTTTTCCACATGTTTTTGTGGACATTCAAACGTAATCAATGATTGGTTTCTTACGTATGATTTAGGAAAGGAGGATTTCGGAAGGCCGGCGCGAAGCGGGGGATGGTGCGGCGCGGCCGATGGCGATGGTCCTGTCCGGTGGGGACGTTCTTGCTTCGTTTTTGCAAAGCCGGTACGATCCGTCCGCCAGCGCCCAAGCCATGCCTGCGCCCTGGCCCGCCTTCCGACCCTTTCGGTGCAACACATCCCGAACCTGTGTTGCACGATGTTGCACGCTGTGCGTGCCGCGCATGGCGGTGATCGGCGGGCGCACCGCGCGGCGCACACGGTGCACAAGGGCGATGCGCGGTCAGGACACGCCAACGCCTTGCAGTGGCTATGAAATCGGCCTGTCCTTCCGATTGTGCAGCACGACGCCGCTGCACAATGTGCACAACGATGCACAACGGAAGGTATGCGCCTGTCGCATGGATTGGGGTCCGGCGGTCAGGGTGCCGGTTCGTCGTCCGCCGTCCCGGAGCCGGATTCATTCCAGCGCCGAAGCTCCATCAAGATGTCCTGTTCGAGATCCGTCACGAGGTCGCGGCAGGCCTTGACGTGCTCCGTCGCCTCGGCGCCGGCCACCTGTTCCCATTGGTGCAGCATGTCGACGGCTTCGCCGTAGTCTTCGCACAGGCTGCGGAAGAAGCGGTTGTCCGCGCTGTACTGCTTGATCGCCGCAGCAAGGTCGGGAAAGCGTTCCAACGCGTGCCGTGTTCGTTCCGACATGGGCGCCCCCGCGTGGGCATGGACGGCATGAAGGGTCCCGCCGGAGATGGACGGCTCGTGCGTGTCTGGAAGAGAAGGGCGCTCGGCGCCCCGGAAACAGCGTGCACGGACTTCACAAGGGGGAGAAGGGTGCAACGGTTGACGTGATACGGTAACGGACGCGGCGACGAGCGCGACCTTCACAATAGACGGGAGTGCGTTGTCGAAAGAGTTGACCACAAGAGTGCCGGATGTCGGCAGGAGCGGGCATAAGCATGTATACCATTGGCGACGGTTCCGCTTCCCGCACCCATAAAATATAAAGGCCTTCAAGAAGAGTCCGCCTTGGTCGCATCGGTGATTTTGCGGCAATTTTGCTTTCAGGGATTAGAGGCGTTATAAGAAAGGAAATGTCGGGTGGATGAGGGCAGCGTTCCATTGCTTCCTTTTCAAGGGCAATGGGCGCCACGGTTACCACGATCATGTGGGGCGTCTCCTGCCGCACGCGTCATGGTTCCTGTCGTTCGACCGCCCTGTCGTTCGACCGCTGGGAAGCAAACGTCACCGGACGCGGCCAATGGATGCGAATCCAATGGATGGAGGACGCCTATGCCTCACGCCTCCGACGACACCAGCCCGCCGCAGATTCCGTCGCACATCATCGACGAGGCTCTTGGACGCGTGCTTGCCAGCCGTGGGTTCCGGGCATCCGCCCGCAAGCGGCGTTTCCTGCAATTCGTGGTGCAGCAGACGCTGGCCGGCCACGCCGACCGGATCAAGGCCTACTCCATCGCCATGGACGTGTTCGACCGCGATGCCAGCTTCGACCCTCTGCTCGACCCCGTGGTCCGCATCCAGGCCGGCCGCATCCGCCACTGTCTGGAGCAATATTACCTGACCGAGGGGGCCGCCGACCCGGTCGAGATCACCATCCCGAAGGGCAGCTACGTTCCCCACTTCATCGTCCGCAGCCCGGCCGCGCCAGCCGAACAAGCCACGCGGACGCCGATGCTTGCCGGCGAGGATGTCGTCGACTCCACAGCCGGTCCGCCGGCCGGCGGGGCGCGCTCTCTTGCGGCGCGCCGTCCCATGCTGGGCGCCCTGTGGCCCGGCACGGTCGCTGCCGCGGCCTTTCTGCTGGTCGTGGCCGCCCTGCTGGCCGCCACCATGTGGTTTGCGATGGGGCCGGGCGCCGATGGGGCGCGGTCGCCGGCGAACGATGACCGGATGATCGCGATGCGGGGGCCGTCGCTGCTGGTTCTGCCCTTCACCAACGGCACGGGTAACCCCGCGCAGGACATGTTCGTGGAAGGCTTCACGGAAGACCTGATCGGGGCGCTGATCCGGTTCCGCAGCCTCCTGGTCTTCGGCGCGGACACCAGCTTCCGCTTCCGGTCCGCACCGGCGCTGCACGAGGCCGAGCCGAACACCGCCATCGACTTTGTCCTGAAGGGCAGCGTCAGCCAGATCGGAGAGCAGGTGCAGATCACCGTCGCGCTAATGAACGCGAAAAACCGCCAGTATCTCTGGTCCGACAGCTATCGCCGCGACATGTCGCCCGCCGCGATGATCGACCTGCGGCAGGACATCGCGGTGCAGATCGCCCGCGCCCTGGCCCAGTCGCACGGCCAATCCACCGGGCCGGCCGGCCGGGACGAGGCCGCAGCCGCCCGCGCACGGTCGCCGAAGGAACTGGCCTCCTATGAATGCATGCTGCGGACCCGGCAATACTGGCGCCATCTGGACGCCGACCTGCACGCCCAGGTCCGGGCCTGCCTGGAGCAGGCGACGCGGGCCGATCCGCTCTACGCGGACGCCTGGGCGGCGCTGGCCATGGTCACCATCGACGAAGCGCGGCTCGGCTTCAATCCCGTCGACACGCACGGCGATCCGGTGGAGGTCGGGTTGAAGCTGGCAAAGCACGCGGTGGCCCTCGCCCCCGACACGCCCCTGCCGCTCCAGGCCCTTGGACTGGCGCATTGGCTGCGGCGCGAGCCCCAACTCAGCATCGCGGCCTATGAACAGGCGTTGGCGCTGAATCCCAACGACAGCGACATCCTGGCCGACCTCGGCCGCTGCTACAGCCTGATCGGCAACTGGGACAAAGGCATACCGCTGATCCGGGAGGCCTACGCCCGCAACCCGGCCCAGCCCAGCTGGTACCGGATCGTCCTGGCCCTGTTCCATTACATGAACGGTCGGTATGACGACGCGCTGAAGGAGGCGCAGCGAGTGGACGTGCCGGATTCCGTCCTGCCGCACGCGGCACTGGCGATGATCCACGGCCAGACCGGCAACAGGGCCGAAGCCGACCGCGAGGTGCGGGAGATCCAGCGCATCGACCCGAAATTCGCCGACAAGGCGGTGGCCGAGTTTCAGCGGCGGAACATCGCTCCGCCCACCATCGCCCGGATCGTCGACGGCTTGCGGAAGGCCGGTCTTCCCGTCGCGCAGACCTGGACATCCGCCGACGGGGATTGAGGGTCAGCGGGGATTGAGGACCGGCGGCATCAAGGACTGCCGCCGGTCAAGAAACGGTCAGGTAAAACCCCGGTGTGACGGCCGTTCCGGCGGCCGTGATACGGTCGCTGTTACTGTAGCACGGCGGTGTACGCCCGCTTGCTACTTCTGCGGACGCTTCCGCTTGCGGCTCAATGCTCCTGAGACGAACGTCGGGAGCGGATCATGACACACCGACTTACAGGCTTTCATCTGGCACGCGTTTTTCTGGCCGCCGTGGTCACTCTGGCGGCAGGGGCAGCGGTTGCACAGACGCAGACCATGCCGGACCCGTCGGAAAGCAACTTCCAGGTCAAGACGACCGGCGATCTCGTGCGGCTGTGCCAGGCCAAGCCGAACGACGCCACCGGCATCGCCGCGCTTCACTTCTGCCAGGGCTTCGCGGTCGGCGCCTACCAGTACCACCAGATCGTCACCGCGGCCGAACGCAAGCGCCCGCTGGTCTGCGCCCCGAACCCGCCGCCGTCGCGCAACGAGGCGGTTGCCTCCTTCGTCTCCTGGGCGCAGCAGCACCCGCAGGACATGAGCTCCCCGCCGGTCGAGGGGCTGTTCCGTTACCTGTCCCAGCAATACCCCTGCCGCGCCTGAGCGCCGCGTTCCTCACCACACAGGGTGGCCCGCCATGACCATCAAATCGCTTTCCATAGTCGCGGTGCTCGCGCTTTCCCTCGCCTCCTGCAGCGACATGTCGCCGACCCAGCAACGGGCGCTGACCGGCACGACCGGCGGCGCGGCCGGCGGTGCCCTGATCGGGGCCATCGCCGGCAACGCCGGCATGGGCGCGGCCATCGGTGCCGGCGCCGGCCTGGCCGGCGGCCTGCTCTACGATTACCACAGGCGGACCGAGCAATCGGCCTATCAGCGCGGTGTCCAGTCCGGGAAGGCCAGCCAGTCCAGCCAATCCGGCCAGACCAACCAGTCCGGCAAAGGGACCTGAACGCGCCGCCCGCTCATCCGACGGACAGCAGGAAGTCGAAGGGCGACCCCAAGCCGCCGGCGATGACGCGGTTGTCGCCGCGGCGTAGGGGGGCGGTGTCGCGCATGAAATTGTGCCCGATCGCCAGCCCGTTCACGACCGTGCCCAGCGTGCTGCCGAGGTCGGACACGAACAGGCGGTCCTGGTCGCGCGTGATCATGAAATGGTCGCGCGACAGGCGGAACGGCTGCTGATCCTCGATGGGCAGGTCGGCCGGGCGGGGTGGCGGGGCTTCGCCCCGGACCGGAAACCGGCCGACCACGAAAGGCAGGCGCCCGACCGCGATGGGGGACGCACCGATTCGGGCGCGCAGGGTGTCGGACTGGGCGGTCAGTGTGATGGGCGCGTCCTCGGCGATGGCCGCCCCCGGTGCCGCTGCGCCAGGAGCCGTTGTGGTGGTCCGTTCGTCCGCCTGTGGCCCGTGCGAGGACAGCAGCAGGTCGCCCGCGACCTTGTCCTCGATGGTGCGCAGCCGGATGCTGAGGCGTTGGATCAGGCCACGCGCCAGCGTGGCGTCGCTGCTCACCCGGTCCAGGAATTCCTGGGCGCTCATCACCTCGGCGGTCCCGGCGTGGGACGCGCGGGCGGTGGCGCTGCGCGGGCGGGTCTCGATGACGCCCATCTCGCCCAGCCATTCGCCCTCCCGTACATGGCCGATCAGGACGGACATGTCGCCGACCTCCCGCAGGACCTCGACTTCGCCGGAGCGGACCCAGAGCACGCAATCGCTCGCGTCCCCTTGCCGGAACAGCAGGTCGCCTGGCTTGAACTGGATCGGCGTCGTCATGGTCCCATGCCCTCCACGCTGTGCGCTGTGTTCATGACGGCTTTTCAGGGCAGCGCCCGGCTTTTCAATCCCCGTACGTCCGCGCCCTGGACCGTACGCGTTCTTTCCGACAGTGTTCAGGTACGTTACCGAACTTTACGGTGAGGGAGTTGCTAACGCCGATGCCCCAGGCATGCACGGCCTGCAACCCTCAGCGCGGCTGTTGTCACAGCGCTGCGACACGCTGCAACGCAACATAGGCTGCTTGACGGCGTGCTCCGGGATGGTCCCGGCGCGCGCCCATGAGGAGTCTTTGTTGTGCACCGTTTGCAGTATTCTCGAATCGCCCGGCACGGCTCCCTGTGCCCGAGTCAGCTCCAGCTCGACCACGAGCATCTGACCGAGGACGCGCGGGAGCGGTTCGCCGAAAAGACCGGCCTGCTGGAGGCGGCGACCGCCGACCTTGCCGACCGGATGGCCGACGTCGGCCGCATCGAACTGGTCAACCGCAGCGACGGCGTGTCGATTCTCTTCCGCCCCCATCAGGCCGAGGGCATCCATTCCCTGATCGGCAACTTCGACATGCGGCTGACGCACGATGGTCAAGTGGCGCTCCGCATGCGCGTCCGCAGCGTCATGCCGCCGGCCGAACTCCTGCCGCTCGATCGGGTGACGAGCGACCGCCTGAACGCCCGCTTGGGCATTTTCGAGGTCGAATGCCGGCGCCAGCCGCGCCACTGATTGCGGGTCCGGCGGGCGGCCATCCGCCGCCCGTCGCCCGCAATTACTTGCGCGCGGCATGAAATTATGGTTAAAAATAGCTTTACAGCATTCGGCGTCGTCTTGCGGTTCTAAATGATTCGTCTCGACATTCTAAACATTCCTACTATCTTTAGTGACATTCGAAGGATCTGTTGTTGGAGTGATTGAATAACGATTAGCCGATCTCCTATTTTGCCGGCACTTTACCGGTTGAGAGGTCGGTCATGGACGTGCGGGGTACGATTTACAACGACAGTTTGGTGGGTTCGGCGGGTGACGACGTCATCCTTGGGCTTGAGGGCGACGACACGGTCTTCGGCGGTCTCGGGGCCGACCGGCTGGACGGTGGGGAAGGGACCGACACGCTGCAGATCAACGCGTACGGTTCCACAGACCCGATCCTGGTCGATTTGAAGGCGGGGGTCCTTTCGATCGGCTCCAACCCCAGCTCCACCATCACCGGGTTCGAACGGCTGCAACTCCAGACCGGCGGCGGCAACGACACGGTCGTTGGGGGCGACGGCGATGGTTACGACTATCCCTGGTCGCCCACCGGTGATTCCATCTACACCGGCTTCGGCGACGACTTCATCCAGGCCGGCGGCGGCAACGACAGCATCAACGGCGGCTATGGCCGCGACACGATCTACGGCGGCAGCGGCAACGACACCATTTATGCCGACCGTGGCGACCTGATCGATGCCGGTTCCGGCGACGACCGCGTCTACAGCGAGGACGGCGCCACGCTGGACGGCGGGGAGGGCAACGACCGGCTGGATGTGACTCTGTTGGACCAGGACGTGCTGTTCGACTTCTCCAACGGCACCAGTTCCACAAACATCAGCTTCCGCAACTTCGAGACCTTGAACCTGCGCACCGGTCATGGCAGCGACACGCTGATCGGCGGCGACGGCAACGATACGATCGACAGCGGATATGGCGACGATTCGGTCGAGGGCGGCGCCGGGGACGATTCGCTGAACACGGGCTACGGCGACGATACCGTGGACGGAGGCACCGGCAACGACATGATCAACGCCGGCTATGGCGACGACGTTCTGGTCGGCGGCGACGGCGACGATTACCTGTATGCCGGCTATGGCGATGACCTGCTGAACGGGGGGAATGGGAACGACGCGCTGGCCGGCGGCTTCGGCGACGACACGTTGATCGGCGGGGACGGCGACGACATGCTCGACGGCGGATCCGGGGACGACATCCTGTCCGGTGGGGCGGGGAACGATACGGTCATCGTCCGGGGCGTCGACACGGCCATGGGGGGCGCCGGCAACGACACGGTCGTCCTCTCCCTGTCCGATGCCGGCGATCTGCGCTTCGACCTGCTGCATCCCAGTGTCCTGCCCGGCGGCATTTCCATCTCCGGCTTCGAGGCGGTGCAACTCACCCGGGCCGGCGAGGGCAACGACACGCTGATCGGCGGCGCTCTCGGCGACGTGCTGGCGGGCGGCGGCGGCAACGACCAGATCTGGGGTGGGGGCGGCGCCGACACACTGGACGGCGGCGACGGCCGTGACACCGTCGTCTACCTGACCTCCGCGTCGGGCGTCACGGTCGATCTGCGCTCGACGGGTCCGCAGCACGGCGGCGATGCGGAAGGCGACCGGCTGACCGGGTTCGAGAACATCACCGGATCCCGCTTCGCCGACCGTCTGACCGGTGACGACGCCGACAATACGCTGCGCGGCGGGGCCGGAGCGGACACGCTGGACGGCGGCGCCGGCCTGCACGACCGCGCGACCTACGCCTATTTGTCCGCCGCGGTCTCCGTCGATCTTTCCTGGGACGGTGCGCAGATCGGCGGCGACGCGGCCGGCGACGTGCTGATCGGCATCGAGGATCTGACCGGCTCCTCCTACGACGATGCGTTGAGCGGCAACAGCGGCGACAACATCATCCAGGGCGGCGCCGGGGCCGACCGCATCGATGGCGGCGGCGGCCAGGACACCGCGGACTATGCGGGCTCCCGCGCCGTGCAGATCGACCTGACGGCGGCGGAGCAGCACGGCGGCGATGCCGAAGGCGACCGGCTGACCGGCATCGAGAACGTCCAGGGTTCGTCCTACGGCGACTGGATCACCGGCGACGCGGGGGCAAACCTGCTGAACGGCCTGGACGGTGACGACACGCTGGCCGGCGGCGGCGACGACGACCTGCTGCGCGGCGGGGCGGGCGACGACGTGCTGGAAGGCGGCGACGGCAACGACGAGTTGGCCGGCCACACCGGCGATGACGTGCTGACCGGCGGGGACGGGGCCGACATCTTCACCTTCTGGGGCACCCGCAGCGGCCAGGACCGGATCACCGACTTCGACCTGCGGGAGGGCGATGGCCTGCGTTTCAGCCACAGCGCCTTCCACGACGCCGGCGACGTGATGGCGGCGCTCAGCCAGACCGACGAAGGTGCCCTCATCCAGTGGATGGACGGCGGTGCCGCGCAGAGCATCCTGCTGGTGGGGGTGGACGCCGACGACCTGGACGCGAGCCGGTTCCTGTTCGGATAAGACGCGCTCCGATCATCGCAGAACGGGGGAGGCCTTCGCGACGAGGCCTCCCTCCCGTCACACGGAACTCAGCAGGATGCTGGTTTCGCTGTTGAGCACGCCTTCGGCCATGCGGACCTCCCGCAGCACGCGGTCGAAGTCGCTGAGGCTCGCGGCGCGGATTTCGGCGACGAGATCCCAGGCGCCGTTCGTGGTGTGGAGCGACTGAAGCTCCGGCAATCCCCGCAACTGCTTGATCACCGCGGTCGTGGACCGGCCGGCGACCTCGATCAGCATGACCGCCCGGATGGCTTCGGTGTCGTAGTCCTGCCGGAACCGCACCGTGAAGCCGAGGATGGCGCCGGATTCGACCAGCCGGTCGAGCCGGCTTTGCACCGTGGCGCGGGACACGCCGAGGATGGTCGCCAGCTTCGAAATCGGGGCCCGCCCGTCCTCCCGCAGTGCGGCGATAAGGCGGCGGTCCAGGGCGTCGTAGATGTGCATGGGCAAATTGTTCGATGCGACTGCGCAATATGCTCAATATGGAGCACAAAATTGAGCGGCATCGCAATTATTTCTGGAAATCCCAACACCTAAAATTGCCCACCTCACGAGGCATCGAGGAGGGGAACCGCACATGGTTCGGTATGTGGGCGTCGAAAACATGGTTCGGCTCGTCGGTTCCATGGGGATCGAAACCTGCCTGGTCGGTCTGGCCCGCTACGTCGAGGAAGACTTCCGGCGGTGGGCGTCGTTCGAGAAGACGCCGCGTGTCGCCAGCCATTCCCGCGACGGCGTCATCGAACTGATGCCGACCAGCGACGGCAGCCTGTACGGCTTCAAATACGTCAACGGCCACCCCAAGAACACGCGCGCCGGCTTGCAGACGGTCACCGCCTTCGGCGTGCTGTCGGACGTGGGCACGGGCTATCCGCGCCTGCTGTCGGAAATGACGATCCTGACGGCGCTGCGCACGGCGGCGACCTCGGCCGTCGCGGCGAAGCATCTGGCGCGCAAGGATTCCTCCGTCATGGCCATCATCGGCCTTGGCTCCCAGTCGGAGTTCCAGGCGCTGGCCTTCAAGGCGTTGCTGGGCATCAAGACGCTGCGCGTCTTCGACGTCGATCCGGCGGCCACGGCGAAGTTCCTGGACAACATCGCCGGTCAGGGGATGGAGGTCGTGGCGGCGGCCAGCGCGCAGGACGCGGTGCTGGGGGCCGACATCATCACCACGGTCACGGCGGACAAGCTGAAGGCGACGATCCTGTCCGACAACATGGTCGGGGCCGGCGTGCACATCAACGCGGTGGGCGGCGATTGCCCCGGCAAGACGGAGTTGCAGCGCGACATCCTTCTGCGCGGCGACGTCTTCGTCGAACTGCCGGAGCAGACGCGGATCGAAGGTGAAATCCAGCAGATGGCGCCGGATTTCCCCGTGACCGAGCTGTGGCGGGTGATCATTGGGGAGGCGACCGGCCGCCGTTCGCGCGACCAGATCACGATCTTCGATTCCGTCGGCTTCGCGACGGAGGATTTCTCCGCCCTGCGCTTCCTGAACGATCAGGTGGAGGGCACCGACTACTACCAGGATATCGACCTCCTGACCGAGCCGGAGGATCCGCGCAACCTCTTCGGCCTGCTCACCGCGGCGAACGCGGCGCGCCCGGCCGCTGCCCTTGACGCCCGATGACGTAGCACCATGACCATGCAGAAACTGTCCGTCCAGGCGCCGAAAAGCGTCGTGATGATCCGCCCCCATCACTTCCATCCCAACCCGGCCACCGCGGAGGACAACGTCTTCCAGGCCAGCGACGCGGGGCGGAGCGCGTCGGCCATCGCCGCCGCCGCGCACGCGGAGGTGACCAGGGCGGCCGAACGGCTGGAGGCTGCGGGCGTCACCGTCCACCTGTTCGAGGATGAAGGCCGGACGACGCCGGACTCCGTCTTCCCGAACAACTGGTTCTCGACCCATTCCGGCGGGCACGTGGCGATCTACCCCATGTATTCGCCCAGCCGGCGCAAGGAACGGCGCGTCGACGTCATCGAGATGCTGAAGCGCCGCTACCGCGTGCAGGACGTGATCGACTATTCCGGCCTGGAGGAAGACAACGTCTTTCTGGAAGGCACCGGCGCCATGGTGCTCGACCACATCGAGCGGGTGGCCTACGCCGCGCGCTCCAACCGCACCAGCGAGGTGGCGCTGGAGCGCTTCTGCACGCATTTCAACTTCGAACCGGTGGTCTTCGACGCCGTCGATGCGTCGGGCCGGCCGATCTACCACACCAACGTGCTGATGTGCATCGGCACGGAATTCTGTCTGATCGGGCTGAACACCATCCGCGACGCCGCCCGCCGGGCGGAAATCGCGGAACGGCTGGCCGACGGCGGCCGGGCGATCATCGACCTGACGCACGAGCAGATCACCGAGTTCGCCGGCAACGCCATCGAACTGCACGGCCGCAACGGCCGGGTCGTGGCCCTGTCCGCCCGTGCGCTGAAGGCCCTGCGGCCGGATCAGGTCGCGGTTCTGGAAGGGCTCGCGACCGTCCTGCCGCTGGACGTGCCGACCATCGAACTGGCCGGAGGGTCGGTGCGCTGCATGCTGGCGGGCATCCATCTGGCGGCTCGCGGAGGGATGCAGGCCGCGGCGTAAGTGGGATCGGGAAGCCCCGCCGTCTGGACAGGCGGGGCCTCCGTGCGCCAGAACATGGGGTCCGCACCGTAGGTCACTGCCATGACGCCGAAGCCCCTGATCCGCAATCTGCCCCTCGCGACGCTGCGCACCTTCGAAGCGGCGGCCCGCCACCAGAGCCTGGCGAAGGCCGCCGCCGAACTCAGCCTGACGGACAGCGCGGTCAGCCACCAGCTGAGACGGCTGGAGGAGGCGCTGGGCGTCGATCTGTTCGAAAAGGCCGGTCGGGGCGTCGTCCTGACCGACGCCGGGCGCATCTTCGCGCGGTCGGTGGGGGCGGCCCTTCACGACATTGACCGCACGGCGCACAGCCTTGCCGACGCGGACCATGTCGGCGGGCGGCTGACCATCGCCTGCTCACCCATGTTCGCCAGCAAGTGGCTGGCCAAGAACCTTGCCGACTTCTGCTACGACCATCCCGGCATCGAATGCCACATCCAGCTGGTCGAGAACGACCGGGTGGCGGACGTGGCCGACGCCGATCTGGGCATCCAGTTCGGCAGCGGGTCCTGGAAGGCCAAATGGTCGGCCCTGCTGGAAAATGTCGCCATCGCGCCGGCCTGCAGCCCGCTGCTGTTCCGGCGGGCCGGCCACAGCATCGCCAAGCCGTCCGACCTGCGCGACGTCATCCTGATCCACCAGGACGACGGCAGCGAATGGCGCCGCTGGCTGGCCGAGGAGGGCGAGCACGCTTTTGAGAGCTACCAGCGGCACATCTACTGCAACGACCTGGGCATCGCCATCGACCTTGCCGCGCAGGGGGCCGGGGTCGTGCTGGTCAGCGACACGCTGTCCGCTTCGCACATCGCCGAAGGAACGCTGCTGCGCCCCTTCGGCGGCGCCATCCTGGCGACCGGCGGCTGGTACGCGCTGTGCGACGGCTACAAGCTGGAGCGGTCGAACACGCGCATTTTCCTGCACTGGCTGCTCGGCCGCTTCGGCAAGTCCCTGACGCTACCGACCGATCACGACGCGGACGGCGAGCGCGCCGTGGACAGCCCGTAAAGCAGGCTGAGGATCAGCGACGCGCCCGTGGATCCGGTGATGTTGCGCGGATCGAAGGGCGGGGAGATCTCCACGAGGTCGGCGCCGATCAGCTTGCCGCTCGCCCCGATGCGGCGCAGCGCGTACTGGATGTCGTGGGCCGGCAGGCCAAAGGGGTTCGGGGCCGCCGTGCCCGGCGCCTGCGCCAGATCGATCACGTCGATGTCCACCGACAGGTAGATGGCGTCGGTGCCTTCCCCGGCGATGCGCAGCGCGTCGTCCACGACCGCCTGCATGCCCCGCTCCCGCACCTCCAGGCCGGAGAAGACGGTCACGCCCATTTCCTGGGCATAGTCGTCGAGCTGGGGGGAGTTGGTGAACTCGGACATGCCGATCTGCACGAGGTTGTGGCCCTCCAGCAGTGTGTCCTCCATCTCCAGCGTCTTGCGGAAGGGAACGCCGCTGGATTCCGCGCCCAAATGCGCCTTGCGCAGGTCGTGGTGCGCGTCGAAATGGATCACGCCCAGCTTCTTGCCCGGCCCCATGGCCTCGATCACGCCGCGCATGTTCGGGAAGGCGATGGAATGGTCGCCGCCGATCATCACCGGCACGATGCCGCGCGACACCAGCGCCTTCACCGTGTCGGAGATGCGGCGGAAGGTGCCCTCCATGTCGGTCAGCACCACCTGCACGTCGCCGATGTCCGCGGCGCGGAAATCGGTCATGGCGCGGCGGTCGCGGCTGGAATAGGTGGTGAAGTACATCATGCCCTGGCGCACGGCGTCCGGCCCGTGGCGCGAGCCGCTGCGGACGACGGAGGCGCCGTCGTAGGGCACGCCGACGATGGCGCAGTCGAGATCCAAGGTCCCGTCCCACGTCAACCAGGCACCCGCGCGATGCTCGGCGACATCGCCCTTCATGGTGTTGACGACCAGGCCGGGAGGAAGAAGGCCGAGATTGTCCAAGGTACGCTCCATTCCGATTGAGAAACCGAATTCTGGCACTCAGGAGCGCACGACGTTAAGTGAAGCTTCCTCAGCCCTTTGCTGAACGGGATTCAGGGTTCACCTTTCTGCCCAAGGATCCGGCATTTGGCCATATTTTAAACGTGAATTTATGTCATGACTTTGATGACGATTTATCATTTGCCCTTGCGGCGACGCTTTGGTCTCTAAAAGGAACATGGTTGCGACGGCCCGTCCGTCGACCGCTTCCGGCAAGCCCCCGCAGCGACCGATCCGGACCGACCCGCGTCGTCCGCCCAGGAAGCAGAGCCCGGGACGCAAGACATGGTGAAACTGGTATGGTGAAACTGGCCGTCACGGACATCCACAAGCGCTACGGCGATCACGAGGTGCTGAAGGGTGTCAGCCTGTCGGCCAGGGCGGGCGACGTGGTCAGCATCCTGGGGTCCAGCGGCTCGGGCAAAAGCACCTTCCTGCGCTGCATCAACTTCCTGGAACGGCCGCACCAGGGCACCATCGAAGTGGCGGGCGAAACGCTCGACACCGTTGCGGACCGCCGCACCGGCGAGCTGCGCGCCCGCAGCGCCGCACAGCTCCAGCGCATGCGCACGCGCCTGTCGATGGTTTTCCAGAATTTCTGCCTGTGGTCGCACATGACCGTGCTCCAGAACGTCATCGAGGCGCCGGTCCACGCGCTGGGCATCTCCCGCGCCGAGGCGCTGGAGCGGGCGCACGCCAACCTCGCCAAGGTCGGGTTGGGCAAGGAGATGCACGACCGCTACCCCTCGCGCATGTCCGGCGGCCAGCAGCAGCGCGTCGCCATCGCGCGGGCGCTGTGCATGGAGCCGGAGGTGATCCTGTTCGACGAGCCGACCTCCGCCCTCGATCCCGAACTGGTCGGCGAGGTCCTGAAGGTCATGCAGGCGCTGGCCGAGGAAGGCCGCACGATGGTCATCGTCACGCACGAGATGGGCTTTGCCCGTCATGTCTCCAGCGAGGTCCTTTTCCTGCACCAGGGGCTGGTGGAGGAGCGCGGATCGCCCGCCGACCTGTTCGAGCGGCCGCAGAGCCCGCGCCTCCGCCAATTCCTTGCCGGCCGCCTTCATTGATCAAAGGCCGGGCTTCCGGCGCCGAAAACCAAACCATTCATGAACGGGGAAAAGAGATGAACATGCTGGGCCGTCTTTTCGGTATCGCCGCTCTCGTCGCGTGCAGCCTGTCCGCGCAGCAGGCCGCCGCGCAGAACACGCTGACCATCGCCACCGACGCCACCTTCCCGCCGTTCGAATCCATCGACAGCTCCGGCAAGGTGGTCGGCTACGATGTGGAGTTGATGGAGGCGGTCTGCGAAGCCGCCAAGCTGAAGTGCAACATCATCAACGCCGCCTGGGAAGGCATGATCCCGGGACTGGTCAGCGGCAAGTACGACGCGCTGATCTCGCAGCTGACCGTGACGGAGGCCCGCCGCAAGATCCTGGCCTTCAGCGACGTGTACGACCGCCCGGTGTTCCGCTTCGTCGCGAAGGAAGGCAAGGACTACACCTTCACGCGCGAAGGCTTGAAGGGCAAGACCATCGCGGTCCAGACCGGCACGCCGATGGACGCCTATGTCACCAAGACCTTCCCCGACGCGGACATCAAGCGCTACACCAGCGGCAGCGCCCCCTACCTGGAGCTGACCTCCGGCCGGGCCGAACTGCACATGAGCTATGAGGCGCAGATCAAGCACGCCTTCCTCGGCGGCCCGGACGGCAAGGGCTTCGCGCTGGTCGGCCCGCGCTACACCGGCAAGGACGCGCCGGAGTTCGGCGAGGGCGTGGCCATCGCCATCAACAAGCGCAACACCGCCCTGCTGAAGTCCGTCAACGAAGGGCTCGCCACGCTGCGTCAGAACGGCAAGCTGGATGCGCTGAACGCCAAGTACTTCGGCGCCAACTAACCGCAATGTTGACCGCCTACGCCGCAACGGTGCTCAGCGCCGGGTACGTCACGCTGAAACTGGCGGGGAGCGCGCTTGCGCTCTCCGTCGTCCTGGGGCTCGCCGGCGCCCTGTGCAAGCTGTCGTCCAGCGCCGTGCTGCGCACGTTGGCGGGCATCTACACGTCGACCGTGCGGGGCATCCCCGACCTCGTGCTGATGCTGCTGATGTTCTACAGCCTGCCGACGTTGTGCAACGATTTGATCGCCGCGGCCGGCTTCGAGTATTTCGTCGAGTTCGATCCCTTCATCGCCGGCATGCTGACGCTGGCGCTGATCTTTGGCGCCTACATGACCGAGACGTTCCGCGGGGCTCTGCTGACCATCCCGAAAGGGCAGGTGGAGGCGGCGCGCGCCTATGGCCTCGGCCCCGTGAAGACCTTCGTCCGCATCCAGCTGCCGCAGATGGCCCGGCTGGCCCTGCCCGGCTTCACAAACAACTGGCTGGTCCTGCTGAAGGCGACGGCGCTGGCCTCGCTGATCGGGCTCCAGGACGTGATGCTGACGGCGAAGGGCGCGGCGGAAGCCACGGGGCAGCCCTTCACCTTCTACCTCATCGCCGGGGGCTTCTATCTGGCGCTGACGATCGCCTCGGTCCTGATCCTGATGTGGATCGGGCGCCGCCTGGACCTCGGAACGCGCGAGATGCCGCGATGAACTGGGACATCATCCTGGAGAACCTGCCGCTTTACGCCCAGGGCGCGAAGTTGACGGTGCTTCTCTCGCTCATGGCCCTGGCCATCGGCTTTGTCCTGTCGCTGGGGCTGGCGCTGCTGCGCAATTCCCACAACCCATGGGTCCGGCTGCCCGTGCTGGGCTACACGCTGGTGTTCCGCGGCACGCCGCTGCTCGTCCAGCTTTTCCTGATCTATTACGGGCTGGCGCAGTTCGAGCTGCTGCGCCAGAGCATCGTCTGGCCGTGGCTGTCCAGCCCGCTGGTCTGCGTGCTGATCGCCTTCGTCCTGAACACCACGGCCTACACCACGGAAATCTTCGCCGGCGGCATGCGCCACATCCCAGCCGGCGAGATCGAGGCGGCGCGGGCCTATGGCATGTCGCCCTTCACCGTCGCCCGGCGCATCCTGATCCCGGCCATGCTGACGCGCTCGCTGTCGCTGTACGGCAACGAGACGATCATGATGATGCACGCGACCTCTCTGGCCAGCACGGTGACGCTGATGGAGGTCACCGGCGTGGCGCGCACCATCACGCTGACCTCCTACATCCTGTTCGAGCCCTACGTGACCGCGGCGGCCATCTACCTGGCCCTGACCTTCGTGCTGGTCGCCCTGTTCCGGGTTGCCGAAAAGCGCTGGGCCAATCCCTGATCACGCCGTGCCGGGAAGGACGACGCACAGGATGAGCGGCCCGGCGGCACCCTGGAATTCGCGGTAACAGGCATGGGTGCGCCCGTCGGGCGAGGACACGGGCAGGATCACGTTCGGCTTCACCGCATACCAGCGGTCGCCGATCAGGATCTGGTGGCCGTCTTCCGGGCTGTAGCGGTATTCGACCGGGCGGCAGTCTTCCCCGCCGCAGCAGGATCGGCCGTCGGTCGTGCGAAGGTCTGTGTACCAGTCGTGGGCCTGGGCCTGACCCATTAAGGACGTCCCGACAAGGAAGATCGAGAAAGGCAGCGCCGCCATCGATGTCCGCACCTTCGCCTCCCGCGCTGTACCAGGAAAGATGTCTGCTTGTCCTTTTCGCCCCGTCCCGGATTCCAAGATATCCCGCTTGCCAGGACGCCAATCCCTGCCTGCCCATTAACGCTGTTCGCCATCGCGGTCGCAATGTTATAGTTAATGATGGCTGCGCGGATCATACGGTTTCACCCCGGCCCGCCGGAAGACGTTGCGCTGGAGGGAACGTACCTTGCCCATAAGGTGCATGCCCTGGGCAGCGCCGCTTATCCATTTGTGTACGGCAGTTTCGTCAGCAGCCTGGACGGCCGCATTGCCCTGCGGGACCCGCGGACCGGGACCAGCCATTTTCCACTCGACCTCACCAGCGAGAATGATTTCCGCCTGTTCCTGGAACTCCAGGCACAGGCGGATTGCCTGATCACCCACGGCGGCTACCTGCGCGACCTCGCGGCGGGGCGCCTGGACGACGTCTTACAGATCGGCACGCGCGACGCGGGACGAGACCTTGCGCGCTGGCGCGCGGAGAACGGGCTGCCCGCCCAGCCGGCCGTGGTGATCGCCAGCGCCAGCCTCGACTTCCCATTTCCGGAGTCCCTGGCCCGCTCCGGCCAGCGCGTCCTGATCGCCACAGGCCGTGAGGCGCCGCCGGAAAAGGTCGCCGCGTTGCGGGCGCGCGGCCTCACCGTCATCGTCGCGGGGCAGGGGGCCTGGGTGGAGGGCGGGGTGCTGGTCCGGGAACTGGGCGCGCTGGGGTTCCGCAGCCTCTATCTGCTGGCCGGTCCCCGCATGCTGGAAACCATGCTGCGGGACGGCGTGCTGTCGCGCCTCTACATGACCATCACCCACCGCCTCTACGGGGGCGAGGACATCCACACCATGGTGTCCGGTCCTGAGTTGAAGGGCGCCGGCCGCTTGCGGATGCGGTCGCTGTATTACGACGCGGGGGAGCCGGACGGCACCGGGCAATGGTTCGCCCAGTTCGAACCGCTCCGCGGCGCGTGAGCCCTGCCGTTACGGAACGTCTTGCGGCCGCGCGTGCCGGCGGTAGACGAAGGGTATGTCGCAGCGCGCCGCCTCGCGCTCGGCAAGTTCGGCGACCTTCGCGTGGTCCTTCGACAAATCGCACACGGGATCGGTTGCGGCGGCATCGCCGGTCAGGGCCAGCGCCTGGCACCGGCATCCGCCCCAATCGATCTCCTTCCGGTCGCACTCCCGGCAGGGGGACGGCATCCAGCCGGTCCCGCGGAAGCGTTCGAAGGCCGGGGAGTCCGCCCAGATGGCGCCGAGCGGTCGGTCGTGCACCGTTTCGAAGGTCAGGCCGGGGATGGTCTCGGCGGCGTGGCAGGGCAGCACCTTGCCGGACGGCGTGATGTTGAGGAAGCGGCGCCCCCACCCACCCATGCAGGCCTTCGGCCGGTGGGCGTAATAGTCGGGAACGACGTAATCGACGACCAGCCGCCCCTTCAACTCGGGCAGCCGCGCCCGCACCGCCGCATCCATGCGCACGAGCTGGTCGCGCGTCGGCATGAGGGCGCCGCGGTTCAGCAAGCCCCAGCCGTAATACTGGACGTTGGCGACCTCGATCCGGCCGGCGCCGAGGTCGAGGGCGAGGTCGAAGAACGCGTCCACATGGTCGATGTTGTGCCGGTGCACCACCGCGTTGACGGTCAGCGCAAGGCCGGCCTCCACCACCGCGCGGGCGGCGCGGCGCTTGCGTTCGAATGCGCCGGGAAAGCCGGCGACGTGGTCGTTCGCGTCCGCCTGCGTGTCCTGGAAACTGATCTGGACGTGCTGGAGCCCCGCCGCCTTCAGCCGGTCCAGACGCCGGCGGTCGAGCGTGACGGCCGATGTGATGAGGTTGGTGTAGAGCCCGGCCTGCGTGGCGTGCTCCACCAGTGCTTCCAGGTCGGTGCGCGCGAAGGGCTCGCCGCCGGAGAAGTGGACGTGAAGGACGCCGATCTCCGCCGCCTCGTCCAGGACCCGCTTCCAGGTGGCCGTGTCCAGTTCGCGGCTCCGGCCTTCCAGCTCCAGCGGGTTGGAGCAGTAGGGGCAGGCCAGCGGGCATCGATGGGTCAGTTCCGCCAGAACGGCGTAGGGTGGTTCGGGAGCGGTCATGGCGTCTCTAATCCCCGTTCGCGCATCACATCAGCGTGCCCGACAAGGACGCGGCGGCAGCGCGGGGTGCCCGCAACGATCTGCCGCCGGCCGGAGGTCGGTCGCGAATGCTGTCGCGCGACGGTTGCCTTTGCCCTTAAAGCTGGGCGCAGGCGTAGGCGTTGATTTCGTTGCCGACGGCAATCTCAACGATCTTCGGTTTGCGCCAGGTTTTCATGATGCGCTCCCTCCGGTGGATATCGGGGCCGCTTGCAAGCATGCCCCTCCATGCGAAAGCCTACCGGTACAACCAAGGCGCGGCCATGATACTTATGGATAGTGACGTGGAAAATATGGGTAGAATTTTTTGCACCGCAAAACAAAACGGCTCTATAAAACCAGTTTTGAATTGGAAAAATTATAAAAACAGCGCCTTGATTAGGAATGGTCATTGTGTTTGTCTAAAATATTTCCGGCATAAGTCCGGCGTTTCCAGTTCCCTGGCACCATCCTGATGGCCGTGCGACACCTTTCAATTTGGAAAGCTTCCGACGATATCAGCACCACCTCCGATGGGGCGGAGAATGGAACGGCTCTCTGCAACCTTCCATTTCCGGTCGTCTCCGAATGAGTGCTTGAGCCTGTTCGCCGGAACGCCGCACCATGAATCCTGCACTGTCGGGCAGAATGGTTCGGACTCATCCGAAAAACGAAAGCCGAAGAACAAGAGCCCATGATCAAGAGCATTGTTCCTGTCGCGCTCGTCGCGATTCTGATCGGCGCCGGCACCGCGCGGGCCGACGATGGATACCCCACCTACGCGCGCGTCGATTATGTGCTGGGCTGCATGATGTCCAACGGCCAGACGCAGGACGTCATGCGCAAATGCTCGTGCAGCATCGACGAGATCGCGGCGCACTTTCCATACGACAACTACGTCACGGTCGAGACCGCGCGCGTCATGCAGGACGTGCCGGGCGAGCGCGCTTCGCTGATGCGCGGCGTGGGCTGGGTCAAGGATCTGCTGGACCAGTTCCGACAGGTCCAGGTCGCCGCCGACCTGAAGTGCTTCTGAACGCCGGCCTCATCAAGACCCGGAATTCGCCCGGATCGGCCAGCTCTCCTGGAAGCGGCGGCCGTTCGAATCCTCGACCGAGACGTCCAGCGTCCCCGTTTCCGCCGGCACCATCGTGAAATGGATGCTGGGATCCTCGCTCAACGAGATGTCGGACTGCACGTCGAGCACTGGCGCGCCGTTGTAGCGGACGCTGATGGCTTTCACATAGTGGGCCGGTATGTAGTAGTAGTTGAGCTGGTCGTACTGCATGCCGGTGTAGTTGGGGTGACTGATCAGAAGCTGTGCCGTCATCGGCTTGCCGGCGGTGACGGCGTCCGGCAGGTTCAGCTTCATCTTTCCCATGCGGGCAACGGTCAGCTGCGGATTCTTCAGGGCGGGCGCGGAGCAGCCGCCGGACGCCTTTACGAAGCGCGTGGTCTTCAGCAGTCGGCCGTTGCCGGTTTCCGCCACGGCGGTGACGTTGGTGTAGGAGTTGACGCGCACGCGCGTCTCCACCGTTTGCGGGTCTCCGCCGTCGGCGAAGCGGAAGGTCGCAGCCATCGGCACCGGATTCTGGTCGATGATCAGGTGCAGCGCCTTCACCGTCACGTCGGAGCCGGGCGCCGTCGCGATCTTGATGGGCACGAGCGCCGCGTCGTGGGCGCGCGTCGGCGCCTCCATGCTCAACAGCGGGCCGGCGTCCTCGACGGGACGGTTGGCGAAATACATGTCGCGCAGCATGTCCCAGCGGGCGTCGTCGTCCTGTGCCGCCATCGCGGAACCGCCGGTCAATCCCAGCAACCCGACCCCTGCCAGCGCGGCGGTCATCAGGGGGCGGCGGCCCCAACTCCGGTGCGTCGTCGTCATCGCGTCCTCCCGTTTCATTCCCATTCCAGTTCGGCGAAGGCCGCCGTCACGTTGCGCGGGTGGTAATCGTCGAACAGACGCCAGCGCGGGCCTTCGTCGGTGGCGACCGTGGCGATCGCCTGTTGGATGGTGCCGTGGGCCTTCTGAACCGTCCGGACCCCGGCGACGACCCTCGCCAGATACCGGCGCAAATCCGCCGCCGCGTCCGGCCAGGGGGCCGACGGTGGGCCATGCCCCGGAACCGCGCGCGTGGCCGGCACCGCCGACAGCGTGTCCAGCACCCCCAGCCAGCCGAGGACCGTTCCGTCGATCGCCGGCGCCCGCTCCATGAACACCAGATCGCCGGTAAAGAGCGTTCCGGTCTGCCGGTCGAACACCGTCAGGTCGTTGTCCGTGTGGGCCGGCGGCTGGGCGACCAACTCGATCACCCGTTGCCCGAGGTCAATTTCCAGCCGGTCGGTCACGGTGATGGACGGCGGCATCAGCCGCACCTCCTGCGCGGCATCGGAACCGACGGCCTCCTCGAAGGCATGCAGGTAGTGGCTGCCCCGCGCCATCAGCCCCGCCTGGAAATTCCGGTGCGCGACGAAGCTCGTCCCCTCAGTCAGGAAGGCCGCGTTTCCCAGCACATGGTCGGGGTGCATGTGCGTGTTGATAACATAGCGGATCGGGCGGTCAGTCCGCGCCTGGATCGCCTCGCGCAGCCGCTGTCCGACGGCCGGGGCGCCGCCCGTGTCGATCACCGCGACCGCCTCGCTGCCCACGATGAAGCCGCAGTTGGCGATGTCGCCCTGGTTGGCCGCGTCGCTTTCCTCGTGCAGGCCCGCATGGACGAAGACGCCGGGGGCGATCTCCACGACCGGCAAAGGATCGGCTCCGGCGGGTGCGGTCCAGAGCAGGCACGCAGCCGCCATCGCCGCCGCGGCACGACCCCAGAAGGACGCGGCCGCGCTGGTCGAAGGTCGTTCCTGCGTCGCGGTCATTCCAGGGAGTATGGTGTGGCGCCGAACAGCGCGGCAATCGGGCAAAAGTGTTTGTGCAATGCACGCGCCCGGCATTCTGCCGAGCCGTCAGTCGGCGGACGGACCGTGCAGGGCCAGCCAGCCGACGCTGGCCGCCGGGGCGAACCAGCCGACCCGTTCCCGCAGGTCCGGCGCTATGGGCAGATGCGCCTCGAAATCGCGATAGGGCAGGCTGCGCCGACCGGCAAGGCGGCGCACCAGCGCGCGGCCGACGCCGGCCCCGACCAGCGGGACATTGTCCGCGAGGGGGGAGTTGGACAGCACCTGATCCAGCGCGTCTTCGATCTGCCGAAGCTGCCGCTCCGCCAAGTGATGGGCCAGCCGGTGCGCCATCGGCAGGGTGTCCGGCCGCAAATCCTCTCCCACCATGCGCAGCAGCCGACGCGCGCTGGACGGAATGCCGGGATCGCGGCCGTCGGCGGTCGGGTGCTGGTCGGCGCCCTCCGGCAGCGTGCCGGTCAGGCGGTGCACGTCGGCCATGGTCGCGAACAACTCGGCCATCAGCGTGCGCCAACGCCCGGCGATGGGCACCGTGCGGGCCACGGCCATGACGGGGGTGCGGACAAGGCCGGTGTAGACCAGTTCCCCGCTCGCCAGCCGTTCGGCGTCGGTGTAGCCCCGGTGCCGCGGACCGCCGCCCACAAGGGGGACGATGTCCGTCGTGGTGCTGCCGATGTCGATCAGCAGCCCGTCGCCGGCCGAGGCCGCCACCAGCGCCGTCGCGTACCAGTTGGCGGAGGCCACGGCGTCCGCCAGATCCGCTGCCGCGTCGGCCGGGATCAGCCTGCGAGGGCCGGCGAAGACCTCCAACCGCGTGGAGGGCAGGGCGGCGCGCACCGCCCCGGCGATGCGGTGGACGCCGTCCGCCCGGTCGTCGAACAGGTCCGCCAATTCCCCGGTCATGGTCATGGCGGCGCGGCTTGGATGGCCCCAGCGGGCGAGCAGGGCGCCGAGGGCCTCGTCAAGCCGGTCAAGGCCCTGCCAAAGCGGGCAGGGACGCTGATCGAGGTCGCGGAGCGTGCCCGCCTCGTCGAACAGGGCGGCTTTCAGATGGGCGCCACCGATGTCCAAACCGATCAGTCCACCGGGTTCCATGCCATTTCCTCCAAGCTCAGGTGGACCGGTTCAACCCGCTCGACCGGGCCAGGGATGACCATTGGTTCCTGCGCCAGACCAAGCACCGCCGCCGCGACGTTCATCCCCGTAGCGCGCCGCAGCCCCACGTAGGAGGTGGTCAGGCGCGGGTTGACCTCCAGGATCATCGGCCCGCCAACTCCCGCGATGAAATCCACCCCCACATAGCCGAACAGCCCTGGCAACGCCGCCGCGACGCCGCTGGCGAGCGCGTGCAGCTCCGGCGACGACGCCACGCCACCGACAACGCCACCACGGTAGGTGAAGGCCGGGCCGGACAGCACGATGTCCTGCCGGTTGACGGCCAATAGCCACGCCTGCCCATCCCGGCAGAGCATCGACAGGCTGGCCGGCGTTCCGGAGACGAAGGGCTGCACGACGAAGCCGCTTCGGTCGCCAGCCCCGCGCCAGTGCGCCCAGGCGGCATGGTCGCGGAGGCACAGCGTGTCCACGCAGCCCGCCCCGTCGTCGGGCTTCACGACCCAGGGGCCTTCCCACGGCGGATCACTCAGGTCAGCGGTGCGCCAAGTCTGCGCTACAGGCAGCCCGGCCGCAGCCAGGGCGGAGGCCGTTGCCGCCTTGCTCGCCGTGATCGCCACGGCTTCGGCGTGGCTGGCGAGCAGGCGGCGGCCGGACGCCTCGACCATACGGCAGACCCGTTCCATCGCGCCGTCCGTCTCCGGCGCAATCGGCCAGACGGCGTCGGCGGTGCGGGAGAGTTCCTCCCAAAGCACCCAGGACTCCCGCGGGTCGTTGACGGTAATGCTTCGGATGGGCGGCGGCAGCGGGGCCAGGCGGGCGTCGCGCGTGACCGTGACGTCAACGCCCGGCACGTCCAGCAGGTCGCCGATCAGGGCGCGGAGCATCAGGTCGCCCTCATGGGCGAGGCTGGCGGGGATGGGGGTGCTGGGCGGCATGCCGCCGCCGGTCACGAATTCACAGACCAGGATGCGCATGTCATGAGCCAGATGGGAACGGGGTTCCAGGTCGTGCCCGTCATCGACCTGCGGGACGGCGGCGTGGTCCACGCCCGGCGGGGCGAGCGCGGCCGGTATCCGCCCTTGCGCTCGTCCCTCTGCGCCGGCAGCGATCCGGTGGATGTGGTGGGCGGTCTCCTCGGCCTGTATCCGTTCCGGGTCATCTACGCGGCCGACCTCGACGCCATCCTCGGGACGGGGGACAACCGGCCAATCCTGGCGCGGCTGAAGGCGGCCTTCCCACAGGTCGGATTCTGGGTCGATGCCGGGTTCCGGGACGCGGAGGTGGTCCGCGATTTCGTCGCGTCCGGCCTCGGCGACGCGGTGCTCGGCAGCGAAAGCCTCGCCGGGGTCGATCCACTGGCAACGTTGAGCGCGGATCCCGCCTGGGCGCGGATCGTCCTGTCGCTCGATTTCCGCGACGGATTCATCGGACCGCCCGAACTGCTCCACCGCGCCGACCTCTGGCCGAGGCGTGTCATCGCCATGACGCTGGCCCGCGTCGGGTCCGGCGAAGGACCGGACTGGGACCGCCTGTCGGACCTGCGCCGCGCCCGGCCGACCGCAAGCCTGTTCGCCGCCGGTGGCGTGCGCAACGGGGACGATCTTCGGGAACTGGCGTCGCGCGGCAGCGCCGGTGCCCTGGTGGCCACGGCGCTGCACAACGGCCGGATCGGCCGCGCGGAGTTGGAGGGATTGGCCGGATGACGCTCCTTCGCGGGGAAGGAGCGCCAGATCCTGCTCATGCGGCGAAGGGGTGCTTGACCTTGTCCTTCTGGTTCATCAGGTCGTGGGCGCTCGGGAAACTGGCGACCGCGCGTTCGATGGCTTCCTTCGTGGCGCGGTAGTTGTATTCCTGGATCTTGGCGTTGTCCTTGGCTTCCCAATGGATGAAGACGCCGACGCAGATGAAGATGTTGTCGATCTCGTCCTGCGGGATGGTGCCTTCCGACACGCAGTCGGCAACCGCCTTGGCGACGGCGTGCTGGGCGGGTCCGAACATCTGCACGGCCTGTTCGGCACCCTTGATGGTGACCTTGTTGAACAGGATCGTGGCCGGCTTGCACATCAGGTTCGGCGCGACAACGGCCAGCAAGGCCGTGAAGCCGTCCTTGTTGTTGGTCAATGCGTTGCAGAAGGCGGTTTCAACGGCACTGCCGCGCGGACCCATGATCAGGTCGATGTGCGCGACTTCGTTGCCGTCACCGACCAACGATTCGCCGACGAGCACGCGGTTGATCTTCGCGGACGATCCTCCCCACATGGCCATAGCCCTTTCTCCCTTGCTTGGCGTGTGCTTCGTTGCGGGGCGCACCGTCTCCGAAAGCATCGGATTCTTGGGTTGCTAGGTCGTCGGCATCAGCCAAAAGGAAAATAGGCAGGCCACGACAATATCAGCGGTGGTCCCCGGATTGATCCCATTGTATTTGAGTTCCTCGTCCAACTCCGCTAGGCGCGATCGCATTAGCGTGAATGCGCGCCCGTCCCGCGATACTTCTCTCAAATCCGAAGCGCGGCGGCACAGCCATTCGGCCCTGGGCCACCCGTATTTTCGGATGACATGGCTGTCCGGTATGGTCGCCAGAACGTCCAAATACAGCGACTCCGTCGCCTGTTCGTAACTCGCCCCTTCGTCCAAAGAATTCCGCAGGCGCGGCACGCCCATGTCGAAAATGTCGGCATAGTCCGTCGCGTATTGCCGGGCGATCCGGTCGCGGTCCTGGGCCTCCAGCATGGCGGCAAGAAGGGTGATCGTGGCCGGCGCGTGCACGTCACTTCCCTCCACCCGGCCCAGCCCGGCCGGTGCGGCCAGGGCAATGGCCCGGAAGGTCAACTCCGCATCGGCGACGGTCAGGCCGGAGAGCACACGGCGCAACCGGTCGCGCAGGGAACCGCCGGTGCCGGACAATGCCGCCTGCGCCAACGGGACCGCCAGCAGCAGGATGCCCAGGTTCGTGTTGCAGCCCACCGTGGCCTTGGTCGCTGTAACCGCCTGAAGGATGCGCTCCCCGATGCTCAACCCCGGTTGGGCGAGGATGGGGGCGGTCACGTCGGCGCTGGCGAGGAACTGGTCGACCGTCATCCCGTGGCCGGCCGCGTGGATGTGGACGTTGCCGGGCTTCAGCGCGCGCAGTTCCAAATGGCACGCGGCCCGGTAGGCCCCGGCGATCCCTGATGCGGGATCAGGAGGAATAGGCGCCCAGTCCGGCATGCGCGTTCACCCGCTCCACGAAATCGGCGGCCAGGGCGTCGGCGATGTCGACCGCGCTGACGCGCTGCAAGCCTTGCCACGCCGGCATGCTGTTGACCTCCAGCACCAGCCAGCGCCCGTCCCGGTCCTGGATCAGGTCGACGCCGGCATAGGTGGCACCGACCGCCCGCGCGGCGCGGACGGCCAGGGCGGCGGCCTCGTCGTCGGTGGGGGCGGCCTCGCAGGATGCGCCCTGGTGGACGTTGGTGATCCATGTCTGGCCATGGCGGTTCATGGCGGCGACGGCGCACCCCCCGACGACGAACACACGCCGGTCCTGCCAGCGTTCCTCCTGCCGCGGCGGGACGAAGGGTTGCAGGTAATAGACGCCGCCGACCGCGTCGGCTTCGGGCAGGGCCTCCGGCCCGGCCAGCCGCATCAGGCCACGCCCCTGCGCGCCGAACAGCGGCTTCAGCACCTGATCGGGGGCTGCGTCCAGCAGATGCCGGGCGGGCTCGGGAACTTGCGTGGCGAGCGTGGGCGGGGTCGGCAGGTCGGCGCGGGCGAGCAGGAAGCTGGTCATGCTCTTGTCCACGCAGCGTTCGATGGCCCGCGCGTCGTTGTGGACCGGAACGCCCAGTTTCCGCAGCGCGTGGAGCACGCCCAGGCGCAGCGTCACCTGTTCGAAACTGCCCTGGCCCACCGCCCGCACGAACACGCCGGCCGGCACGGTGTCCTCGAAACCGGGGATCAGCAGTCCGGTGGCGGTGTGACCGACGGCAATCCCGCACGCGCGCGGGGACACGCAGCGGCAGGGCAGGCCGCGCGCCTCGATGGCCTTCACCAGCCGGGGCGTGTGCCAGTCCGGCCGTTCCGTCAGGACCAGGGCGGTGCGCTCACCGGACATCGCTGAACGAGCGCTCCACAAGGTCGGGCACCAGATGGCCGGCGTGGAAGCTGCGCCCGCTGTCCAGCGCGGTGACGGTGACCCGCGCGGGGCTGAACAGCATCCCGTCGATGGCGTAGAAGTCGCCCTTCACCGCGGCGAAGATGTCGCCGAACGGCCGCCCGTGGTCCCGCGAGGCGGAGGAGGGCAGGCGCCGCGCCAGATCCTCCGCCTCCGCGTCCGGGCCGGTGACGTGCAGCTGGACCGTCCCGCCGTAGAGGATGGCGTCGTTGGTCCGGCCCATCGCCGTCATGAAGCCGCCGCCGGGCGGGGGAAGCGGCGCCATGCCGATGCCGTCCACCACGCGGTCGAGCGGGAACCCCAGCGTGTGGACCTTGTGCAGCGCCACCTCCAGCACGCGGGCGACCACCTGGACGGTCCCGGCGAGGCTCTGCGTCGGGGTGAGAACGAGCGTCAGCCTGTCCGGCGCGATGCCGCAGGTCTGCGCGATGTGGGCGACCAGCTCGGCGGGCGGCGGCGTCGCCACCTCCAGCACGAAGGCGGCGCTGTCCGCCGTGTCCCGGTAATTGAGTTCGTCGAACAGCGTTTCCTGCCGGGCCAGCGCGCGGCCTGGGCCGGAGCCCAGCCCGAAGAAGGCGTCCTTGCCGCTGCCATGGCTGAGGCTCCACCCCGCATACTGGCTGCCCAGGCAGGCCAGGACCGGCTGGCTGCTGTGCACCGTCACGCCGAAGGGCCAGGCCGGTACGCCGGGCACCGGGCCGAGCGTCGCCCGGCCGAGCCCGCCCATGCACAGCTCCGCGATCCGCCGCCCGGCCTCCAGCCCGCCCGGATGCCGGATGCCCGCATCGACGACGCATGCCCCACCGACGCGTTCAATCCCCAGGCGGAGCGCTTGCGCCTCGCCGACCAGCCGCTCCACCAATGGCGCTGAGAGGGCAGCGAGGCTCGGGCGTTGATCTTGGTTCATGCCCCTGACTCCGTTGTTAAGGCAGCGTGGAGGTCAGCCGCCACGCGTTGCCGCCGCTGTTGCACCCGGCTCCGTGCCGCCCGGATGCCGACCCCGTCGGCCATCACCGTGCAGACCGGTTCGCCCGCCGACAGGCGGG
>Ga0065721_10004129_pt1 | contig 40345 bp, 38 predicted proteins | sample Mesricmetagenome_FD_59108 | JGI IMG/M metagenome (GOLD analysis project Ga0065721, IMG submission 59108) | Mesophilic microbial community from rice straw/compost enrichment Sample: eDNA_1 v2 (version 2) | ecosystem: Engineered > Solid waste > Grass > Composting > Bioreactor | place: USA: Davis... | reverse complement strand
CACAACCCTGCTCTGCCCAGAATTGCTGGAGCGCGAGAATCAAACCCTGGAATGTGCTGATATCCACGGTCTGCTGCGGTTCTATTTGAGTATCACTGACCTGATTGTGTTTTGCGGAAGTCACGGCTGGAATTACCCGAGTGCGGGAGCAAATTGCTCGCCAAAAGTGAACGAAGGGGCGCAATTATAGCGATTGACCTCCACTTCGACCATGGTGGAAAACCCTCGGGTCCGGGGCGTTTTTCGAGCAACTGTTCGGTTTTGCGCTGAGAACAGCGGCGATTTTTGGCAGAATGCGCGCACTGTAATGAAGCGAGATCCCCATGGCTTTTTCCAAATCCACATTGGCCGTGAGCGCCCTCCGCCTGGTGGGCCTTCTTTCTCTCCCCGCCGCCCGGCGGCTCGGCGCGTTTATGGGCGAGGTCGCCTACCGACGCAACAGCCGCGGCGCCAAGATCACCCGCGAAAACCTCGCCCTGTGTCTGCCGCAACTGAACGAGCAGGAGCGCGAGCGCATGACCCGCGCCAGCCTGCGGGAGACCGGTAAGGTGGCGACGGAAGTGTGCGTGATCTGGCGCAATAACGAGGTGCCTGTGCAAAGCTATATCCGCCGGATCGAAGGTGAAGAACTCGCGCGTCAGCCCCTCGCCGACGGCAAGGGTTTACTGATCCTGGCGCCGCATCTGGGCAATTGGGAAGTGCTTGGGTTGCACTTGGCCAGCCTGGGCCCGGTCACCAATCTGTATCAACCGCCCAAACTCACCGGGCTGGATGAGGTGATCCGCAAAGGCCGGGAAAAATCCGGCGCGCAACTGGTCCCCACCAACGCCAAAGGCGTCGCCGCCCTGCTGAAGAATCTGAAAAGCAACGGCATCTGCGGCATCCTGCCCGACCAGAACCCCAACGAAGACAGCAGCGGCGGCTTCGCCCCCTTCTTCGGCCACTCCGCCTTCACCATGACCCTGGTCCACAAACTGATCCAGCGCACCGGCTGCACCGCCGTATTCGCCTTCGCCAAACGCGTCGAAGACGGCTTCGACCTGATCTACCGCGAAGCACCCGAGGAGATCTACAGCGAAGATACAGAAACATCCCTGGCTGCATTGAATCTGGGCGTGGAACGCCTGGTGATGGAAGCGCCGGAGCAATATCAGTGGGAGTACAAGCGTTTCAAGGTGGCGCCGGATGGAGAGCGGCGGTATCAAAATTAGGTCTTGGGGATTACAGGGATCGTCAACTCGATCCCTTTTTCAAGCGGATGGACATCAATTGAGCTGCGTAAAGTTTACCGGGATCCACTCGTAGGAATGACCTTTCTTGCGCAAATGGCCCAGACCGGGAAATTGAATGTGCGCCGCACCAATCAGAATCCCCTCTTTCGCAGCCTGTTTAAAAATTCTCTCGCGCTGCGCCGCGGCTTTTTTCTGGTCGGTATCAAATGCGATTGTCACTTTCGGACGATCCAACTGCACCGCAGCCACATGGATCAAGTCGCCAATCAACCACAGCTTCTGCCCCTGGCTTTCCACCTCATAAACCGTGTGGCCCACTGTGTGTCCGTAAGTTGAAATGGCTTTAATTCCAGGCGGAAATTGGGTTTTATGCTGGAACGGCGCGAATTTTCCTGCGGCTTGGTAAGGCGTCAGCATGGCTATAGCTGCTTCATATGACGCTTTATCTTCCGCCGGCGCGTTATTCAGATTGTCTTCGCTCAGCCAGAAGTCCGCGTCTTTTTTGTCCACGTGAACCACCGCATTGGGGAAAGCCAACACGCTTTCACTGACCAAACCACCGATGTGATCCGTATGCAGGTGAGTGATGTAAATATCGTCAATTTGATCAGGCTCGTAACCGGATGCCTGCAAATTGGCGACGAACTTTCCCAAGGTCGGGCCAAAAAGTACACCGGCACCCGCGTCGATCAATATCAAGCGATCGCCCGTGTTGACCAAAAAGGCGTTTATCGATGTTTCCAACGGCACATTTAAAAATGCCTTTTCCAGGGCCGCATGGGTTTTATGTTCGGGATGATTCAACAACTGATCTACGGGCAATTCGATGGTCCCGTCATTGATTGCCGTCACTTCAAATTCGCCGACCATCAAGCGGTAAAAACCCGGAGCGGGTGTTTGCGCCATTGGCGCGGCGGCGGTGGCCATTTGGCTGCCGAAGCCTCCGAGCAAAGTCGCTGATGCAAGCACGGCTGCCGACGCAAGTTTTTTAAACGAAAACTCAAGCATAGAAACTCCTTGGGATTTAACCCCTTCAGCACAGATGAAATGAACCAAGCACTGTTGCTGTGCCTGGCGAAAAAATGGGTGGCTTCCGAAAATCGCACAATAACGCCATTTTTGCAAAGAAAAGCTTTTAGCAAAGAACACGTTAATTTGATGGCGCAATATTGGATGCCATTTGTTTATTTTTTGCGATTGCCAAAGAGGAAAGCTGGCCGCGAGATTTAATCTCGTTACGCATCATGTGGGTGTGGCTATTCGGAAGGGAAAATTACTCGAACTGGAAATTGCCAAACAGACATTTGATTGCGACCGCACTTGCGTGCTTCCTGAGCATGTCCATTTGTTATCATCTCGTGGATCTGTGCAAAGCACCCGCCAGCACACAGCGAATCGAACCCAACACCGGAGAAATATTCCATGTGGTTGCAGAAAGAAATCCAACTCAAAGCCCGCCCGCGTGGTTTTCATTTGATTACGCAGGACGTGCTGGCCGAATTGCCGGAGTTGCGCCAGGTGTCGGTTGGGCTGCTGCATGTGTTTATCCAACACACCTCCGCCTCGCTCACCATCAATGAAAACGCCGACCCCACCGTGCGGCAGGATTTTGAAAGCTATTTCAACCGCGCCGTCCCGGAAGACCAACCCTACTACCGCCACAACGACGAAGGCAGCGACGATCTGCCGGCGCATCTGAAATCCAGCATCCTCGGCAGCAGCGTATCTCTACCCGTCAAAAATGGCCGCTTGAATCTGGGGACTTGGCAGGGGATTTATTTATGCGAACACCGCAATCATGGCGGCAGTCGGAGATTGGTGTTGACGCTGCAGGGAGAGGTTCGGTAACGGAAATAAAAAAGCGGCCCGTAGGCCGCTTTATCGAGCATCGGAACCCATGCGGGTCCGCGCTTACAGGGTTGACATATAAGCGCCGAGATCCTGGATCTGCTCAGGTGTCAGATCGGCACCGATACCCGGCATATAGTTACCTGTAGCTATAGCTTCCATCAAATCCGCTGCTGTTGCGCCCTTTATTGAAGGGAAATTTGGAGGTATCCCTTCGCCTCCAGCACCATGACAACCTCGACAAGTTTTACTTATATAAATGGCCTCACCATTCGCAGCGTTACCCACTGGTGCACTGGAAAGGGTAGACATATAAGCACCAAGATCCTGGATTTGAGTAGGAGTCAGGCTGGCACCAATTGTCGGCATAGTGCCGCTTGCGGCTCCAATCGCCTCAATCAAATTAGCTGCAGTCGCACCTTGCACAGAAGGGAAGAATGGAGGCAGCCCTTGGCCTTCAGCACCATGACAGCCTGCACAGCTAGTATCAAATAACGCCTTACCCGCAACCGGATCCGGCTGCGCGACTGGCTCTTCAGTCAAAGCCGCGAAGTGAGCGGCGACGTCCGCAGCACATTTACCAACGCAGGTGGTTGGTGCTTGTTGCGGCATGCTGGCTTCGATGTATTTGGCCAGGTTTTCCACTGTCGTTTTCGCTAAAGCGTCCACGCTGATCGGGAGGGCAGCAGTGCTGTCATTGGCGAAGTTGCCGTGGCAGAGCACGCACTGAGCAGTCCACACTTCGGCGCCGGCGACGGCATCACCTTGACTGACAGAGCAACCATTGTTGGCAGCTCCTTCGCTGGACGGTGTGGCGGCACACTGGTCGAGGGCATCGCTGACGCCATCGGTATCAGCGTCTAACTGGCTCGCAGAACAACCCTGGGCATTGGCGGTTTCGCCAGCGGGGGTGTTCGGGCACTGATCAGCAGCGTCGCTTACGCCGTCATTGTCGCTATCCAATTGGCCAGCGGAGCAACCGCGTGCATCCACCATGCTGCCGGCGGGAGTGTTGGCGCACAGGTCGGAGTTGTCGCCCACACCATCGGCATCGCTATCAGCCCACTCGGACGGATCTTCGGGGAAGGCGTCTTCGCTATCGGGTACACCGTCATCATCAGAGTCGACGATCACGATACCGGAAGAGCTTGAGCTGCTGGAGGAGCTGGAAGAACTGCTCGAACTGGATGAGCTGCTTGAGCTGGACGACGATGAACTGCTGCTCGAAGAACTGGAGCTGCTGCTCGAAGAACTGGAGCTGCTGCTAGACGAGCTAGAGCTGCTTGAGCTAGATGAAGACGAACTGCTAGATGAGCTGCTTGAGCTCGACGAGGACGAGCTGCTGCTCGAGCTGGAAGAACTGGCCGCGCTGCTGGAACTCGATGAGCTGGACGAAGACGAACTGCTGCTCGACGAACTGGAGCTGCTGCTGGACGAACTCGAACTGCTGGAGCTGGAAGAACTGGATGAGGACGAGCTGCTGCTCGAGCTGGAAGAACTGGCCGCGCTGCTGGAACTCGATGAGCTGGACGAAGATGAACTGCTGCTCGAAGAACTGGAGCTGCTGCTAGACGAACTTGAACTGCTGGATGAGTTGCTGGATTCCGTTACAACCAGTGCAGAAATGGTCGCATTGCCGACGCTGGGCTTGAACTCGATATCCAGCACACCATCTGTGACCGGGATATCCCGGGCAAAGAAATCTGCCGGCAGGGTGAGATCGCCTTCGTTGACCACAAAAATATCGAAATCTTCAACGACCGGCTGACCTTCAACCAGCACATCAAAAACGCGCTCTCCCTCGGCCGTTGCGGAGTACTCCCGCGCTGAGAAGGCAATGTCATATCGGCCATTGCTGAGGGGTAGTTCGTAGGCGAATTCACCGACACGAGCGCCCTGGCTGGTGTCATCCTGATGCACCCAGTATTCCTGCGGTCCGTCAATAAGACGGCCGCCTTTGGCAAAGGCTAGGTCAGGCTGATAAATCGCCAGTTCTGGATTCTCGGGACTCCAAGTCAGAGTGCCAGCGCGCAGCGCGTAGACACTGGAACCAAAATCCGCGGGAACCTCGATCGCGCCAACGCGGAAATAATCGAAGTAGACCCCACCGGTGGTGAACTCCACCCGCACTACGTTAGTGCCGGTGTTAAAGGCCACTTCGGGCAAGGTAAATTCGGCAAACGCGCGGTTGCCGCCCTCTGGGGACGCCAAGCCTGGCACTTCCAGACTACCTGCGTCGCTACCGTTTACCAGCACCTGCACAGACGCGCTTTCGATCTCGGCGCCCAAGGCCAAGGTCAGGCTATAGCTGCCGGCTTCCGCCAAGTTGATGTCGTATTCGAGCCATTCACCGGCGGCGGTTGCAATCACATCACAACCGTTGCCCCTGGCCGGGCCAGCCGCGCCCAGATCCACTTCGCTAGCGCTGTCGCAGTCACCTTCCTGCTCCGTGGTGGAATCGCTAAAGCGATCAAAGGCGTCGGACTGCACAGTGGCTGGCAGTACCGCCGGCTCGCCGCTGGAAGAGCTGCTGCTGGATGAGCTGGAGCTGGAAGAACTTGAAGAAGACGTTGAACTTGTGCTCGATGCCGCACTGGAAGAGCTGGATGAGCTGTTCAACTCATCGCCGTGGGTGACAAACAAACCGTCACCACCACAGGCCGATAAACCGGTTAACGCCAGAGACAGCGTAAGAATCCGCAGCGATTTGCCCGCGGTGCCGTGTAACACATTAAGTGACATGTAGGAACACTCCCCAAAAGTGTAGGTATGGCTGCACACCGAGTGATAACAGCATCGCCCGAAAAAATGCTGCGTTCAGATGCCAACGCCGCCGTTGCGCCATAGCGCATGCGGTAAGAAACAACGGACGGCAAAAGAACGGGAATCCAAGATGTGCAATTTATTGTATTGAGGGGGCGGGACACACTGTATCCAGGCCCTCAGATTGCCGGGGAATTTTAATTAAGTGTGGTTTTTAGGGAGAAAAATGCATCACACAAATGTATGAGTTTCGCCTGCGCTGTGGTGGATTCGCGGCTTGGGTCACAAATCCTCAGGGAATCACCCGCGCATAAAGTGATCAGCGAAGCTCGCTTTGTGGGCGCTATCACAACTCTCGGCGCGCAAGCTTAATTTATGTGCATCTCAAAATCACGCAATCCCAGCGGCGCGGTAAGATGCATCTCTTACAGAATGACGAGTCAACACCATGGTTTTACGCCGCATTTTTTTCGCCGCCTCTCTGCTGGGGGCAAGTTTCTCCACACAAGCCCAAAATGACGCCCTGCTCGGCAGCTGGGAAAATCTCACCCAGGGCGATCTGGTCGGGCTGACGCTGAAGGATAGTGAACATTGCAATCTCTATCTGGAGCGGGCGCTGAAGCCACGCACCGACCGCGCGTGCAAATACGAAGCGTTTGAGGATCGCTATCTGATCTTTCTGTTCAACGAACAGGGTGTGTGCGGCAGTGAAGCGGACTTTGAATTTATCCATGAGCCAGAAGCACCGCTACTGCGGCTGATCATCGGCGGAGCGGAAGTGCTATTGAGCAGAGTTCCGGCGGGAAAGTAGAAAGATTTGTTGCTAAGGCGATGGCCGCGCCGGAATATCCAAAGCGCGGCCTGATGGAGGTGGTGGTCGTTTAGTGCTTCTTGTTTGCCCGGCGGTCCGTTTGTCGGCGTTCCTGACTGATACCGTCCGGCAGTCCCCGCTGCGTTCTACGGCGGTCAGACGTTTGACGCTCTTCCAGCGCGTCCTCGAGCTGACTCAATATCATGTTGGGCGGGAGAATGGGTTTAGTTTTCATTTCACAGCATCTCTCTTGTATTTATCCTCGCACTCGGTTGGACCCGTAGCCTCCACCTGCACTTGTCACCCTGCGGCAGAGCACATCCGCGCCCGTTGATGCACCCAAAACGGCGAGTACGAGAAAAAGTATAGACAATCCCCTAAGAATCGCCGCTTTAATTACATGATTTTTTATGCGTATTTTTTATAACGCGTTTGCAAGCGAAACAGCATTTGGTTCTGCTGCCAAACTCTGAGGAATAGCACCGCCTTCGATCTATAACAAATAGCATTATTTCCTGAATTTTGTTGGTTGATCGGCGCACAGTCAAAAATGTGCTCGCTTTTTAAGCTGCGCAGAATTTTTGTCTGTTGTTATTCCAATGAAATCCTCCGACGACCGCGTGCGAATTTCCATCGCCTGTACCACACCTGCCGCAGCGCCACGTTTATCTCACCGCATCAGCGCAATTGATTTTGCCCGCGGCGCTGCAGTGGTATTGATGATTCTCAACCTCGGCGTAAACGGCTTATTGCCGTTTGAGGATTTTTTGGATTGGGGCTTGATGCCCATCCATATGCTCACCCGCTTTGCCTCGTCACTTTTTGTTATCGTGTTCGGTATTGCTTTGGCAATTGCGTATCTGCCGCATGTTGGCAAAGACGATTGGCCGCAACGGCGCACAAAATTATTGTTGAGTGGNGTGACAATCTTTTTTTGGTACAAGATTCTNACGATTTTTGAAATGTTGCCCTACGAGCCGGCGCAAATCCGCGANGCGCTGTTTTATCGCACTTTCCCNTCATTTACNGAAATTCTCGGCTTTTACGCGCTCGCGCTTTTATGGCTGCCATTTTTTCTGCCACTCTGGCAACGCATGCCGTTATGGTCGCGTTTGCTGGCGCCGATCTCGCTCACCATTTTGTCCTATTGGTCGCAACACCATGTGCAATGGCGTTCGGAAATTCCGCAGGCACTTTTGGTGGAGCGGGAGTCCCAGCACGCCTGGGGACAAATTTCCCGCGCGCCATTAATTCTGCTCGGTCTGCTGCTCGGCGAAGCAATTCGTTATTGCTATGCGCACCGCCGCGCCGCCGGCGCCTCGCATTTTCCTTCGCCTGTGTAGCGACATTTTTAGGATCGCTGTTTCTGCTGATGGCGCTGCCGGATTTAACACAAGCGCTGCGTGGCATTGCCTTGAACCAAGGCAGACATCCGCCGGAATTGATGTTCATGTTATTCAGTCTGAGCGGCGCGTTTGCCATTCTCGCCCTCGCGATTATCGGCGGCGAACGCCCCGCGCATTTCCTGCGTCCTGTTACCACCATTGGCAGCGACGCGTCGCAGGCGTTTATCTTTCATATTTTCGTGATTTTTGTGTTGATGCGATTTTTATGGGGATATTGGCGCAACATCGCCTATGAACACGCATTGGTGTTCGCCATATGCCTGGTTTTTGCGACCGCCGCTTGGATAAAAATACAGTCGTGGATCCGCACCCGCTCTTAACTCAACACCGGCGCATCTGCGACCGCAATTCGCTGCTGGAGAATCCTATGGCCCTTGCAACCGTCACTGTCCCGTTCCGCCGTCTCTGCTGTCTAACGGCGCTGATCTGGTGCTCCTTAGCGGGCGCCGCAGAGCCGGTGGAAACCACCCTCGTTAAGCTGCGCGCCCTCGATGAAAGCACCCAGGGCAGGTTAGGGGTGTATGTGAAGAACCTCCATACCGGCGAGGAGATCGCTTATCACGCCGAGCGCAAATGGAATCTCGCCTCCCTGGTGAAAATTCCCCTGGCGATTGCAGTATTGCAGGCGGTGGAAAACCAGCAGCTGGCGCTGGACGATAAACTGGTACTGCAACAATCCGAGTTTGCCGTCAGCGATCTGCTAAAACGCTCACTGGAGGATAACGACAGCACCGCCACGGATTTGCTGATACACAAACTCGGTGTCGAGCATTTCAATCAGCAAACTCAGCGCAATGTGGGCGGGGAAGATCTCGGTCCGTTTACCACCCCAGGGCAGAAGCCTCGCAACAACCCCAACTCCGGCACCTTGCGAGCGATGGGCACCTTGATGGAGCGCCTGAGCCGCAGCGAGCTGCTCAATACCAAACACACGGACATGCTGCTCGACCATATGGAGAACGCCTCCACCAGCGATAAACGCCCCAAAACCGGCACGCAGGACCGAGCCTGCAACCTCGGCATCACCAACGCCCGCGACCTGAGCAAATCGGTGGTGATCGTGGTGTGCGCAGAAGGGTTTGGCGAGCTCGAGCACGCGGAAAAGTCCTTCACCGCCATCGCCGCCATCCTGGTGGCGGACGGCCGCGTGCCCTGAGCGCCCCGGGTGCGCGCTCCGCCGCTGCGACTTACAATCGCGGCTTTGCTTCCCGCTGAGTCAGGTGCCCTATGACATCCACTCCCTATCCCCGCGATATGATCGGCTACGGCCGCACCACCCCCTCCAACCCCTGGCCGAACAAGGCGCGCATCGCTGTGCAGTTTGTACTGAATTACGAGGAGGGCGCGGAAAACTGTGTGCTGCATGGGGATGAGGGGTCGGAGACATTTCTGTCGGAAATCATCGGCGCCCGCGCCTATCCGGCGCGCCATATGAGCATGGAATCCATGTACGAATACGGCAGCCGCGCCGGCTTCTGGCGCATTTACCGGCTGTTCGAACAGGCCAAGATTCCGGTCACCGTTTACGGCGTCGCCATGGCGCTGGCGCGCAACCCGGAAGCGGTCGCCGCCATGCAGGCCAGCGATTGGGAGATCGCCAGCCACGGCTATCGCTGGATCGACCACCAATTTATGTCCGAGGACGAGGAGCGCCATCAGATTCAAAAGGCGATCGCCATCCACACCCAGGTCACCGGCGAGCGTCCCCTCGGCTGGTATACCGGTCGCGACAGTCCCAATACCCGCCGCCTGGTGGTGGAACAGGGCGGATTTCTCTACTCCTCCGACAGCTACGCCGACGACCTGCCCTATTGGGACCGCAGTTTCGGTACGCCGCATCTGGTGATTCCCTACACTCTGGACAGCAACGACATGCGCTTTGCCACGCCCCAGGGTTTTCACACCAGCGAACAGTTTTTTCAGTATTTGAAAGATTGTTTCGACGTGCTCTACGCCGAAGGCGAATCCGCACCTAAACTTATGAACATCGGTTTGCACTGCCGCATTATCGGCCGCCCGGCGCGCTTCCGTGCGCTGCAGGATTTTGTCGCCTATGTGCAGAGCAAAAATGACGTATGGCTTTGCCGGCGCGTGGACATCGCCCGCCACTGGCACGCCAATTTTTTTCCCGCCTGATGTAATTGCACCTCATGTCCAACATATTGCTCGCTATTCTCTGCCTGGCCCTCGGCAAACTGCTGCAACGCGTGCGGCAGTTTCCGGAATCGTCGGCGCTGACCCTCAACTCCTACGTTATTTACATAGCGCTGCCGGCGCTGATTCTGGTGCAAATTCCGAAAGTGCCTATGGAGCCCGACGTGCTGGCGCCGGTGCTGTGCGCCTGGATCATTATGCTCGCCAGCGCCGGGGTCACCTGGCTGTGCTCGCGCCTATTCAAATGGCAGCCCGCCACCACCGGCGCGCTGCTGCTGGTAATCACCCTCGGCAACACCAGTTTTATCGGCTTGCCGCTGATCGATGCGCACCTGGGCGCGCCCGCCCTGCCCTACGCGATTCTGTACGACCAGCTCGGCACGTTTCTCGCGCTCAATATTCTCGGCATTGCCTTCGCCACCCACTACTCCGGCGGCACTCACACCAATGCCGAACCCCTGTGGCGGAAAATTGTGAAATTTCCGCCCTTCGGCGCCTTGATCTGCGGTTTTATTCTGCATTTTTTTCCGCTGCCGGATTATCTCGACGAGGTGCTGCAACGCCTCGCCGCCACTCTGGTGCCGGTGGTGATGGTGGCGGTGGGACTGCAATGGCGCTTGCGCATCGAGCGCAGTGAACTGCGCTATATCCTGTTCGCCATTATTTTTATTCTCGGCGTCGAACCTCTGTTCGCTTGGGGCCTGGTCACCCTGCTCCACCTGGAACCCATAGTTGCCAAAACCATAGTGCTGGAGGCGGCCATGCCGGCAATGATTTCCACCGGAGCTCTCGCGCTGATGTATCAACTGGCACCGCGCATGGTTTCCACCATTATCGGTTATAGCCTGATCCTATCCTTCGCCACCGTCTGGTTGTGGAGTTTGGTGGTGTGAATTCGCCGCCGGTTCATAACTCGGTTAGAAGAAAATCGCGCGGGCATCTATTCTTTTAAAAGACCCGTCTTCACCACGACCCCGCGGGAATGCGGTCTCCGTTCGGCGATTCGATCAACCCCAACCAGGCGTTACTATCCGATGCTCTGCTGTTCATATTTAGTGACCGTCGCGCGCGGTATTGCAGTTTTTTCGCGAATCTCTCTCCGCCATTTTTGTTTGCTGGTGGCGCTGCTGGCCGGCGCCGCGCAAGCGGAAACCGTTGTGATCCGCGCCGATCGCTGGTATCCCATAAACGGCGATCCGAATGATCCCAATCCTGGATTTATGGTCGAAATCGCGCGCTACGCGCTGGAAAAAGCTGGCCATCAAGTGGATTACAATCTGATGCCCTGGGAGCGCGCGCTGGTCCAGGCAAAAAATGGCTTGATCGATTGTGTGGTCGGCGCGTACAAAAACGACGCGCCGAATTTTCTCTTCCCGGATATCAGCCAGGGCGCCGCCAGTACCGCCGCCTTCGTTAAAAAAGGATCCGCATGGCGCTATACCAATTTGGACGCGTTGAAACTCGTCAATGTCGGCGCTATTGCCGGCTATAGCTACGGCAAGGAAATCGACGCCTTTATCACGGCGAATCCCGAGCGCGTTCACCTGCTCAGCGGCGAGCGCGCGCTGGAACAAAATATTCGCAAATTATTGAGCAGCAGAATCGATGTAGTGCTGGAAGCGCCCGCCGTCTTAAATGCCAAGCTCAAAGAGATGCATCTCACCGACCATATCGAGTTCGCCGGCTCCATAAATCAGCCGCAAAATCTCTACGTCGCCTGCACGCCGAGAAAAGCCTCTTCCGTGGAGTACGTGAAATTAATCGGTGATGGCACGCGGGAACTGCGCGCCTCCGGCGAGCTGAAAAACATTCTGGATAAATACGGCCTACAGGACTGGCAATAACCTCCACAGGGGCGTCGAATAAAAAAACTCAACATCGACCCGGCGCACAAACCGCCATTGCAAAATGGCGTAACCTCTGCCTTCCCCAAAAAAAATAAAAGGTGACACTGGCGTGATCGCAAAAATTCTAAAACGCGTTTCCGGTTTATTTCTCCTCGCCCTGGCCGCCGTGCAGGCCCATGCGAATATCGAGCTACCCCATTTATTGAGCGACGGCGCTGTGTTGCAGCGAAATGCCCCCATTCCTGTCTGGGGAACAGCACCCGCCGGCGCGCAGGTAGTGGCGCGTTTCGCCGATGAGCAGCAGCAAATTCAGGCGGACGCCCAAGGCAATTGGCGCGCGGTTTTTTCAGCGCGGAAAGCCGGTGGTCCTTACGAGCTCAACATCACCAGCGGTGAATTTTCCCGCACGGTGAGCGATTTATTAATTGGCGACGTCTGGGTTGCTTCCGGTCAATCCAATATGGAATGGGTGGTGCGCGATAGCGACGGTGCCAGTGCGGAAATTGCCTCTACCAATCATCCGCAGATCCGCCACTTCAAAGTCCCGCGCTCCTGGGCGGTGGAGCCCTCCACCGCTCTGGCGGGTGGCGATTGGCAACTGGCCAACAGCGATAATCTCGGCGATTTCACTGCAGTGGGCTGGTATTTCGCCAAGGTGATTCACCGCGAAACCGGTGTGCCCGTTGGGCTGATCAATTCCTCCTGGGGCGGCAGCCGCATAGAGGGCTGGATGAGTGCGCAAAGTCTCGGCATTTCCTCCGAGGAAGCTCAAGCGACGCTGCTGCAGATGCTCGCCGCGGGCGAAGCCAAAGCGGATAAAGTCCGGCAGCTGTTGCAGCGCTGGCCCGGTTCACTGGTTACACAAATTGACAGCGCCGTCGCCGACTGGAGCGCGGCAACGCTCAATGAACAAGACTGGTTGACGATTCACGCACCAAATTTGTGGGAGGCGCAGGATTATCCCGGCGTCGATGGCGTGATGTGGTATCGCAAGACCTTCGAACTTAGCGCTGCGGAAGCCAAACAAGATATTACTCTCGGCCTCGGCAGAGTTGACGACGCCGACATCACCTGGATCAACGGCCACAAAGTTGGNGAAACCAATGCCTACGACAANGTGCGCACTTATAAAGTACACGCGAAATTCTTANAGCCCGGNAAAAATCAAATTGCCGTTCGCGTGGAAGATAATCAGGGNGGTGGCGGAATTTATTCCGAAAACGATCTGCTTTATGTGGAAACATCGAGTGGCAAACGCTATTCGCTTGCGGGCGAATGGAAAATCAAAGCGGATCGGGTAACCGTAGCCGTCTCGGATCAGTTCCACAATACCGGCACGGCTTTGTACAACAAAATGGTATACCCGCTGTTTCAAGTTCCAGTAAAAGGCGTGCTCTGGTATCAGGGCGAATCCAATGCCTATTCCGAAGAGGATGCGGAAAATTATCGCAGCCAATTTGCCGGCCTGATCCAAGACTGGCGCAGCCATTGGAATAATCCCAAAATGCCGTTTTATTGGGTGCAGTTGGCGAATTTTATTTCCGGCTCAGAAAAATGGCCATTTTTACGCGAAGCACAAACCGCAACGCTATCTCTAAAAAATACTGGCCAAGCCATCACCATCGATATCGGTGATCCGAAGGATATTCACCCGCGCGACAAAAAAACCGTCGGCGAGCGCCTTGCCCGCATCGCGCTCAACCAAACCTACGACAAAAACAAAGTGCATTTTCGCGGGCCAGTTTTGCAATCCGCTGCCGTTAAAAAGAATCAGCTGATCGTAAAATTCAAAACCGCCAAATCCTTAGCATTGCGCGGTGACAATGACCAAGTAAACGGTTTTGAAATTGCCGATGCCGCAGGGCAATTCAAACCCGTCACCGGTTCAATAAAAGACAATACCGTGATATTGCCGCTAACAGACGCGAGCAAACCTACCGCTGTGCGTTACGCCTGGAGCGATAATCCGGAAGAAGCCAATTTGCAGGATAAAGAAGGACTGCCGGCGGAGCCGTTCCGCACTGAACTTTGATTTGAAGGGAATTGGGTTGTTTGCCGAATCGGGTGCAACCCTCTACTCAAAGCAATGGATTGCCCCAAAAAGGTGTTTTTTAATCCTCTGCTTCTTCCTCTGGAGCGTTAGTTCGAAAACTTTTCGGCGCGCAGCCGTATTCCTTTTTAAACAGCAGATTAAAGTAAGTCACATTCGCAAAGCCCACCCCAAGAGCAATTTGCTTAACGCTTAAATTCGGTTCCTCCGTCAACAAGCGCGCAGCTTCCGTCAGCCGCAATTTATTGATATAGGCGGTATAGGTGAGGCCAAGTTCGGATTTTAGAATTTTATTAATCTGCGTCCGGGTAGTGCCGAGGCTCGCCGCGGTGCTTTCAATATTGATATCCGGATTCACATATTCCACCGCGATATGCCGCAGCAGTTTGGCTTCCAAAGTGTCCGATTCCTGGGTCAGCGTTAATTTCTGATAGGCGATCAGCGGCCTGTTGGCATCCACCTGAGCATTGGCAAAGCGAATCTGCTCGCGCACATAAGCTTTTACCAGAAAATAAGCGGCGATCAGCCAAGCCAAAAATGCGATGCCCAAGCCGATATAAATGGGATATTGTCGGTCTTTGATCAGCACCATTTCCGTCATAACGACATTGATCGGAGTGCCTTTGGGACTCTGCAGAGAATTATTAAAGGCAAAGCCGTGCACTTTGGTCAGATCACTTGCGCGGTTGGTATAGGCCACACCGTAGCGCTCCAGCCACCAGTCCACCGAATCCATCTCGCGTAAGTTAAAAGTGACTTCGGTTTCTTCCGCTTCGCAGGGGAAAAAATCCAAGCTGACTCTGTAGGTTTCCGGCCGCTCAATATCGGAAACACCGTCAACGTAGCTGTACATCGCAAAAATAAGCACGTTTCTGGGGTCACAGCGAATATGAAAGCTGATGGCGGAAAACTCGGACAAATCCACTAAATCGGCGACGGTTTTGGGACCGGCGAGATAAAAAATAAAGGAGGCATAGGGCATGGGATCCTCCTCTAACAGAACAAAATCGAAATTCACTTCCTCGGTACGTTCGCCGCTGTTGCGCACGATAATTTTGTTATCGCGCCCGAGATTTTCCGTGCGGTGATACCAGTCAAAAACGCTTTTGCTGCTCGGCAACAACGAAGTTTTCTGAACCGAAAACCACACGGCCGCGCTCATCACCACAAAGGTGAAGCATAAAAGCCCTAGCACAGTCAGTGCTGTTGTGCGATAGAAGTTGGTCATGCTGTCTGCGACATTATTATTAATATTGGGTAGTACACCCTAACCACCCGCCCGGTGGCCCGTCAGCTAAGGCCGTAGGTGATTGCTTTTTGCAACATTGTAGCACCCTGGATCGCAGTCACACGCCGACGCAGAACACGTCAGACGCTACCAACCCGGCAATACCGCACAATTTCAGCATCAACCGCGCCGCGCAGCCTCAATGGTCGCAACGTCGATCTTGGTCATCTGCATCATCGCTTCAAACGCTCGTTTGGCAACCGCCGGATCAGAATCGGCAATTGCCTCTGTCAGCACCTTGGGCGTAATTTGCCAGGACACGCCCCATTTATCCTTGCACCAACCGCAGGCACTCGCCTGCCCGCCATTGTTTATAATCGCATTCCATAAACGATCCGTTTCGGCCTGATCATCCGTCGCAATCTGAAACGAAAACGCCTCACTCTGCTGAAACGCCGGTCCACCGTTCAAACCAAGACACGGAATCCCCGCCACCGTAAACTCCACCGTCAAAACATCCCCCGCCTTCCCCGAAGGGAAATCCGACGGCGCGCGAAAGATCTTGCCAACAGAGCTATCCGAAAAAGTCTTCGCATAAAACTGCGCGGCTTCCAGGGCTGAATCGTTGTACCAGAGGCAGATTGTGTTTTTGGGGTTCATGGGCTTGTCCTCGCGTGAATCAGGATTAGTTGGGGAAGAGCTGATGAAGGTATAGTTCCGTTGGGATTGGTCGCACTTTCCGCTCTTCACAACTTAGTCGAAGCAAGAGTTGAAAATTCGACATACATTTGACATGAAAAATGTGTAACCGATACTTGTGAAGTTTTACGGCAATGTCATATTTTCCGACATACTAAGGACCTATACGGTGACCAAATTTACGGAGAATGATCTTCTTAGATTAGATGAACAATTTGCCAACGATGGTGTTCCTTTTCATGCTCGTCCTCTGCGAGCGGCTATGGAATTACTTGGGGCTTTCTCGATTGGTCCAAATGAAAACCCACGAGTAAGTGAAATCACGCGTGCTTATGCAAGATTATTCCCTGAAGTGCGGTTCACTTGGCCGGGCATGGGAACAGGCTTAGTTGCTTCATTAGATCGCGTGAAAAAGGTAACCATCGGAGTAGTGTTCGGTACTACTCAAATACCGGTTTATAAGGGCCTAGGTTTTTCCAACGCAGAAGAATGGACCACTTGGTGCCGTGATGATCCAAAGATATTGGCAAGATCAGCATTTGCTTTCGCTGATATGTACGATCTTGTCTATGGTATTGATCTTAAAGTACAGAGAAATAAATACTGTTCAACTTACTGGGGCCTCGCTGCAGAGCAATTAAAATTAGTTGCTGCTAGCCTTTCTAATTACGGAGCGATAAATAGCGCAGTGCTGCAACCGATCTGTTTGTGTGCGGAACTAGCTTTAAAAGGGACACTCTCTCACCTAGGATATTCTACTGACCAGTTACGTGATCGTAAGCTGTTCGGCCATAACCTAAAAAATCTTAGCTCGGCTGTGGTTCGAGAAATTAAGCATCGAGATGACGGTTTTCTGACCTCAGCTTTAGATCGATTTCCAGATTATGTAGCTGATCGCTATCGAGAAACTGACTTGACCAGATTGGAAATTATAGATTTGGCTTTAGCCACGCAATTTGTTGCAGCTTCTGCTGTGCGAAGGATTTCTGGGGAAGATATGGCTTTTCAAATAGAAACCACTGGACCTGGTCCTCGTCTAATTTTTTTTAGCTAGGTTTTTAGATAAAATTATTCTTTGATTTATTCTGGCGTTCATTTATAGAAAGATTTTAGATCAAGTTCGGAAAATCGAATCATCGAACCTGAAAGTTTATCTATCATCGCTTCATGGACACGCCATCCACGAGCAAGGCACAAGTCACATAGCTTTATTCTTGTTGGCTCTGGCACATTTAAACCTAGCCAGATTGCTTCAACTTGCATTCTGAATTGACTAAGTGACTCCGTAAATCCCGTATTATGAATGTCAGCATTTTGGCTTGGTAAAACAGTTATTCTTGTTTCATTTTCGTACGCCCAAGAGCTGTATTTAGTATTAAGCACTCGGTTAATGTAAGCTCGTGAACTAAATAAAAGATCAGAAATGTATATGGGAACACTTGTATTTGAATAGGACATCGGCAAGAAGCTGATACTTGGATTGCTGTATTGGACGCAATAACCCTTGTGATTGCCAGCATAATGAGCCCACATAAGTACATTCGTCGGCTCATTCAAAAAGAAACACCTCACACCAATTTGATCTAGCAGTTCTTCCAATCGAATTTTTAGCTGTGCCCCAGATATACTTTCATCACACCATTCGACGATGGAATTTACAAATTTGCTATTGAGTAAGCCGCAGTCCCAACGACCATTAAGCCCACCTTCGTAATATTTACGAAACAATGATCGCAAGTCATCGACATCGTGACCATGGGCCGATTGTCTCTCATCGATATCATTTATCAACTCAGCACGACAATCAAAAGGGTCATTAAGACACGTTCTGTAACTGAACCAAAGCTTGTCCGCCTCTAAGGACTGCAACCTAAATTCTGCTTGGTCTTGAAAGAGATAAACCGACATCGATATAAGCCTGCAAAAATTTTTATTTAGGATTTTTTCAACGTGTGAATAAAAAAGACCGCAATATGCGATCTTTTTATGGTTGGCCTAATTTAAAAATTGGCTGCGAGATCCGGGGAAACCTTACACATCCAAATTCGAAACATAAAGCGCATTGGTTTCAATAAACTCCCTTCGCGGTTCCACGTGGTCGCCCATTAAACAGGTGAAGATTTGGTCCGCTGCAATCGCGTCTTCAATAGTGACTTTGAGCATGCGGCGGGCGCCGGGGTCCATGGTGGTTTCCCAGAGTTGTTCCGGGTTCATTTCGCCGAGACCTTTATAGCGGGTGATGGCGTAGCCTTTTTTCGACTCGGCCATGATCCAATCCAAGGCTTCTTTGAAGCTGGAGACCGGTTGTTTGCGCTCGCCTTTGGTGACGTAGGCGCCGGGCTCGAGCAGTCCTTCCAGTTTTTCACCCAAAGTGCGCAGGTTGCGGTAGTCGTTTGATTCAACGAACTCTGGGCTGATGCGCACGTTAGATGATACGCCGTGGGCAATGATTTTGAGCTCCGGCAGATAGAGGTTGCGCTCGGTGTCGTGATGCACGGTTACGGTGTATCGATGAGTGCGAGACGATTCACTCAGAGTATTCAGGCGAGCGCTGAGTAGCTCGTTCCACAACGAAATATCTTCTATGTTAGTGAGCGATTGCTTACTTAGAGTAGGCAGATAAATCAGCTCTTCCAGCACTTCTTTCGGATAAACGCGAGAGATTTTATCCACGATACCCATGCCTTTGCGAAATTCCTGCACCAAGCTTTCCAGCTGGCTGCCGGAGATCGGTGGCGCGTTTTCGTTGACGTGCAGAGCACAGGAATCCAATGCCGCGTTGGTCAGGAATTGGGTCAACGCGTCGTCGTCTTTCAGGTATTGCTCTTGTTTACCTTTGCTGATTTTGTACAGCGGCGGCTGGGCGATATACACATGGCCGCGCTCCACCAGTTCACGCATCTGGCGGAAGAAGAAAGTCAGTAACAACGTGCGAATGTGCGAACCGTCCACATCGGCGTCGGTCATGATGATGATGCTGTGGTAACGCAGCTTATCCGGGTTGAATTCGGCGTTGCCGATACCGCAACCCAAAGCAGTGATCAGGGTGCCCACTTCCGCAGATGACAACATCTTGTCGAAGCGCGCTTTTTCCACGTTGAGGATCTTACCTTTCAGGGGAAGAATTGCTTGAGTACGGCGATCGCGACCTTGCTTGGCGGATCCTCCCGCCGAGTCACCCTCCACTAGGTAGAGTTCAGACAGCGATGGGTCTTTTTCCTGGCAATCCGCCAGTTTGCCAGGCAATCCGGCGATATCCAAAGCACCTTTTCGGCGGGTCATTTCGCGGGCTTTGCGTGCAGCTTCACGGGCGCGAGCCGCGTCGATCATCTTGCCGACAATGGCTTTGGCATCCTGCGGGTTTTCCAGCAGGTAGTCATTGAAGGCTTGGCCCATCTCTTGTTCCACAGCTGTTTTGACTTCGGATGACACCAGCTTGTCTTTTGTCTGTGAGGAGAACTTTGGATCAGGCACCTTCACAGAGATGATGGCAGTCAGGCCTTCGCGGGCGTCATCACCTGTAGTGGAGACTTTCTCTTTCTTTCCGAGGCCCTCGCTCTCGATATAGTTGTTCAAGCAGCGGGTCAAAGCACCGCGGAAACCGGCTAGGTGGGTACCGCCATCGCGCTGGGGGATATTGTTGGTGTAGCAGTAGATGTTTTCTTGGAAACCATCATTCCACTGCATGGCCACTTCCACGCCGACGCCGTCTTCACGCTGGGTAGTGAAGTGCATGACTTTGTTCAGGGTGGTTTTGTTGACGTTTAGGAATTCCACGAACGCCTTGAGGCCGCCTTCGTATTGGAACACTTCTTTTTTGCCACTGCGCTCATCCTGAAGAACGATTCGTACACCCGAGTTCAGGAATGACAGTTCACGCAGGCGCTTAGCCAGGATTTCGTAATGAAACTCGATGTTGGTGAAAGTTTCGCTGGAGGGCTTGAAGCGAATTTCCGTCCCCTGCGCGTCGGTTTTGCCAATCACTTCGAGGGGCTTTTCAGGCACACCGTGGTGATAGATCTGCTCAAACACTTCGCCTTTACGGCGGATAGTCAGGCGCAAAGTTTCAGAGAGCGCGTTCACCACTGATACACCCACGCCGTGGAGACCGCCGGATACCTTATAGGTATTGTCATCGAACTTACCGCCGGCGTGTAGAACAGTCATGATAACTTCCGCAGCGGACACGCCCTCTTCATGCATTTCGGTCGGGATGCCACGGCCGTTATCAGTCACTGATACGGATTCATCCGGGTGGATAGTGACGCGAATTTCCGAGCAGTGGCCGGCCAGGGCTTCGTCGATGGAGTTATCCACCACCTCGAACACCATATGGTGCAAACCTGTGCCGTCATCGGTGTCGCCGATATACATCCCAGGTCTTTTGCGGACTGCGTCCAGTCCTTTTAGGACTTTAATACTCGACGAATCGTAATCTTTGTTCTCACTCATGGTTTACTCCACTGGCATGGTTGTTCTGTCGCTTGACCCTGTTTCACGTGAAACAGTTTGTAATCCCCTGTCGTGCTATCGACAGATGTGGGCCAAGAACGCGAAATGGCTTCCAAATCGATCCCGGTTATAAATGTCTGCACTCGCTGCAGCTCGCTAATCCAATCGCAGACCCGGTGCAGATTGGCTTCGTCGAGCTCAGCAGGTAGATCATCCAGCAGCAAAATGCACTCACCACCACTCTTGGCGAGAAAAACATTCAGCTGCGCAAGATAGAAGGCGGCGATAACCGACTTCTGCTGGCCTCTGGAAAACAGCTCCGCCAGAGGCTTTTTGTTAAAGGTAAAGCGGATATCCGCCTTATGCGGGCCAAGGCTTGTATAACCAACCGCTACATCCCGCTGGTATCGCTCATCCAGCTGGTCCAATAACGGACGTGTACTGTCCCACCCGGGCAAATAAGAGATCTCAAGTTGCCCTTGTTCCACGAAGTCGCATTGGGAAAGGTAGGACCGACTTACCGGCTCAAAGTCCTCAATGACCTCTCGACGCAGCCCATCGATGACTTCTCCAAGCTCCGCTAAGGTTTTGTCCCATATGGAAAATTCCGAACGGGGCATTTTATCAGATCGGAGCAGGCTATTGCGGTGCTTAAGACAGCGCATGTACTCTCCCCAGACTTTTCGAAAGGTAGGTTTCACGTGAAACACTAACCAATCGATAAACGCCCTCCTCTCCCCTGGTCCACCTTCCAACAAATCAAAAGAGTGACTATCTATCACTTGGCACGGCAACAACGTCGCGAGTTCTCCAGCACTTGCCACTGGTGAACCGTCGAGCTTGAACAAGCTGCTGCCATCGCTATGTCGCATAACACCTAGCCTGTGAGCTAGATCGGCGAGAGAGAATTCGGCAAACAACTGAAAAGACGAACTGTGATAAGCGATGAGATTCTTGAACTTGCGGGTGCGAAAGGAGCGGCCAGTAGCCAAGGTATAGAGCACTTCAAGGATGGAGGTCTTACCGGAACCATTCTCGCCAACAATAAAGTTGATCCGCGTCGCCAAACGCAGATCAACAGAATGAAGGTTGCGAAAATCCTCAACGACCAGCCGATTGATCGGCACAAAAGATCCGTATCAGAGACGCATCGGCATAACGACGTAGAGGGAATCGCCGTTATCAGGTTCTTCAATCAGGGCACTGCTATTGGAATCCGCAAGCGTAATGCGCAGCAATTCCGAGCTGATGACATTGGCCACATCCTGCAAATAGCTGACGTTGAAACCCACTTCGATCGGCGAACCGTGATAATCCACAGCCACCTGTTCCTCGGCCTCTTCCTGTTCCGGGTTATTAGCGGTGATGGTGACCAGTCCATCCGTCAGCACAAAGCGCACGCCGCGGTATTTTTCGTTGGAAAGAATGGAGGTACGGGCGAAAGCTTGACGCAGTTCTTCCCGGTTGCCGATCACAATCTTGTCACCGTTGCGCGGCAGTACGCGTTCGTAGTCTGGGAATTTGCCGTCCACCAGCTTGGAAGTGAAGATAAAAGATTCGGTAACAGCGCGGATATGGTTGTTGCCGACGATGACTTCGACAGATTTCTCCGGCTCAGACAGCAAACGCGCCAGCTCGATAACGCCTTTGCGAGGCAGAATAGCTTGTTTCACATCACCGGAAAGCGCGATATTCACAGGCCGGGTACACATGGCCAGACGGTGGCCATCAGTTGCAACCACGCGCAGAGAGTCTTCGTGCAGTTCCCACAACATACCGTTGAGGTAATAACGCACGTCCTGTTGCGCCATGGCGAAGCTGGTACGCTCGATCAAGCGCTTAATTTCGCCCTGCTCGCAGCGGAAGCTCAGGTCATTATCGCCAAGCTCAATGGCGGGAAACTCACTGGCCGGCAAGGTAGACAAAGTGAATCGGCTGCGACCGCTTTTAACGGTGACCTTCTGATCCGCGTAAATAAATTCAATGATCGAGCCATCGGACAGACTGCGGCAAATATCGAGAAACTTCTTCGCAGGGACAGTGATTTCCCCATCGACTCCAGGCGCCCCCAGGTTGACCCGGCCGATGATCTCTACCTCGAGATCGGTGCCAGTCAACGACAATTGCGTTCCTTCCAATACCACCAGAACGTTGGCCAATGCCGGCAGGGTTTGACGTTTTTCCACAACTCCTGCCACCAATTGCAGGGGTCGTAACAAGGCATCGCGTGCTACTGAAAATTTCATCGTGCGGTCTCTGTGTTGATTCAATAAGTACGACGTTGGATCAGGTGGTCAGGGTGCGCAGAAGATTTTTAACGTCTTCCCGGATATCCGCGTCCGAGTCCAGAAGTTCTTTGATTTTGCGACAGGCGTGCAAAACTGTAGTGTGATCACGTCCGCCGAAAGCATCACCAATTTCCGGCAGGCTGTGGTTGGTCAATTCTTTCGCCAGATGCATGGCGACTTGGCGCGGCCGGGCAACGGAGCGGCTGCGGCGTTTGGAATGCAAGTCTGCCACTTTTATTTTGTAGTACTCGGCCACAACCCGCTGGATATTGTCGACGCTGACCAGACGATCCTGCAGCGCCAACAAATCCTTCAAGGCTTCACGCACCAGATCGATGGAAATCGGCCGGCCGGTGAAATGCGCATTGGCGATAACTCGCTTCAAGGCACCTTCAAGTTCGCGCACATTGGAACGAATTCTTTGCGCGATAAAAAAGGCTGCGTCGTTGGGCAGATCCATGGCCGCCTGCTGTGCTTTTTTCATCAAGATGGCGACGCGGGTTTCCAGCTCGGGTGGTTCAATCGCTACCGTCAGACCCCAACCGAAACGGGATTTCAGGCGCTCTTCCAAGCCATTGATTTCTTTCGGGTAGCGATCGCAGGTCAGAATGATTTGCTGGCCACCTTCCAACAAGGCGTTGAAGGTGTGAAAGAACTCCTCCTGGGAGCGTTCTTTGCCAGCGAAAAATTGAATATCGTCGATCAGCAATGCATCGACCGAGCGGTAGTAACGTTTGAAATCATTGATGGCGTTTAACTGCAGCGCCTTCACCATATCGGCAACAAAACGCTCGGAATGCAGATATACCACTTTCGCATTCGGACGGCGATTGATCAGCGCATTACCCACGGCGTGCATAAGGTGGGTTTTACCCAAGCCCACGCCGCCGTATATAAAAAGAGGGTTGTAAGAGCCGCCGGGATTTTCTGCCACTTGGGTGGCCGCTGCCAAACCCAGTTGGTTCGATTTACCTTCTACGAAGTTGGCAAAGGTAAAACTGGTATTTAGATAGTTGCGATGGGTAAGGCCGCCTTCGATATCTTCTTTGGCGATTCGACGGGTTGCCGCCGCATCTGCATCCACCGCAGTCGCCTCCGCATAATGGCCGGGTCGCGACAACATCACATTCTGCTCTTCCGCCGGAATTTCCCCCACCATGTCGCGATAAGCACCTGACGCGGCTTCACCGTTATCCAGAGAAACCGAGGCAAACGAGCGCTCTTGCGACCATTGTCTGTCGCTATTAGCTGAGTCAGCGTAATTGCGAACAGGAGCGGCTTGTACAGGTGGCGGAGAACCTATCGCAGAAGACGGACCATTGCGCAGAAAAGCTGCTTCCTGCCGCGCCATGACACCCAACTCGACGGGACCGTGGCCAGCTTCCGCAACAATTTCACGAATGCGATGCAAGAACTTATCGTTGACCCAATCCAAGACAAAACGGTTGGGCGCAAACAAACGCAGACCCGCTCCATCCTGATCTGCTTTCAGGGGCCTAATCCAAGTATTGAATTGTTGAGCTGGCAACTCACCCTGCAATCTCAGCAGGCAGCGTTCCCATAAAGAATCAGGCAAAGGATGGACTCCCCGTTATCTTTCTCGTTATCGATCGTGTGAACATCTAGCGCCAGCCCAGTTTTTGCACTGGATGGATTAAAGGCTTTTCGCCTAAAGCCCGTGCGGCTAGGGACGCCACAGAGCCAGAAATGGACGGACATTCTAACGACTTTGTCTGGAGTTATCCACAGAAGAAAAGAAATAAAATCATCTTTTAAAAAAACTCAAGTTCTATGTGAATAAAATTCCCCATATGAGAAAAACATGCCTGAATTTCCGCGGATTTTTGCAGATTTGGTTTGTTGGTTTAACAACGTCAGCCTGTGGATAACTCTGTGAGTAATATGCGTAAAAACTGTACAGATCCTGGTAGAGAGGGCGTGAATACTCACTTGGGGAAAACTCGACGGGAAACATAACTGCAGAGGATTTAATCATTGCGCCGCACCTGCTTTTTCTATATCATCCCGCGTCCTTAATTCGACCTGGGTTGCCAGGGCAGACAAGAACACAATCCGCAAAACTCCTCAGGTAGAGATGTCATGAAAAGAACATTCCAACCCAGTAATCTGAAGCGTAAGCGCACCCACGGCTTCCGTGCTCGTATGGCTACCAAAAATGGCCGTAAAGTTCTGGCTCGTCGTCGCGCCAAAGGTCGTAAACAACTGGTCGCTTAAGACGCTTGCCGAGGTGTTCGGCTTTGACTGTTTCCCTCCAGAGTCCTTTGGACTCCGAACAAAACGAAGCTGACACCTCACCCTCCCAGCGGTTTCAATTTCGCAAACATCAGCGCCTTCTCAACCAGGCGTTGTTTGCTGCTGTCTTTGCGGATGCTCCGATCAGAGCGTCTCATCCTAATTTTCTGATTCTCGCCCGCCCTAATGATTTGGGTTATGCCCGTATCGGTCTTGTCATACCGAAAAAACATGTGCGCAAGGCGAATCATCGCAACAATATCAAGCGAGTGGCGCGGGAGACCTTTCGCAAGGAGCAACACAAACTTCCTGCGATAGATGCTATAGTTCTGGCCCGGCGCGGAGCCGAGATTGTCCCAAGACAGCAACTGACTTCTATTTTTACCGGTTTATGGAAACGCATCACCAAACGTGCCAATGCGCCAGCTCCATAAATCGCCTGAGTACGCGTTTGCTGATTGCACCCATCCGGTGCTACCAGTATTTGCTGAGTCCCTGGCTGGGTCACCACTGTCGCTTCCAACCCACCTGTTCCCACTACGCCATAGAAGCCCTCGAAAACTACGGCCCTTTAAAAGGCCTGGTTTTGGCGCTGCGGCGTCTGGGCAAATGTCATCCCTGGCACAGCGGAGGCTACGACCCGGTGCCGGGGACTGGTGACCTCCCCACCAAATCCGATCAATCAACTTACTGAAAAAGATGGTTAATAAATGAAGATGGATTGGCTACGCACATCCTTAATTGGCGGTATCGCCCTTGTCTGCTTTCTGCTGATGATTCGCTGGGGTGAATTTCAGGAGCGCAATCAACCTGCGCTGAGCCAAACAACAGTGCAAAACACGGTTGAAACTGCCAGTGACATTTCGGATGTTCCGGAAATCAACACCACATCTAGCAACACGGACATTCCCGGTGCTGTCGGGCAAACCGAAGTCGCGAGTGCCCAGTGGATCCGCGTAAAAACCGACGTTCTCGATGTGCTTATCGATCCCCGCGGCGGTGACATAGTAAAAGTGGCTCTGCCTACTTTTTACGAAAAACTGAATCAGCCTGACTTGCCGTTTATTCTGCTCAATCAAACCGATGCTCACACCTATGTTGCGCAAAGCGGCCTGGTCGGAACAAACGGCACCGACACTGCAGAATCGCGCCCGCTGTTCAACAGCGCGCAACGCAATTACACCCTGACCGACGGCCAACAACAGCTGCAGGTGGATCTCACCTATCAGCAGAGTGCGGATGTCAGCATCACCAAACGTTTTAGCTTTAATGCCGGCAGTCATTTGATCAATGTGACTTATTTGATCAGTAACAACAGCGACAAGCCTTGGCAGGCAACCCTGTACGGCCAGATCAAACGCGACAGCTATGATCCGAATCCCTCCGGCGGTTTAGGCATGAAACCGTTTTTGGGTGCTGCCACCAGTACCAACGATAAGAATTATCAAAAGCTGTCATTCGGCGATATCGCCGACGAGCCTTTAACTCATAAAAAAGAAGGCGGATGGGTGGCAATGGTGCAGCATTATTTTATGAGTGCTTGGGTCGCGCCGCAGGATACCCTTAACGAGTTCCGTTTATATAAATCGAAAAATGCGGATATGTACTATCTGCGATTTACCGGTCAGAGCACCCGCGTCGCCCCCGGATCTCAAGGTGAAATCAGCGCAGCATTTTATGCTGGTCCAAAAGACATCAAAACCTTGGAGACCATTTCTCCGTACCTCGATCTGACCGTGGATTACAGCTTCCTCTGGTGGATTGCCAAACCATTGTTCTACTCGTTGGACGGTATTCACGGCTTCGTCGGCAACTGGGGGGTGGCGATTATCCTGTTAACAGTTTTAATCAAAATTCTGTTTTTCTATCCCTCCGCCGCCAGTTACCGCTCCATGGCGAAAATGCGCAAAGTGCAGCCCAAGATGTTGGAGCTGAAAGAGCGCTATGGCGATGACCGCCAGAAATTTTCTGCTGAGATGATGAAGCTCTACCGTACCGAAAAAGTAAATCCCTTCGGCGGCTGTCTGCCGATTCTGATTCAGATGCCGGTATTCCTCGCGCTTTATTGGGTGTTGATGGAAAGTGTTGAGTTGCGCCAAGCGCCCTTCTTCCTGTGGATCGAGGATCTTTCCGTTAAAGACCCTTACTACATTCTGCCGTTGATCATGGGCGTCACCATGTGGGTGCAGCAAAAGCTCAATCCCACACCGCCGGATCCGACCCAGGCCAAGATCATGCAGATGATGCCGATCATGTTCACCCTGCTGTTCCTGTTCTTCCCCGCAGGTCTGGTGCTCTACTGGGTAGTGAACAACACCCTGTCCATCACCCAGCAGTACATCATCACCAAACGCATCGAAAAGGCCGGTTGATCACCGGCCCCTCCCGCCCATGAGCAAACCGACTATCGCCGCTATCGCCNCCGCACCTGGACGCGGCGGTGTCGGCATAGTCCGTATCTCCGGCGATAAAGCCGCCAGCATCGCCACCAGCATTCTCGGCCACCTTCCCCCAGCGCGCCACGCGCATTACGGACCGTTTCGCGACAGCAACGGTGAAGTGCTCGACCACGGCATAGCGCTGTTTTTCCCCAACCCGAATTCTTTTACCGGCGAAGACGTACTGGAACTGCAGGGTCACGGCGGCCCCGTGGTGCTCGATATGATCTTGCAGGCCGTGCTCGCCTGCGGCGCGCAACAAGCTAAACCGGGAGAATTCAGCGAGCGCGCATTTCTCAACGACAAAATCGATCTGACGCAGGCCGAGGCGATTGCCGATTTGATTGAGGCCTCCTCCACTGCGGCAGCCCGCCAAGCGATGAATTCATTGCAGGGCGCGTTTTCCCGAGAAATTAATCAATTGGTTGAAGCGCTTATCCATCTGCGCATGTACGTGGAAGCCGCCATCGATTTCCCCGAAGAGGAAGTGGATTTTCTTAGCGACGGCCGCGTAGCCGCGGATCTGCAGGATTTATTAGCCCGCCTGGACACAGTGTTCCAGACAGCGCGCCAGGGAGTCGTCCTGTGCGAAGGTATGAACGTGGTGATCGCGGGCCGGCCCAACGCAGGCAAATCCAGCCTGCTCAACGCTCTGGCTGAACAGGACATCGCCATAGTCACACCTATCGCCGGTACCACCCGCGATGTTTTGAAAGAACACATCCATATCGACGGCATCCCACTGCATATTTTTGATACCGCCGGCCTACGCGAGAGCGACGATCCGGTCGAACAGATCGGTATTCGCCGCGCTTGGACGGAAATCGACAAGGCCGACCACATTCTCCTGATGGTGGATATCACCGATCCAGAGCAGATGGCGGTGGAACAACATTGGCCGCAGTTCTTCCAGGAGCCTTACCGCAGCAAGCTGACCCTAGTTTTCAATAAGCGCGATCAACTCAGCGGTGACTTCGATTTTGCCCACAAGGATCTGCCTACCCTGCTCATTTCCGCCAAAACCGGCGCAGGTTTGCAGGACCTCAAAGACCATCTGAAAAAATCTTTAGCTCTCTCCACCACACTGGAGGGCGGTTTCAGCGCCCGCCGTCGCCACCTGGACGCCTTGGAAAAAGCCCGTCACTATCTCACCGCCGGTCAAACACAGCTGACCGCACACGCCGCCGGCGAACTCCTCGCCGAAGATCTGCGCCGCGCTCAGGATTGCCTCAACGATATCACCGGCAACTTCTCCTCAGACGACCTCTTAGGTCGTATCTTCTCCGGTTTCTGCATCGGTAAATAATTTCTTCCCGCCCGGGGAATATGCGTTTTGCGGCGCCACTCACAAAAGTTACCCACACTGCCCACAGTCCTATACACAGGATCAGCCTTGACGGTTGGTTTACACTCATCTTAAACACAATTCCCTCACATACTTACTCACAATCTGTGGATAAATGGGGAAAAAGCTGAGGAACGTCTGCGGACAAACAGGCATTTCATCCACAAAATTTCTGCTTAAATTTTACCCAGGTGTAAAACCGCCATTTCGCCCCACAGTTCATGCACGGCCTTCAAGCCCATCTATAGGCGCTCTATTCAAGAGTTACACTTCTGGCAAATAATTGATTTTAAAAGGATAAAATCGCTTACCCACAGGGGACTTCGGACATAACAGTCACTACAGATTCAAACCTTCTCTTCAACATTCATCTCATTTTCTTTCTTACTTCTTAATATCTATTCCTTGAAAACAAACTCTTTTTTTGAGAGTTCGTTTTTTGATCGACGATATAAAATTCTCTATAATCGCCGCCCTCCTTCGATTAAGATGGCCACTTTTCCGCGGTGAACACCCCATGATTTACCCCAAAACCTTCGATGTAATCGTCATCGGCGGCGGGCACGCAGGTACAGAGGCGTGCCTCGCGGCGGCGCGTATGGGCTGTGCCACCCTGCTGTTGACGCACAACATCGAAACGCTGGGGCAAATGAGCTGTAACCCGGCCATCGGCGGCATAGGCAAAAGCCATTTGGTGCGGGAAATCGACGCTTTGGGCGGCGCCATGGCGATGGCCACTGACAAAGCCGGGATCCAATTCCGCATCTTGAACAACCGCAAAGGTCCCGCGGTGCGCGCCACCCGGGCGCAGGCCGACCGGATTCTCTATAAAGCGGCGATCCGCCAGGTTCTGGAAAACCAGCCCAACCTCACCATCTTCCAGCAAGCCGCTGATGACCTGATTGTCGAAGGCGAAACCGTCAAAGGCGTCGTTACCCAAATGGGCGTGCGCTTTATGGCGAAAGCGGTGGTGTTGACGGCCGGCACCTTTCTCGGCGGCAAAATCCATATAGGTCTGCAGAACCACTCCGGCGGACGCGCCGGTGACCCGCCGTCTATAGCGCTGTCACAACGTTTGCGGGAACTGCCTTTGCGAGTGGGACGCCTGAAAACCGGAACGCCGCCGCGTATCGACGCGCGCACCGTGGATTTCAGCGGACTCGAAGAGCAATGGGGCGATACGCCCATGCCGGTGATGAGTTTTCTTGGCAAAGTGGAAGACCATCCGCGCCAAGTGTGCTGCTGGGTTACCCACACCAATGAGCGGACCCACGAGATCATTCGCGGCGGCTTGGATCGCTCGCCCATGTATTCCGGGGTGATTGAAGGCGTCGGCCCGCGCTACTGCCCTTCCATCGAAGACAAAGTTCACCGCTTTGCCGATAAAACCGGGCATCAGGTGTTTATTGAGCCCGAGGGGCTTACCACCCACGAGCTCTATCCCAACGGCATTTCCACCAGCTTGCCTTTCGACGTCCAGCTCGATCTGGTGCATTCCATCAAAGGTTTCGAAAACGCCCACATCCTGCGCCCCGGCTACGCCATCGAATATGACTTTTTCGATCCCCAGGATTTGCAGTACAGCTTCGAAACCAAGGTCATCAACGGCTTGTTTTTCGCCGGCCAGATCAACGGCACCACCGGTTACGAAGAGGCTGGCGCGCAGGGATTGTTGGCCGGTTTGAATGCTGCGCTCAAAGCTCAAGAAAAAGATCCCTGGTGCCCCACCCGGGATCAGGCCTATATCGGCGTTCTGGCTGATGATCTGATCACCTTGGGCACCCGCGAGCCCTATCGGATGTTCACCAGTCGCGCCGAATACCGCTTGTTGTTGCGCGAAGATAACGCCGACATGCGCCTGACAGAAAAAGGCCGTGAACTCGGCTTGGTGGATGACGTGCGCTGGCGCCGTTTCTGCGAAAAACGCGAAGCCCTGGAGCGCGAAGAACAGCGCATGCGCACTACCTGGATCCAGGCCGGTAGTGCCGAAGCGGCGCTACTCGAACCGAAACTCACCACGCCCCTCACCCGCGAATACAACCTGTTCGAGCTGTTGAAACGCCCGGAATTGACCTATGCGGATCTCGGCCAGCTCAAAGGTCAGGGTGTGGATGACGCCGAAGTCGCGGAGCAAGTTGAGATAGTGGCCAAATACGCNGGCTACATCGATCGCCAGCAGGAGGANATCGAGCGNCTCAAAGCCAATGAACAAACCCTGATTCCGCCGGATTTTGATTATTCCGTAGTGGANGGNCTTTCCAACGAGGTCAAACAAAAGCTCGCCACGGCGCGCCCGGACACACTGGCCCGCGCCTCGCGGATTCCCGGCGTGACGCCTGCGGCGGTGTCTCTGCTGCTGATTACGCTGAAAAAACGCGGCCTGCTGCAGAAAAAAAACGTGGTTAATCAGTAGTGCTGTGGGAGGAACGCCAGCTCCTGGTTTCTGGAGCGCAACAACTGGGGCTGGATCTGAAGTTACAGCAGATCGATCAGTTGTTGGCGTATCTTGCCCTGTTCGAAAAATGGAACCACGCGTTTAACCTATCCGCCATTCGCGAACCGGAGGCCATGGTCAAATTGCACCTGCTCGACAGCCTCAGCATCGCACCGGTTTTGCAGGGTGAAAGTTTTATCGATGTCGGCACTGGCGGCGGCCTGCCGGGCATTCCGTTGGCGATAAAGTTTCCGCAAAAGCGTTTTACTCTGCTCGATAGCGCGGGCAAAAAGGCCCGGTTTCTGTTTCAGGTCAAACAGGAATTGGGACTGAATAACGTCACTGTGGAAAATCGCCGGGTCGAGCAATTCCGGCCTGAACAGGGATTTGACGGAGTGATCAGCCGCGCCTTTGCTTCATTGCCGGATATGGTGGAAAGTTGCGCCCATCTGCTCAATGACAACGGGCGCTTCTGGGCCATGAAAGGGCAAATCCCTCAGGAAGAACTCAAAGAAATTGCGGCGCATTACACACTGGAGCACTGCCACAGCCTGCAGGTTCCAGGCGTCGAGGCACAGCGCTGCCTCTTGGTGATCAAGCCGGTCACCGCAGAACCCAACGGCGGTCAGCCTAAACGAGAGTGAATCTGTGGCGAAAATTTACGCGATTACCAACCAGAAAGGCGGCGTCGGCAAAACCACAACTTCGGTGAATCTTGCCGCTTCCCTGGCCGCGACCAAAAAGCGGGTGCTGATGGTGGATATGGATCCCCAGGGCAACGCCACTATGGGCAGTGGAGTCGATAAAAACAGCCAGCTCGCCTCCGTTTACGATGTGCTGGTGGACGAACTTCCGATCGCTGAGGCGATGGTGTTTTCTGAGGAAGCTGGTTATTACGTATTGCCCGCCAACGGCGATTTGACCGCCGCCGAAGTGCAGTTGTTAGATGTGTCGGGCAAAGAGCGGCGCCTGCAGCACGCTCTGACCAAGGTCGGCGACCAGTTTGATTACATCCTGATCGATTGCCCTCCCTCGCTAAACATGCTCACAGTAAACGCCTTGACCGCTTGCGAAGGCGTGATCATCCCCATGCAGTGTGAATATTACGCGCTGGAGGGACTGACGGCGCTGATGGGCACGATCAACACCATCAAAGATGCGCTCAATCCCAATTTGAAAATCGAGGGCATTTTGCGCACCATGTACGACCCCCGTATGAGCTTGACCGGCGATGTATCCAACCAGCTCACGGACTATTTTGGCGACCGCGTCTATCGTACCTGTATCCCGCGCAATATTCGTCTGGCGGAGGCGCCGAGTTTCGGCAAGCCAGTGCTCAACTACGACCGCCAGTCAAAAGGTGCCCTGTCCTATCTTGCTCTGGCAGGTGAAATTCTGCGGCGCAATGAACATCACGACCACCCCGAGCTTGCCGAGGACGCGTTTCTCCAGGCTCCGTAACGGATTAAGTTGTCCATGAATAAATCATCGAAACGCAAAGGTCTCGGCCGCGGATTGGACGCCCTGCTCGGCGGCGCCAATCGCGCAGCTCCTGCGAACGCTGACGAACCGGCGGCGAGCAGTAGCGCCACTATGTCGGTGGTCAATGCGGGACCGCGGGATGGCCAGCTGATCGACGTGCCGGTGGAGTATCTGCAGCGCGGTAAATACCAGCCCCGCCGCGATATGCATGAAGACGCGCTGCAGGAACTGGCGGAATCGATCAAAGCCCAGGGTGTGATGCAGCCGGTGGTGATCCGACCGATCGACGTCAATCGCTATGAAATCATCGCCGGCGAACGGCGCTGGCGCGCCTGTCAGCTGGCCGGACTCGACAAGATCCCGGCCATTATCCGCGACGTTCCGGATGAAGCTGCCGTGGCCATGGCGCTGATCGAAAATATTCAACGGGAAGATCTAAACGTCGTTGAAGAGGCGGTAGCACTCAAACGTCTGCAGGATGAATTCAGTCTGACCCACCAGGAGGTGGCGGATGCGGTGGGCAAATCCCGCACGGCGGTTTCCAACATACTGCGCCTGCTCAACCTCTGCCCCGAAGTGCGGACCATGCTGGAGCGCGGCGACCTGGAAATGGGCCACGCCCGCTGTCTGTTGAGTCTGTCAGAAGATCAGCAGCGCCTGCTCGCTCGCCAGATCGTGGCCAAAGGGTTGTCCGTGCGCCAAGCGGAAGCATTGGTGCGCAACGCCCAGGAAGAAAAACAGAAAGAGCAGAAATCCAATGGCCGGATCAGCGCTGATATTGAAAAGCTGCAGGAAGGTTTATCTGAGCACATAGGCGTGCCAGTGCTGGTGCAGCACGGCGCCAAAGGTGCCGGCCGTCTGGTATTGAAATACAGCAGTCTGGATGAGCTCGACGGTATTCTGAATCACCTGAAATATCAAAGTTCCTAAAAATACCAGCTCACCTTCCCCGTCAGGGAATAACTCTCCCACTCCGTTGCCGGCAGCTGTGAATTCACGCCTGTCGGTGTGCCGTTCTGAAACACCTCGTATTGTTTGCTTTCTTCAATTTTCGAATATTCATAAGCCGGGATCAGGCTTAATACCAACCGGGAAAACGGGTTGTAAAACAACTCAGCGGAAATTCGATAGGTCATTTGTTTGCCGGGTTCGATGCTTACCGGATCCAGATCGCTGACGCTGTAGTAAAGGCTGGAATCGAGTGCGGTGGCAATGCGCGCTTCAAAGCGCAGATGAAAAGGCTTATGTCGAAACAGAGCAGCGCGCATACCGAAAACACCGTTGAGCACATCCAGTTCTTCATAGAGACCATCAACCCCGCCCATGCCGAGCACATTTCTTTCGCGATAATGACGATTGATGCCGATAAATGCGCCGGTAGGACCAAAATCTCGGCCCAGCAGGACTGACAGGTCGGAAATATAGTACTCCGTTTCAGTGGTGACGAACTGACCCAGGTTGGTATAGCCGCGGTAAGTCAGGGTTTCCTCCGCCTGTTTAAAAAAGGCCTCGGTAAACAATCCGTTGGAAAATTGCCATTGAAAGCCGCCACCGGTAAACCAGAGGGTGCCTTTCTCTTCGTTGAGTGAATCGCCGTTTTCCATTAATTCCACAAAATGAAGATCGTGATACTCGCCGATCAACCCTATGTGGCTGGCGTAATTGCGCTCCTCCGCTCCACTTGCATGCAGCGAACCGGCACTGAACATCAAGGCAGCAAAATAGGTTGGAAATCGCGTACGTATCATTAAATTTTTCACCCGTATAAACAAAAAAGGCCCGCGGAGCGGACCTTGGAGAAAAAATTCCCAATAAGGATCATCGTTGCACGTTAAAAGAACTCAACACCAAGTCTTCCCAGGTGGTCAGATGTTCTTCATCGATGGAACCGTCATTGTCGAGGTCGAGTTTCAGCAACAGATTTTCTTGTTCAAGCGCGTGAATATAGACAGTGCCATTCGCTCCCTGTACCGCGAGTTGCCCAGCGTTAGGCAGAGTAAAACCCTTGCCCACGAGTGGTTCTATGGTCTGGTACGCCACGAAAGCAGACGGGTTGGAAGAGTCAGTAAATTCACTCGTAATAAAATAACGATATTCTTGAGTGCTGTTATTGACGGTTTTATTCAGACTGAAATCCAACATCTGATAATTTTCATCAGCGAAATAGATGATGTTGTTGGACACCAGCTCCATATTGACGGTATTACCGTCTTCACTGCTGAAGTTGTATTGGAAGCTGCCGTCAAAAGTAAAAGAAGGCAAATTCGGCTGATTGACATCTAAAGAGCTAACGTCCAGGTGCGAGTCGAAATTGTATTGTGTGGCATTCAGCAGTTGGGTGATGTTGGCGTTCAAAACCAATGCAACTGCGCCATCCAAAACATTGCCCGCTTGGTCGCAGTCGCGAAATTCCGCGTCAAAAGACATATGTAAAGGATGATTCAGATCTATTTGAATATCGCTGTTGCTGTTGTTGATGACTGCCTTGAGTGCAACATCGCCACCGTTGCTGCACGGATAGGGCGCAAATGTAAGGATCAAGCCCGAAACTTTGTTCACCAAATCGAGATTGTGGTCAGTGGTAATGGTGACCGTTTTATTTAACGCGTTGCTTCCTGCGTCGTTTAACAGGAGAGATTTCAGCGCCTGGCTGGCCACTCCAGAGAAATTGTCGTGTGTAAGTACAACTGGCGTCAGATCAGCCGGAACAGGATTGTTGTTAGGTGGAGGTGAATTCTGGTTGTTGCTGGATTTGGATGTTCCACCACTGCCGCAGGCGGTCACCATTACAGCAACGACAGCAGCGCCCAGCGCTCTCATTGCAGTTTTATATTGTTTCATTTTTTTAATACCCTTGAATCTTCTTTCACTATATCTATAAATAAGTTAAATGCTTAAACATGTTCTTCTTGCGAAACTAATGCTTAAGTATGAGCATATAAAATGGTAAAAATATCAACATCAGTATAGATGCCGTAAATCTGCCATGACTTAATGTTGAATTATTACCTGTGCCCTGGTTATTTCGGTTTGCAATGACTTGGAACCACTCAAGAAAGCGCAAACACCCCACACTCAAGGCCAGACAGATTCCGTCCTTATTTATTTTTTTATTGAAATGTTGTTTTGCCGGGTGCCTTTTTTGACAAGGGTTGGAGTGAGTATAGAAGGCGGCTATTAGGGAAAAACGGTAGAGATTCAAAAAACGAAGGTCCATTGGCGCTTAAATCAACGTTCCTTGACGCCTTTCTCAGAAATTGTGATGTGGATTTAAGTTGTAGGTGCCTTTGAAAAAACTCATACAAAAGTGTCGCATTAATTTCTGTATAAATTTTAATCAATTGTGTTGGCGCAGGTAGCGCAAGAAAGCACACAATCCATTGTTGAACCTGAGGGGGTTTAAACCTATAATCCGCATCGCCCTAACCCCCCCGGGGGTATAAAAAACAAACAGCGGGCGTAGCGGGTGTAGCAAAGGTAGTCTACCGAACCAGATTCTGGCACTCGGTACATCAAGCAGGCGTTTCTGTGGAGCAGTTCCGCGAGCGGGTGCATCCCGGTCACATGGGTCCTCAAATCAGCCCGAGGCGGAAATGTTGCTGCCGAGCCAGATGAAAAGGCCAATCAAGCCAATTTTGCAAATTCTGACCGTGGAAATAGCGGTTATGGGTTTGCTTGTGCTTGTTGTCAGGCTTATTGACCAGGACTGGGTATCTTCCATCGTCGTGGGCAGCTTGGTGTTTATTGTCCCTAGTGCCTACTTCACCTTTTACGCTCTCCTTTTTGCTGTCAATCGCGAACCGCGATGGTTTCTTAGCGCTTTTATCAGAGGGCAAACCGGAAAATTGATGTTAGCTGCGGTGGGATTCGCATTGGCCTTCAAATTTGTCGAGCCACTGCATGCTCCTACCGTTTTTATTGCGTATGGCGTGCTGATGTTGGTGCACGTGGTGATGACAGCGAAGGTATCCAAGACTTTGTCTGCGGAACTTTGAGCATGTCCCACCAATTAATCTGAATTCATGTTCTAAAGACGAGAAGTGTTTGCGAATGGCCAGTGAAGCCCCAACTTCAATCGAATATATTCAGCACCACCTTCAAAACCTGGTTCTTGGTAAATTGCCCGCTGGCTATGAGCGTTACGACGGCTCTGTTTTAGCGGCGGATACCTGGACACTTGCCCATAGCTCCAAAGAAGCCCTCGATATGGGTTTCTGGTCATTCCACATAGATTCATTGGGATGGAGCGTTTTTCTGGGGCTTTTGCTCTCGGTCTTTTTCTACCGTGCGGCACGTCGCGCTACTGTCTCCACACCGAAAGGCTTTCAGAGCTTTGTCGAATTGGTTGTTGATTTCGTCAACAACACAGTAAAAGACATCTTCCACCACAAAAATCGTCTTATTGCGCCTATGGCATTGACCATTTTCGCCTGGGTGTTTTTGATGAATCTGATGGACCTGTTTCCCATCGATTGGCTGCCGCAAGCAGCAACGGTGGTATCGGGCGATGACCATATCTTCTTCAAAGTTGTACCGACCACAGATCCCAATATCACCTTGGGTATGTCCTTCACTGTATTTTTGCTGATGATCATTTTCAGCATTCGCGAAAAAGGCTTTATCGGTTTTATTAAAGAGTACACCTTGCACCCTTTCCATACCGATAAGTGGTACGTCAACATTCTGCTGATTCCGGTGAACTTCGTTCTGGAAATCGTTTCATTGCTGGCCAAGCCTATTTCGCTCGGCATGCGACTGTTTGGCAACATGTACGCAGGCGAAATGATTTTTATCCTGATTGCACTGATGTTTGGCGCAGGCCTGATCCTCGGCGTATTCGCCGGCGTATTGCAGTGGGCTTGGGCGGTATTCCACATCCTGGTTATCACTCTTCAGGCGTTCGTATTCATGGTACTCACCATTGTGTATATGGCGATGGCCCATGATGTTCCTGATGAGCAACACTGATTTTTCACCTTAACTTTTTTTCTTTTACTCAACTTGGAGAACAACAATGGCACAAGCATTGGTTTATTTGGCTGCAGCTCTTTTGATCGGTTTGGGCGCACTGGGCACCGCTTTGGGTTTTGGCGCGCTGGGTGGAAAACTGCTTGAAGGTTCTGCTCGTCAACCGGAACAAGGCCCTGCCCTGCAAGTAAAAATGTTCCTGATGGCTGGTCTGCTCGACGCCGTTCCCATGATCGGCGTTGGTATCGCTATGTATCTGATTTTCGTGGTTGCGCCTGGAATTCCTGTTTAATTACGGAAGTCCTTAATTTCCACGAACAATCACAAGAGGTGGTGGTGTGAACATAACCGCAACGCTCATCGGTCAGTCCATTACGTTTTTGGTGTTCGTGCTGTTTTGCATGAAATACGTATGGCCTGCGCTTCTGTCAGTGATGGAAGCCCGGGAAAAACGTATTGCCGAAGGTTTGGAATCTGCCGAAAAAGCCAGTAAAGATCTCGAATTGGCTAAGCAGAAAGCCGCACAACAATTGAAAGAAGCCAAAGAACAGGCTGCCGCAATTGTTGATCAGGCGAACAAGCGCGCCAATCAGATTATCGAGGAAGCGAAGGAACAAGCTGTGTTGGAAGGTCAGCGCATCAAGTCTTCTGCACAGGCGGAGCTTGATCGCGAGATCGCACGAGCGCGTGAACAATTGCGTGCACAAGTGGCGACATTGGCTTTGGCGGGTGCTGAAAAAGTACTGGCCCGAACCATCGATCCTTCGGCGCACAACGACATGCTCGACAAGCTCGCAGCAGAACTTTGAGCAGAGGCTGATATGGCGGAAAACATTACTCTGGCTCGTCCTTACGCGCGTGCAGCTTTTGAAGTAGCGGCAGCGGAAGGTCAATTGCAACAGTGGGCGTCGAATCTGGCGTCGGCAGCTGCCCTGACCCAAAACGACAAGGTCGATGCCTTACTGTCTTCTCCCGCGGCTACGGCTTCGGAAAAAAGCGTTTTGCTGACAGAGTTGCTTGGTGAGAGCAAAGGCACCAAGTTCGCCAACTTCCTCGCGACATTGGCCGATAACAAACGCCTTTCGTTGCTGCCGGAAATCAGCGGCCTTTTCCAGGCCCTCAAGGCCGAGTATGAAAAGGCGCTGGATGTCTCGATCACAACTGCTTTCCCGATCAATGACGATCTCTTAGACAAATTAAGCCGGGCCTTGGCCGACAAACTGGGACGACGTGTAAAACTCTCCAGTTCGATCGATCAGAGCTTGTTGGGCGGTGCGTTAATCCGTGCCGGTGATACCGTAATCGATGGTTCGGTCAAAGGTCGCCTGACGAAGCTGGCCGACGCCATGAACGCCTAATTGAATTAGGTTTGAGGAATTGCGCATGCAACAGCTGAATCCTTCAGAAATCAGTGAAATCATCAAACAACGCATAGAAAAGCTGAACGTTACCGTCGAGTCGCGGAACGAAGGCACTGTAGTATCAGTTACCGACGGTATTATCCGGATTCACGGTCTCGCCGACGCCATGTACGGTGAGATGATTGAGTTCGAAGGCAATGTGTTCGGTATTGCGCTCAACCTGGAGCGCGACTCCGTCGGTGCGGTAGTACTGGGCGACTATAAAACTGTCGCCGAAGGCCAGAGCTGTAAATGTACCGGCCGTATTCTGGAAGTGCCCGTCGGTAATGAACTGCTGGGCCGTGTCGTAGATGCCCTCGGTAATCCTATCGATGGTAAAGGTCCTATCAATGCCAAGGCGACCGATGCGATCGAAAAAATCGCCCCCGGCGTAATCGCGCGTAAATCCGTTGACCAGCCGGTGCAAATCGGTTTGAAAGCTATCGATGCGATGGTGCCAATCGGTCGCGGTCAGCGCGAATTGATCATCGGTGACCGTCAGACTGGTAAAACCGCGATCGCCGTTGACGCCATCATCAACCAGAAAGGCACAGGCATTAAGTGTATCTACGTAGCGGTTGGCCAGAAGGCTTCTTCTATCGCTGCGGTAGTGCGCAAACTGCAAGAGCACGGCGCGTTGGAGCACACCATTATCGTTGCGGCTTCCGCATCTGACCCGGCGGCGATGCAGTTCCTCGCTCCGTTTGCCGGTTGCACAATGGGTGAATATTTTCGCGATCGCGGCCAAGACGCACTGATTATTTATGACGACTTGACCAAACAAGCTTGGGCTTATCGTCAGATTTCTCTGTTGCTGCGCCGCCCGCCCGGCCGTGAAGCTTACCCCGGTGACGTTTTCTACCTGCACTCCCGTCTGCTGGAGCGCGCCGCGCGCGTTAACGCCGAGTACGTGGAAGAATTCACTAAAGGCGAAGTGAAAGGCAAAACTGGTTCATTGACCGCTTTGCCGATCATCGAAACCCAAGCCGGCGACGTATCCGCGTTCGTTCCGACCAACGTAATTTCTATTACCGACGGCCAGATCTTCCTGGAAACCAGCTTGTTCAACTCTGGTATTCGTCCGGCGATGAACGCAGGTATCTCGGTATCGCGAGTGGGTGGTGCGGCGCAGACCAAGATCATCAAAAAGCTCTCCGGTGGTATTCGTACCGCGTTGGCGCAATACCGTGAATTGGCGGCCTTCTCCCAGTTCGCATCCGATCTGGATGAAGCGACCAAAGCTCAGT